>Ga0075433_10000147_pt1 | contig 37403 bp, 45 predicted proteins | sample RhiMethybrSRZTD2_FD_75299 | JGI IMG/M metagenome (GOLD analysis project Ga0075433, IMG submission 75299) | Populus rhizosphere microbial communities from Tennessee, USA - Rhizosphere MetaG P. TD hybrid SRZTD2 | ecosystem: Host-associated > Plants > Roots > Rhizosphere > Soil | place: USA... | reverse complement strand
GCGAAGGCGATCGTTCCCGCGCTCATGAAGGAGCGCGGCTACGACAACGTCTGGGCCGTGCCGCGCCTGAACAAGATCGTCATCAACATGGGCGTGGGCGAGGGCCGGGACAACGCCAAGATCATGGATTTCGCGACCGCGGATCTGCAGGCGATCACGGGACAGAAGCCCATCGTGACGCGCGCGAAGAAATCGATCGCGAACTTCAAGCTGCGCGAGGGCGTTCCCATCGGCGCCAAGGTCACGCTCCGCGCCGCGCGCATGTACGAGTTCTTCGACCGGCTGGTGAACGTGGCCCTGCCGCGCGTGCGCGACTTCAAGGGCGTGCCGCCCAAAGGCTTCGACGGCCGCGGCAACTACGCGCTGGGTCTGCGGGAGCAGCTGATCTTCCCCGAGATCGTCTACGACAAGATCGACAAGGTCCGCGGCATGGACATCATCTTCGTGACCACCGCCCGGACCGACGAGGACGCGCGAGCGCTTCTCACGCACCTCGGCATGCCGTTCAGGGAGTCATAGGGTATGGCCAAGACCGCGCTGATCATGAAGAGCCAGGCGCCGGCGAAGTTCAAGACCCGCGCCTATCACCGATGCAAGCTCTGCGGACGCCCGCGGGCGTACATTCGAAAATTCCAGATGTGCCGTCTGTGCTTCCGCGAGCTCGCCCTCAAGGGCGAGGTGCCGGGCGTCGTGAAGGCGAGCTGGTAGGTATGCGCAGCGACCCGATCGCCGATCTCCTCACGCGTATTCGAAACGCCAGCCGCGCCGAGCACGAGAAGTGCGACATCCCCTCCAGCAAGCTGAAGGTTCGCATCGCAGAGCTGCTCAAGGAGGAAGGCTTCATCAAGAACTTCCGCGTGCTCGAGGACAGCAAGCAGAACACGCTGCGCGTGTACCTCAAGTACGGCACGGGCAACGAGAAGATGATCTCCGGGCTGGTGCGTGTGTCCACACCGGGCCGGCGCGTCTACGTGACCCATGACAAGATTCCGTCGATCCTGGCCGGCATGGGCGTCGCGCTCGTCTCCACGTCGAAGGGCGTGGTGACCGATCGCGAGGCCCGCAAGCAGAAGGTCGGCGGCGAAGTGCTCGCGTACGTCTGGTAGGGGGTCCGATATGTCTCGCATCGGCAGGAAGCCCGTTCCGATTCCCCAGGGTGTGAAGGTGCAGGTGGCGGACGGCACCGTGCGGGCCGAAGGTCCGAAGGGCAAGCTGAGCCAGCCCGTTCCTCCGCCGCTCTCCGCGAAGGTCGAGGGTAACGTTCTCGTCATCGCGCGGCCGGACGACGACCGTCACGTGCGCGCGCTTCACGGCCTCACGCGGGCGCTCATGGCGAACATGGTGTCCGGCGTGAAAGATGGCTTCGAGCGCAAGCTCGAGATCCTCGGTATCGGCTATCGGGCGCAGATGCAGGGCAAGGCGATCCAGCTCGCCCTCGGGTATTCGCACCCGGTGATCTTCCCGCTGCCGGAGGGCATCACCGCCGAGATCGACAAGCAGGTGGGCATCACGCTGAGGGGCGCAGACAAGGCGCTGCTCGGCCAGACGGCGGCCAAGCTGCGCGCGCTCCGTAAGCCCGATCCCTATAAAGGCAAGGGCATCCGGTACCTCGGCGAGTACGTTCGCCGCAAGGTCGGCAAGAAGGCGGGCGCGAAGTGATCACGCGGGATCGGCGCAGCCCGCGCGACAAGCGGCACTACCGCCTGCGGCGCTACGTGCGTGGGTCGGCGGCCCGGCCGCGGCTCGCGGTGTTCCGAAGCCTCGGTCACATCTATGCGCAGCTCGTCGACGACGATTCGGGACGCACGGTCCTCGCCGCCGACAGCTGCAGCAAGGCGTTTCTGGCGCAGCACAAGACGGGCGGCAACGTCGCCGCCGCCAAGGTCGTCGGCACCATGCTGGCCGAGAAGGCCAAGGCGGCAGGCATCAAGAGCGTCGTGTTCGATCGCGGCGGCTACAAGTACCACGGCCGGGTGAAGGCGCTGGCGGACGCCGCGCGCGCCGGCGGCCTTACCTTCTAACGGAGCAGGAGACAACCGAGTGGCGGAAGCCAAGATCGATCCGAGCGTGCTGGAGCTGAATGACCGCGTGGTTTCCATCAATCGCGTGGCCAAGGTCGTCAAGGGCGGCCGCCGCTTCTCATTCACGGCGCTGGTCGTCGTCGGCGATGGACGTGGCCACGTCGGCGTTGGTCTGGGCAAGGCCCACGAGGTGCCGGAAGCCATTCGTAAAGCGGTCGAGCACGCCAAGAAAGATCTGATCTTCGTGCCCCTGCGGGAGACGACGATTCCGTGCGAGATCACCGGCCACTTCGGCGCTGGGCGCGTGTTCCTTAAGCCCGCCGTGCCGGGCACCGGAGTCATCGCGGGCGGTGCCGTGCGGCCGGTGCTCGAGGCCGCCGGCGTCCAGGATATCCTCACGAAGACGCTCGGCACCAACAATCCCCACAATGTGCTCAAAGCGACCATCGACGCGCTCCGCCGCATCAAGCGGCTTCAAGATCTGCATGCCGCGCGCCGCAAGGGTGTGGCAGACGGCGGCGGCGTGGAGGAGACGGCCGGTGCCCGGCAAGAAGCTTAAGATCACGCTGACGAGATCGATCATCGGGCTGTCGCCCACGCAGGAGGCCACGGTGAAGGCCCTCGGGCTTCGCCGCATGCACCAGACCGTCTCGCACGACGACACGGCGACGATCCGCGGCATGATCGCCGCGGTGCCGCACGTGCTGCAGGTGAGCCATGAAGCTCAGTGATCTGCGACCCGCGCCCGGCGCGGTCAAGTCTCGCAAGCGCGTCGGCCGCGGGCCGGGTTCAGGGCACGGCAAGACGTCGACGAAGGGCAACAAGGGCCACAACGCGCGCTCCGGCGGCGGCAAAGGCGGCGGCTTCGAGGGCGGGCAGATGCCACTGTACCGCCGGCTGCCCAAGCGGGGCTTCCTGCCTCACGGCGGCCGCGAGGATTACGCGATCGTGAACCTCAAATCGCTGGGCTCGTTCGGCGCCAACGCCGTGGTCGATCCCGAGGGCCTCGTCAAGGCGGGGCTCGTCAAGAACGGCGAGCGCGGCCGCATCAAGGTGCTTGGCGGCGGTGACCTGGAGCATGCGCTGACCGTGCGGGTGCACGCCGTCAGCGAGTCGGCGAAGACCAAGATCGAGGCCAAAGGCGGGCGCGTCGAAGTGCTCGCCGGCCGAACGGTGTCAGGCTCGTGATCGAGGGTCTCGCGAGCTTTCAGAACGTCTTCAAGATCCCGGAGCTGAAGCGTCGCGTTCTCATCACGGCGGGGCTGCTCATCGCCTACCGCATCGGCGCGCACGTGCCAACTCCCGGCATCGACGGGCACGCGCTGGCGCGCGTGTTCGATCAGGCGCAGAACAACCTGCTCGGCATGGTCGATTTGTTCTCGGGCGGCAACCTGCGCCGACTGTCGATCTTCGCGCTCGGCATCATGCCGTACATCTCGGCGTCGATCATCCTGCAGCTGCTGACCGTGGTCATCCCGTCGCTGGAGCGGCTCGCGAAGGAAGGCGAGGCCGGGCGAAAGAAGATCACGCAATACACGCGCTACGGCACGATCGTGCTCTCGATCGTGCAGTCATTGGGCATCGCGTACGGCCTGGAATCGATGCGACCCGATGGGGTCGCCATCGTCACCTCTCCGGGCTGGGGCTTCCGTCTGCTCACGATGGTGACGCTCACGGCGGGGACGGCGCTGATCATGTGGATCGGCGAGCAGATCTCCGAGAAGGGCATCGGCAACGGCATCTCGTTGATCATCTTCGCGGGTATCGCGGTTCGTCTGCCGTCGGCGGTCGCCGCGTCGTACACGCTGATCTCGAACCGTGAGATGAGCCTCTTCACCTTCGTCATCATCGTGGGGGCGATGGTGCTCGTCACCGCCGCCGTGGTGCTCATGCAGGAAGGGCAGCGCAAGATCCCGGTGCAGTACGCCAAGCGCGTGGTGGGCCGGCGCGTCTACGGTGGCCAGTCCACGCACATTCCGCTCCGGATCAACACGGCAGGCGTCATCCCGGTGATCTTCGCCTCGTCACTGATCCTCTTCCCCGCCACGCTGACGCGCTTTGCACCTCATCCCTGGATGCAGGCGATCTCCGATGCGCTGTCGCCGGGGCGGCTGACCTACACCGTGCTGTACATGGCGCTGATCGTGTTCTTTACGTACTTCTACACGGCGATCGTCTTCAATCCCATCGATCTCGCCGACAACATGAAGAAATACGGCGGCTTCATTCCGGGCGTCCGGCCGGGCAAGAAGACCGCGGAGTACATCGACCGCACGCTGACGCGCATTACGCTGCCCGGCGCGCTGTTCCTGGCGCTGATCTCGGTCCTGCCGGACATGCTGATCCGTGGCTTCAACGTGCCGTTCTATTTCGGCGGCACGAGTCTGCTGATCGTCGTCGGTGTGGCGCTCGACACGGTCCGGCAGATGGAGTCTCATCTGCTGATGCGGAACTACGAAGGCTTCCTCAAGCGATCGCGGTCGCGCTCCGGCGCGTTCTCGAGGACGTGAGGGTGCGCGTCGCGTTTCTCGGTCCGCCCGGCGCCGGCAAGGGAACTCAAGCCCGCGACCTCGCGCGCGAATGGAATGTGCCGCACGTGGCCACCGGCGACATGCTTCGGGAGGCCGCGGCGGCCGGCACCCCGCTCGGCCGCGAGGCCAAGGGCTACATGGATCGCGGCGCGCTCGTGCCCGACGACGTCATCATCCGTATGATCGCCGAGCGCCTGGCGAAGCCCGACGCCCGCTCAGGGTTCCTGCTCGACGGCTTTCCGCGCACGATCGCGCAGGCGGAGGCGCTCGAGCGCTTGCTCAAGGATCTCGGCCAGGTCCTGGAGCGGGTCGTCTACTTCGACGTCTCGGAGCCCGAGCTGCTGCGGCGACTGACGGGGCGCCGCGTGTGCCGGAACTGCCAGACCGCCTTCCATCTGGTCTCGGCGCCGCCGAAGACGGCGGGCGTCTGCGATCGCTGCGGCGGCGAGCTCTACCAGCGTGACGACGACAGCGAAGCGACGGTGCACAATCGCCTGGGCGTCTATGCACGGCAGACCGCGCCACTGCTCGATTGGTACCGCGCCCGCGGCCTGCTGAGCTCTGTGCGCGGCGAGGGCGCCATCAGTGATATCCGTCGGGCCGTGCGCGTCGCGGCGCAGGGGGCGGCCGCGTGATCGAGCTCAAGTCGGCCCGCGAGATCGGCCTCATGCGTCGAGGCGGCCACATCCTCGCCGACGTCGTCGATCGGCTGCGTGACACGGTCAAGCCGGGCATGTCGACCCTGGAGATCGACGAGGGCGTCGAGAGCTTCATCACCGCTCGCGGCGCGAAGCCGGCCTTCAAGGGCTATCGCGGGTTTCCCGCGACGGTGTGCATCTCGATCAACGAGGAAGTCGTTCACGGCATCCCCTCCGCCCAGCGCCGCATCGAGGAAGGCGACATCGTCGGCCTGGATCTCGGGTGTATCGTGGAGGGGTACTACGCGGACTGCGCGTTCACCCTCGCGATCGGCGACGTCCCCCCGAAGGTGCAGCAGTTGCTCGACGTCACTCGCGAGAGCCTCGATCAGGCCATCCAGGAGTGCCGGCCGGGGCGCCGCCTTTCAGACGTCTCGCACGCGGTGCAAGCGCACGTTGAGCGCCATGGCTTCGCGGTCGTGCGCGCCTTCGTCGGCCACGGCATCGGCCGGGCGCTTCACGAGGATCCGCAAGTCCCGAACTTCGGCGATCCCGGCCGCGGGCCGCAGCTGCGTCCGGGCATGGTGCTGGCGATCGAGCCGATGGTGACGATGGGGAGCTGGGAAGTGAAGGTACTCGACGACGGCTGGACGGCGGTGACGCGCGACGGCAGTCTGGCCGCGCACTTCGAGCACACCATCGCCGTCACGGACGCCGAGCCGGAAGTGCTGACGAGCCGGACGGGCCGTTCCGTCAAGGTGGCGTGACAGCCATGCCGAAAGAAGACGCGATCGAGGTGGAAGGCACGGTGGTGGAGCCGCTGCCGAACGCGATGTTCCGCGTGGAGCTCGAGAGCGGCCACCGCGTGCTCGCGCATGTCAGCGGCAAGATGCGCATGAACTTCATTCGCATACTCCCTGGCGATCGCGTGAAGGTCGAGCTGTCGCCGTACGACCTCACGCGCGGCCGGATCACGTACCGATTCAAGTAGAGCGAGGATCATGGTGGGGGTGCGAGCCGCAACCGAAGGTGAGGCGAGTCTGTGAAGGTTCGACCGTCGATCAAGGTGCGCTGCGAGAACTGCAAGATCGTGAAACGGCAAGGCGTCACGCGGGTCATTTGCAAGAACCCGCGGCACAAGCAGAGACAGGGCTAACGGAGAAAGCGTATGGCACGAGTGGCGGGAGTCGATCTGCCGAGAGAGAAGCGGGGCGAGATTGCGATCACGTACATCTACGGGATCGGCAAGCCCACCGCGATCAGCGTCCTTAAGAAGGCCAATATCGATCCCAACAAGCGGGTGAAGGCGTGGTCGGACGAGGAGACGGCGCGGGTGCGCGAGATCATCGAGCGTGAGCTCAAGGTCGAGGGCGACCTGCGGCGCGAGATCTCGATGAACGTCAAGCGGCTCATGGACATCGGCTCCTACCGCGGCATCCGCCACCGCCGTGGCCTGCCCGTGCGTGGCCAGCGCACACACACCAACGCGCGAACCCGCAAGGGCAAGACGCGCGGCGTGATGGTCAAGAAGAAGCCCGTGGCGGCGCCGGCCCCGGCCGCTGCGCCGGCGGCGGCGCCGAAGGCGGGAGCGTAAGTCATGGCCGAGCAGACGCAAGGCAAGCCGGCGCCGCGCAAGAAGGGCGGCAAGCGCAAGGAGCGGCGCGAGGTTCGCACCGGCGTCGCCCACATCCAGGCGACGTTCAATAACACGATCGTCACGCTCACCGACAAGACGGGAAACGTCGTGTCCTGGTCGAGCGCGGGCAGCGCGGGCTTCAAGGGCTCGCGCAAGTCGACGCCGTTCGCCGCCCAGACGGCGGCGGAGCTGGCTGCCCGCAAGGCGATGGAGCAGGGGCTCAAGCAGATCGAGGTCTTCGTCCGCGGGCCGGGGGCTGGCCGCGAGGCGGCCATCCGCTCGCTGCAGGCCGTGGGTCTCGAGATCACCGCGATCCGCGACGTGACGCCGATCCCGCACGACGGCTGCCGGCCGCCGAAGCGGCGGCGGGTGTAGGGGGCCGCGATGGCACGATACAGCGACGCGAAGTGCCGGCTCTGTCGGCGTGAGGGTCAGAAGCTGTTTCTCAAGGGCGCGCGCTGCTTCACCGACAAGTGCGCGATCGAGCGCCGCAACTATCCACCTGGGCAGCACGGCCTCAACCGCGGCAAGCTGACGCCATACGGCATCCAACTGCGCGAGAAGCAGAAGGCCAAGCGGATCTACGGCGTGCTGGAATCGCAGTTCCGCAAGTACTTCCAGTGGGCGGAAAGCGAGAAGGGCGTGACGGGCGAAAATCTATTAAGGCTGCTCGAGCTGCGTCTCGACAACGTCGTGCACCGCCTGGGCTTCGCCGCCTCGCGCCGGGAGTCGCGGCAGATGGTGGCCCACGGCCACTTCGCCGTCAACGGTCGCAAGGCGTCGGTCCCCTCCATGCTCCTCAAGGTCGGTGACGCCGTGCAGCTGCGCGCGACCTCGAAGATGGCCCCGCGGGTGGACGACAACGTGAACGCCGGCCGTGGCCAGCTACCGCAGTGGCTGGAGATCGAGCCGAACGAGCGCCGTGGCGTGGTGCGGAGCCTGCCGCTCCGCGAGGACATCCAGATTCCTGTCAGCGAGCAGCTCATCGTCGAGCTGTACAGCAAGTAGGAGCCGATCGCCGATGCCGCGTATTCCGTTTCAGAAGCCCAAAAAGGTCGAGTGGGAGATCCTCAGCGATCGCTATGGCCGGCTCGTGGCCGAGCCGTTCGAGAAGGGCTACGCCCTGACCGTCGGCAATTCACTGCGGCGCACGTTGCTGTCGATCATCCCCGGGGCGGCCGTCTCGTGGGTCAAGATCGATGGGGTGCGGAGCGCCGAGACGAAGGTGCCTGGCGTGGTCGAGAGCACCATGGACGTCCTGCTCAACCTCAAGAAGCTGTCGGTACAGGTGCCGTCGCAGGAGCCCCGCGTCGTTCGCCTGGAGATCGCCGGTCCCAAGACGGTGAAGGGCGAAGACGTGCCCGAGACGGATGTCGAGATCATGAATCCCGAGGTGACCCTGTTCACCGTCGAGGCGGGCGCCCGCGTGTCGATGGAGCTCGGCATCGGCGTCGGTCGGGGGTACGAGGCGGCGGATCACAAGCGACAGGTGCCGGCTGGCGCACTCGTCGTCGACGCCGCCTTCTCGCCGATCACGCGCGTCGCCTACAACGTCGAGATGTCGCGGCTCGGCAAGATCACCGACTACGAGAAGCTGGTCGTGGAGATCTGGACGGACGGCTCGGTGAGTCCCGACGACGCGCTGACCCGCGCCTCCACGTTCTTACGCGATCACTTCGTGCCCCTGACGACTGGCGCGCCGGAGGAGGACGAGGAGGCCGAGGTCGCCTCCAGCGAAGCGTATTTGCGCGACTCGCTCGGCAAGACCCTGGAGGAGCTCGCGCTGCCGGCGCGCGCGATCAATGCGCTCAAGAGCGCCGACATGCACGTGGTGGCGGACCTCGTACAAAAGAGCGAGACGGATCTCGTCGACGTCAAGAACCTCGGGGAGAAGTCGATCGACGAGATCAAGACGGCGCTGGCGACGCTCGGCCTCTCGCTGGGTATGCGGATCGATCCGAACGTCCTCGGCGCTCTCGGGCGCGGTGCCGCCGGAGGGTTGCGATGAGGCACGGCAAAGCGAATTACAAGCTCGGGCGTCTCACGCAGCACCGATGGGCGCTGTTCCGAAACCTCCTGGTCGCCCTGTTCCGCCACGAGCGGATCACGACGACCGAGGCCAAGGCCAAGGCCGTCCGCGGCGCGGCGGAGCACATGATCACCCTGGCCAAGCGCGAGAACCTCCATGCGCGACGCCAGGTGCTGACGATGGTGCCGGACGCCGCGGTCGTCGGTACGCTGTTCGACACGATCGCCGCGCGCTTCTCCGACCGAAACGGCGGCTATACGCGCATCATCAAAACCGGGCGCCGGCCTGGCGACAACGCCCCGATGGTCATCCTCGAGCTGGTGGACCGCGCGGAGACGGGCAAGGACCGCAAGGACCGCGCCGAGAAGAAAGAAAAGGCGCCGAAAGCCGAGGGCGGCGCGGCCGCGAAGGGTAAGCGGAAGAAGAAAGAGAAGGCCGCCGCCGCATCCGCCTGACGATGCTGCGCGGGCTCTGCGCGGCAGCGCTGGCGGCCGTTGTCGCCGCGTGTGCCGGCGTCGGCGGCGAGCCGCGTGGCGACCAGGCGCCGATCGAGCACATCGTCGTCCTGTTCCTGGAGAATCGCTCCTTCGATCACCTCTTCGGCACCTATCCTGGCGCTGACGGCCTCTCGAATTACACGGGCAAGCAGGCTGACGCGCGCGGCGTCGCCTACCCCACGCTGCCGCCGCCGCTCGGACGCGACGGCCATCAGGATCCCCGATTTCCATCGGACCTTCCGAACGCGCCGTTTCCGCTGCTGCGTTTTGTGCAGCCCTTCGATGCGACCAACAATCCGGTGCACCGCTTCTATCACATGCAGCGTCAGTACGGCGCTGGCGAGGACGGCGTTCCCATGGGCCGCTGGGTTGTCGAGGGCACGAGCGGCGGGATCACGATGGGGTATTACGACCGTGCGGCCAGTCCCGTGCAGTGGCGACTGGCAGACGAGTTCGTGCTCCTGGACCGCTACTTCCAGGCGATCCACGGCGGCTCGTTCGCGAATCACTACTTCCTCGTAACGGCAGCCGTGGCCCACGTCGGGGACGATCCAGAGTACCGCGCCGTCGCCGGCCCCGACGGCTCCATCGTCAAGGACGGGGAAGTGAGTCCCGACGGCTTTCTCGTCAACAACCTCGACCCGCCGTACCCGCCCCAGCGGCTGAAGACGATCGTGAAGCAGCCGTTCACGCAACCCACGATCGGCGACCGACTCGACGCCAAGGGCGTGTCGTGGCGGTGGTATGCGGGCGGCTGGAATGCCGGCAAGGATGCGGTCGCCGCGGGATTGATGCCGCATCACAATCCCTTCCAGTACGTGAAGCGCGTCATGGAAACGCCCGAGGGCCGCCAGCACATCGGCGACGCCGCCGACTTCCCCGCAGCGCTGCGTGACGGCACGCTGCCCGCTGTCGCGTTCGTCAAGCCGCACGCGCCGCGCAACGCCCACGCGGCCTATTCCACCGTCGGCGCGGGCGACCGGTGGATCGGCGAAACCGTGCGCGAGATCATGGCGAGCCGTTACTGGCCGCGGATCATCGTTGTGATCACCTACGACGAGGGTGGCGGCTGGTTCGATCACGTACGTCCGCCCGCGGTGGATCGGTTCGGCCTCGGCACGCGGGTCCCGGCGCTGATCGTGTCACCGTACGCCCGCCGCGGGATGGTCGCGCACGGGCAGTATGACCACGCCTCCATCCTGAAGCTGATCGAGTGGCGCTGGGGGCTCGAGCCGCTCACCGCGCGGGATCGGAACGCCGCGGCCTTCCTCGAAGCCTTCGACTTCAGACAGCCTCCGCGGACGCCCGTCAGCGTGCCAGCGTCGTGACCCGGCGGCGCGCGACGGTCGCGAGCCTCGTGCTCCTGTTCGTCGCCGGCGTCGTGTCCGCGGCGGATCGCCTGAGCGACCCGACGCACGACTTCGTCGAAGGCTACGACCCCTCGGGCAACGACTTCTTCGCCAATACGCCCGAGCGCACGGTTCTGTTGCGCATCCGCGACGATCTCGATGGTGACGGCGTCGCAGACCTCGCCCTGTCCGAAAGCTCGACGTGGGGCAATGCCGGCGGCCAGTGGCTCCTGTTCCACGGGCAGCGCGACGGAGGCTACGTGTACTGGGGCACCCTGTTCTTCAGCTCTGGCGCCATGACCATCGGGCCGCAGCCCGGTGAGCTGAGCGCCTACGTCCGCACCTCCGTGAGTCGGGGGAGCCTGCAGGTGCACCAACTGGGGCCCGGAGCAATCACACTGGCGCGCGAGCGATCACTCGACCTCGAGCGTCAGGCCGATCGCGCGACGTACGAGGCGGCGCTCGCAGCCGGGAGACGGCCGGCGCTCGAACACTGCAAGCTGCTCGACTACCGTCGTGATTCGACCGGGTGTTGGCGGCCGGGCCTGGGTCTCTAGACCGCGCTATACTTGCCGGCCATGACGACCGAGGAGTGGTACGACGGACTGACGGCGACCCTGCTCGCCGAAAGCCCGTTCCGCCGGTCCGACTACTTCAAGCGCTTCGCGTCCGGCACGCTCACCCGTGAGCAGATCTGGGGGCACATCGCCCAGCACTATCTGCTGATCGCCTGGTTTCCGCGGATCTTCAGCGGCATCCACACCCGCTGTGAGGATCTCGAAGTGCGCAAGGACTGCGCGCGACACCTGCTCGTCGAGGACCTCGGATACTTCGAGGGCAAAGTCGGCGGGACGCCGGATCACGACGAGCTCTTTCGCCGCATCGGCGACGACCTGGGCTATGCGCGCAGCGCGTACGCGCAGATCGTGCCCGTCCCCGAGATGGCAGGAATCCTGAGCTTCTTTCGACGGCTGGCCCACGACATTCCGTGGTCGGCCGCGCTGTGCGCCACGGCCCTGCTGGAGGAGGAGGTGGTGGAGATCGCCCGCACCGTTGGCCGTGCCCTGGTGGAGCATTACGGCGTGCGCCCCGACTGGGGCGCCGCGAACTACACGGTGCACGAGGCGATCGAGCAGGAGGAATCGGGTGAGACGAAGAAGACGATCCTCGGCCATCTGAAGACGGTCGAGGACCGCCGCGCCGCGGAGGCCGCCATGCGCGAGATGCACGAGCTTCTCGTCGCGTACGCCGACGGCCTGGCGCGGCGTTATCCCGCGTAGCACGCTCGCAACCGTAGTCCGAAATGGAGGGGCGACGATGCCTCACTACCTCAGCGCGCATGAGCTCGGACAGACGGCGCCGGCGGAGCTCGAGTCCTTCGAGTCGCCGATCCCCACGCAGGTGGTCTCCAACGGAGAGTACAACCCGCTGCCGCAAACGCGCGAGCAGCGACACGTCGAGGCCCGGATCAAGCAGCTCGCCGACGACCTGGCTCCGCGACACGGGCTGAGCCGGCGGGCGTTTCTGGCCAGCAGCGCTGGCATGGCCGCGGCATTCCTCGCCATGAACGAGGTGTTCGGTCCGGTCTTCGACGTGTCACGCGCCGAGGCGCAGCAGCCGGGCATGGCGACCCAGCGCGCCGGAGCGCTGGCCGGCCAGTTCATCGTCGACGTGCAGACGCATTTCGTGCGTGACGATTTCAAGCAGGCCGGCCTGCTCGATCTCGCGAAGTACGCGAAGCAGAACTGGAACCCGGCCCTGACCAGCGAGAACGACCTCGCGCGCTTCAAGTTCGAGAATTACGTGCGCGAAGTGTTCGTCGATAGTGACACGAAGGTGGCGCTGCTCTCGGGCGCGCCATTCGACGACTCGTCGTGGGATCTGTTGAGCAACGATCAGATCGCGGCTGCGCGGGCCGGCATCAACCGCATCGCCGACTCGCGCCGCATGCTGTCCCACGCCGTCTTCACGCCGAAGAAGACCAACTGGATGGGCGAGGTCGACCGCGCGATCGCCGAGCTGAAGCCGGACAGCTGGAAGGGTTACACGATCGGCGACCCGCTGTTCCCGTCGAAGGCCGGCTCGTACTGGCGTCTCGACGACGAAAAGCTGATGTACCCGTTCTACGACAAGATCGCCAAGTCGGGGATCAACACCGTCTGCATCCACAAGGGCCTGCTGCCGCTCGACTACGAGAAGTCGTGGCCGAACGTCTGGCAGTACGCCACGGTGGGCGATCTCGGCAAGGCCGCCAAGGACTGGCCGCAGATCAACTTCGTCATCTATCACTCGGCGCTGCGCGCGTTCCTGGAGCCGCCCGATGCCGCCCTCGCGGAGTTCGATCAGACGGGACGCATCAAGTGGGCGACGGATCTCGCCGAGATCCCCAGCAAGTTCGGGGTGAGCAACGTGTACGGTGAAATCGGCACGTCATTCGCGACGTGCGCCGTGGCGAATCCACGGATGGCGGCGGCGCTGATGGGCACGCTGGTGCGTGGCCTCGGCACCGACCACGTGCTGTGGGGCAGTGACTCGGTGTGGTACGGCTCGCCGCAGTGGCAGATCGAGGCCTTGCGGCGGCTCGAGATCCCCGACGAGATGCGTCGTAAGCACAACTTCGGGGCGCTGGGCGCGGCCGACGGCCCAGTCAAGACCGCGATCTTCGGAGGCAACGCCGCGCGGCTGTATCGCATCAACCAGCGTGCGGCACTCGGCGAGATCACGGGCGACAAGATCGCCGCGATCAAAGCCGAATACGTGGCTGCGGGTGGCATGCGGAGCAATCGCCGTTACGGTTACGTGCATCGCGCGACTGCGTAGACCAATCGACGCCGGCCGGAACGGGCATGTGCCCGTTCCGGCCGGTGCGCCCTGATCGTTGCCCCGCCGCGTTACTTGAGGTGCTGCCGGAAGAATCCGAGCGTACGGCGCCAGGCGTCGTCCGCCGAGGCCTTGTGGTGTACATCGGGCCGCTCGTCGTTGAAGAAGCCGTGATCCACGTTCGGGTAGATGTGAATCTCCGACTGCTTGCCCGCCTTCTTGATCGCGGCGTCGGTATCCTTCGCGACCTGTGGCGTGACGAATCCGTCCTTCTCGGCGAACAGTCCCAACACCGGCCCCGACAGCTTGGAATAGTCGGGTTTGACGTTGGGATGAATGCCGTAGAAGTTGACGGTGGAGCCGACGTTCGGGTTCAGCGTCGCGGCGAACAGGGCGAGCTGGCCGCCCATGCAGAAGCCCACCGCGCCGAGCTTCGCCGTCGAGGAGTGTCCGGCGAGGAATGCCGCCGCCCCGCGCAAATCTTTCTCTGCCTGTCCGATGTTGAGCGCCATGAACAGCTTGCCCGCGCCGTCCGGCTCGTTGGCGGTCTTGCCGTGGTACATATCCGGCGCCAACGCCGAGAACCCTTCGGCGGCGAAGCGATCACAGACACTCTTGATGTGCCCGACGAGACCCCACCATTCCTGAATCACGAGCACGCCCGGGCCCTTGCCCGACTGCGGGGTCGCGAGATAGCCCGACGTCGTGTCGCCGTTGGACGGAAATTGCACCATCCTGCCTGCCATGCCGGTCTCCTTTGCTTACGAGATGAGCTGGGGACCCGTAGCCGGCGGTGTGATCTTCACGGCCGTGACGTGCCTGGGGTCCGCCTCGAGCACCGTGATGGTATACCCGTCGACCTGGAATTCCTCGCCCCGGCGTGGGATGCGGTGCAGCGTCGCGAGCACGAGCCCGGCGACCGTCTCGTAATCGCGCTTGGGTAGCGTCCAGTCGAGCGCTTCGTTCAGCTCCTCGAGGTTCGTGCGTGCGGCGACGAGATAGCTGCCGTCGGGAAGTCGCTCGACGGTAGCCGGCGTGCGATCGTGCTCGTCGTGAATCTCGCCGACGATCTCTTCCAGAACGTCTTCGAGCGTGACGACACCCGTCGAGCCGCCGTACTCGTCCACGACCACCGCCATGTGGTTGCGCGAGCGCTGCATCTCGCGCAGCAGGTCGTCGATGCGTTTGGTTTCGGGGACGAACACCGGTGGGCGCGTCAGCTGGAGCAGCGTCGTCGCCTCGCCGGCGCGGGCGAGAAGGTCCATGGCGGCGACGACGCCGACGATGTTCGTCTCGCGCTGCTGGTAGATGGGGATTCGAGAGAACCCGCGGCGCTGCATGATCGCGATCGCGTCGTCGGGCGTCGACGTGTCGGGCAGCATCGCGACTTCCACCAGCGGCACCATGATCTCGCGCACGGTGGTGTCGCCGAGATCGAAGATCTTGTCGATCATCTCGGCTTCCTGCGTGGTGACCTCGGCCTCGCCCGGCTCCATGGCCAGCAAAGCCTTGAGCTCCTCGCGCGACACGAAGTGCCGCGTATCGGCGCGTGGCCCGCCGAAGAGACGCAAGACGGCCGACACGATCAGGTTGGCGGTGAACACGAACGGCACGAGTAGCGCGGCGGCCCAGCGGAGAACGCGGAACAACTTGAGAATGAGGCTGGTGGCGAACTCTCGCGCGACCGCCTTGGGGATGATCTCGCCGAACACCAGCATGATTGGAGTGATCACCGCAGTGGCCACGAGCCATCCCCAGCTCCCGAAGGTCTCCATCAGGAGGATCGTCGTGATCGACGAGGCAACGATGTGCGAGATCGTCACGCCCATCATGGCGGTGGACAGGATCCGCTCGGGTTGCCTGAACGCCTCCAGGTAGCGCGCGGCGGTTTTGCTGCCTTCCTCGGCGAGGTGGCGCAGCCGGAGGCGGTTGGCGGCGATGAAGGCCATCTCGGCAGCCGAGAAGAACATCGTGGTCAGCAGACAGAGGACGGCGATCCATGCCAGCGTCACGCCGCCTTCTCCGTTGGCTGCGGCGTACGCAACGAGAGCAGCACCTCGACCACGCGTGTGCGTTCGATCTTCTCGACTGTCACCGACAGGTCGGGCGTCTCCAGGCGCTCGCCACGCCGCGGCACGCGGCCGAAGAGGTCGAGGACCCAGCCGCCGACCGTGTCGTAGGCTTCGTTCGAGATCGCCAGGCCGGTGACGGCATTGAGCTCGTCCACGGGCAGCTTGCCCGCCACCCGATAGGTCTGTGCGTCGATCTTTTGAATCAGGCGCTCCGGCTCGTCGTACTCGTCCGCGATCTCGCCCACGAGCTCCTCGAGAAGATCTTCGAGCGCGACCAGCCCCGCCGTGCCTCCGTACTCATCGACGACGATCGCGATGTGCAGCTTCTTGGCCTGGAACTCCTGCAGCAGCGCGTCGGCGCGCTTGGATTCAGGCACGAAGTACGGCGGATGCAGGTGGGCGCGCAGATCGAAGTCCGTCGGCAACCCTCGCACGTACGGCAGGAGGTCTTTGGTGTAGAGCACGCCGACGATGACGTCGATCGAGCCCTCGTAGACGGGCACGCGCGAGTGCAGCTGCTCGCGCAGAGCCGGCAGGATCTCCGATGGCGGCGTGTCGACGGGGACACAGAACATATCCGTGCGCGGCACCATGACCGAGCGAACGAGCGTGTCTTCCAGCTCGAAGACCTTGTGGATCATCTCGCGCTCTTCCCGCTCCACGACGCCTTCACTGGCGCCCACATCGACGAGGGTTCGAAGCTCCTCCTCGCTCAGCGCCGCCTGCGTCTCGGCGCCGCGTCCGACGAGGCGCACGGTCAGAGTGGTGAGGCCCGCCAGAACGCCGCGAATCGGCGCCAGGAACCACCCGAGCCACCGCACCGGCCGCTCCACCACGGCCACGAAGCGCTCGGGATACTTGACCGCGAGCGTCATCGGCAGCACCTCACCGAACGTGGTGAGCAATACCACCATCGCGATGAGCTCGACGAACAGGCCCCAGCGTGGACCGAACAGAAAGTGGGCGACGTGCGTGGCGAGCGCGGAGGCGCCGATGTTGATCAGCGTGATGCCGACGAGGAGGGTGACGAGCAGATCGTGAGGCCGCGAGACGACCGGAGTCAGCGCCCCCTGCGGCCGCTCGGCGGCGATGCGCCGGAGCCGGGCGCGGCCCAGCGAGAAATACGCGGCCTCGGCGCCCGAGAGTAGTCCCGAGACGACGATCAGCGTCGCCAGCAACAGAAACTGCAGGACGAGGCTATCACCCACGGAAGTGTTCGAATCCCGGCGCCACGGCCACCGAGCGGCCGCGGCCGTCGAGCCAGCGGACCCCCGAGCCCGCGGTGATTTCTCCGACGGCGCTGAGCGTCGTCCCCGTGGCGTCGGCCAAGCCGGCGCGCAATCGCGAGAGCGCCATTGGCTCGCAGACGACAAGCAACTCGTAGTCCTCGCCGCCGCCTGTGGCCCAGTCGACAGGATCGACGTCGAGGGCCTCGGCCACGATCCGTGTCGCTCGGGCGATGGGCAAGTGCTCGACGTCGACGCGGGCACCGACGCCACTCTCGGAAATCAAACGCGCGAGATCGGTCGCCAGCCCGTCGGAGAGGTCCATCATCGCGGTGACACCTCCAGCGGCCGCGAGCCAGCGCCCCTCGTCGACACGCGGTCGCGGACGCAGATGAGCGGCGGTCACGTCGCCGAGCGGCGACGCGTCGATACCATGCGGAGCCGTCTCGCGCTCGAGCACCGCGAGGCCAGCCGCGGCCTGGCCGAGAGTGCCGGTGACCGCGATGAGATCGCCGGCTCGGGCGGTGGAGCGGAGCACGGGGGAGACGGCATCGCCGAGTAGCGTGATGCTGACGAGCCATCCAGCCGGTGAGCTCGACGTGTCACCACCGACGATGACGACGCCATAGGCATCTGCCACTCCCAGCGCGCCCTCGTAGAACGCCTCGATCTCGTCGCTGCCCGTGCTCTCGGGACAGCCGAGGCCAACCAGCACCCACCGTGGCGTTCCGCCCATGGCCGCGATGTCCGAGATGTTCACCGCGAGCGCCTTGGCGCCGATGTCTGCAGGCTCCGCCCAGCGTCGGCGGAAGTGGACGTCCTCGACGAGCAGGTCGGTGGTGGCCAGCAGCGACGCACCCGCGCGCGTCTCGAGCACCGCACAGTCGTCGCCGACGCCGGCCAACAGGCCGGGTGCGCGCCGACGGACGAGCATTCTGATCAGCCGGACGAGATCATCCTCGCCCGGTCTGTCACCGGTCACGGGGCGACGGCGGTCCTGCCCAGGAAATTGCCGAGCAGCCGCTTGCCCTCGACAGTGAGGATAGATTCGGGGTGGAACTGGACGCCCTCCACTGGCCAGCGACGATGTCGCACGCCCATGATCTCGCCGTCGTCGGCCCAGGCCGTGACCTCGAGGTCTGCGGGCACCGTGTGAGGCAGGATTACCAGCGAGTGGTAACGCGTCGCCGTGAACGGGTTCGACAAGTCCGCGAAAACGCCTCGACCGTCGTGACGGATCTCGGATGTCTTGCCGTGCATCTGCGTTTTCGCGCGCGCCACCACACCGCCGAACGCCTGGCCGATCGCCTGGTGCCCGAGGCAGACGCCGAGGATTGGCGTGTGCTCGCCGAACCGCCTGATCACGTCGAGCGACACACCGGCGTCGTCGGGGGTGCCCGGGCCGGGTGAGATCACGATCCGCTCCGGAGCGAGGGCCGCGACGCCGCCGGTATCGACAGCGTCGTTGCGGACCACGTGAAGCTCGGCCCCCAGCTCGCCGAGATACTGAACGAGGTTGTAGGTGAACGAGTCGTAGTTGTCGATGACGAGGATCATGCGCGCGACCCCGCGGCCGCCATTCGAAGGGCCAGGATGAGTCCGCGCGCCTTCGAGCACGTCTCCAGCCATTCCGTTTTCGGGTCGGAGTCGGCCACGATTCCCGCGCCGACCTGGATCGATGCGCGGATGCCATGGCACACGATCGTGCGGATCGTGATGCACGAGTCGAGGTTGCCCGAGTACGAGACATAGCCGACCGCGCCGGCGTACGGCCCGCGCCGCGTCGGCTCGATCTCGTCGATGATCTCCATCGCGCGGATCTTCGGCGCGCCCGAGACCGTCCCAGCCGGGAAGCAGGCGCGGAGGACGTCGAACGCGTCGGCGCCGGGCCGCAGAGTACCCACCACGTGACTGACCAGGTGCATGACGTGGGAGTAGCGCTCGGTGACCATGAACTCCGTGACCTTCACCGAGCCGAGCGTGGCCACGCGTCCTACGTCGTTGCGGCCGAGGTCCACGAGCATCACGTGCTCGGCGCGCTCCTTTGGATCCGTCTTCATCTGCTGCTCGATTGCCAGATCTTGTGCTTCGGTGGCGCCGCGCGGATGAGTGCCGGCGATCGGGCGTTCTTCGATGCGATCGCCCTCGACGCGCACGAGCACCTCCGGCGAGCTGCCGACGATAGTGGTCTTGCCCAGCCGCAGGAAGAAGAGGTACGGAGATGGATTGATCGTACGAAGCGCCCGATAGACGGTGAACGGGTCGGCCTTCAGGCCGCAGTCGAGGCGTCGTGCGAGCACGATCTGATAGGCGTCCCCGGCAGCGATATACTCCTTCGCCCGGCGGACGGCATCGGCGAACGAATCCTCGTCCATCGTCGACGTGAATCCCTCTTCGCCGAGCGCCAGCAGCGGTCCCGGAGGCGTGAGCGGCAGCGGCGCTGGCGCGCGCGCGGGACGCGCCAGCTTCGCCAGCGTCATGCCGATCTTCAGCGCCGCGCGATCGTAGGCCGTGTCCAGCGCGGCCGCATCGCGCTTGCCGATGTGCGCGTTGGCCATGACGAGGAGTCGGTGACGGAGGTTGTCGAAGACCAGCAGCGTATCGCTGAGCATGAACACGGCGTCCGGCAGCTCGAGATCGTCGTGCGCCGCGGCGGGCAGCCGCTCCATGTGACGAACCATGTCGTACGCGAGGTAGCCGACGGCCCCGCCTTGGAAGCGTGGCAGCCCGGGGACAGCCACCGGTTGGAAGTCGCGCAGAAGGCCTCGCAGGGCCTCGAGCGGATCGCCGTCGGGTAATCGCTCGGTCCGACCGCCGCGGCGCACGTTGATGCGACCGTCCTTCGCCGACAGGACCAGGTGTGGGTCGCTGCCGAGGAAGGAGTAACGGGCCCACTTCTCACCGCCCTCCACGGACTCCAGGAGGAAGGCGTAAGGGCCGGGACGGAGGCGCAGGTAGGCCGACAACGGCGTGTCCAGATCGGCCGGGAGCTCAGCGAATACGGGAACGAGGTTCCCCTTACCGGCGAGCTCTCGGAACTCGTCGCGCCCAGGGGACAGCGTTGGAATGGCTAAGCCGGCGGCGCTGATACGGCGGAAAGCGGCGGCGCGCTAGGCGAGCGCGTCCAGCTTCTCCTTGATCTTCGCCTTGGGGACGGCGCCGATGAGCTGGTCGACCACCTTGCCCTGCCGGACGAAGAGGACCGTGGGTATCGACCGGATCGAGTAACGCGCTGCGAGAGCATGGTTCTCGTCCACGTTGACTTTCGCGAGCGTGATCCTCCCTGCAGAATCACGGGCCAGCTCCTCGAGCATGGGCGCGATCGCCCGGCAGGGGCCACACCACTCGGCCCAGAAGTCCACCATGAGGAGCCCGTCGTGCTGAGCTAGGGTCTCGTCGAAGTTTTTTTCCGTCAGGTGGACGGCATCGGCCATGGCGGGGTCTCCTCCCTGAAAAGTCAACCGCCACGCTAACATACCAAGCGGGACCACGCAACCTGAGGTGTCGTCGAAACCGACGATTCCTTGTCAGTTTGACATTCCAACGTGCTAGAGTCGTTTTAGACATGGACCCCGCCAAAATCCTGGTCGTCGACGACGAACGCTCCATCCTCGTGCTGTTGAAAGAAGCGCTTAGCCAATGGGGCTACCAGGTTACGACCGTCGCTTCGGCGACGGAAGCCCTGGGGATGCTCAAGTCGGAGCTCTTCGATGCGCTCATCACCGACATTCGGATGCCGGACATGAGCGGCCTCGAGCTGCTTCGCGAGGTGAAGAAGCAGGACGAGTCGATCGAAGTCGTGATGATGACCGGGTACCCCACGATCGCCTCGGCTGTGCAGGCGCTCAAAGAGGGCGCGTACGACTACCTGTCCAAGCCGCTGATCCTCGACGAGCTCCGTCACCTGATGTCACGGATGATGGAGCGCAAGTTCTTGCGCGGCGAGATCCACACGCTACGCGCGCGGCTGGGCGAGGAGCTGACGGTCAACGAGCTGATCGGGACGTCGGCTCCGATGGAGCGCGTGAAGGAGATCATCGGCAAGGTCGCGGTGACCGATTCACCAGTGCTCATCGAAGGCGAGAGCGGAACCGGCAAAGAGCTGGTGGCCGCAGCCATTCACCGTCTGTCGTCGCGCGCGAAGCGCCCGTTCATCCCGGTGAACTGCAGCGCGATTCCGCAAGATCTGCTGGAGTCCGAGTTCTTCGGACATGTGCGCGGCGCCTTCTCCGGCGCTGTGGCCGATGCGCTCGGTCTGTTCCGCGGCGCGGATGAGGGCACGATTTTCCTGGACGAGATCGCGGAGCTGTCGCCAGCGCTTCAGGTGAAGCTGTTGCGAGTGCTCCAGGAGATGCAGGTACGACCCGTCGGCTCGACGAAGGCGTTCCCCGTCGACGTCCGTGTGATCGCCGCCACCAATCGCGATCTCGAGCGCGCGATGACCGAGGGTTCGTTCCGCCAGGACCTGTTCTATCGGCTCAACGTCGTCCGCGTCACGTTGCCGCCGCTCCGCGAGCGACGAGAGGACATCCCGTCGCTCATCAACCATTTCTTGCGGCGTTTCAACAAGCGGTTCCATCGTGACGTACGGGGAGTCGCACCGGAGGCGCTGGCGGCCTTGACCGCCTATACATTCCCCGGCAACGTGCGCGAGCTCGAAAATCTCATCGAGCGGGCCTTCGCCATGGGCGCGCGAGAGCAGATTTCCCTGACCGACCTGCCGAGTCTCAGCAAAACGCCGATGACGTCGACACCCGTGACATCACCTGAAAGTGTGCCCGCCTTGGCGGACGTCGAGCGCGAGTTGATCCTCAAGGCGCTCGCCGTGTTCAAGGACGACAAGGAAGCGGCGGCGCGTGCGCTCGGCATCTCCCGGCGGACCATCTATCGGCGGCTCAAGGAGTACGGCGTCCTCTAATGCTGGGGGCCCCGAAATGGCCCCCAGACCCCCATGTCGTTCGGAGCGCCCCGGCAAAGCCGTGGCGCTCCTCTGGAACGGGCGCCCGGCGGAGGCTGGCGCTCCTCTAGTACGGACTTTCGGTAGAGCCGGGACGAAACCCCCCGCAACGGGCGAGGCCCATCTAGAACGATTTTTCGAGGTCGATTTCGGCCGACGAAACCTGTCACTGGGTGTGTGTCGTACGGACACCCGTAGTCTTGCAATTCGGCCGTAATCCTAGTCTTTTCAAATATTTACGCTTTGGCACCCCCGGTGCATTCCCCTCCGCGGCATGACGACGACACTGAGTGGGCCTTCGGCCTCGATGCTGGAGATCGGTCTCGGATGCGCCTCCGGCGGACGCGACGCGGTGACGCGTGCTGCGAACGCCGCGCTCGCGCGGCTGCACGGCGCGACCCCGCACCTGGCTCTCGTGGTGACGGCTGAACCGGCCGGCGACACGATGGCGGAGGCACGGAGTGTCCTGGGACGGATTCAGCTCGCGGGCGGTTCGTCCGCTTCGATTTTGACGGATGACGGCCCCATGAAGTCTGGCGCGCTCGTCGTTTGCGTTGCGAACGCAGACGGCGCCGCCAGCGGGGTGGCAGCCACGACTGGCCGCGATATCGTTGACGCGAGCCAGGCGGCGGCGCGCCTGATTCTCTCGGGCTGGCCTTTCCGCGCTCGGTATCCGCGCGGTCTCGGCATCGCCTTCGCGCGTCCGGACGCGGGTGATTCCGCTCTGCGGTTCCTCGACTCCTGGCGTGACTTCATGGGGCCTAAGATGCGCACCGTGTGCGGCGTGCTTGCCTCACCGGTGCTGTACGGTGGCAACGGGAAGACCGAGCCGCGCGTGAGCGTCGCGTGTCTCGAGGCGTCGTACGCAACCGGGCTCGGTTGGAGCGACGCCACCGGCGCGCCGTCGTCGGACGCGCTCGTGCACGGAGCAGCCGATGCGACGTTGACGGCGGTCAAGCGGCTTGACGGCCGTCCGGCGCGACTGGTTCTGGTGATCGAAACGGCTGCGCGATACGCACAGCTGGGATCGGCCGCACGCGAAGAGTGGACGGCGATCCGGACCCAGCTCGACGAAACGACGCCGTGCGCGGGCTGGCTCGTCGACGAAGTCGCGGCGTACGGCCGGGGCGTGCAGCCCGTGGCCGCACCTGGCGCGCTGGTCGTCGTTGCCGTCGGCGACTCCCCACGCAGCGACGCCGCGCGCGGCTGAGCCCGGTCAGACGGCTCGCTCAGAGTAGCTGCGCGGGATCCCCGCGACGGACCGTCCCGGTTTCCAGCACACGCGCGTACACGCGGCTGCGACCGGGATGCCGGTTCTGCGACACCAGCGAGTAGTCACCGTCGCGAAACGCCGGCCGGATGTTGAAGCACGGCGTCGTATAGCGCGTGATCTCCACCACGACCTCCGCGCCGAGTCGCACGCGCGCCCCCGGCTGCACGGCAGACCAGTCCAGGCCCTCGAGCGTCACGTTCTCACCGAGCGCGCCGGGGACGAGCGGATGACCCTCCGCCTGTAGCGCGCGGATCGTCTCCATTGCGAAAAGGCAGACGGCACGCTCGGGTCCACCATGATGTTCCCTGTTGCGGTGCGCATCGCCCTCGAGCCCCAGGGCGGTCACGCGCACGCTCTCCACGGCCTTTTTCGGCACCCCGCCGTTCGAGACGCTGAGCTGGACGATCCGGGCGCCCGAGTCGCTCACGAGGTCACCTCCGCTTGATCATGCGCTGTACGCGAGCCTCCAGCACGACTTCGTCGCGCTGATTCAGAACGCGGTGGCGATAGGTCACGATGCCACGGTCGATCTTCTTCGTCTCGCGCTTCTCGACGACCTCGACCTCGACTCGGATCGTATCGCCCTCCAGCACCGGCGCCACGATCCGTAGCTCACCCCCGAGATATGCCATGCCCGTCCCATGGATCAGCCCGGTCTGCATGATCAGGCCCTCGGACAAGGCGAACGTCAGCGCGCCCGGCGCGGCCCGGCGCGAGAAGATCGACTCCCGCTTCACGTACTCCATGTCGATGAAGAGCGGCTCGACGAAACCGCAGAGGTTGACGAAGTTGACGATGTCCGTCTCGGACACGGTGCGGGCGAGTGTGCGATAAACGGCGCCCACTTTGTGTCCGTCGTAGTCGAGACCCTCCATTCTCATGCGTCATTCCCCCAGGTACGCGTGTCGGACGCGCTCGTTTTCGGCAAGCTGACCGGCGGTACCCGACAACACGACCGCGCCGGTTTCGAGGACGTAGCCGCGATGCGCGATGGACAGCGCCATCGCGGCGTTCTGCTCGACTAACAGAATTGTCGTGCCCTGCCGATTGATGGAGCCGATCGTGGTGAAGATCTGCTCGACCAGCACGGGCGCCAGGCCCATCGACGGCTCGTCGAGGAGCAGCAGCCGGGGCCGGGCCATGAGCGCGCGGGCGATCGCGAGCATCTGCTGCTCGCCGCCGGACAGTGTTCCCGCCACCTGGCTGATCCGCTCCTTCAGCCGCGGAAAGAGCTCGAACGCACGATCGAGGTCGGCGTCGATGTCGGCATCCGTTCGCAGATACGCGCCCATGGTGAGATTCTCGCGGACCGTCAGACGGTTGAAGATTCGGCGTCCTTCGGGCACGTGCGCGATGCCGCGGGCCACGACCTCGTGCGCCGGCACACCGGTGAGCGCGCTGCCGTCGAACACGACGCTACCGTGGCGCGGGACAAGTAGTCCGGAGATCGTCTTCAGCGTGGTCGACTTTCCCGCGCCGTTGTTGCCCAGCAGGGTGACGATCTCGCCGCCGCGCACCTCGAGCGCCACGCCCCGTAAGGCGTGGATCTCGCCGTAGTAGACGTCGAGCGCCTCGAGCGCAAGCATGCCTAGGGCGCCGCGCGACGCGCTGTGGCGCGGCGACCCAGATAGGCCTCGATCACGCGTGCGTCGGCCTGAACTTCGCGCGGTGGTCCCTCGGCGATCTTTTCGCCGTGGTCGAGCACGGTGACGCGGTCGGAGACTTCCATGACGACGCGCATGTTGTGCTCGATGAGCACGATCGCGAGGCTCAGGTCGCCGACGAGTCGTCGCAGCAGGCTCATCAGCGTTCCCGCTTCCGACTGGGTCATCCCCGCTGTCGGCTCGTCGAGCAGCAGCAGTGCCGGTTCCGAGGCGAGCGCGCGCGCGAGCTCGAGCCGGCGCTGCTCGCCGTACGGGAGATTCCGCGCCACCTCGTTGGCTTTGCCGCGCAGCCCGACGCGATCCAGCAGCGCAGCCGAGCGCTGCCAGAGCCCGCGCTCGGTTTCCACGAAGCGACTACCGCGCGTCAGCACGTCGCGCAGCCCGAGCCGAATTCTGGCGTGCATGCCGACCAGCACGTTTTCGGCGGCCGTCATGTTGGCAAACAGCCGGATGTTCTGAAAGGTTCGGCATACTCCCAGCGCCGTGATCTGATCGGGGCGCAGGCCGACCAGTGGTTGGCCGCGAAAGCTGACGACGCCGGAGTCGGGATGATACAGACCGGTGAACACATTGAAAAGCGTCGTCTTGCCCGCGCCGTTGGGACCGATGATCGACGCGATGCCCCCGTCGAGCGCGAAGCTCACCCGCTGCAGGGCAGTGAGTCCGCCGAACGTCTTGATGACGTCGACGGCCTCGAAGAGCGCCGTCATGGCTCGCCCAGCTCTCGCTGGCGACGCCGAGCGGGGAAGATGCCTTGCGGGCGAAAGATCATCATCAAGACGAGGATCAGCCCGAAGATCATGCGCTCGTACTTCGCCGGTTCGAGCTGCGTCGGGAGCCCGGCGAGGTTGTAGCCGAAGATGGTGACGCCCGCGTTCTTCAGCTCGTTGAGCCAGAGCGAAAGGCCCTTGAGCACTTGCAGATTGAGCACCGTCACCACGGTCGCGCCGATGATCGCCCCCGGGATGCTGCCCATGCCGCCGAGAATGACCATCGCCAGCACGCCGATGGACTCGAGGAACGTAAACGACTCCGGATTGATGAAGACCTGCTTGGCCGCGAACACGACCCCCATGACCCCGGCGAAGGAGGCGCCCGAGGCGAACGCCAACAGCTTGGCGCGGACGAGCGGCACGCCCATCGCCTGGGCGGCCAGCTGGTCTTCGCGCATAGCCTCCCAGGCGCGGCCGATGTGCGAATCCTCCAGGCGGCGATTGACGAGGATGACCACGACGACGATGACGAGGACCAGGAAGTAGAAGCCGACCGCGTAGGAGACTTCGAGCGGCAGGGGCGGGCGGGAGATTGGCGTGATGCCCCGGGGGCCGTTGGTCACGTTGATCGGCTTGTCCAGATTGTTCGCGAGAACGCGAATCACCTCGCCAAAGCCGAGCGTGACGATCGCCAGGTAGTCGCCGCGCAATCGGAGCACCGGCAGGCCGAGCAGGATGCCGGTGCCTGCCGCCATCGTCAGTCCGATCACCAGGAACGGGTAGAACCACCACGACGGCAGCGGAAAGCCGCCGCCGAAGAGCACGTTGCCGTGTGGTGAGCCGAAGATCGCCCACGAGTAGGCGCCGACGGCGAAGAATGCGACATAGCCGAGATCGAGCAGCCCCGCCAGCCCGACGACGATGTTGAGGCCGAGCGCCAGGGCCACGAAGATGCCAACCTGGGTGGCGACCTCGAGGTAATACCCGTTGTAGGTGCCGATCAGCGGCATGAGCACCAGGAGCGCGACGCCGAGCAGGGCGGCGCGCAGCCATCCCGGAACCCGCGCGACATAGGCGTAGAGCAGGCTGCCCTGAAAGATCAGGAACACGAGGATCGACCGCGGGAACAGCGCGACGGCGGCGCTGGACAGCGCGACGTACGCAACGGCCGCGGCCGCAGAGATCACGCGCGCTCTCGCACCACTTCGCCGAGAAGGCCCTTGGGCCGGAAGATCAGGATGAGGATCAGGACGGAGAACGCGAAGATATCCTTGTATTCGGCTCCGAATGCGCCGCCCGTAAGCAGTGACATGTACGAGGCGGCGAACGCCTCCAGAAGCCCGAGGACGATGCCACCGAGCATCGCGCCGGGGATATTGCCGATCCCACCGAGCACGGCCGCCGTGAACGCCTTCAGGCCGGGAGTGAAGCCCGTGTAAGGGTTGATGAGGCTGTATTGCATGCCGAACAAGACGCCCGCCGCGCCGCCCATCGCGCCACCGATCAGGAACGTGAGCGAGATGATCCGGTTGACGTCGATGCCCATCAGACTGGCCGCGGCCTGATCTTCCGCAACCGCGCGGATGGCCGTGCCGATCTTCGTGCGGTTCACGAGCACGTGGAGACCCCACAGCATCAGCAACGCGACGACGATGACGACGAGCGACTTTGCCGAGACGTCGATGGTGCTCGTCAGCTCGAAGCGCTCGTTGAGCGGCTCGATGGTCGGATACACGAGATTGAAGGCATTGCGCCAGAGGGACTCTACGAGACGAATCACGTCTTGGAGGAAGAACGACATCCCGATTGCCGAGATCAGTGGAATCAGCCGCGGCGCCGCGCGCAGCGGCCGGTAGGCTACGCGCTCGATGGACACGGCCAACAAGCCACTCGCGAGCATGCCCGCGATCATCACGCCGAGAAGCACGAGTGCCCACGGCAGGCGCTCCAGGACGCCGGCGTTCTTCAGCCCCAGGAGTATCTCGACGCCGACGAACGCGCCGACGATGAAGATTTCCGAGTGGGCGAAGTTGATGAACTCCAGGACCCCGTAGACCATCGTGTAGCCGAGCGCGATGAGCGCGTACATGAAACCGAGCAGGAGGCCGTCGAGCAGGACTTGCGGGAAGATGCCGACGAGGAGTGCGAAATCCATGGACCGCTCGGCGGCGGCGCGCCGGTGACGACCCGGCGGCGCCGCCGCGGAGTCCGAACTACTTCTTCATGGCCGGGGCAGCGATGGCCAGACGCTTGGCTTCCTTGTTCTCGCTCCACTTCTCGGGATTGTCCGTGGTGACCTGCATGACGTAGTACGACGCCTTCTTGGGATCGCCCTTGTCGTCGAAGTCGATCGTCCCGGTCATGCCGGCGTACTTCACTTTGCGGATGGCGGCCGACACGGCTTCGCGCGAGGGCGCCTTGCCGCCCTTGGTGACTTCTTCGAGCGCCTTGATCGCGATGGCGGTGGCGACGTACGACTCCGCTGCGTACGGCTCGGGGTTCTTGCCGAACTTCTTCTTGTATTCCTCGCCGAACTGCTTGGCCTGCGGGCTCGACGCCGGCGCGGCCGCGGTGGTGTAGTACGTGTTGAGGACGGACTTGCCGCCGATCTTCACGAAGTCGGAGGAATCCATGCCGTCGGGGCCGAGGAACTTCGCCTTGACGCCCTTTTCCCGGGCCTGCTTGAAGAACGGCGCGCCCTGGTCGTAGATGCCACCGAAGTAGACCAGCTCCGGATTCTTCGCCTTGATCGGCGTGATGATCGGGTCGAAGTTCGACTTCTCTTCCGTGCCCTCGAAGCCGAGGATCTTGACGCCCTTCTTCTCCAGATCGTTCTTGAACGCTTCGGCGACACCCTGGCCGTAGGTGGTCTTGTCGTGCAGCACATACGCCGTTTTGACCTTCAGCGTCCCGGCCGCGAACTCGGCGCCCACCGGGCCCTGCACGTCGTCGCGCCCGCACACGCGATTGACGTTCGGATAGCCACGGTCGGTCACCTTCTCGTTCGTATTGGCGGGCGAGATCATCGCGAGGGTGTCTTCCTTGTAGACCTCCGACGACGGGATCGCCACGCCAGAGTTCAGGTGGCCGATTACGACCATGATCGCCTTGTCCGCGATGATGTTCTTCGCGTTCGACACCCCGACGTCGGGCTTTGCTTGGTCGTCATACGGGACCAGCTCGACCTTGAAGCCGCCTTTCTCGAGGTTGCCCTTGAACTTCTCGATGGCGAGCTGGGTGCCGAGCTTGATGCCCTCGCCGAGTGCGGCCTGGCCGCCGCTCAGCGGACTCTGCGTGGCGATCTTGATGGTCTTTCCCTGGGCGGCCGGCCCCGACCCCAGCGGCAGGAGGGCGATGGCCAGCGCCGCGCTGAGGGCGAGGACGCTGCGGATGCGTGTCTTCTTCATGGACTCCCTCCTTGAGCGTTGATGAATCGAGGGTTTGCGCGCCGCCCAAATTTATATAGCGGCGGCATGTGGGCGGTCAAGCCACTCGAGCATCTCCGATGAGCTCGAGGAACCGCCGCGTGGCCACGCCCGGGTCGGGCGCGGCGCACACCGCGGAGATCACCGCCACGCCATCGGCGCCCGCGCGCACGACGTCGGCGACGTTGTCGTGCGTGATGCCGCCGATCCCTATGAGTGGAACGCGGATCTCGCCCCGCAGTTTCCGGATCAGTGCCGGACCCACGAGCTGAAAGTCCGGCTTGGTCGCCGTCGGGAACATCGAGCCGACCGCGACATAGTCGGCGCCGTCGTCGCGCGCGGCGCGTGCCTGTTCGATGTCGTGGGTCGATACCCCGAGCACCATACCCTTCGTCAGGAAGGAGCGCGCGAGGCGGGCAGGCAGGTCGTCCTGACCCACGTGAACGCCGTCCGCTTCGACGGCCACGGCGACGTCCACACGGTCGTTGATGATGAACGTCACCCCCGCGCTTCGACAACGGTCGCGCAGTCGGCGTGCCAGCGGCAGCAGTCGCCCCGATGGCCATTCCTTTTCGCGAAGCTGGACCATCCGGCAACCACCGTCGATCACGGCGGCCAGGAGGGAGTCGAGATCGCGCCCACGCGCCGCCGTCCGGTCGAGGACGACGTAGAGCGTCGGGTTCATTCAGGGGTGCAGGCGGGCGCCGTCCGCGCTGGTGAAGCGGCCTTCGACGAACGCAGGGTCGTTGAGAATCTTCAGGTGGTAGGGAATCGTCGTCTTCACGCCCTCGATGATGGTCTCGCGCAGCGCGCGGCGCATGCGCTCGATGGCCTCCGCACGGTCGCGGCCGCGGACGATGATCTTGCCGAGCAGCGAGTCGTAGAAGGGCGGCACCGCGTATGGTGCCATCAGATGACTGTCGACGCGTACTCCGAGGCCGCCCGGCGGCACCCACGCGGTGACCCGTCCGGCGCTCGGCGTGAAGGTCTCGGGATCCTCGGCGTTGACTCGACACTCGATGGCGTGGCCTTCGAAGCGCACGCCGTCTTGCCGATAGCCCAACGGCTCCCCGGCGGCGATGCGAATCTGCTCCCGGATGAGATCCAGCCCAGTGATCGATTCGGTCACCGGGTGCTCGACCTGGATTCGCGTGTTCATTTCGATGAAGTAATAGCCACCGTCGGCATCGACGAGAAATTCCACCGTCCCAGCGCTGACGTAGTTCACAGCGGCGGCGGCGAGGAGGGCGGCGCGGTGAAGGCCAGCGCGCGTCTCAGAAGGTAGGGACGGCGCCGGCGACTCCTCGATCAGCTTCTGGTGACGGCGCTGCACGGAGCAATCGCGCTCCCCGAGATGCACACGCATCCCGTTGCGATCGCCGAGGACCTGTACCTCGACGTGCCGCGCGCGCTCGATGTATTTCTCGCAGTAGATCTCCGACGAGCCGAAGGCGGCGCCGGCTTCGGCCTGGCACGCGGCAAACGCCTGGGCCGCCGCTCCGTGCTCGCGGACGATACGCATCCCGCGCCCGCCTCCGCCCGCCGCGGCCTTGAAGATGACGGGATAGCCGGCTTCATCTGCGACCTCGAGCGCCTCGGCTTCATTCTTCAGCGGCAGCTCACTGCCCGGGACGACCGGAACGCCTGCCTGTTTGGCGATGACTCGGGCCTGGGCTTTGTCCCCCATGAGGCGAATCGCCTCGGGGCTCGGGCCGATGAACGTCAGACCTGAGGCGCGGCAGATGTCTGCGAACGTTGGGTTTTCGGACAGAAAGCCGTAGCCAGGGTGGATCGCCTCGCTATCGGTCACCACCGCCGCCGAGATGACCGAAGCCATGTTCAGGTAGCTACCGCGCGCCGCGTCTGGCCCGATGCAAATCGATTCGTCGGCCAACCGCACCGGCAGTGACTGCGCGTCCGCCGTGGAATGCGCGATGACGGTGCGGATGCCCATCTCGCGGCAGGTCCGCATCACCCGCAGCGCGATTTCGCCGCGATTGGCGATCAGGATCTTGTGGAACACGCGCTTACTTCGGCTGGAACACCGATGGCACGCGTTGCCACTGGTACACGCCCTTTGCCAGGCTAAGCAGCGTCCAGCGCTCTGGGTAGAGATACCCGAGCGTCGTCTCGATGACGACGTAGCCGGGAAGCTCGGCGTACTGCGTGGCCCACGGCTCCCCAGCCACCTCCATGTACTGGTCGTAGACCACGATCGGGACCGCCTGGGGCGGCATATAGATGTTGCGGATCGGGACCCCCCAGCCCCCGGTCCCCGAGACGCCGGCGTTCAGCAGCGTGGGGTACGCGTTGTTCAATTGGTTCGGCTCGCTCGTAAATGGCACGGTGGGCCGCGTCGTGGGCGGCGTTCCGGGCGGGGAGCCGGCCGGCGGCGGAACCGTGATCGTCACAGGAACGTTCGGATTCACGACGCCGACCTGTGCCCATGCCGGGCTGGCCGCGATGAACATCAATCCCAGAGTGATCAATATGCGCTTCATACTCAACCTCCCAGCTGTCTTCGCCATTGTGATTCCAGCTCGGTCAAACGCCATCCATACACGCGCTCAGCCGCGTTCTCAATAGTCTCTCCCGCCGCGAGACGCGCAAGCAGCGCGCGCATCGACTCCATGCCTCCGCGGTCCAGCAGGTCTCCGACGACGTACAGCGCGAGCTCGTAGCCAGCGCGCGCACGGCGCGCATCGGCTTCCGTGACGAGTGTTTCGAGCCCGCCCAGCGTCAGGCTGCCGGACGCGAGCGCGGCATCCGCCACGCGGCCCTCGAGCGCCTGGGCGAGCCCTTCGTGCAGCCACCGTGGCGCGCGCCCACGCGCGCGACGGTGGATGACGGCGTGGGCGTACTCATGCGTGACGATCCGCTCGAGCTGCGCGCGGCGAGGCAGCGTCGGTCCCACTGGCAGGCGGATGCGGCCGTCGAAGAGCCCATCGACCCACGCGTGAGAGCGGGTGACGTCACTGAACTGCCCACGCTCGTAGAGCACCACGGTGACCGGGTCGGGTCCCGGGTCGCCCAGTTGTGCGACGACACGCGCGCGCGCCGCTTCGAGCGCGCCCACAACCGCCAGTCGTCGCTTGGCATCGAGGCCGCGGCGGTACCGGAGCACGAACGGGCCGGTCGCCTCGCGGACGAAGTCGGACTCCGTCCGGCGCTCCCGCTCGAGCTTGTCGAGCAGCCGACGCGCGTCGGGGTCGGCTGAGTCGATGGCGAGCAGTGCTTCGAGGTGAGCGACGGCCCGAGCGGTCTCGTCGCGGTGATCGTAGAGTCGCGCGAGCAGCATCCTGACCTGAGAGTCCGCCCGCAGCCGCGCGGAGGCCTCCAGGGATCCGAGCGCTTCATCGGTACGTCCGGCGTGGACGGCGGAGACGCCGGCTCCTTTGAGGAGCGCCGGGTCTTCCGGCATCGCGGCGAGCCCCTGTCCGAAGAGCAGCGCCGCTTCCTCCGGCCGTCCCTGCGCCAGCGTACGCCACCCCCACGTCTCGAAGCAGCGGCCGACATTCTCCCGGCGCGCGAGACTGTCGGGCCGTTCACCTGCGGCCTCACTGAATCGGTCGCAGGCACGAGCCAGCTGACCGGCGGCGTAGAGCCGAATCGCATCCTCGGTCAGTGCTGCCGCATCATCGACGCGTGTGACCGGGATGACGGCGTCGGGCGTCGGCGGTCGCTCGATGGTCCACCAGAACGCTGCACCGAGCATCGCGACGCCGGCGATGAGGGGCGCGAGCGCTCGATTCACGGCGGACGCGCTCAGCGCGGCGGCTCGAGCAGGAAAAGCGGTTGCCCGTACTCCACGGGCTGGCCGTTCTCGACGAGAACCTTTACGATGCGCCCCGCCGCCTTCGATTCGATCTCGTTCATCAGCTTCATCGCCTCGATGATGCAGAGGATCTGACCCTCTTTTACGACGTCGCCCTCACGGACGAACGGGTCGGCGGTCGGGCCGGAAGCACGGTAGAACGTGCCGACCATCGGAGCCTCGACGGTCAGCGTCGCGGGCGCGGCGACGTCGGCAACGATCTTTGGCTCGACGGTTGTCGGCGGTGCGCTGGCAACCGTGGGCGCGGGTATCGCGTGCACAACTGGAGCAACGGGTGCCGTGGTGCGCTGGACACGCAATCGTGTACCCGCCGACTCGATTTCGATTTCAGATAGTCCAAGTTCCGCAGCGACGGCGGCCAGTCGACGCGTGAGCTCGACGAGGCGGTCGTCCCCGCCAGTAGGAGCACCGGGCACGGTGTCGCGCTTGGCCATCAGCCGGCCGCCGCTACCCGGCCGAGATACTCGCCGGTGCGGGTATCGACCTTCACCACGTCTCCCTCGTTGAGGAACAGCGGGACCTGGACCACCGCGCCGGTCTCCAGCGTTGCCGGCTTGGTGCCGCCCTGCGCGGTATCCCCACGGACTCCGGGATCGGTGCGCGCGATCGCGAGCTCCACGAAGTTCGGCAGCTCCACGGTCGTTGGAGCGCCGTCGATGTAGAGCACGTCGACCTCGGTGTTCTCCTTGAGATATTCTCGTGCCTCGCCCACCTCTTCGGCCGACATCGACACCTGCTCGTACGTGTCCATGTCCATGAAGTGATAGCGGTCGTCGCGGTAGAGGAACTGCATGTGCTTCTCGTCGTACTCGACGAGCTCCACGCGCTCACCGGATCGGAACGTGTTGTCGATGACCTTGCCGAGCCGCATGTGCTTGAGCTTGGTCCGCACGAACGCGCCACCCTTGCCGGGCTTGACGTGCTGAAAATCGACGATGGCATACGGCTGTCCGTCGAACACGATTCGCAACCCCTTCTTGAAGTCCGCCGTCGAAACCTGCATGGGACGCTCTCAGCCTTTCCGTCGCGAGCGGGCGCGAAGCGCGGCCTCCAGCCGCTCTCGCGCGTCGGCGTTCTCAGGATCCTTTCGTAAGAGCCGCGTAAATACGATCGTCGCCTCGTCGGCCAAGCCCTGATCGAGGCACAGCATGCCGAAGGCGACCGTGACAAACGTGTCATCCGCCAGCAACCGCGCCGTCGCGGAATCGCCGAGCGGCCCTTCGGCGCGCAGCAGGCCGAGGAGTGCCCGAGACTCCCGATCGCCCGGGTCGAGGCTCGCCGCCCGCTCGAGGTGCCGGGCGGCATCGTCGATGCGGCCGAGTCGACGGTGGATCTCCGCGGCGAGCCGATGACATTGTACGTCGTTCGGGCTGACGCGGAGAATGGCCTCGATCTCGGTCAGGGCGGCGCTGAAGTCCCCCCGGGTCATGAGCGCCTTCGCCAGGATGAGCCGAGCGGTGGCGTAATGGGGGTGCCGAACGAGGCCATCGCGACACACGGAAATGGCGTCGTCCACGCGCCCGGCCTTGCGATAGAGGTCTGCGAGAAGAGCAAAGCCGAGGGACCCGGGGTCCTTCGCGACCCGCTCCTCGTACCGCCGGATGGCGGCAGCCAGCGCGGCCTCCGGCGACGACATGGTGGCGCCCGACGGCTCGTCCGCCATCAGGACCCTCCAGCGATCGATACCAGAGCCGCGCGGACATCCGCCGGTGACACGTCATAGACGACGCGAAACACCCCGATCGAGGGCGCCAGCACGAACGGCACACGGCCGTCACGCGCCTTCTTGTCGTGGGTGATCGCCGCAAGGACCGCTTCGGTATCCACCCGGGCGCCGCGGGTCGGCAACCCGACGGCCTGCAGCAGCGCCTGCTGCCGGCGCGCTGTGTCGGCATCGCCGACGCCAAGCCGCTCAGCAAGCCGCGCTTCCGCGACGATGCCGAGCGACACCGCCTCGCCGTGCGTCCACGTGTCGAAACCCGTGGCCGCCTCCAGTGCGTGGCCGATCGTATGGCCGTAGTTCAGCGAAAATCGCCACTCACCCTTTTCCTCCGGGTCGCGCTGGATCACCGAGGCCTTGAGCCGACAGGAGCCGCCGATGATCCGTGTCAGCGTCGGCAGGTCGCGGCGGATGAGCGCCCCGGCCGAGCGCTCGACGTCCTCGAAATAGCTGGCATCGAGAACGATCCCGTGTTTGACGATCTCGGCCAGGCCGGATCGAAAATCGCGGTCGGGCAGCGTCAAGACGACGGAAGGGTCGACGACGACGAGGCGCGGCTGATGGAAGGCCCCGATCAAGTTCTTGGCTTTGGGATGATCGATGGCCGTCTTGCCGCCGATGGAGGCGTCGACCTGGGCGAGGATGGTGGTCGGCAACGGGACGAAATTCGTGCCGCGCATGTACGTCGAGGCCACGAAGCCCGCCAGATCGCCCACGGCGCCGCCGCCGAGCGCGAGGATGGTCGACGTGCGGTCCGCGCCGGCGGCGAGCAAGCGATCCCAGCAGTGCTCGGCCACCGACAACGTCTTGGCAGCCTCGCCTTCGGGCACCTCCAGGACAGTGACGGACAAGCCGGCGGCCTCGAGTCCCGCGACCACCGCCGCTCCGTGCGCCCGAAGAATTGCCGCGTCGGTCATCACGACGGCGCGCGAGCCGACACGCAGCTCACGCAGTCGCGTGCCGATGCTTGCCAGCGCGCCGGGCTCCACGACGATCGAATAGGATCGGTTGCCGAGATCGACCGGGATCACCATCGCGTGTCGATGATAGCGCCGCGAGCGCGCTACCAGCTCTTCAGACTATCCAGATAGGCGCGGTAGTTGTGACGGATCTCGTCGAGGCCGTCGCCGCCGAACTTTTCGAGGAATGCGTCGGCCAGCACGATCGCCATCATGGCCTCGCCGACGATGCCGGCCGCCGGTACCGCACAGACGTCACTGCGCTCGACGACGGCCTCCACCGGCTCCTTGGTGGCCAGATCCACCGATTTCAGCGGCGTCCGCAGCGTCGACAGCGGCTTCATGGCGGCGCGTACCACGATCGGTTGGCCATTCGTCACGCCGCCCTCGAGGCCGCCGGCATTGTTAGTCGACCGTCTGAAGCCTTGACCTGCATCGAAGAGGATCTCGTCGTGGACGCCAGAGCCCGGACGACGCGCCGTCTCGAATCCCATGCCGAACTCGCAGCCCTTGATGGCCTGGATCGAGCAGAAGGCCTGCGCGAAACGGCCGTCGAGACGCCGATCCCACTGGACATAGGACCCAAGGCCGACGGGGCAGCCGAGCGCAACGACTTCGAAGACACCGCCCAGCGTGTCGCCTTTGCCCTTCGCCTCGTCGATGGCAGCGATCATCGCGGCCTCGGCGGCAGGATCGGCGCAACGAACTTCGGAGCTCTCGGCGCGCCGAGCGAGCTCGTCCCAGGAGAAGTCGAGCTCGCCGATGCGCGCTCCGCCGATCTCCGTCACGTGACTCAGCACCGTGATTCCGAATTCGGCGAGGAGCCGCTTCGCGACACCCGCGACCGCCACGCGTGCGGTGGTCTCCCGGGCGCTGGAGCGCTCGAGCACGTTACGGATGTCACGGTGGCCGTATTTCATCGCACCGGCGAGGTCGGCGTGGCCCGGGCGAGGCCGCGTGACCTCTTTCTTCGCGGCGCCGGGCTCGGGGAGCGCGACGCCCATCGTCGCCTTCCAGTTCTCCCAGTCACGATTGGCGATGCTCAGGGTGATCGGCGAGCCAAGGCTGGTACCCCACCGGACGCCGGAGAGGATGTGGACCTGGTCGCGCTCGATCTTCATACGGCCGCCCCGCCCGTATCCCCGTTGGCGGCGGGCGAGATCGGCGTTGATGTCCGCTTCGGCCAACGGCAGGCCGGCGGGTACGCCGTCGATGACGGCCGTCAGCGCCTCACCGTGGGACTCTCCCGCGGTGAGGAAGCGGAAGACTCCCCCCATGGCCGGCTAGCTTACCGCGAAGCGGTACCGCTCTGCAGACCTGCCCGCGGCGCGTCCCGCCGCACGATACTCGGCGTGACGAAGATGACAAGCTCACGATTGGGATTCGTCTGCGTGAGCTTCGACTTAAAGAGCCAGCCCAGGACCGGGATGTCGCCGAAGAGCGGGACCTTCCGGGTCGTCTCGGTGTCGGTGCGCTGCGTGATGCCACCGACGACGAGCGTGTCGCCTTCTTTGACGAGTACTTCGGTCTGGGTCTGTCGCTTGTTGATCGTCGGCACCAGCGCGCCGCCGCCGAGGTTCACCAGGTCACCCGCGGAGTTGTCCTCCACGGTCAGCTTCAATTTGATGCGGTTGATGTTATTAGCCTCGTAGACCACGGTCGGCGTGACGTCGAGACGGAGAGCCGCCTCTTTGAACTGGATCTGCGTTCCCGCCGAGCTCACCGTTGCATAGGGGATTTCGCTGCCGAGCACGATCGACGCCTTGGCGTTCTCGACAGTGACGATCTCCGGCTTGGATAGCGAGCGCGACTTCGTCTGGTTCTCGAGCGCCTGCAGCGCCAAGTTGAGGTTGAAGTTCGTGCCGATGATGCCGAAGGAGATGCCGCCCGTCGGGAGGTTCGTCGGGAGCAGATTCACGGCGTTGCCGCCTAGCGGAAGCCCTGTCAGGAAGCTCACCGGCAACAACGAGGTGAGCGGGAAGTTCTGGTTGGTGATCGGACTGGCGGGGTTGGTGGGTGCGCTCGGGAACAACGCGGT
>Ga0075433_10000145_pt1 | contig 37425 bp, 35 predicted proteins | sample RhiMethybrSRZTD2_FD_75299 | JGI IMG/M metagenome (GOLD analysis project Ga0075433, IMG submission 75299) | Populus rhizosphere microbial communities from Tennessee, USA - Rhizosphere MetaG P. TD hybrid SRZTD2 | ecosystem: Host-associated > Plants > Roots > Rhizosphere > Soil | place: USA... | reverse complement strand
GTAGACGATCGAACCGTAGAAGGCGAGGGTGACCTCCTCCTCATCGATCCCGTACGCCATGCCACCCCTTCCGGGCGTTCGCGTGCCGGAGCGTAGCGGGCTGGTCGCGATGCACGTTCGCGATAGCTGTGTTGAGATGGGGCGCCCGACGAAGGAAGGGGAGAACGGATGAGCGACATGGACACCGTGGTCGTGCTGGGTGCGTCGTACGACTCGCGTGAGGAGGCAGAGGCCGACTACGAGGCGATCAAGGCCCTGTACGAGGAGGTGCAGGTCACCCACGCCTTCGACGCGGCCGTGCTGGAGCGGGACGACGAGGGCAAGGTCCACGTCGTGAAGAAGCACGAGGAGCCGACGCGGCACGGCGCGGCCAAGGGCCTCGGCTGGGGCCTAGCGATCGGGGCTGCGGTCGCGATCTTCCCGGCGATCGGGCTCGCGGGCGGGCTCCTCGCCGGAGGGGCGGGCGGCGCGGCGGTCGGTGCCGTGAGCGGCCACATGAAGGGCGGCATGAAGGACGACGACCTGAAGCAGCTCGGCGAGGTCCTCGAGAAGGGCCGGTACGGCCTGATCGCGGTCTACGCGACGAACATGGCCGACCAGGTCGCTGCGAACGTCAAGGCGATGAACCGATACGTGTCCGCCGCGATCGACGCGAGCGCAGACGAGCTCGCGGCGCAGCTCAAGGGGATGGACACGAGCGGGAGCTGACGAGGAGACCTGTTCGCCGCTGAGGCGAACGTTGGTGTCCGGCTCGCGTCGGCACGATCGGGATCGCGCGTTCCGCGCGCTCCCGATCGTCCTCACCGTGCTCGTCGCATCGTGCGGGGGCGGCTCGAACCTCCCCAGCGTCTCTCGCTCGATCTCGGTTCCGACCCTGCCGACGCGGACGGCCACCCGGACAACCGAGGCGCCGAGCACCCCGCCGACAACCGAAGCGCCCGCGAGCTCGAGATCGCCGATCAGGACTTCGACGTCGACCTCGACGTCGACCGCCGCTCCGACGAGGACGAAGACGACCTCGACGTCGACATCCACGTCGACCTCGACGTCGACCTCCACCTCCACCTCCACGTCGACGTCTTCCCCTACGTCGATCTCGGCGGCCACCGGCTCGACATCGGCTCCGTCCTCCGCCGCGTCGAGCTCGGCGTCGGCGGCTCCCTCGAACGCGTCGTCGACGCCGGTCTGGCCCTGGATCCTGCTCGCGCTGGCGGCCATCGTCGCGATCGCCTGGTTCGCGCGGTCGCGGTCCTCGCACCGAGCCGCCGCCGCGGCGCTTCATCGCCGCGCGCTCGACGCGTACACGAGTGGGATGGCGCTGCACGACGAGGCTGCCGTGCTCCCCATGAGCACCGACGCCGATCGAGCCCGGCTCGTGAGCGAGGTCTCGACGAGGACGGATGGGGTGGCCGCGGAGTTCGACGCGCTCGCGGCCGAGCCCGGCTTGCGAGCCGAGTCGGCCGAGATCGGCGACGTCCAGGTGGCCCTCGGCAACCTCCGCGGAGCGATCCAGGCGCAGGTCGATGCGGGCGGGCTCGATGCGGATCTGTTGCGGGAGAGGCTTTCGAGCCTCGACGCCGCCCTCCAACGGTTCCGAGCCGGCGTCGCTCCGCCGACCGGCCCGCCCGGCGCGTAGGTCAGCGCCGCAGACGCGCGAGCAGGTACAGCACCTCGAGGTAGAGCCAGACCACCGTGGCGAGGAGCCCCCAGGCCGCGTACCAGCCCATGAACGAGGGCGCCCCGTTCGCGATCCCGTGGTCGATGACGGCGAAGTCGAGGAACAGGTTCAGCGCGGCGACCAGGCAGATCGCGACGCTGATCGCGATCCCCGCAGGCGTCGGGTCGGTCCAGAAGCGCAGGTCCGTTCCGAAGATGCTGAGGATCCAGGCAACGAGATACATCAGGCCGATCCCGAGCGTGGCGGCGACGACGACCAGCACGAACCGGCCGGTCACCTTCACCAGTCCGAAGGCGTACAGGATCAGGCAGATCAGCACCGTCGCCATCGTCGCGAGCAGCGCCTGCGCGACGATGCCGTCGTACGCCACCTCGTAGACCTGCGAGATCCCGCCGACGAAGAGCCCCATCAAGACCGCGTACACGAAACCGCCGAGCGGTGCGAGACGCGGGTTCGCGATCGCGAGGAACGACAGCGCGATCAGGACGAAGTACCACAACAGCCACGACGGACCCGAGGTCGCGCGGATCACCCGGGCGGCGTGATCCCATCCCACGACCGCCGCGGCGGAGGTGATCGCGAACAGGACGAGCGTCTTCAGCACCGTCCCGCCGAGCGTCATCCGCCGGGCGGTTCCCTCGGGAGCGAGCGTGCGGATCGACTCGGAGGAGAACGTCTGCTCGTTGATCATCTGTTGCGCCATACGACCTCCTCGGATGTCAGCCGAGGACCATGCCTTCGGCGGAGGCCGACGGCGTCGGATCGGGGAGTCGCAACATGCGGAACGACGTGATCGTCCCGAGCAGGCCGGCGATCAGCGGGACCAGCAGCGCGATCTGCAGCGCGAAGGGACGGACGTCCGTGTTGATCCGGATGATCTCGTCCTGCACCGCCGGGGGCTGACCGACGAGCACCTGCTCGAGCTGTGCGTTGCTCATGAGCTCGGCGTCGTCCTCGAGCGCAGTCGAGACCTGTTGCTGCTCCGTCGGCGACAGGACCGCGCTCGTTTCCGCCTGGTGCGCGAACGTGAGGGAGAGGGTGGCCAGCATGATCGCGCCCGCGAACGCGAGCCCGAAGGACAGTCCGAACGACCCGCCCGCCGAGTTCACCCCGGCCGCTTCGCTCACTCGCTCCTCCGCGATGGGGCTCAGCGTGTAGTTGTTCAGCTGGGAGACGAGGAACCCGAGGCCGCCTCCCGCGATCACGAGCGGGATCAGCAGGTACCAGCCCGAGGTCGCCCTCGGCACGATCGCGATCAGCAACAGCATCCCCACCGACAGCAGGGCGAAACCCGCGCGGATTACGGCCGCGGGACGCCGGCGCGCGCCGCGCCTCGCGATCACGAGCGACACGGCGAACATCGTGAGGGACAGCGGCGCGATCGAGAGGCCTGTCTGCAGCGCGCTGTACTCGAGCACCATCTGCAGGAAGATCGGCAGCGCGATCATCATGCCGCCGAGCGAGATCTGCTGGAGCGTCTGCCCCGAGATTCCGAGGCGGAACATCTTCGAGCGAAAGAGGTCCGGGTCGAGAAGGGTGGGTTTGCCCTCGCGCTTCCGCCGCAGGAGCCAACCGGCGAGCAGCGCGATCGAGACCGCGCCGAGGACGATCAGCGCGCCTACCGCTTCGCCGCCCTCTTGCCACACGAGGATCCCGAGGACGATCCCACCCATCCCGATCACGGACAGGATCGACCCGACGACGTCGACGTGGCGAGGCCCGGTGTACGGGACGTCGCGGATGCGTCCGAGCCCCGATAGCACGATCGCGATGATCACGACCTCGAGCAGGAACCCGACGCGCCACGAGAGGAACGTCGTGATGAAGCCACCGAGGAGCGGTCCGACCGCCGCCGCGATCGCCGCCGACGCACCGACGAGCGCGTAGACCTTCTTCTGCTCGGGGCCTTCGAAGTTGCCGTGGATCAACGCCTGCATCGACGGGAGCAGCATCGACGCGCCCAGGCCGCCGATGATCGCCCAGAAGATGATGATCGGGACGACGCTCTGGGTGAGGGTCATCGAGATCGCACCGATCGCGTAGCCGAGCAGACCGAGGACGTACGCGCGCTTGCGGCCGATCAGGTCGGCCACCTTGCTCCCGATCAGGATGAACGCTGCCGAGACGAGCGCCTCGAGTGCGATCGCCGCCTGCACGCTCGAGACCGTCGTTCCCAGGTCATGCACGACGGCCGAGATCGACACGTTCATCAGCGACGTGTCGACCACGAGGACGAACATGGCCATCGCGAGGAGGATCGCGAGCGTGCGGTCCATCGTCGCGCCGTTCGCGGCCGGTGGTATCTCTTCGCTCATCCGCGCGTGACCGTACCTCAGGGCTCCGGAGTTGTCGTTCAGGAGTACCGCAGGCAAGATTCGCCCGTTCGCGGTCCGAGCCTGGGGGTAGGGAGCGATGGCAACCTCGACGAAGCCGGCAGGCGGCTCGAGTCCGCGGTGGTACGCCGAAGGAGCCGCGGAGGTCGCGGGCGCCCTGGGCGTCGATCCGCAGCACGGCCTGAGCGCCGACGAGGTGCGATCCCGGCTCCAGACGACCGGTCCCAACCGCCTCGCCGGCGGGAAGAAAGAATCTGGGTTCCAGGCGTTCGTCCGCCAGTACCAGGACTTCATGCAGATCGTGCTGCTGGCCGCGGCCGCGATCAACCAGCTCGTGACGGGCGATACGGCGACCTCCGTCGTGCTGGCCGGCCTGACCGTGTTCAACGCGGTGATCGGGCTCCGGCAGGAGGCGAAGGCCGAGGAGAGCGTGAAGGCGCTCGCGCAGATGCTGAAGAACGTCGCCAGGGTCCGCCGGGACGGCCAGGCGATCGAGATCGATGCCGAGGAGGTCGTCCCGGGCGACGTGGTCCTCGTCGAGGCGGGGAACCGCGTCCCTGCCGACGGCAGGATCGTCGTGGCGGCGACGCTCGAGATCGAGGAGGCCGCATTGACCGGCGAGAGCCTCCCCGTTTCGAAGGGAACGGATCCGGTGCAGGGGACCGAGGTCCCGCTCGGCGACCGCACCTGCATGGCCTACATGAACTCCTCCGTCACGCGGGGGCGCGGCGAGCTGATCGTCACCGCGACCGGCATGCAGACGGAGATCGGCCACATCGCCGACCTGCTGTCGAAGACGGAGGCCGACAAGACACCGCTGCAGAAGCAGCTCGACGGTCTGTCGAAGATCATCGCGACGATCGCCGGGATCGCGCTCGTCCTCGTCGTCGTGATCGGCTTGATCCGCGGCGACTCGTTCGACACCCTGTTCATCACCGGGGTGGCGCTCGCGGTCGCCGCGATCCCGACCGGCCTGCCAGCCGTCGTGACGGCGCTCCTGTCGATCGGGACCCGTGAGATCGCCCGGCGCAACGCGATCGTGAAACGACTGCCCGCGGTCGAGACGCTCGGCTCGACCTCGGTGATCTGCTCCGACAAGACCGGCACGCTCACGCTCAACAAGATGACCGCACGCGAGATGGTGATTCCGGGCCAGAACCGGTTCACGGTCTCCGGGGAGGGATATTCGACCGAAGGCGAGATCAAGCACGTCGGCGGCGAGAACTTCGACCTCGACCCCTACCTGCTCCCCACGGTCCTGTGCGCCGACGCCGTGCTGGACGGCGAGGCCTTGATCGGTGACCCGACGGAGGGCGCGCTGATCGTCCTGGGCGCCAAGGGGGGCCTCGACATCGACGAGACGCGCCGGACCTACCCGCGGATCGCCGAGGTGCCCTTCGACTCGGACTACAAGTTCATGGCGACCTTCCACGAGATGACCGGGACCGATGGTCCGGTGGTGCGCTGCTACGTGAAGGGCGCGCCTGACGTGTTGATCGAGCGCGGCGGTTCGTATCGGACCCCTGATGGGGCGTTGCTCTCGATCACCGACGAGAACCGCCACCTGGCGCTCGACGCGAACGACCGGATCGCCCAGGGTGGCGAGCGTGTCATGGTCGTCGCGCAACGCGACCTCGAGCCGTCGACCTTCGATCCGAACGGCGACCTGATCGGGCTCGTCCGAGACCTCACGCTCCTCGCGATGGTCGGGATCGTCGACCCGCCGCGGTCCGAGGCGAAGGCGGCGATCGCCGAATGCAAGGGCGCCGGGATCCGCGTCCGCATGATCACTGGCGATCACGCCACGACCGCCGGCGCGATCGGCACCGAGCTCGGGATCCAGGGCCGCGCGATCACCGGAGCCGAGTTCGCGGCGATGAGCGACGACGAACTCCAGCAGCAGCTTCCGGACATCGGGGTGATCGCGCGCGTGGCCCCCGAGGACAAGCTCCGGCTCGTCCGCCTCCTCCAGCGGATGGGCAACGTGGTCGCCATGACCGGCGACGGCGTAAACGACGCGCCGGCGCTGAAGGCAGCGGACATCGGGGTCGCGATGGGCATCACCGGCACCGAGGTGTCCAAGGAAGCAGCCGTGATGATCCTGACCGATGACAACTTCGCGACGATCGTCGGCGCCGTCGAGTACGGGCGGGGACTCTACGACAACCTGCTGAAGTACCTGCGGTTCCAGATGTCCACGCTCGTCGCCTACATCGCGATCTTCATCGGCGCGGGCATCTTCTCGATCGCCGGCGGGATCCCGCTGAACCCGCTCCAGATCCTGTGGCTCAACATGGTGGTGGACATCCCCATCGCCGTCGCCCTCGGGTTCGACGAGCCGACATCGGGCCTGATGGAGCGCGCGCCTCGTCCCGTCGGCGCGCCGGTCCTCTCGACCCCCAACTGGATCCGACTGTGTGCGCAGGGCGCGGTCATGACGGTCGGGGCGCTCGTCGCCTACCAGATCGGGGATAGCCGGTACGACGCCCTGATCGCGTCGACGATGCTACTCACGACCCTGTCGTTGTTCCACCTCGCCGGCGGGTTACTCGCCCGCGATCAGGTCGGCACGATCTTCAGCCGCGCGGCGATCCCCGGACCGACCCAGCTGCGGCGGTACGGCGTCGCCCTGCTCGCGATCGTCGCGGTGACCGCGATCGGGTTCCTCCAGCGGGTCGTGGGGACGACGTCGCTCAGCTTCTCGCAGTGGTGGATCTGCATCGGCCTGGCGGCGACGCTCATCGTCGTCGAAGAGGTGATCAAGATCTTCGTCCGTCGACGGGCTCGGCAACAGACGCCGAAGGTACCCGAAACGACGATGCCGGTGGCGGTGTCGGCATAGAGAGGAGATCAGGATGGCGTTCAACCTCCGGAACCGGAGCTATGTCAAGGAGCTCGACTTCACTCCCGACGAGCTGCGGTTCCTGCTCACGTTGTCGGCGGAACTGAAGGCGGCGAAGTACGGCGGGTACGAGCAGCCGCGACTCGCCGGCAAGAACATCGCCCTCATCTTCGAGAAGACGTCGACGCGCACGCGGACGGCCTTCGAGGTCGCGGCGCACGACCAGGGCGCGCACGTCACGTACCTGGAGCCATCCGGGTCGCAGATCGGCCACAAGGAGTCGATGAAGGACACGGCTCGCGTCCTGGGTCGCACGTTCGACGGGATCGAGTACCGCGGTTTCGCGCAGGACACGGTCGAGACCCTGGCGACGTACGCGGGAGTCCCGGTGTGGAACGGGCTCACGAACGAGTTCCACCCGACGCAGATCCTCGCCGACGTCCTCACGATGACGGAGCACACCGACAAGCATCTGTCCGAGATCGCGTTCTGCTACCTCGGCGACGCTCGCTTCAACATGGGCAATTCGCTGATGGTCGCGGGATGCAAGTTCGGGATGGACGTCCGGCTGTGCGCTCCGAAGAGCCTGTGGCCCGAAGAGGGTCTCGTGAAGACGGCTCGCGAGATCGCGAACGACACGGGCGCCCGATTCAGCTTGACCGAGGATGTGGACGAAGGGGTGGGCGGCGTCGACTTCCTCTACACGGACGTCTGGGTCTCGATGGGGGAGGACCCGAGCGTGTGGGAGGAGCGGATCAACCTCCTGAAGCCGTACCAGGTGAACGCCGACATCGTTCGCCGCACGGGGAACGCGAACGTGAAGTTCCTCCATTGCCTCCCGGCGTTCCACAACCGGGAGACGAAGGTGGGCGAGGACATCTTCGAGCGGTTCGGGATGGACGGCCTGGAGGTCACCGACGACGTGTTCGAGTCCGAGGCATCGATCGTGTTCGACCAGGCCGAGAACCGGATGCACACGATCAAGGCCGTGATGGTCGCGACGCTCGGGAGCTGACGCTGCGGCTCGTCGTCGCGCTCGGGGGGAACGCGCTGTTGAAGCGGGGTGAGCCGATGACGGCCGACGCCCAGCGTGGGAACGTCCGCGAGGCTGCGCCCGCGCTCGCGGCGGTCGCCCAACAACACCAGCTTGTGCTCTCCCACGGGAACGGCCCGCAGGTCGGACTGCTCGCGCTCCAGGCGGCGGCGTACGAGGGCGTCGAGGCGTATCCCCTCGACGTCCTCGGCGCGGAGACCGAGGGGATGATCGGCTACGTCTTGGAACAGGAGCTCGGCAACCTCCTGCCGATCGAGGTCCCGTTCGCCACGCTGCTGACGATGATCGAGGTCGATCCCGACGACCCGGCGTTCGGCGACCCGACGAAGTTCGTCGGCCCCGTCTATGACCACGCGACCGCCGACGCCCTCGCAGGCGAGAAGGGCTGGGTCTTCAAGCAGGACGGCGACCGCTGGCGCCGGGTCGTGCCGTCACCGCAGCCGAAGCGGATCTTCGAGATCCGGCCGATCCGGTGGCTCCTGGACCAGGGCGCGGTGGTGATCTGCGCCGGCGGTGGGGGCGTGCCGACGATGTACGACCCCGTGCAGGAGCGCACGCTCGTCGGGGTCGAAGCGGTGATCGACAAGGACCTCGCGAGCGAGTTGCTCGCTCGCGAGGTCGCGGCCGACCTGTTGGTCATGGTGACCGACGTTGACGGCGTCTACAGCGGGTGGGGATCGCCGGAGCAGCGGAAGCTCGAGCGAACGACGCCGGAGGAGCTGCGCGCTCTGGACTTCGCGGCCGGCTCGATGGGCCCGAAGGTCGAGGCTGCGTGCCGGTTCGTCGAACGGACGGGCGCTCGGGCGGCGATCGGCGGGCTCGCCGAGATCGAGGACATCGTGAAGGGTTCGGCCGGGACGCAAGTCGTCCCGGCCAGGGAGACGATCGGAGGGGAGGCGTGATGGCCGAGTTGGGCGTGCACTCAGAGGTCGGGAAGCTTCGGAAGGTGATGGTCCATCGGCCGGAGCTCAGCCTGCAACGGCTCACGCCGTCGAACCACGACGAGCTCCTGTTCGACGATGTGCTCTGGGTGGAACGTGCCCAGTACGAGCACGACCGCTTCGTCGAGAAGATGCGCGAGCGCGGCATTGAGGTGTTCCTCCTCCGCGACCTCCTGACCGACGCGCTCGCGAAGAGCGAGGAGGCGCGGAAGCGTCTCGTCGAGCTCGCGGTGTCGGACTACACAGTCGGCATCTCGCTTGCCGACGACGTCCGGTCGCTCCTGTGGGGGATGAAGCCCGACGATCTCGCCAGGCATCTGATCGGAGGTCTCACGGTCGCGGAGTCTGGGCTCGACGTCGGGAAGCTCCGGGCGTCGTCGCTGCCCGCCGCGGCGCTCACGGACGAGAGCACCTTCGTCCTCCCCCCGCTCCCGAACACGTTGTTCACCCGCGACTCGTCGTGCTGGATCTACGACGGCGTGTCGATCAACCCGATGTATTGGCCGGCGCGACGGCTCGAGGCCTACAACGTCGCGGCGATCTACCGAGCCCACCCGATGTTCGCGGAGGCGGAGTTCGAGTACTGGTACCCCCCTTTCGGCGACGACGGCCGGTTCCAGATCGAAGACTTCGGCAGGTCGTCGCTCGAGGGAGGGGACGTCCAGCCGATCGGCAACGGCACCGTCCTGATCGGCCTCAGCGAGCGGACGCAGGCGAGGATGATCGAGCAGATCGCCCGAGCGCTCTTCGACAAGGGCGCGGCCGAACGCGTGATCGCGGTCGTGATGACGAAGGACCGGGCGCACATGCATCTCGACACGGTCTTCACGATGCTCGACCGCGACAAGGTCACGCTCTACCCGAAGGTCGTCGAGAACGTTCGTGCGATCAGCCTCCGGCCCGGCGACGGCAGCGGTCGGTTCCACGTCACCGAGGAGGAGAGCTTCCTGGGCGCGGTCGCGGACGCGATGGGCGTCGACCGGCTCCAGGTCGTGGAGACGGGCGGTGACGAGTACCAACAGGAACGTGAACAGTGGGACGACGGCAACAACGTCGTCGCGCTCGAGCCCGGCGTGGTCGTTGCCTACGAGCGGAACACGTTTACGATCGACGCGATGCGGCGCGCCGGCGTCGAGGTCCTGACGATCGAGGGGTTCGAGCTCGGCAAGGGTCGGGGCGGGGGCCATTGCATGACGTGTCCGTTCGAGCGAGACCCGCTGTAGGAGGGCGATCCCCATGAGCGACGCTTGGAGGTGGGTGATCGGGACCGCGGCCGCTCTCCTGCTGATCGGTTTGATCGGGTACGCGCGGGGGCCCGAGCATCACCACGGCGCGCGGCTCGGGACGCGCGCCACGGCTCCGACGACGGTCGTCGTCATCGCGCCGTGACGTCAGCGCCCAACGGACCGAGACCTCCAACGCTTCTCGACGCGACGCTTCCGGTCGCCGTATTGATCGGCCTGATCGCGCTGACGATCGCGCTGTTCGGTGTCGGGGCCACTGACGGTCCGCTCCAGGTCGCGCTCCTGCTGAGCGCGGCCTTCGCGAGCCTGGTCGCGTTCAAGAACGGCTACACGACCGCGGCCATCGCGGAGGCAGCCGTCGGCGGTGTGACCTCGGCGATGGGAGCGATCTTCATCTTGCTCGCCGTGGGCGCCCTGATCGGGACCTGGAACATGGCGGGGACGATCCCGACGATCGTCCATTACGGGCTCTCCTTCCTGAGCCCCACCTGGTTCTACTTCGCCTCCGCTGCGATCTGCGCCCTCGTCGGGATGGTCACGGGGAGCTCGTGGACGACCGCTGGGACGTTGGGCGTCGCCTTCGTCGGGATGGCGAAGGTCCTGGGCATCTCGGAGCCGATCGCGGCCGGCGCCGTCATCAGCGGCGCGTACTTCGGCGACAAGATGACCCCATTGTCCGAGACGACGATCCTGGTGCCGCAGCTCGTCGGCCGGGGACTCTCCGTCTCGCGACACATCCGGAACATGATCTGGACCGCCGTCCCCGCGCTCGGGGTCGCGCTCGTGATCTTCCTGATCCTCGGACTCCGTGCGCATCCGAGCGCCGCCGCCAGCACCGACGCGGCTCAGCAGGCACTCGAGGCCGAGTTCCACATCTCGGTCGTGAACCTCCTCCCCCTCTTGCTCCTGGTCGTCTTCTCCATCAGGAAGTTCCCGCCGTTCCTGTCGATCCTCGGTTCCGCGCTGTTCGCCGGCATGCTCGCCTGCTTCACGCAGTGGTCGATCGTGAGGGCGTTCGTCGACGATCCGAGCCTCGGTCCGATCGCGACGGGCATCAAGGCGATCTATGGAGCTATGGCGACGGGGTTCGTGAGCAACACGGGCAACCAAGCGATCGACAAGCTCTTCTCGCGCGGCGGGATGGCGAGCATGCTCACGACGATCTGGCTCGTGCTCGGCGCGTTGTCGTTCGCGGCGATCATGGAGCATGCCGGGTTCCTCGACCGTCTCCTGCGTCCGATCGTCTCCCGGACGAGGACGAAGGGAGGCCTGATCCTCGCGGTGAACGCCAGTGGGATCGGTCTCAACGTGATCGCGGGCGATCAGTACGTCGCCGACGTCCTGCCGAGTCGGATGTTCAGCAGCGAGTTCGAGCGGCGCGGCCTGGCGCCGGAGGCGTTGTCGCGAGCCGTCGAGGACTCCGGAACGGTGACCTCGGTCCTTGTCCCGTGGAACACGTGCGGGGCGTACATCTCCGGGGTGCTCGGGGTCTCGACCGCCTCGTATCTACCCTTCTGCTTCTTCAACATCCTGAGCCCGATCCTGGACGTCTGCTACGGGTTCCTCGGGTTCAAGGTGCCGACCGTCGGGCCGGGGGAACCGACCGGGGTCGCCATCGCCGACGCGGGATCCGCACAGCGAGCCGAGGGGATCATATGAGTCAAGCGATCGACACGCAGGGCCAACCTGGAGGGCCTACGAAGAAGCGGTTCACGCTTCCGTCCGCCTATACGATCCTGTTCGCGCTGATCGTGCTCGCGGCGCTCGCCACCTGGTTCGTGCCAGCGGGGACGTACGATCTGAACAAGGCGGGCGAACCGATCCCCGGGACCTATCACACGGTGAAGTCGCAGCCCGCGCGCATCCTCGTCGACTCGCTGACGGCGCCGATTAACGGGCTCTACGGGATCGAAGACTCGAAGGGGAACATCAACTACTACAACTCGGGAACGCTGTTCGGCGCGATCGATGTTGCCCTGTTCATCCTCGTGATCGGCGGGTTCCTCGGGATCACGATGAAGACAGGAGCCATCCAAGGGGGCATCGGGCTTCTCGTCCGCCGGTTCGAGGGACGCGAACGATGGTTGATCGTGCTCTTGATGATCGTGTTCGCGATCGGCGGCACGACGTACGGGATGGCGGAGGAGAGTCTGGCCTTCTACGCACTCGTCATCACCGTGATGATCGCGGCGGGTTACGACGCGATGACTGGCGCGGCGGTCGTCCTGCTGGGCTGCGGGATCGGGGTGATCGGCTCGACGATCAACCCGTTCGCGACCGGGATCGCATCCGGGATCGCGGGGATCCCCCTGAGCGACGGACTGGTTGGCCGTATCGTGATCCTCGTCGTCGGCATCGCGATCGGCATCTTCTTCGTCCTCCGGTACGCTGACCGGGTCAAGGCCGATCCTTCGAGGTCCGTCGTGTTCGACCTGAAGGCCGACAACGAGGCCCGCTTCCGATCGGAAGGGGGACCCGAGCAGCCAACGACGATGACGGGCCGGCAGAAGGTGATCCTGGCGGTATTCGGACTGGCCTTCCTCCTGATGATGTATGGGGTGATCCCCTGGGAAGACCTCGGGGTCCCGTTCCCGACGCTGTGGTGGTGGTTCCCGGAGATGACCGCCTCGTTCCTGCTGTTCTCGATCATCATCGGGCTGATCGCCCGGATGAAGGAGACGGATCTCACCGCGACCTTCATCGACGGCGCGCGGGATCTGCTGGGCGTCGCCTTGATCATCGGGATCGCTCGCGGCGTCACCGTGATCATGAACAACGGGCAGATAACCGACACGGTGCTACACGGGGCGGAGGTGGCGCTCGGCGACGTCGGGGAGGTCGCCTTCTCGATCGTGATGTATGGGCTGTTTCTGCCGCTGTCGTTCCTGATCCCGTCGTCGTCGGGACTCGCGACCGTCGCGATGCCGATCATGGCGCCGCTCGCCCGGTTCATCGGCGTGAACGAGAAGTTGGTGGTGACCGCATATCAGAGCGCGAACGGGCTCATGAACCTGGTGATCCCGACGTCCGCGGTCGTGATGGGAGGCCTGGCGATCGCTCGGGTGCCGTACGGTCGCTACCTGCGCTGGGTCTGGCCGCTCCTCATCGCGCTGACGGTCGTCGTGGTTATCGTGCTCGCCGTCTCGGCTCTGATGTGACGGACGACGACCTCGATCCGCGTCTCCTCGGACGGCCAGCCTATCCGCGACGCTCCTGGTCGCGATCTTCCCTTCGAACCTCGCGGAGGTGATCGCCGCCACCGTCGGCTCCCGGCTCGCGGCCACAGCCTCGGACGGATCCTGATCACGGTGGTCCTGCGGCCGGGTTGGCCACGAAGCTCGGATTCACGCTTGCATTCATGCCGGCGGCTCTGGAACGAGCGTGATCCGCCCTCGCGGCGGCCTCACATCGCCTGAGAACGCTTCCGCCGCACCCGGGACCACCCGAGGTCGAGCCCGACGCTCACGAGCAGGATCGCGGCGAGCGTCCAGATCGATGCCGGCTCGTGGATCAGTGTGGTGAACACGAAGGTGAGCAGCGTGATCACGATCACCGCCAGGGCGAGGAACAGGACCCAGGGCCGAGCCCCGGTCTCTCGGTAGACGCGCAGGTGCGCCGCGGTGACGAAGGCGAATATCAGGAGCGCGACCGCGCTCCCGATCGATGCGATCGCGGACAGGTCGAACGTCAACACCATGACGACGATCGCCGCCGCGGCGATCAGCAGACCCGCCGGCGCGCGGCCCGCGACCTTCGTCCCCATGACCGGCGGGAATTGTCCGCGCGCGGCGAGATGCTCCGTGAGCCCGGGGGCGGGATACAGCCCGGCGTTCGTCGCCCCCGCCGTCGCGAACAGCGCCGTGACGCTCATCAGCCAGTAACCTGCACGGCCGAGGGTCGGTTGCGCCGCAACGGCGATCGCCGTTGCTCCCGAGGAGATCACCTCCTGGACGGTCAGGGTTCCGAACACGCCGAGGGCGATCGCCACGTAGACGACCGTCGCGATGCCGAGGGCAAGGAACATCGCCCGGGGGAGCTGTCGGCTCGGCTCGGAGAGATCCTTCGCGGTGAACGTGATAACGCCGAATCCGAGGAACGCGAAGAACGTGAGCGCGACGCTCGACACGATCTCGCGGACGCCGGGGTAGCCGGACGGCGCCAGCAGCGAGGGGTTCATGTTCGCGATCGTCACGACCGCGAAGAAGCTCAGGATCCCGACGACCACGAAGACGATCAGGCTCTGGACCCCGGCCACGAGGGTCGACCCGACGACATTCAGGGCGGTCATCACGACCACGATCAGCACGGCGAAGGCCTTCGCCCATGACGCGCTCTCGTTCGTGAACATCGAGCTCGCGTAGCTCCCGAACGAGACCGCGACCATCGCCGTCACGATCGCGTTCGCCGAGTAGACGAGCCACGCCGTCACCGCCGACACGTGACCCTCTCCGAAGCCTCGGCTGACGTACTCGAGCATGCCGCCGGCCGAAGGGAACTTCGCGCCGAACTTGGCGAAGGAGTAGCCCTGGAGCATCGCGATCCCGCCGGCGATCAGAAAGGACACCCACACGGCGGCGCCGGCCACCTCGCCGGCGGCGCCGAGCAACGAGAAGATCCCCGCGCCGACCATCGCGCCGACGCCGATGAAGGCCGCCTGGCGGACCGTGAACCGCCTCGTGGTCGCCCCGTCGCTCATGCGCCGAAGCGCTCGGCGAGCAACCCGTGGCGGAGTCCGCGGTCGCTCGCGGTGAGGGAATCCTTCGCGAGCTTCTCCATCACGACCCCGACGATGCACGCCCCGGCGAGCATCACGCCGGCACGGTTCGGCTGGAGGCCCGTGATCGTCCGCCGCTCGTCCTCGTCGCGGGACCGATAGAGCTCGATCTGCCGATCGACCTCCGTCCGATCGAGCGTGGCGCCCTGGACGACGTCGGGGTCGTAGGTCTCGAGCGCGAGTTGGACCGCGACCATGTTCGTCACGGCGCCGCCCATCCCGACGAGGGCGTCCGGCGGCGTCCGACCGTCGATCCGGGCGAGCTCAGCCGCGATCGCGTCCTTCGCCTCGCGGAGCGCGTCCGGCTCGACCCCCCGATCGAGACCGAACCGGTCCGTGAACGCGGCCGCACCGACGTTCAGGCTGAAACGCTCGTCGACCTGCCCGTCATGACCGAACGTGAACTCGGTGCTGCCGCCGCCGGTGTCGAACACGACGAGCGACCCTTCGGTGACGCCGAGCCCGGCGGTCACCGCGAGGAACCCCAGGCGGCTCTCCTCCTCGCCAGACAACACCTCGACGCCGACCCCTGCGCGCGAGCGGATCGCGGCGACCACGTCGTCGCGGTTCGGGGCGTTCCGGACCGCGGCCGTCGCGACCGCGACGACCGCTCGGCAGCCGTTCCGTCGAGCCTCCTCGACCATCTCCGCGATCGCCGCCCCGGTCCGCTCGAGCGGCTCGTCCGCGATCCGACCGTCGGCGTCTCGGCCCTGGCCAAGCCGTGTGACCTCCGCGCGGTCGACGACGCGGCGCGATGCGCCGGCGTCGTCGACCTCAGTGATCGCGAACTTCACGGAGTTCGTCCCGATGTCGATCACCGCGTACCGCTCGGGTTCCCCGTCGATGAGCGCTCGCAGGCCGCTGGGGTAGCTCGTGTTGGTGACGCCCGCGAGTCGTGCCTCACCGACCGCACGACCAACGGCGCCTCCATCCTCCGATTCGATCGCGACCGTCGTCGTCGACCGGCCGTCCGCTCGGATCTGCGTGACCTCCGCCGAACACCCGGCGTACGTCGACCTGGTCCGGCGCTTCGTGACCCGGACGGTCCGGACCCGGTCGAGCGGATCGAGGACCTCCGCGAGCAGCTCGTCGAGCGTGTACTCGTCACGACTCAGGTCGGGGGCCGGCACCTCGAGCGCCTCGAACACCCGCGAGAGGTCGTCCCGTCCGAGGGGGAACGCCTCCTTCATCACCGGCTCCCACCGCTGTAGACCTTCGTCGTCGACCTCGCGGAGCACCTTGATGTCCATCAGGCCGTCGCGGATCTTGACGTTGCCGTCGCCCGATGACAGGAGGTACGTCTCCTCGCTCTCCTGGGCCGATCCGCTCCCGGATGCGGCCAAGGTCGCCTCGGCGTGCGGGAACCGGCGACCGAAAGCCCTCCATTCCCAGCGCGGGATGATCGTTGCCATCCAGGCTCCCGACCCACCAGTCCGGGGTCGCCTACCGCGCGACCACGTAGGAGCGCGATGAGGCGCCGGCGAGCAACGCTGACACGAGGATGCCGAGCGGGAACGTGCCCCAATACGAGGTGTTCACGCCGATGTTCCCGAGGAACAGCATCAACAGCCAGGTCGCCGGGAACGTCGCGATCAGGAAGATCACTATCGCCACGATCAGTGCCTTGAACATGATCCCTCCTTGTTCGACCCGGGGACTATAGGGCCGGCCCTGGGCCCGACGCATCTCCGTGAAGTGGCTATCGTTCGGGGTCAACCCAGGGAAGGGGACCGCGATGAGCGATCAGGGAGACATCGAGTCCGTCCGCGCCGAGGTCGACCGCCTTCGCGACGAGGTCGAGCGCTTGGAGGCGAAGCCGGAGAAGCGCCAGCGGCTCCGGCGCGTCTTCGCGGTCGTGTTCATCGTCATCGCCGTGATCTGTGCGACCGCGGCGACCCCGGGCGTCTGGGCGCGTCGGACCGTCTACGACACGGACCGGTTCGTCGCGGTCGTCGGTCCGCTCGCGAGCGATCCGGCGGTCCAGCAAACGCTCGCCGTGAAGCTGACCGCGTCCGTGTTCACCGCGCTCGACGTCCAGTCGAAAGTGGAGTCGGCGCTGTCGCAGGCCGCTCCCAAGCTCGAGTTCATCGCCGGCCCGATCACGAGCGGCGTCCAGGGGTTCGTCCAGGATCAGGTGCAGAAGATCATCGCGAGCCCGCAGTTCCAGCAGTTCTGGAACGACACGATCACGCGCCTGCAACCCCAGGTGATCGCGGTTCTGAACGGGACGAGCACGATCATCCAACAACAGGGTGACCAGGTGGTGTTCAACTACCTGCCGCTGCTGAACCAAGCGCTGTCCCAGATGTCGCAGACGCTGAGTGGGATCCTCGGCCGCACGATCACGCTCCCGACGATCACGGCCGACACCGTGCCGAGCCAGGCGATCACCCAGCTCGAAGGTGCGCTCGGAGTGGACCTGCCGGACACGTTCGGCTCGGTGGTGCTGTTCCAGGGCGACCAGCTGCAGACGATCCAGAACGCCGCCTCGGTCTTCGACAAGACGCTCGTCATCGCACTCGTACTGTTCGTCGTGAGCGTGATCCTCGCGCTGGTGCTGTCCACGAACCGGCGGCGGACGCTCCTGCAGCTCGTGACCGCGCTCATCATCGTCGTCGTCCTCGAACGTCGCTTCGCGATCGCGGAATCGAACCACCTGATCTCGATGATGCAGCCGGAGAACCAGGCCGCGGGCTCGGCGATCGTGCACGCGTTCCTGAGCTCGCTGCTGCTCACGACGAAGCGCACCCTCTGGGTGCTTTTCGCGATCCTCGTCGTCGCCGTGCTGAGCGGTCCCTACCCGTGGGCGGTCCGCTTCCGGGCGTGGGTGGCGGATGGGAGTCGGGCGGCCGTCGGCGCCGTTCGCGACGCCGAGATCGGTCCGGCGACCGTCTGGGTCGGGGCGCATCGCGATGCGTTGATGATCGCCGGCGTGGTCGTCGCGGCGGCGATCCTGCTGTTCACGACCGTCTCGCTCGGATGGTTCCTCGTGCTGCTGTTGGTGCTCGGTGCCTACGAGCTCGTGGTCTATCGGCTCGCGGAGGCGGTCAGGCCGCCGCCCGAGCTGCTCTGAGGCGGGGCCGCCGACCTCCCCTCAGGGGAGGTCGGCGGGCTCGTCGATGTCCCGCGGAGCCGCCCGGTCGACGTCGACGTCCTCGACCCAGTCCGGGTGGGACGCGATGAGGACGCGCGCGCCGACGTCGCCGTGGAGATGGCCGGCCTCCGCGTAGACCTCGCGCGACAGGAGCGCCGGGCCGGGCCCGTCGGTGTAGCGCAGGCGGACGATCCGCGAGCGGCTGGCTCCGAAGGTCTCGATCAAGGACGCGACGTCGCTCTGTGTCACGCCCGGCTGGTCGGCCATCAGCACGACGGCGCCCTCCGAAGACGGGTCGAGGGCGTGAAGCGCCGCGGCGAGCGACGTCGCCTGTCCGTCGAGGTACGCCGCGTTCCGCACCACGCGCACGTCGGCCGGGAGGATCGCCTCGACGGCGTCGGCGTGGTGCCCGGTGACGACGACGATCTCCGCGACGCCGGCGTCGCGGAGCGCGGCGACGCCGTGCAGCACGAGCGGCCGGCCGTCGAGAACGGCGAGCTGCTTCGTCCCGCCGAACCGCGACCCGCGCCCGGCGGCGAGGACGATGCCCGAGATCACCGATCGGTCTTCGCGCCGCCGAAGAGGCGGCGGAAGAAGCCGGCGACCACGCCCCAGATCGCCGCCAGCCCGAGGCTGATCCCGCCGACCGGCTTCGCGGCCGCCGGCGCCGCAGCGGCGACAGGCTGCGCGCCCGCCTCGGCGGCGCCGGCCGCCACCGCCCCCAGGTTCGCCTCGAGGCAGTCGGCGAACTCCTGCGTCAGTCGCTTCGAGACCTCCGGCAGCAGCCCGCGCGACAGTTGCGCCGCCGCGCCGCTCAGCGTGATATCCGCCTGCATCTTCACCGCGGTGCCCGCGCCGTCCGGCTCGAGCCACGACGTCACCTTCGCGTCGGCGGCGCCCTTGCCCTTCTGCTCGGTGCCGCGCGCGTGCAGCACGACGCGATGGGCGGCGTCGTCGCGCTCGGCGATCTGCACCTGCCCGGCGAACGACATCGAGACCGGCCCGAACCTCATGTTGACCTTGCCCTTCCACGTGCGCTCGTCGACGGTCTCGGTGAGCTCTGCACCCGGCATGCACGGCGCGATCCGCTGGACGTCCAGCAGGTAGTCCCACACCTCGCCGACGGGCCGGGCGACCGTGAAGGCGTTCTCGATCAGCACGGCCGCAGCCTAGCGAGCTTCCGTGCCGGGCCGGGGCCGGTCGTGGATCGGGGTCGGACGCTCCTTCAGGAATCCCCCGCGTCGCCCGCGCTTCACGGCGACGATCTCCGCGACGATCGCCTGGGCGATCTCCTCCGGGCCTTCGGCGCCCAGGTCGAGCCCCGCGGGCCCGTGCAGACGCTCGAGCACGGGCTCCGTCACCGCGACGCCCTCGTCGGCGAGCTCCATCAGGAGCCGCTGCGTGCGCGCGGCCGGTCCGAGCATCGCGACGTAGGCGGCATCGCTCGCCAGGAGACTCCGCAGGTACTCCTTGTCGCGGAGGAAGTTGTGCGTCATCACGACCACGTAGGACCGCGCGTCGACGTTCGCCGCCTTCGCGGCGTCGGCTGGATCGTCGATCTGGACGAAGCCTCGTGCCCCCGGGAATCGCTCGTGCGTGAGGAAGGCCGGCCGGTCGTCGACGACGACGACGTTCCATCCGGCGACCGACGCGGCTTGCACGAGTGGGATCGCGTCGTGACCGGCGCCGCACACGACGAGTCGGAGCGGAGGCTCGAGCACCTCGACGAAGCTGCGCACGTCTCCGGCCAAGGTCCGGATCTCCGACCGTTCGGCCTGCAGGAGCTCGAGCGCCGCGCTCGTGGCCTCGACGTCGACCGCGTGCTCACCGAGCGAGCCCTCGATGCCCCCGTCGGGGCGGACGACGAGCCGGGCTCCCGGCGCGACGGCATCGACACCCGACTCGAGCACGGTCACGAGGGAGATCGGGCGCTCCTCGTCGAGCGCCGACCGCAGCGCGTGCGCCACCTCCGCGGCACGGTCCGCGGGTTCGATGAACACCTCGATCGCCCCGTTGCATCCGAGCCCCAGACCCCACACGGCGTCATCGTCGGCCGTGAGGTCCCATCCCGCGAGCCGCGCGCGACCGTCCTCCATCACGATCCGAGCCATGTCGGCGACGTCGCCCTCGAGGCATCCGCCGCTGATGTTGCCGACCGGGGCACCCTCCTCCGGGACCAACAGCCGCGCGCCGGGGCGCCGGTAGGTCGAGCCGCGCACCGCGACGATCGTCGCGAGGGCCATCCGCTCGCCCTTCGCCGAGAGCGACTCGATCGCGGTGAGCACGTCGGCGATCTCGCTCATGGAGCGATGGTACGCGAGGTCACGCGGGCAGCTGTTTCGAGAAGTACCGCAGCGCCCTCTGCGTCTTCGTCTGCTGCTTCCCGGACAGATCGAGCTCGCTCGCGGCGAGTCGCGCCTTCACCTCCGCCGCGACCTGGAACGCTTCGGAAGGGAGGCACTTCATCGAGAGCTCGAGGATCCGAGACCCATCGGGGTAGTTCCAGAGCTCCACGGCGATCTTCCTGCCGAAGTTCTTCGGGATCATCTTGAGCTTCAAGACGTTGATCGGCCCGAGGACGGCCAGGTCGTCCAGCGCGATCCCGTCGGGCGCGTGACCGGCGTAGAGGTCGCGTTGCGCGCGGCCGAAGAGCTTGCGAGCCGGGAGACGCCCCTCGGCGGCCCCGAGGACCTCGTCGTTCGTCGCGGCGCCCTTCATCGATCCCGAGCAGACGTACCCGCCCGGCATCGCGTCGAGCTCGATCGTGAACCCTGGGTCCCTCCGGAGCGACTTCGGCAGCTCGTCCGGGACGATGGGCCGAAGCTTCACGGTCGTGTCCGCCGACGCGTCCTGGATCCGGCGGGCGCGGACGACGACGCCTGACCGGTTCAGCGTGAGGTCCGCGGTATCGAAGAAGAACACCTGCCGGATCCGGGCATCCAGCGGGTCCACCCCGATCGTCCGCAGGACGTTGAACTGCGCATCCTCCGGGATCGTGACCTTCAGCTCGACGCTGTTGGACCCTTTCAGGAGCGGGAGGACGTGGACGAGGTCCTCGTCGGACAGGAGCTTCACCACAGCAGCCTCCAGGGGAGTCGGTGGCTCGATGCTAGCGGGGTTCAGACCCGCCCGGGCGCGCCGATACCTCGTGTGGGATGGACGACTCCTTCACCTTCGGCACGCGCTCCCGCAGGTCGGCGAGCCTCAAGCGCCGCTCGAGAGCCCCGCGGGCGGCGGCTCGTCGGGGACGGGCGGGCACGGGCCGGATCGTGTGGCTCGTGGCCGGCGGGATCGTCGCGGTGGTGGCGATCACCGGCGTCATGTCCCTCATGAAGCGTGGCGGGGAGCAGGTCGCGTCGAGCGAACGGACGGCGGTCTCCCAGATCGGCGCGGCCGACGACGTGCAGGCGAAGACGACGGCGCAGCAGACCGCCTCCGCCGTCCAGCAGCTGTACGCGGAACAGGGCTCCTACGGCGCGGTCACCCCGAGCGCGCTCCGCGGGGTCGAGCCCGCGGCCGATTACACGGGCGGCGCCTCGACCGGCCCGAACGTCGTGAGCGTGAGCTCGTCCTCGAGCGGCGTCGGCCTCGCGGTCAAGTCGGCGTCGGGCACCTGCTTCCTCGAACGCTTCGCGACCGGCGGCGTCACGTACGGCACGGGCACCACGTGCACCGGCGGCGCGGCGATGTCGGCGAGCGCGCGGAGCTGGCCCGCCTGATCCGATGAGCGACACCTTCACCTTCGTCGCCCCGGCGACGGCTCGGCGCCGCCTCGATCCGTTCACGACACGCCTGATCGCGATGGCGCTCGTGCTCGCGGTGCTCGTCGCCGGCTTCGCGACGTTCGTCGTTCGCGCGGAGCGGGCGGCCGATGCGCGTCGAGCGGCGCTCGAGGCGCAGCAGGCCGCGCGCGAGCAGGCCGAGTCGGAGCGGATCGTCTCGCAGGCGCAGGCCGCGTACGACCTCCATCAGACGACGCCGGTGACGGTACCCGGGGGGATCGCGCGCCTGCTCGACGAGCAGGCGCGCGACGCCGCCGAGCGCGCCCTGGCGCTCGCGCGGGGCGCGCTCGGCTCCCACGGAGACCTCTCGGCCGCCGGCATGACGCAGATGGCGCACGGCGACGAGGCGCTCCTGTTCGTGGACGGTCCGTCGACCGCCCCGACGATCGTGAGCGTGGCCGAGGACGGCCGCGCCTGGGGCGCGGCCGTCCTCGGCACCTCCGGCACGTGCTACTGGGTCTCCCTCAACACCGACGGCGCCGTGCGGTACGACCGCGGCGACGTCTGCACCGGCCAGGCCGCGCTCGCCGCGGCTCGCGCGGCCTGGTAGCCGCGCTGCGTCGTTCGTCGCGCTCGCGCTGCATCAGCGCTCGACTCGCGCGTTCTCCACACCCGTACTAGGCTCCTGCGCCGACCCCGCAGACCGCTCCGACCCGAAAGGAGTGCTGCACGTGACGCAGATCTCCGTCACCGTGAACGGGGTGCGACACGAGGCCGACGTCGAGCCTCGGACGCTCCTCGTCTATTTCCTCCGGGAGCACCTCGGTCTCACCGGGACGAACGTCGGCTGCGATACGTCATCGTGCGGCGCGTGCACCGTTCACCTCGACGCGGAGTCGGTGCTCAGCTGCACACTGCTCGCGGCGCAGGCCGACGGTCGCGAGGTCACGACCGTCGAGGCGTTGGCCGGCCCGGATGGATCGCTGTCGCCATTGCAGGACGCGTTCCATCGCCACCACGGGCTGCAATGTGGCTACTGCACCCCCGGGATGCTCATGGCGGCGGCCGGTTTCTTGAAGGAGAACCCGTCACCGACCGAAGAGGAGGTCCGCTTGGCCCTCGAGGGCAACCTCTGCAGGTGCACGGGATACCAGAACATCGTCGAATCGATCCTGGACGCGGCCGGTCAGATGAGCGGGCAGACGTCCGGCGCGAGCGTCTGAGGGGGCGACCGAGATGGCGACGACCGAGACGTACATCGGAGCCAGCGTCCTTCGGAAGGAAGACGCCGGTCTCCTGACGGGTCAGTCCAACTTCGTCGACGACCAGACGGCGCCCGGCATGGTGTGGATGTCGGTCGTTCGGACGCCTTACGCGCATGCGCGCGTCTCTTCGGTCGACGCATCGGCGGCCCGGGCGATGCCCGGGGTGATCGCGGCGTTCACCGGCGCGGACCTGGCCGACGACCTCGGCGGCCCATTGCCCTTCGTCTGGCCGATCACCGAGGACATCAAGGTCCCCGTCCACCATCCGTTGACGACCGACAAGGTGCGCTACCACGGAGACGGGGTCGCCGTCGTCGTCGCGGAGACCCGGGGCCAGGCGATCGATGCCGCCGAGACCGTCACCTACGAGGCGGAGCCGCTCGATGTCGTGATCGATCCCGAGGAGGCGATGAAGGACGAGGTCCTGATCCACGAAGACCTGGGGTCGAACGTCACGGTGCACTGGTCCCACGGAGGCGCGGGCGACCAGTCAGTGTTCGACACCGCGCCGGTGATCGTCCAGGAACGCTACCGGCAGCCGCGCCTGCTCGCGCATCCCATGGAGACCCGTGGATGTCTCGCCTTCGGCATCCCGTCCACCGGCGAGTTCACGATCGTCACCTCGACGCAGATCCCGCACATCGCGAAGGTCACGCTCTCGGGCACGTGCAACATCCCCGAGCAGAAGCTCCGCGTGATCGCGCCGGACGTGGGCGGATCCTTCGGCTCCAAACTGAACGTGTACGCCGAGGAAGCGCTGGCGCTCGTGCTGACCCGCCGGCTCGGCAGGCCCGTCAAGTGGATCGAGGATCGCACCGAGCACAACCTGGCGACGATCCACGGCCGAGGGGTGATCCACGACGTCACGCTCGCGGCCGACGAGGACGGCAGGCTCCTCGGCGTTCGGTTCGTCGAGATCGCCGACCTCGGTGCGTATTACCAGCTGCTGACGCCCGGCATCCCCGAGCTCGGCGGCTGGGTGTACATGGGCCCGTACGACCCCGAGGCCTACTGGTACGAGTTCCGAGGCGTCCTGACGAACGCGACGCCGACCGACGCCGTGCGGGGCGCGGGTCGTCCCGAGGCCACATACGTCCTGGAACGTGCGATGGACGCGCTCGCCCGCCGCGTGAACAAGGACCCCGCCGAGATCCGCAGGATGAACCTCCACCCGCCGCACGCCGACGCGCAAGCGTCGGTGATGGGCCTCCAGGTCGACTCGGCGAACTACGAACCTGCGCTCGACCGCGCGCTCGAGTTGATCGGCTACGACCAATGGCGGAAGGAGCAAGCCGCCCGGCGTGAGTCCGGCGACGTGCGCCAGATCGGCATCGGGTTCTCGAGCTACATCGAGATGTGCGGGCTCGCTCCGTCGCAGATCCTCGGCGCGCTCCGCTACGCGGCCGGGGGATGGGACGGCGCGGATATCGAATGCCTCCCGACCGGGAAGGTGATCGTGAAGACCGGCACGTCGCCGCACGGTCAGGGACACGAGACAACGTGGGCGCAGATCGTCGCCGATGGACTCGGCGTGACGCCCGACGACGTCGAGGTCCTTCACGGCGACACCCAGATCAGCCCGATCGGGATGGACACCTACGGATCGCGCTCCGTCGCCGTCGGGGGCACGGCGCTCGTCTTCGCGATGGACAAGATCAAGGCGAAGGCGAGGACGATCGCGGCTCACGAGTTAGAGGTCTCGGCGGACGATCTCGAATGGGTCGACGGCGCCTACCGGGTGCGCGGAGCGCCGGACAAGGCGAAGACGATCCCCGAGATCGCGCTGAGCGCGTGGCACGCCCACGGGCTCCCCGACGGGGTGGAGCCGCACCTGAACGGGACCGCCGTGTGGGACCCGCCCAACTTCACCTGGCCCTCGGGCACGCACGTGTGCGTTACCGAGGTCGACACGGAGACGGGGAAGGTGCGGATCCTCCGGTACGTCGGCGTCGACGATTGCGGAGTGGTCGTCAACCCGCAGATCGTCGAGGGGCAGATCCACGGCGGCGTCACGATGGGGATCGCGGAGGCGCTGTACGAGGACGCCGCGTACGATCCACACGGCAACCTCACGACGCCGAACCTGACGACCTACCTGGTTCCGTCGGCCGCCGACGTCCCGGCGTTCACGCTCGACCGCACGGAAACACCGTCGACGACGAATCCTCTGGGCGTGAAGGGCATCGGTGAGGCGGGCACGATCGCCTCGCCGCCCGCGGTCGTCAACTCGGTGGTCGACGCCCTCGCACATCTGGGCGTGACCGACGTCGCGAAGCCGGCGACGCCCGAGGCCGTGTGGCGAGCGATCCACGACGCACGAGGAGGCGCGCGATGATCCCGGCGCCGTTCGAGTACACCCGTGCGGGATCCGTCGACGAGGCGATCTCGTTGCTCGGCTCCCACGAAGACGCGAAGCTGCTCGCCGGGGGCCATTCGCTGTTGCCGGCGATGAAACTCCGCGTCGCCCGGCCGTCGATGCTTGTCGATATCGGACGGATCCCCGATCTGTCGTACGTCCGCGACGACGGCGACCGTGTGGCGATCGGCGCCCTCACGCGTCACCACGACCTCGCGAACGACGAGGCCCTCGCCGAGCTGTGTCCGATCGTGGCGTACACGGCCGAGCAGGTCGGCGACCCGCAGGTGCGCCACATGGGCACGATCGGTGGCTCCGTCGCGCATGCGGACCCCGCCGGCGACCTGCCGAGCGTTCTGCTCGCTCTCGACGCCGACTTCGTGGCGAGGGGTCCCGACGGCAGCCGCACGATCCCCGCGACCGCCTTCTTCACGTCGCTCTTCGAAACGGCGCTGTCGCCGAACGAGGTGCTCACCGAGATCCGCGTTCCGAAGACCGATGCCGGATGGAGCTACCAGAAGTTCAACCGGCGGGCGATCGACTGGGCGCTCGTGGGCGTCTCGGCCGTCCGATCGAACGGGGGGGTGCACGTCGGGCTCACGAACATGGGCCTGACGCCGCTCCGCGCGGTCGGCGTCGAGGAGGCCATCGGGTCGGGGGCGGATGCCGCGTCCGCCGCGGAGCGCGCGGACGAGGGAACCGCGCCTCCACACGACGCGTTCGGCTCGGCGGAGTACCGGCGCGAGCTCGTGAAGGTCCTCGTGCGCCGCGCGCTCGAGGAGGCGATGGCATAGTCCTGCTCGCGCAGGAACCCGCGCGCTACTCCACCGATTGGTGGATCCAGTTCGCGGTCTCGATCTCGATCGCGCTCGTGCTCGCGATCGCGGTCTCGCTCGTCACCGGCCGGTACGTGCGCCGGTACCGCCGCAGGGCGAAGGAGTCCGGGGACGACGCCGAAGGGCGGCGGCGCCGGCGGCTCACCACCGTGATCGGGCTCGTCGGCGGGGTCATCGTCGTGATCGTCTGGTTCATCGTCGTCCTCACGATGCTGAGCGCGTTCGGCGTCGACCTGGGGCCGCTGATCGCGAGCGCGGGCATCGCGGGTGTTGCGTTGGGGTTCGGCGCGCAGACGCTCGTCCGCGACACGATCTCGGGTTTGTTCATCGTCCTCGAGAGCCAGTACGACGTCGGCGACGTCGTCGACCTCGAGACCGAGGGAGGCCTCGTCTCGGGGTCCGTGGAGGGGCTGACGCTCCGGGTCACGAGCGTCCGGCAGTTCGACGGGACGCTCTCGATCGTTCCGAACGGCTACATCAAGGTCGCCCGGAACAAGACCCGGGGCTGGGGGCGCGCGATCATCGACGTGCGCGTCGCGCTCGGCGAGGACACCGCGAAGGTCCGGGTGGTCCTCGAGGAACTCCTCGAGGAGCTGTCGTCGACGGAGCCGTTCGAGAGCTCGCTCCGCAAGAACCCCGAGGTGCTCGGCGTGACGCAGGTCACCGACGCGGCCCAGGTGATCCGCGTCGTCGCCGAGACCGAGCCGTCGAAACGGTGGGAGATCGAGCGGGAGCTCCGCGAGCGGATCGCCGCCCGTGTCGCCGAGCGGGGGATCCGCGTGCCGCCGCTCGTGCCGCCGCCTCGGCCGCCGGAGCCGACGGCCTGACGGTACGCTTCGGGCCATGCTGGAGCGCCCGTTCGCCGACGTCGCCGAGCTGCAGGACGGGCTCACGCGGCACGCGTACCTCGCCGACCGAGGGCTCTCGACCGCGATCTACCTGTCGCTCTCGCTCGGCAAGCCGCTGCTCCTGGAGGGCGAGGCCGGCGTCGGCAAGACCGAGGTCGCGAAGGTCCTCGCGGAGGTGCTCGATCGTCGCCTGATCCGGCTGCAGTGCTACGAGGGGATCGACGCGTCGCAGGCCCTGTACGAGTGGAACTACGCGCGGCAGTTGATCGCCGTGCGGGCGATGGACGCCGTGGACGCGGAGCAGCGGGTCGAGGACCTCTTCGGTCCCGAGTTCCTCGTCGAGCGGCCGCTCCTGGCGGCGATCCACGCGGGGGACCAGGCCGTGCTCCTCGTGGACGAGCTGGACCGCGCCGACGACGAGTTCGAGGCGTTCCTGCTGGAGATCCTGTCCGAGTTCGCCGTGACGATCCCGGAGGTCGGGCGCGTGGAGGCGCTCTCGCCGCCGGCCGTCGTCGTCACGTCGAACCGGACCCGAGAGCTGCACGACGCGCTGAAGCGCCGGTGCCTCTACCACTGGATCGACCATCCCGATCTCGACCGTGAGGTCGAGATCGTCCGGGTGCGAGCGCCGCACGTCGGTGCGGCGCTCGCGCGAGACGTCGCGCAGACGGTGGCCCGCCTGCGCGACCTCGACCTCGCCAAGCGCCCCGGCGTCGCCGAGACGATCGACTGGGCGAACGCCCTCGCGTTCCTCGGCGCCGAGCGTCTCGACGGCGCGATCGCCGTCGACACGCTCGGCAGCGTCGTGAAGGATCACGAGGACCAAGAGCTCGTCGCCGCGCGGCTCGGCGAGGTGGTCCGGGGGGATGGCTGATCCGACCGCGCCGCTCGTCGCCTTCGGGCGCGAGCTGCGCGCACGCGGGCTCCCGGTCGGGACCGGCCGGATCCTCACCTTCATCCGCGCGGTCGGCGCGCTGGGGCTCGCCGACCGTGACTCGCTCTACTGGGCGGGGCGCGTCTCGCTCGTGGCGAGCCGGGCCGACCTCGACGCCTACGACCTCGCGTTCGACGCGTGGTACCGCTCGCTCGGCCGCGAACCTCGGATCGGCGGCGACCTCTCGGACGAGCTCCCGGACCCATCCATCACCTCGTGGGGCGACGCGGACGAGACCGCGACGGGGGTCGGACCGACCGCCGGATCGTGGCGCGCCGCCGGCGAGGACGAGGACCCGGAGGCCGGCGAGGAGTCGGCGATCCGCATCGTCGCCTCGGCCGTCGAGGTGCTCCGCGAGAAGTCCTTCGCGGATCTGACCGAAGAGGAGCGACGACGCGTCGCCCGGATGATCCACGACCTCACCGTCCGTTCACCCGTCGAGCGCACCCGTCGCACGCGCCCCTCGTCGAAGGGGCGGACGTTCGACGTGCGACGGACGCTCCGACGCTCGCTCCGGACGCAGGGCGAACCGTTCGACCGGTCCTACCGCATCCGACGGTCGCGGACCCGGCCCCTCGTCCTGATCCTCGATATCAGTGGATCGATGGCGCCGTACGCGCGGGCGCTGCTCCAGTTCGGCTTCGCGGCGATGGCCTCGGGCCGGCGCGTCGAGGTGTTCTGCTTCGGCACCCGCCTCACCCGCGTGACGCGGGTCCTCCGGACGAAAGACCCGGACCGCGCGATGCACGAGGTGGGCGCGCTCGTCGCGGACTGGGAGGGCGGCACGCGGATCGGCGAGTCGCTGAAGGCGCTGCTGGACGGGTGGAGCCAGCGCGCCGCGCTCCGCGGCGCGGTCGTCGTGCTCTGTTCGGACGGCCTCGAGCGAGGCGACCCGGCGCTCCTGCGCGCACAGATGGCACGCCTCCGGCGCCTCGCGCATCGCGTCGTCTGGGCGAATCCCCTGAAGGGGTCGCCGCGGTACGAGCCACTGGCGCGCGGGATGGCGGCGGCGCTGCCGAGCGTCGACGTCTTCCTGTCGGGGCACAACCTCGAGAGCCTCGAGACGCTCGCGGCGGCGCTCGGCGCGTGAGCCGGGGGTACGCTGAGGCGGTGCGCGACGACGACGAGATCATCCGCTCCTACGAGCGGGAGTTCGACGGGAGCGGGTCCCCGGCGCGCCGGTCGAACCGCGGGTTCTGGCTCGTCGCCGGGTCGCTCGTGATCGCGTGCATCCTCCTCGTCTTCGCCATCCTGGCGAACCGGTCGCTCAAGGTCACGATCGGGCACACGGAGGCGACGCTGCGCGACGCGCAGGCGGCCGCAGCGACGATCCGGGAGTACTCCGGATCGGTCGCCGACGCCGATGCAACGGCGATGGCCGACGCGGACGCCGCACACACCTATCGCAGCGGCGATTCCGTCTCGAAGGGTCTCGACGACGTGAGCGTCGCGACCCGAGCGGGCGAGTGGGGCGCCGCGGTCCAGGCGCGGCCGGGCGCGTGCTTCTACCTGCACCTCACCGATGCGGGCGAGGTGTTCTACGGCGTGGGGACGGCGTGCGTCGGCGAGGCAGCGCTCGCCGCGTCGGACGACCGCTGGTAGCCGGGCTCACGCAGACGAAGCGCGGTCGAGCAGCTCGACCGGATGGACGACCTCGACGGCGGCGCCGATCTCCTTGAGCTGCGCCGCCAGCTGCATCGAGCACCCCGGGTTCGCCGACGCCACGATCGTGGCACCGGTCGACGCGATCGCATCGGCCTTCTCACGTCCGAGCGCGCCGGCCGCCTCCGGCTGGGTCACGTTGTAGATCCCCGCGGCGCCGCAGCAGCGGTCGCCCTTCGGGACCTCGACGAGCGTGACGCCCGGGATCGCGGCGAGGAGCGCTCGCGGCTCGTCGTGGATGTGCAGCGCGCGGAGCGCGTGGCACGCATCGTGGTACGCGACGGTCGCCTCGAGCGGTGCGGGTGGCGCCTCGAGTCCCTGGGCGAAGAGGAACTCGGTCACCTCGCGCACCGGGAGCTCCGTTCCCTGCACGAGCTCGCCGTAGGTCTCCATGTGCGCCGCGCATCCGGCCGCGTTCACGACGACGACGTCGGCACCCCCGAAGGAGTGGCGCGCTCGCCGCGCCAGCCTCCGCGCGACAGCCAGCCGCCCGTTGTGCGCGGCGAGCGCGCCACAACACGCTTGACCGCGCGGGACGACCACCCGCCACCCGTTCCGGGCCAGCACTCGGATCGTGGCCTCGTTCACTCGGTGGAACCACCGGTCCTGGACGCACCCGGACAACAGCGCGACCGTCCCCCGGACGTCGACGCCGGCGGGCGGCTCGGTGACGCGGGGCAACGAAGCGAAGGGATGCCCATCGGGCGGGACCAGGCGCCGCGTCGACCGGGACATGAACGGACGCGCGAGAGGCTGCAGCGCGGCCGCGGTCCGGACCAGGGAAGGGTGCGGGAGGATCCAGTGGAAGCCGACCCACCGGACGAAGCGCGCCCGCCACGATCGGATCGGCTCGACCTGCTCACGCGCCGCTTCCATCATGCGACCGAACGGCACGTGCGAGGGACACACGTCCTCGCATGCGCGGCAGACGAGGCACAGATCCATGAAGGTCTCGAACGCGTCGCCCGGCTGCGCGATCCCGTCCTGGACCGCGCGCATCGCGGCGATCCTGCCCCTCGGCGACGCGGACTCCTCGCCGGTCAGCCGGTAGGTCGGGCAATGCGGCAGGCACAACCCGCACGCGACGCAGTCGTTGAGGTCGGCGGGCGCCGGCGCGGCCCGGCCCGGCCGCCATCTCGGATCGGCGGCGGGCTCACCGATGAAGCGCGCGCCGCCGGGCAGGTCCGACCCGATCGGTTCGGCGGAGGCTTCGACCACTCCCAGATGCTACGAGAGCTTCCGCCGGGATCCGTGGACGACGTGGGTCGGATGTGTCCGTCAACGCACCGTGATAGAACCGCGCACGATGACATCGATCCCCCCGCCGCCGGACCAGCCGGCCCAGCCGTTCCCGCCGGCCGATCCGACACCCGGACCTAGCTCGAAGACGACGATCATCGCGATCCTCGTCAGCGTCGCGGTGATCGCGACGATCGGCACGGTCCTCGCGCTCGCGAACAGCGGCGGAGACGAAGCCTCCGCATCCTCCAGCGCGACCGGCGGCGTTGCCCCGATCGACGCCGTGACCGCGCACGAGACGTCGTCGCGGGTGACGCTCGCGTGGACGGTGGGAACGGGCCCGGCCGCCGCGCGGTACGTGGTCAGTCGGAACGGGTCGGTCGCGGCCACCCTCCAGGCGGATGCGACCCAGTGGGTCGACCACGAGGTCCTCCCCGAGAGCCGGTACCGCTACACGGTCCGGGCGACCGGACCGGACGGGACGACCTCGACGAACCACGTCACGGCCCGGACGAAGAGCGCTCCGCTGCGGACGGCGCCGCTCACGGGCGTGTTCAACGTCCACCTCCACGCGACGTCGCACTTCGGCTTCTCGAGCTTCGGCGCGGAGAGCGGCGACGTCGGATGGAGGTTCACGCCGACCTGCGCGCACGGTCCGTGTGACACGAAGCTCGCGGACCTCCATCAGAAGGACTTCCGCCTGACGCTCGACCGGAAAGGGACCTCGTACCACGGGACCGTGACGGTTCACGGGCTCGTGCGGTGCGGCGGAACGCCCGTCGCATCGAGCATCGCGGTCACGGTCCGGGTCACGGACGCCGGTGTCTTCCACAAAGCATGGGTCGCGACCAGGATCGAGGGCACGATGGACCAGTCCTCGTCGGAGCAGCTCGGCTGCGTCGCCTCCGGTGCCTCGTTCGACCTGCAGGGCAAGGTCGCCGGCTGAGGCCGGGCCGCCCGGGGTTTCGACCGAGGCGATGCCGAGGTTTCCGGGATCGGGGCCTTGGCAACGACGTTCCGGGCCAGAAGGAGCGTGGAAACCATGATCGACGACTTCAAGAAGTTCGTAGCGCGCGGGAACCTGGTGGAGCTCGCGGTCGGGTTCGTCCTGGGTCTCGCGTTCGCGTCGGTGGTCACGTCGTTCGTGAACGTGATCATGAGCTTGGTCGCGGCGATCTTCGGGGCGAGCGTGAGCTTCGACCAGCTGACGTTCACGCTGAACGGCACCCCGATCCCGTACGGTGCGTTCCTCACCGCGGTCCTCAGCTTCCTGATCGTCGCGGTCGCGCTGTTCATCGTGATCAAGGCGTATCAGCAGCTCGTCCCGCCGAAGCCGGAGCCCGCGACCCGGACCTGTGAGTTCTGTCAGACGCAGATCCCGGAGAAGGCCGTTCGGTGCCCGAACTGCACGAGCCAGCTCGTCACCTCGTCAGCATCACGGGCGGGATGACGCCGCGTCGCGCACGCGCACGTCCACCTCTTCCTCGGGCCTGCGCTCTTCCTGTTTCGCGTAGTACGTGAGCGCGCGCCGGTCCGCGTCGGTGAGCGGCGGCTGGACGACCGAGCGCGGCCAGAGGCGTCGGCGCCGGACGACGTTGATCTCTGCGGCGTAGAAGGTCATCTGGGCGGCGAGGTAGAGCCAGGCCATGAGTCCGATGACCGTAGCGAACGTGCCGTACGTCTGGCTCGCGCCGCGCAGCTGATGCGACACGATGTAGCCGCCGACCGCCTGCAGGATCGTCCACGCGACGCCGGCGATCGCCGCGCCGGGCCAGACGTCTCGCCACGAAAGGTCCTCGCTCGTGAGGATGCGGAACGCGAGCGCGAACAGCGCGAAGTAGAGCATCAGAGACACGAGGATCCCGAACAGGACTCCCCACCACGTGTGACTGCCCGCACCCGCGATCCCCGCTGCGGCGGAGGCCACCAGGATGACCGCCACGACCACGAGCATGATCAGCGCCCGCACGACCGAGGGAACCATGCCCGCCCGATGGTGGTAGGGGACGTTCCAGATCGCGTTCATCCCCGTCTCCAGCGCCCGGAGGACGCCGATCCCGGCCCAGATCGCGATCGCGAGCGCGAGAACCAAGGTGAGGCCGCTCCCACCGATCGTGTGCACGTTCTGGGAGACCTGCGCGCCGACGACCGGCAGCTGCGCGAGCGCGCTGCCCTCGATGCGCTGCTGGAGCGGGTCGTTGCCGTGCAGGGCCATGCTGAGGATCGTCACGAACGCGAGGAGCAGCGGGAACAGCGAGAAGAACCCGTAGTAGGCGACGAGCGCCGCGAGGTTGCCCGCTTGGTCATCGCCGAACTTCTTCGCGACGGCGTACGGGAAGGCCAGCCAGGGGAGCCGCTGCTGGATCGCGTCGATGCGTCGGATCGGTCGTTGGATGTCCATACACTCCCGCGATTTCCGGGCCGACCCGACCCCAAACGTCTCCGTTCCGAGGCCGATTTGACCGTTCGAAGGGCCGGGCGTATGCCACGTGTGACGACGACCGAGAGGAGGGTCCATGGCGACCGACCTGACGATCACGACCGAGGACAAGCCGGGAGGGCTCGCGAGCGTCGGCGAGGCGCTCGGGGCGGCCGGTATCAACATCGAGGGTCTGTCCGGCATCGCCTTCGAGGGCCGCGGCATCATCCACCTCTGCGTGGAGGACGGCGCGGCGGCGCGGCAGGCGCTCGAGGGCGCCGGCATCAAGGTCGAGGGCGAAGCCGATGCGATCCTGGGGCCACCGGTCCAGGGCGCGGAGACGCCCGGCACGATGGGCGCGATGGCCCGTCAGGTGGCCGACGCCGGGATCAACGTCCGCGCCGCGTACGTGGCGACCGGCAACCGTGTGGTCATGGTGACCGACGACAACGCGAAGCTCATGGAGCTCATGGCCAACATGATGTGACGCCGTGCGGCCCCGAGCGTTGGGGGCGGCCCCGCCCGGAGGGCGGGGCCGCCCCACGTTCGGGGTAGGCTTCCCGGCCGTGAACCTCCGCGCGTCGCTGAAGGCCTCCTCGTTCACCGAGTCGGTGATCCGCGAGATGACGAGGCTCGCCGCGGTCCACGACGCGATCAACCTCGGACAGGGGTACCCGGACTTCCCGGCGCCCGAAGCCGTGAAGGAAGCGGCGCGCCGGGCGATCTTCGAGGATCACAACCAGTACCCGATCACGTGGGGCGACCCGGACTTCCGCCGTGCGATCGCGGATGCGTACGAGCGGAACTACGGGCTGACGTTCGACCCCGAGTCGCAGATCTGCGTGACGTGCGGTTCGACCGAGGCGATGGCCGCATCGTTCCTCGGACTGCTCGACGACGGGGACGAGGTCGTCGTGTTCGAACCGTTCTACGAGAGCTACAACCCCGACTCGATCATGGCGGGCGCGGTGCCTCGGTACGTGACGCTCCGGCCGCCGGAGTGGACGTTCGATCCGGACGAGCTCGTCCGCGCGTTCGGGCCGCGGACGAGGGCGGTCGTGATCAATTCGCCGCACAACCCGACCGGGAAGGTGTTCACGGCCGACGAGCTCGGGCAGATCGCTGCGCTGTGCATCGAGCACGACGCGATCGCGATCACCGACGAGATCTACGAGCACATCACCTACGACGGGCTGCCGCACGTCCCGATCGCGACCCTCCCGGGGATGGCCGAGCGAACGGTGACGATCAGCGCGCTCTCGAAGTCGTACTCGGTCACGGGCTGGCGTGTCGGGTGGGCGGTGTCGTCGGAGGCGCTGATGGCGGGGATCCGCTCGACGCACGACTTCCTGACCGTGGCCGCGGCGGCGCCGCTCCAGATCGCGGGGGTCGCGGCGCTCGGCTTGCCGGACGACTACTACGAGGTCATGCGGAAGGAGTACGCCGAGCGCCGCGACGTGATGATGCGTGTGCTAGAGGAAGTGGGATTCGCGGCCGAGGTGCCGCAGGGCGCGTACTACGTGATGGCGGACGTCACGCCTATGGGACTGGAAGACGACGTCGCGACCGCCCAGCACCTCGTCGAGCGCGCGCGCGTGGCGACCGTGCCCGGGTCGTCGTTCTTCTCGCGACCGGAGCTCGGGCGGCACCTGGTGCGGTTCGCGTTCTGCAAGCGGGTGGAGACGCTCGAAGCGGCTGGGGAGCGGCTGATCGCCGCCGCGGCGGCGACGAGTTGACGAGGGCTTGCGCCGGCCGGATGGCCCTGTCGAGTCAACGGCTTCACATCGGTCCCATCCGGCCGGGCGCCAGGATCCCTGCCGGATCCATCGCATCCTTGACTCTCCGCTGAACCTGCGCCGCGGGGAGGGCACCATCGCCGAGGCCGCCGGGGCCGCGGATCACCGGCGCGATCCCGCCGAGCTCGGCCGCGCGCGCTCGGAAGGCTCCGAGCGCCGCCTCGTCATCGAACGGCACCCAGGCGAAGCCGATGCCCACCAACGCTCGGTACGCCTCACGCTCCTCGAGCAACGCCTCGAGTCGAGACGGCGCCACGGCCGCTTCCGCGACGATCCTCGCTCCCGCGAACAACGGCTCCGGGAACTGCTCCTCGACCTCCACGACCGCGGCCACCGAGCGGGCGCCCGCCGTCTGCTCCTCGACCTCTTCGCGCCATCCCTCCAGCCGGAGGACGATCCGATCCGGCTCGGCGAGCACCGCCGTCGCGAGCGGCACGCCTCGGAGCAGTCGCGTCGCGAGCTCGATCCCACCCTCGCGCGTCACGAGCGTCCGCTTCGCCTTCGGCAGCGGGCGGACCTTCAAGGCCACCTGCACGATCACGCCCAGCGTCCCGAGCGATCCCGTCATCAGTCGGTGCACGTCGAAGCCGGTGACGTTCTTCACCGTCCGCGCGCCGCTCCGGACGAGGCGGCCGTCCCCGGTCACGACCTCCATCTCGACCACGGTGTCGCGGAGCATGCCGACCCGGAGCTGGCGGATCGTCGGACCACCGGTCGCGATCACGCCGCCGACGGTCGCCTCGTCGGGGGCGTCGACCGGCCACTCCTGTCCACCTTCGCCCAGAAGCGCCGCGAGGTCGCGGATCCGCATCCCCGCCTCGACGACGCACAGCATCTCGGCGGGGTCGTAGGCCACGCGCTCGTCGAACAGCGTCGTCCATAGCTCCACGTCCACATCCGTCGGCTCGCCCTTGTCGATGTGCTGTCGCCCCCCGACGACCATCACGCGCGTCCCCGCCGCGCCGGCCGCACGGAGCGCATCCGCCGCGTCGCGCTTCGTGTGCGGATGGATCAGATCCACGTGCCCTCCGGCAACGCTCCCTCGCGGGCGAGCGCGGCGGCCGCGAAGTCGCCGCACCGGGCGCCGTCGGGCAGGATCTTCTGCGGGTTCATCCGGCCCACGGGGTCGAAGGCCGCGCGGAGGCACGCCTGCGCCTCCAGGTCGTCCGGCGTGAAGACGAGCGGCATGAAGTCGCGCTTCTCGAGTCCGATGCCGTGCTCGCCGGAGAGCGCGCCGCCGGCATCGACACAGAGGCGGACGAGCTCGTCGGACGCGGCCAGCACCCGGTCGAGCGTCCCGGGCACCGAGCGGTCGAAGGAGAACAACGGATGCAGGTTGCCGTCGCCGGCGTGGAACACGTTCGTGACGACGATGCCGTGCCGGTCGGCGATCGCGTAGACGCCCGCGAGGATCTCGGCGAGCTTCGTTCGAGGCACGACGCAGTCGTGGAGGTGGTAGTGCGGCGCGATCCGCGCGATCGCGCCGAACGCCGACTTGCGGCCCTTCCATAGGAGTGCGCGCTCGGCCTCGTCGATCGCGACGCGGATCGTGCCGACGCCGTGCTGGGCGGCGGCCGCTTCGATCTCGCGGGCCTGCGCCTCGACGGCGGAGGCGGTCCCGTCGATCTCGACGAGGAGGACCGCGGCTGCTTCGGTGGGATAGCCCGCGTGCACGAACGCCTCGACGGCGCGCACGATCCCCTGATCCATCATCTCGATCGCGGCAGGGACGACCCCGCGCGCGACGATCGCGGAGACGGTCCGCGCGCAGTCGTCGGCGTCGGCGAAGTCGAGGAGCATCGTTCGCACGGCCGGCGGCAGCGGCGTCAGTCGGACGCAGACGGCCGTGACGACGCCGAGGGTCCCCTCCGATCCGACGACGAACCCGCGGAGGTCGTAGCCGGGGGCGGCGGGCGCCTCGGCGCCGAGGCGCTCGACGCCGCCGTCGGGCAGGACGACGTCGAGGGCGAGCACGTGCGCCGACGTGACGCCGTAGGCAAGGCAGTGAGGCCCGCCGGCGTTCGTGTTCACGTTGCCTCCGATCGAGCTCACCTGCTGCGATGACGGGTCGGGGGCGTAGGTGAAGCCGAGCGGCCGGAGGGCGTTCGCGAGGTCGAGGTTGAACACGCCGGGTTCGACCCACGCGAGGCGATCCTCGGGGCGGATCTCGAGGATGCGGTTCATCTTCGAGGTGACGATGAGGAGGGGGTCGCCGAGCGGTGTCGCAGCTCCGGCGAGCCCAGTCCCGCTGCCGCGCGGCACGACCGGGAGGTCGTGCCGCGCGGCCACCCGCATGCACGCCACCACGTCCTCCGTCGACCGCACGAACGCCACGATCCCGGCGCTCCCCTCGACCATCGATGCGTCGCGCGCGTAGAGGCGCAGCGC
>Ga0075433_10000144_pt1 | contig 37455 bp, 34 predicted proteins | sample RhiMethybrSRZTD2_FD_75299 | JGI IMG/M metagenome (GOLD analysis project Ga0075433, IMG submission 75299) | Populus rhizosphere microbial communities from Tennessee, USA - Rhizosphere MetaG P. TD hybrid SRZTD2 | ecosystem: Host-associated > Plants > Roots > Rhizosphere > Soil | place: USA... | reverse complement strand
ACGATCTGCTCCGGGGACTGCTGGGTGATGGCGCGCCCGCACTTGTAGCACGTGGGCCGGCCGATCCGCGCGTAGAGGAGGCGAAGGTAGTCGTACACCTCGGTGCCCGTGGCCACCGTCGAACGGGGCGTGGCGTGGCCCGCGCGCTGCTCGATGGAGATCGTCGGGGGCAGGCCCTCGATGGAATCGACGTCCGGCTTCTGCAGCTGCTCGAGGAACTGGCGGGCGTAGGAGGAGAGCGACTCGACGTAGCGGCGCTGGCCCTCGGCGTAGATCGTGTCGAAGGCGAGGGAGGACTTGCCGGAGCCCGAAAGGCCGGTGATGACGACGAGGCGGTCGCGCGGGATGGAGAGGGAGACATCCTTGAGGTTGTGCTGGCGCGCGCCCCGAATAATGATCTGGGGGTCCGTAGTCACGTCGCGAGGGTCCATGTGAAACAGGTCATCGTAGCAAAGAGGTGGAGGAGAGGTCCAATCGAGAAGGGGGAGGTCCGGGAAGGCGCGGAACCGCCTACCTTCTCCGGAACGGGATGTCCTTGAGATCGAACGGGATCTTGATCTCCTCGACTTCGGAGGGTTCCCAGACTTCGATGGCGGCGAGGACCAGGTCGGCCTTGAGGTTGCCCTCGACGCGGTACCGGGTCGCTTCCCCGCCCGATCCCTTTCCAGGAGTCCAGGTGAGGTCGGGCACGAGGCCGAGCGCGAGGTCCCGACCATCGGCGTCGCGGAGCACGACTTTCCCCACCGACGAGGGATAGGGAAGATTCTTCTCCTTCTTTCCCGAGGTGCGCGATTCGGCGATGTCCATTTCGATCTTGAGGCGGCCGGACGCGAGGTCGAACTGCTCCAACCGGATCCCCAGCCCCGCCGCGGAAGCCTTGGCCCCCTTTTTCAGGGAGGGTCCCCGGATCTCGACGGTCTTTTTCAAATCCACGACCGCCCGGACGGTGGCGACGCCCTTGCACGTCTTGACCCGTGTCGAGAGGGCGGACGGCGCGGGAGCGGCGAGATCGACGAGCTGGACGTACATCGGGTATCGCGCGTCGGGCTCCGGCAGGAGATTGAATCCTTTCATCACCACGGCGGAGCCGGGCAAACCGGGGCTCTTCAAGAGATCGGTGCCGCGATCGTCGGTCAACGCGTCGTACGTGACGTAGGCGGCCGAGGTCACCACGCCGGGCGGACCGGCCACGTACGCCTCGCTCTGGAGGCCGACGGGCGGCTTGTTGGGCGCGGGGGTCGGGCGGACGAATTCGCGGATCAGGACGGCGTACCCCGAATTCATCGCCACGGGAGGCGGCGCGTACATTTCCCCGCGCACGACGACGCCCCATCGCGAGACGTCCCAGGTGATCTGCCCGTGCGCCTTGCAGATCCGGTCGACGGCGTCCCACAGGCTCACCCCTTCCGCGGCGACGGCGGCCGTGGCGTAGCTCGGCGGACTCCGGTTCTCGATCGGGATTCCCGTCTCCTTCTGGAGGTCGGTGAGCAGGCGCGTTACCAGGCTCTCCTCGGCGCCCAGGCGGACGAGGATCGTCTTGCCTTGAGCCGCGGCGAGCCGGTGATTGTGCTCGATCTTCCCGATCACGGCGTCGAGCCGGGACTTGAAATCCGCATCTCCGCCAGCCAGCGCGGCGCGCAAGATCGGCAGGGCGCGAATCCCGATCTTGACCAGCTCCTCATCGGCCTTTTTCCGGGCGGCGGAATCGCTCGATTTGACTTGATCGACCAGGAGCCCGACTTTTTTCGCGAATTCCGGATCGGGTTCCTGGCGGGGTCGGGGCCCGGCCGCCAGGAGGAGCGCGGAGGCGCACAGGGCCAGGATTCTCACGGACGGGGACATGGCCCCATCTTAACCGACGAGCCGCCTTGAGCCAGAATTCCGGGTGGGACGCCGTTTACCGCTTCTTGAACGTGAGGATCATCCGGTGGGCCTTCGGGAGGGCGGTCTGCAGGCCCTCGACCGACTGGATGACATAGGGGTCTTCGACGTACTGTGCGTGCTTCAGGATCTTCCCCGCGATCTTCGCGAGCGTCTTGATCGTGTCGCGGTCGTCGATCCATCCCTCGGGCGACTCGTTCGCCTTGAGCCAGTTCGTGAACGAGGATCCCGGGCTGATTTTCAGGCCGCGCGCGATGTCGCACTGGGCCTGGAAGAGGACGTACACCGAGTCCACCCAGAGGCTCCGATGCTCCGTGTCCTGGATGTCGAGCGAATAGTGGATGTCGAGGTCGCCCGGCTTGACGAGTTCCCCGCCGCTCGAGAGCGCCTTGCAATCGCGGCAATACAGGAAGTCCCCCTTGGGCATGGTGTAGAGCGACCCGCACTGCGCGCAGGCGTTCGGATCAAGCTTCTTCGTGCTGCTGGCAGTTTCCACGGATTTAAACCCTCCAAGCCGGTCCCATCGTCCGTTTTTTGAACGTATCAATTTGATACGCCGGGCCCATCAACATTTCAAGTCCAAAATAGGGGGCCTTAATATCATCTGAGTACGTCCTCCCGACCCCGGCGTTACAGGTTAAATATGCCTTTCGTTCCATTTCTTGGGGCTAATTCTGGATCTGCTGAGGCCGGAATCGGGCAACCGGGAACGGAATCCCCGCTCCTCCCGGGCCGGAGTTTGCTTTTGGGGCCCGCCCCGATATAATGCCGGTTTCGTAATCCCTTGGAGCCCGCGGAGCTCATGCCCCAGCGAGCCATGAACAGCGGCCGCATGGACCTTTTCCAGAAGTGCCGCAACTACACCCGCCACAAGGAGGCGGAGGCGAACGGCCTCTACCCCTATTTCAAGGCCATCGAGTCGGGCGCCGACGCCGAGGTGGTCATCAACGGCCGGAAGATGATCATGATCGGGTCGAACAACTACCTCGGCCTCACGACCCACCCGAAGGTGAAGGAAGCGGCCAAGAAGGCGATCGACCGGTACGGGAGCGGCTGCACCGGCTCGCGCTTCCTCAACGGGACGCTCGACATCCACGAGGAGCTCGAGGCCCGGCTCGCCCGCTTCATGCACAAGGAGAAGTGCCTCCTCTTCTCCACCGGCTTCCAGACCAACCTCGGGGTGATCTCCACCCTCGTGGGCCGGGACGACGTCATCCTCTGCGACCGCATGAACCACGCGAGCATCATCGACGGGTGCCGCCTGGCGTTCGGTCGCACGCTGAAGTTCAAGCACAACGACGTGAACGACCTCGAGCGGATCATCACCTCGGCGGAGATCGAGGAGGCGTCGGGATCGCACCTCGTCATCACCGAGGGCGTCTTCAGCATGGAAGGCGACCTGGGGTGCCTCGACCAGATCGTGCTCCTGAAGAAGCGGTACGGCTTCCGCGTCCTCCTCGATGACGCCCACGGGATCGGGGTCCTCGGCGGGAACGGCCACGGCGCCGCGGAGCACTTCGGCGTCGAGAAGGACACCGACCTCATCATGGGGACGTTTTCGAAATCCTTCGCCTCGCTCGGCGGGTTCATCGTGGGCGAGACGGCGGTCATCGACTACATCAAGCACCACGCGCGCGCGCTCATCTTCTCGGCCTCGATGCCCCCCTCGGCCGTCGCCACGGTGCTGGCGGCGCTCGACGTCATCGAGAAGGAGCCGGAGCACCGCGAGCACCTCTGGAAGAACACCCGCAAGATGCACGCGGCATTCCGGGACCTCGGGTTCGACATCGGCAAGACCCAATCGCCCGTCGTGCCGATCATCATCGGGGACTTCGAGAAGACGATGGTCTTCTGGAAGGAGCTCTTCGAGGCGGGCGTCTTCGTCAACCCGATCATCCCGCCCGCCGTGCCCCCCGACCTCGCGCTCCTGCGGACGAGCTTCATGGCGACCCACACGGACGAGATCCTCGACCGGGTCATCGAGATCATCGGCAGGACGGGCAAGAAACTCGGAGTCATCTGATCGCCCGGGAGATCGGAAGGTCGCCCGCATCCGGCGGTTCCATCAAAAATTGCGCTTCCAGCTCCCGGCTTCCCGTTTCCAGCACGAGACGCCTCGAGGCGAGGCCAGGAGTGGGAAGCTGGACACTAAAGTCCGGATACGGGAAACTGGGAACGGGACGCGGGGGAGAACGAAATCGAAGAAACACCCGCCTCCCTGGCGAGGCCGAATGACCTTGAGCGACGCGTGACCTCCGACACCTGTCCCTCCTGCGGCGGTCCGCTGAGCGAGACCGACAACCGGTGCCAGAGGTGCGGGAGCGCGACGACGCGTCGCTACGCCGTCTTCTCCGGAGGCGGCCCCAGGGGCGCCGCCCCGGAAATCACCTTTCCCTGCACCGTTCCCGAGGCGCGGTTCACCGTCGGTGAGGAATGGACCCACGGCGTGCTCCAGCTGACCGACCTCGGCCTCTACTTTCTCGCCGAGCAGGACGGACCGTGGACGCCCGAGCGGCTCGCGGCGCTCATGCCGCCCGACCCGGGCTCGCCCCACCGCGTCGCCGACTCGTCGTTCTTCGTCCCCCTCAACCGGATTGACCGCATCCAGCACTCGCGCCTGACGACCTTCGCCGTCTTCATCCGCGGCCAGAAGAAACCCCTTCGCCTGACCCCGGAAGGGTGGAAACTGATGGACGCCTTCGCGGCCAAGTCGGGCATCCCCTCCCTATGAGTCTGGAAATCACGCCGGTCCGCGGGTCCCGGGATCTCGAGACCTTCATCCGCCTTCCGGAGTCGCTCTACCGGGACGACCGGACGTTCGTGCCGATGCTGCGCATGTCGGAGCGCCGGATGCTCGACGCCGCCCGCAATCCCTTCTACCTCCACGCGGAGGCGGAGCATTTTCTCGCCCGGCGGGACGGGCGCCCCGTGGGACGCGTCTCCGCGATCCGCAATCTCCGCCACGAGGAATTCCATCCTGACGACAAGGTGGGATTCTTCGGCTACTTCGACTCGGGGGATGATCCCGAGACGGCGAAGGCGCTCCTCGGGGCGGCGGAGGTCTGGGTCCGGGCCAGGGGACTCGGGAAGATCCGCGGCCCGGTGAATCCCTCCACGAACGATCCGTGCGGGACGCTCATCGACGGCTTCAAGTGGGCCCCCTTCATCCTGATGACGGGGAACCCGCCGTACACGCCGAAGCTCATCGAGGGCGCGGGCTACGCGAAATCGAAGGACCTCCTCGCGTACTTCCTCCTGCGGACCGACGTGATCCACGAGAAGATCCGGCGGGTCGCGGCGGAGGTGCGGAGCCGGGGCGAGGTGAAGCTCCGCCCCTTCGAGCTCGCCCACTTCGAGCGCGAATTGAACCTCGTGATGGAGCTCTACAACGACGCCTGGAGCCGGAACTGGGGATTCATCCCGATGACCCCGGAGGAGATCCGGTTCGCCGCGGACGACCTGAAGTCGATCGTCCTCCCCGAGCTCGCCTTCTTCGCCTTCCTCGGCGACCGGCCGGTCGGCTTCGCGCTCGCCCTGCCCGACATCAACCACGCGCTCAAGAAGGCGCGCGGCCGCCTCCTCCCCTTCGGCTGGATCTACTTCCTCAAGCCCTTCCTGCGGAAGATCCCGACCTTCCGGATCCTGGCGCTCGGCGTGCGGAAGGAGCACCAGCAGCTCGGGATCGGCACCCTCTTCTACGAGCGCTACATGGACGTCGCGAAGGAGCGCGGCTACGTCGGCGCGGAGCTCTCGTGGATCCTCGAGGACAACGAGCTCATGAACCGGCCCCTGCGCACGATGGGGGCAAAGGCGTACAAAACCTACCGTCTCTACGAGAAGACTCTAGACCTAAGTCCGGACCCAAGGCCCAGTTAACTGGCATCACGTGCCACTGTGTCTGGGTGGACTTACCCCTCTGCCTGCTTGCAGGCGGTGAGAATTGACTGAGAAACCCAAGGCAAGTAGAGTCACTATCCTAGAACGATTAGAGGCATTATGACTTCGCCTGATTCAGCCGGTAACTTGTGGCAGCAATTGGCCGGTAGTTCCATGCCACCTCACCTTCGATTCGACCACATCAAGAGCAACTTCTTTAGAGTGGTGCATTCGGATGGGGTGTGGATTGCTCCCTACGGTCCTTACTTGCATGTCACTTTCTTCAATGAACGTATCCCCATCCCTCAACAGACTACGCACAAGGTCAAACTGGATGGGAATTTTGATGCTGAAGACGTTGCAAAGCGTGTGGGGAGAGATGCCATCGTTCGCGAGCTAGAGGTTGACGTTGTAGTGAATCTAGATGCTGCCAAGGTGCTTCGGACACTCTTGGATCAGTCTATCTCAATGTTAGAAGCCAGGCTAGCGCGGCAAACGGGGCCCTAATGCAACAAGGTGGAGGAATCGCCGCTGCTCCAGGAACCAATCTGTCCGCAGGTTCATTGGCCAGTTCCATCTCCTCATGGTCCCTGTGGCTATCAGGAGGCGTGATTGTCGTATTCGAAGATGCCAATTCCCTGAAAAGCTACCGATCACTGATTCCAACCCAATTGGTCAATGTCGAAGCAGCCTTCATCCCAGACAGCTGGTTGGAGGTTGCCCTGCGAGAGTTGGAAGCAATGCGCCAGTTGGAAGCTAATTGGGATGGACGCGGTTCGGAAGCACCGAATGATCTGGCCCTCGCCAATAGCAAGCGCGTCTTGCTTCAATTGAGTGACTTGGGGTTTCCGCCTCGGTCCATCAATGCCTCTGCTGGCGATGGCATTGCGATCTACTTCCTGGGGCCTAACGGCCAGCGTGCTGATATGGAAATGTACAACTCCGGAGAAATCGTCGCTACCATAGGCGAACCAGACTCTGGACGCACCTTTGAATTGGCAAACGATGAGTCCGACATCAAGGGTGCCTTGGAAGAAATGCGGCAGGCCTTATATCGCTAGAAGAGCATGCCTGACCTGCCTTCACCCGTCCGCCCACTGGATCCAAACTTTCTTCCTGACGAATTGCTATTCCACAGGCTTTTTCACAACGAGGCGCTTGAAGGCAGGGTACTCGGAGCAGCTATAAGGTTGCCAAACCCGTCGTTCAATCGAGAAAAATACAGCAAACCGAGCGACGTCCTTCGTGGTGCTAGGCCGGGGCAAGATGTAATCGCGACTCTGAGAATAGGTGATATCCCAAGTGGCAACCTACCATTCGAGAAGACTCCCAAACACTACTTCAAGGTTGTCGATGACCCTACTCAAGATAATCCTGCGCATGCCGAGGTGCGGTTGTGTCGGCTCACAATAGGGTTCAAATCGAACTACCAAGTCTCCAGCAAAACCGGTGAAAAGCAGATTCGAGACCTACTCGCGTCTTTGATGAGGATCCATGAGATTCCAAGTACTCCTACCCTTTGAGATGCTAGCATGAACTCTCAAGGAAGGACCACCTGAATCCGATCCTTCGAAGTTTCGTTGGCGGTGGAACTCAGCCTCATTGCTCTCTCGGGTCAAGCACATCGCCCTCGATCGCGGCTACGTCGGCGCGGAGCTCTCGTGGATCCTCGAGGACAACGAGCTCATGAACCGGCCCCTGCGCACGATGGGGGCGAAGGCGTACAAAACCTACCGACTGTATGAGAAGAGCTTGTAACGGACGGAATCAGGAATCAGGAATTAGGAATCAAGAGACCAGAACCTAGAATCTGGTGATACCGCGGCCGAATTCGTCAGGGGAATCTCGCCCCAGGAAGACACCGTCATGTGGGAATCGCGCGATTTGATGGGTTGGAGGTGTGGAAAGCAGCCCATCAGGCGGCATTGGAAACCTACCGGATCACGGCGACCCTGCCGTCCGATGAACGATACGGCCTTGTCCAACAGATGAGACGGTCGGCGGCTTCCATTCCCGCGAACATCACCGAAGGATTCGGCCGACGCCAGCCTCGAGACAAGATCCGTTTCTACAACATCAGCCAGGCGTCGATAGAAGAGCTGAGGTACTACCTCATCCTGTGCCGGGATCTTGGATACGTAAAGCAGTACTCCGAGGTGAGCCAATACCTCGATTCGACCGCCCGCATGCTCAAACGGCTTGTCATTCGGACGTTGGACATGGGCCCTTCCTGATTCCTGATTCTTGATTCCTGATTCTTGATTCTTGATTCCTTCCCCTGATGCCTGATGCTTCCTCTCAGTTCCCCAGCACTTCCAACCCCGTCTTGCGCGAAAGATAGAAACGCCCCCGTCGCAGGGGCACCGGATCCAGCGGGTTGCCGAAGCCGTCGGTCGTGAGGACGAGGTCTTCGTAAACTTTCCGCACCGCGCCCTCCTCCTTGCGGGAGAGGAACGCCGCGATCGTCCCCTCCTCGGTGCCGTTCGGCAGCGTCCCGTGGAAGGTCGTCACGAAATAGCCGTCGGGACCGGGCCGGACCGAGAGGAGCGTACGCTCCGCCAGCGCCCCGCGCGAGAGGGTCGGAGTCACCGCCTCCCAGGCGCGCACGAAGGTTCCCTCCGAGACGCGCAGCGCCGTGAGGTAGGCCCGGCGGAGGCCTTGGACCGCGCCGGGAGCGGGCTTCGCTTCGTTGTACACGATCAGCGTCCCGTCCTCCTCCAGCGTCACGAGCCCCTGGAAGAGGCGCATCTCGGGAGACCCGCCCGACGTCGGCATCATCCGGTCCTTCAGCACGCCCGAGGTGGACTTCAGCTCCGCGACGAGTTTCTGGTCGGCGATCGTGTAGAGCTTGATCGAGGGGGGATTCGGCGCCTGCGGGAGCGACGCGATGGCCAGGTGCGTCGCGGTCGTCGCCAGCGAGTACGGATGAGACCCGGGATCATTGTTCTGGTCGAGCCGGATCGTGACGTCTTTGAAGTCGGCCGGCCGGTCCGCGCCGAGCCAGTGGTTCTTCAGCGTCCGGACGTTGCCCGCGTTCAGCTCGATGGTCCAGGCCATGCGGTTGGGGGGATCGACGTACACCGCCGGCGCCGGCAGGCCCGGCGTGCTCGAGAGGGCCACCCGCCGCAGTTCCCGGCCGTCGGATGCCGCGACCACGACGAGATCGCACGTCCGCAGGTTGTCCCGGAATCCCGTTACGATCAGGCACGCGCAGTCGTCGAGGGGATCGCCCGCGAACCGCGCCGACGGATGGGGGACGGAGACCTCGGACTTGAGCCCGAGCGCCCACGCCGGCTCGCCGTCGGAATCATCGAGGGCGATCACCCGCGTCTGGAGGTCGTCCCCGGTCGGCGAGTTGCGAAGCTCCTCCTCGGTCAGCGCGCGCGAAGGGGAGCGGCCCCGGCCGCCCCCGAAGTACTCGTGGACGAGCACCCGTCCCTCCGCGGCATGGACCGCCCGCAGCAGGAACCGGTCGCGCGCGGGACGGCTGACCCACCGGACCCGGCCGTCGGCGACGTCGAAGGCGGCCACGACGTCCTCCCACGCGACGGCGAGGGTGCCGTCGCCCGTGAAGACCGCGCCGCCGATCGCGGGCCGGTGCGCCGCGGGCCAGGCCTCGGACGTGACGTCGGCCTTCACCGTCGCCTCGCCGCGCCGGATCACGAGCGCGAGGCGCGTTCCCACCGCCGGGACTTCGGTCAATTGATCGAAAGACTCGCCTCCCGCCTCGGTTCCGTCGACCGAGAGCACGATGTCGTCCTTCTGGATCTTCGCCCGTTCCGCCGGCGATCCCGGGTAAACCCCCGTGACGCGCACCCCGCTCTTGTTCCCCCCGGCGTCGGTGAATTGGAGACCGATCCAGCCGCCGGGATGCGGAGCGGACCAGAGATTCTTCTTCGTCCGCACGTTCCACAACTCGACCGTGGATCCGCGCGCGAAGAATTCAAGGTCGGGTGACCACGCCGGGGGCTCGAGCCCGCCCGGCACGAGCAGGTCCCATCCGACGGCGAGGTGCTGACTGCTGGCGGCGGGAGACGGCGCATCCCACGTCGAGAGCGTCTTGAGCGCGCCCGGGACCGTCGGCGAAGGCCGGCGGCGGATCGCGGCGGCCGTGGCCTTGGACTTTTCCAGGTATTGCGCCACGGTCGGGCCCGCCTCGCCCTCCCCCATCCGCGTATCGCCGGTGAAACGGTCCGACATGCGCCGCAGTTCCTCGGTGAGCCGCTCGCCGTCGCCCGATTTCTCGAGGTATTCGTTGAGCTTGGCGTGCAGGATGGGCGTCCACCGCTTCGGGCACCGGTCCCGCAGGTCGCGCAGCGCCGTGGCGGCGCGCAACCACTGCGACTTCGCGGCCGCGCCCTCGGCAATCTTCCGGAACGCCTCGGCCGCGGAGGCGCTGTCGGGATAAAGATCGGCCACGGCCTTCAGCCCCTCGGGCGATCCCTCCGCGACCTTCGCGAGGTCCCGCTTCGCGGCCCGCTCGACCGTTTCATAGACCTCGGGGCCGTATTTCGAGACGAGCGCGGCGATGCGCGTCGAGGCGAACTTCCACGACTTGACCCAGACCGGGCCCTCGTCCAGCTTCAGGAATCCCTTGCGGGCGCGGCGGATGAGGTCCTGGTATTCCTCGACCGCCCGCTTCGCCCAGACGCGGCTCCGTTCCGGGTTTCCGTCCAGGGTCGCGGCCAGGCTCTCGCAGGCCTTCGCCAGGAGGCGCCCCGCCTCGGTGGAGGTTCCTTCGTCCCACGCGAAGTCGCGGGCCCGCCGGAAATGGGCGGCGGCGTCCTCGAGTTTGCCCGCGCCGGAGGCCTCGACTCCCCGCTTGAGGAAGATCCCGTGGAGCTCGGTCCGCACCTGGCGGGCGCGGTCGGCCCACGCGGGATCGCCCACGGCCGCGTCGAGGAAGGCGAGGTACCAGTCGGCGGCGTCCGACCAGCGGTCGTTCGCCTTCATCAGGTCGCCGTAGTCGAGGAGCGAGGAGGGATTGGGCGGGCTCTGCCGCAGCCGCCGGAGGTACTCCGATTTCACGACCTCCGAATCGGTGAGGATGCTGAGTCGTGTCGGCGAGGCGTAGATCAGGTAATTGCCCCCGCGCAGGATGTTGCCCCCCTCCCCGAGGGACCACCAGAGGTTGGCGTCGAACGATTTCCAGGACTTGACCCCGTAGAAAATGCAGAGGCCGCCCTTCTGGTCGGAGATCGACGGGAGGTAGAGCGTCTCGCCGTCGATGCACCCGCGCCCGGTGCCGTTGACGTTGGTCAGGGCGAGGCCGTACGCGTCGGGGACCTGGTCGAGGCGGTTCAGATCGAGGATGCAGGAATCCTGTCCCGCCCCACCGAGGACCAGGAAGTTCTCCATGATGCCGACGAGGCGGAGGAAGGAGCGCCACTCCCGCGCCCCGGAGGAGACCGTGTTGCACGCGGGCGTCGTCTTGAGCTCTCCGGTGGCGAAATCGGCGACCAGCAGTTCCGGCCGGTCCTGGGGGAGCGCGAAAATCTGGCCGCGGTAGAAGACGAGCGGGCTCGCCGGGCGGCCGAACGTCGGACGCTCGCCGGTCCGGTTGTCCTGCTGTACGGCGCGGGGATACTTGGTCAGCCACAGCACCTGGCCCGTGACCGCATCGAGGCCCGCGAGCACTCCGAGATTCGTGTGGGCGACGAGGAGGCCGCGATCCTCCTCGAGGACCGTCAGGCGGCTCACGAAATTCATCGAGCCGCCCATGAACCAGTTGCGCGAGGCCGCCACGGAGGCGAGGAAGCGCTCCCAGATCGGAATCCCGGTGCGCCGGTCGAGGCAGACCACCCGGCTCTCTTCCTCGGCCATGGGAGAGGTGCCGATGCCGATGTAGACGCGATCCCCGCGGACGAGAGGAGGCCCGGAGAAGGAGAAGTTTCGATCCCAGAACTCGAGCTTGCGGACCTGGTTGCCCGACTCGCCGAAGTCGGTGTCCCACGCGACCTGCTGCGTCCGGAGATTGACGCACACGAGACGGGTCGTGCCGTACAGCATGTCGGGCACTCCCATGACGCCGGCGCCGGGTGGATCGCGGGGCCGCTTTTCCGAATACATCGTGGCGAAGGCGTGCTCGCCGTCGATCGTGACGCCGACGTAGGGGCGGGTCCACGCGACCGTTCCGCCGTAGGGATTCTGGGGCGCCGCGGGCCGGGGAGCGCCCTCGCCGCTCGAGGGAAAGGTGAAGTAGATCCCTTCGTTCGGACGCGCGGAGGTGGCGCGCGAGGGGTCGACCGCGACGAGGCGCGACCCGTTCGTGAAGACCACCATCTCGAGGTCCCCGACTTTCCCGTACGCGGGCAGGTAGGAGTAGTCGGGCTGGAAGACGGCCATGCCGCCCCGCCGCTGGGGAGGATCGGGACGGCTCTCCGCCCCGAGGTCGTAACTCCATCGACGAATCTCGCTCCGGACGGCGATGAGGCGCGGTTCCGTGATCCATCCGGGCTCGCTGATCGAGGGCTCCCGGGGCGCCACGGCGGCCGGGCGCCCGCGAACCTCCGCGCGCAGGCCATCCAGGTATTGCTGGAGGTTGACGGGGCCGCTTCCAACGATCACCTCGCCCTCGATCCCCTTCTCGCGCGTGAAGGCCCGCACCTGGTCGAGGATCGATTCGTGTCCCCACGCCGCGGCGGCGCGGGCGAGCCGGGCGGCGGTGACCGCGCGAGGGATCTCGCTGTCGGGATAGTGGAAGAGCAGGCGGCTCCAGCAGTGGACGGCGGAGGGAAGGCGCCCCTCCTCGAGGTGGAGATTCGCCAGGAGGTCGAGGGCGTCGTCGGTGCGGCTCGAGTAGAACCAGGCTTCGACGATGTGCTCGAGGCCCTCGCGGTCGTTCGCGGCCCGCGCGCGGTCGAACTCCCGCTTGGCGGCGCCGTCGTACTGCCCGCGGTAGTAGCGGAGGGCCTCGGGCGGGAGGTCCGCGAACCGGCGGTTCAGGTACTCCACGAGGCCGATGTACCGGGTCGTCGATCCCGGGAGTCGGACGAGCTTGTGCGCCTTGCGCGGCTGGCCGGCCTGGGCGTGGAGGTCGAAGAGCCCCTTCCATTCGCCCGCGGCGCGGTACCGGTCAACCTTGTCGAGGAAGTCCTTCTTCTCTTCGTCGACGAAGACGGGATCGTCCTCCTGCGCCGAAGGGATCGGGTCGTGGAAGGCGGCGAGGAGGAGAACCGCGGCGGGAAGGAGTCGCTGGATGGCGTTCACTACGGTCCCCCGTGAACCGGCCTCGGCGGACGCACCTGATACGGCCCGCCCCATGCCTTATTAGACGCGGTGCCGGGGCTTCGCGTGGGTTTATTTGAACTGCCGCAGGAGATCGAGCAGGTGGCGGATCTCCTCGTGGACCGGTTTCGACTGCGAAATCACGAGCAGGCCGTTCACCAGGGAGACGGAGGTCGCCGACGCGTCCTCCCAGCTCTTGTCCCCGGTGTTCGTCCGGATCAGCTCGGTGATGAAATCCTCGGTGATCTCCGTCTTGGGCTCTTCTTCCACGGTGAAGGAGGCGCCCGCGAGGGCCGCGCCGGCGCCGCCGGGCGTCGTCAGCTCGACGCGCGGTCCGGCGAAGTCGTGGATCCGGAAGAGCAGGTCGCGGACGTCGTAGACGCGCGTGACCGTCATGCCCCCGAGCCGGGCCTTCGTGGTGATGAGGAGCACTCCGTCACGATAGACACAGCCCAGGTCGCGCGGGTTCAGGATCAGCTTGAGCGCGGTCTTGAGCGAGACGTCCTTCAGCTTCAGGGTCACGCGGGCGGGCTCCTGCCCCTCCTTGCCGACCTCGGCGTCGAGGTGGAAGTTGAGCCCGCTGTACTCCTGGATGTAGGCGATCACCTCGTCGAGCTTGGAGTTCTGGAAGTCGAGCGTGATCTTCATCGAGGAGAGGCGGTCCTTGATCTTGCGGATCTCCGAGGAGGCGGGCGAGTCCTCCTGGGCGGAGGCGGGAGCGGAGCCGCCGAGCGCCAGGATTCCGGCGATCGCGCCGGCCGCGATGAACTTCATTCGTTCCTCCCTTGCCAGTTTATCCTATCCGTCCCGGTCGCGTCACCCTCGCCGCTACTTATATTGGCGGAGCAGGTCGAGCAGGCGCCGGAGCTCCTCGTGGATCGCCTTCGACTGCGAGACCACGAGCAGCCCGGTCTTGGTCAGGTCGAGGTTGGTGTTCGCGCTGTCGTCCCAGCTCCGGTCGCCCGTGCTCGTCTTGATGAGGTCCAGCAGGAAATCCTCGCGGATGACCGACGTGGGCTCATCCACCGCCAGGCAACTGGTCAGGATTCCCGACTTCTTCGGGTCGAGTTCGAGCAGCGGGCCGGGGAAATCCTCGAGCTTGAAGAGGAGGTCCCGCACGTCGTAGACACGCGTCACCGTGAGGCTCGCGATCTTGGATTTCGGGGCGACGAGCAGGACGCCCTCGCGGTAGACGCAGACGAGGTCCCGGGGATTGAGGACGAGCTTCAGCGCGGTCTTCAACGTGACGTCGCGCACCTTGAGCGTCACCCGCGCAGGCTCTTCCCCCGATCTGGCGACCCCGGCGTCGAGGTGGAAGTTGAGGCCGCTGAATTCCTGGAAATAGGCGATCACCTCCTCGATCTTCGCGTCCTTGAAGTCGATCGTGATCTTCATCGAGGCGAGCTGGTCCCGGATTTTCCCGGCCTCCTGCGATCCGGCGGGCTCTTCCTGCGCGGCGGCGACTCCGCAAAGCGCGATCCATCCGGCCAGCGCCATCATCCTGGGGAGCTTCATCGTGTCCTCCGTTGTTGGCTGTTCCGGAGCATTGGATGGCGTGGAACGGGGGAGGTAAAACCGAATCGATTCCCGGCGCGAAGCTAGCTCGCGGAGATGGTGATGCGGAGGAGCACGCCGCGCAGATCGCCGGGCGCGCCGAGAACGGTTCCCGCCGCCGAGATCTTGCGCGGTCCCCGCTCCGAGGCGCGGGTCGCGGAGGTCCGCGTCGCCAGGAGCTGGCGGAGGAAAACCGGGAGGTACGGATCGAGCCCCGACCAGTCGATCGCCTCGACTTCCTTCAGCCGGCGCTCGGGGAGATTCGCCCCCAGCGCCTTCTCGGCCGCGCGGTTGTGGAGCAGGAGTTTGCCCTCGCGGTTGAAGACGAGCAGGAGCTCGGGTCCGTCCGGCATCGCCTGGGTCGCGAGCTCCGCCGCTTCCTCGAACGATCGCGCCCGCCCGCGGGCCTCCTCGAGTTCATCGGCCGCCTTGTCGAGCCTCGCGGCGATGTCCTCGACCGTGTGATCGCGCTGCTCGAGAAGCTTGAGGACCTTCGTCACATGGGTCTGGTCGCGCGAGAAGACCGCCTGGCCGCGCGTTTCGACCTGGCGCGATTCAAGATCGAAGACCCGCTGCCTCAGGCGGCGGTTCTCCTCCATGATCTCGTGGAGGCGCTCTTCATCCACGGCGCGATCCCCCCGGGCCGGTGTACCAGCTCACCGTCGTCCCTCCGTACTTGCGCCGGTCGGCCAGGCTCCCGCCCGCCCACGTTTCAGGCCGCGATTGTGTCGATCGGTGTTCCACGACCGCTTCCCCCCAGCTTCCCAGCCCCGCGACCGCCTTTTCGAGCCGCGCCGCCTTCGCGGGATCCTCGTACAGCGCGTACGGCGGATCGACGAAGAGCAGGTCGAAGCGGCGTCCCAGGGGCGCCGTCAGCGTCGGGGCTTCGAGCGCGTCCCCCTGGAGGACCTCCGCCCGATCGGCGAACCGCAGTTTCGCGAGATTCCGCCGGACCGCCTCGACGCACCGGGGGTCCGAGTCGATGAAGGCGGCGAACTCCGCACCCCGGCTGAGGGCCTCGAGCCCCATCGTGCCGATGCCGGCGAAGAGGTCGAGAACCACGGCTCCCTCCAGGCGATGACGAATCACTTCGAAGACGGAGGTCCGGAGTCGCGCGAGAGCCGGCCGGATGTCCAAACCTGGGACGGTCAGGAGTCGGGCTCCCCGGGCGGCGCCTCCGGTCAGGACCGCGCCGCCCCGTTCCAGCCGCGCCATGGAGTATACCCGGAATCAGGGAAGGGAGGTAGGCGCCGGGGCGTGCTCCGCCGCCCGGCGCAGGGCGGGGATCGACGCCACGCCGACCACCATGCCGACGACGAAAAGACCGAACAGGACCAAGACCACGGCCGCCAGGATGTTGAAGATCCGGCGGCCGAGCGGTCGGGGCGTTTCGTCAGTCATCGGGCCGTTTCGTCCTCCAGGATGGCCTTCCGCCTCAGCAGGTGATGGTAATGCTGGGCGAACCGGTGGGCCTCGTCACGAACATACATCAAAAGCCGCAGGGCGGGAGCGGATTTGTCGACCTTGACCTCGGCGGCGCGCGTCCCGGTCCAGCGGTAGAGCGTCTCCTCCCGCTTCGCGAGGGAAAGCAGGCGAGGCCGGGCGTCGCCGAGCGATTCCAGCTCCTTCGCGGCGGAGGAGAGCTGCCCGATCCCGCCGTCGATCAGGAAGACGTCGGGGAACACCTGCTCCTCGCGCGCCAGCCGGGTGAACCGCCGGCGCGTGACTTCCCGGATGCTCGCGAAATCGTCCACGCCCACGACCGAGCCGATGCGGAATCGCCGGTAACCCGCCTTGAAGGGCGCGCCGTCGACGAAGGAGACGAGGGATCCCACGGTCTCGCCGCCCTGCAGGTGGGCGATGTCGATGCCTTCGATCGTGCGCACGGCCGCGCCGTCGAGAAGCGCCGCGAGCTCGGTGAGTCCCTCCTGCGGATCCATCGGGGTGATGTCCCCTTCGACGTAGTCGAACTCGGGGCTGTGGCGCTCGAGGGCCTCGATCGCGCGGAGCTGGTCGCGCAGTCCGGCGGCGCGCTCGAACTCGAGTTTTTTCGACGCCTCCTTCATCCGGCCCGCGAGGTCTTCTTTCAGTTTCGAGCGGTCGCCGCGCAGGAATTGCCGGAGGGAGGCGATGTCCGCCGCGTAGTCCTCCTTCGAAATCCGATCGGCGCACGGCGCGGTGCAGCGGTTGATGCTGTGGAGGAGGCACGGGCGGAAGAAGCGCCGCTTGGGGTCGTCGGCGCGCATCTCGATCTTGCAGGTCGCGAACTTGAAGATCTTCTGGAGCACTTTCACGGCGTCGCGGAGCTCGGCCGCCCCGGTGAAGGGCCCCATGAGGTCGGCCTTCACGTCGTCGGTTTCGCGGACGACCCAGACCTTGGCGAAGTCGTCGAAGGAGGTGACGCCCAGCATCGTGAATGACTTGTCGTCCTTGAGCTTCACGTTGTACTTGGGTTGCGCGTCCTTGATGAGGCGCGCCTCGGCGAGGAGGGCGTCGACCTCCGTGGCGGTCTGGAGGATGTCGAAGTCGGCGATCTGCGAGATCATCGACTGGAGGCGGGGCTCGATGTCCGGGTTGGGGTGAAAGTAGGTGGAGACGCGGTCGCGGAGGCTGCGCGCCTTGCCGATGTAGAGGACGCGCCCGCGGTCGTCCTTCATGAAGTACACGCCGGGGTTCTCGGGGAGGGCGGCGGCTTTCGCGCGCAATTCGTCGGGATTCACGGGCGCATTATAGGGCGACCCGAAGCTTCAAGCTTCAAGCTCCTAGCTTCAAGCCAGAGAGAGGGTCTACTTCTCGTAGAAGGAAAGGAAGCGGTAGGCGCTGCCGCGGTAGGCGGCCATGCCGCACGGCGGGCATGGGTCGTCGACGGAGACGCGCTCCACCTTGACCCCGAAGGGGAGGCAGGGCTCGGGGTCCTTGCCCGACTGGTCGAGGTAGTACTCCCAGAGGACGGCCCGAAAGGGCCCGCCGCCCTTCTCCGACATCCTCTGCACGAGCCACGGGGCGATGGAGTCGGCCTTCGCTTTGAGAAGATCCATGGCCGCCCGGGCCTCGTCGGTTTCCCTGCCGAGGCGCGCGACGGCCTGCTTAAGGTCTTCCGGCATGGCCGTCTCGATCGCGCGGGCGTGATCCCGAAGCCGGGCGCCATCCTCGCCATTGATGAACTTGGTGAAGGACTCGCGAAAGAGGCCGGAGTTCTCGAGCGTGGCCAGCTTGACGCGGTCGGCCGCGACCTTCTTCCCCTCGGGGCTGAGCAAGATGCGGAGGACGCCCTCCCCCGCCGGCTTGCCGTCGCTGATGTCGCGCGCTTTCGTTTCGCCCAGGCAGATGAGCACGTTGGCACAAAAGATCTCGAAGCCGACGCTCCCCGCCTTGGAGCCGGTGGCGAGCCGGGCCACCAGCCCCTCTCCCATTCGCTTCTGGGCCTCCTTGTCGGAGGGAATCACGAGGACCACGCCGAATCGCCGCGTCTCTTTCATCCGCTTGAGCGCGTTGGCGAAGTATTCCGGGGCGGACTCCTGGGCAAGAAGTTCCCTCAAGCCGAAGACGAGCGGCGAGCCCGCGAGGATCCCCAGGAATGCGCGACGGTCCACGGCGAGATCTCCTACTGGGTCAGGAACCTGAGGAAAACGCGGACTTTCGGCTCCTCGATGCGCGCCCTCCCGCAGGCTTCCATCGAGCCGGTATCTTCCTTCCCGTTCTCCGGCACCTCGCGCATCCCGCCGCAGCCGCCGGGCACGAACTTCGGCACCCGCGTGCCGAACGGAAGGCGCGGACCGAAGGCCTCTTTCTTCGCCTCCTGGTAATGGCGCTCCAGGATCGATCGCAGCGCGGAGCGGACCTCCGCCTCGGGGGACGTCCTCCGGAGCCAGGAATAGAGGGGATGGTAGTCCGCGGCCTGGGCCAGAACGGTCGAGGCGGCCTGTTCCCGGGTCTCGATCCCTTCCGCGGCCAAATCCCGCAGCGCGAGGCGAAGCTCGTCGGGGGCCGACTTGTTCGCCTCCTCCGCCCGCGCCTTCAACAGCTCTCTCTCCTTGCCGAACAGGAAGGGCTCGAACGACTTGGCGAACGCCTCGCCCGTCGCCAGCGTCTCGGAGGTGTAGATTTCGGCCGCGATCCGCGTACCGTCGGGGTCCAAGAGGATCCGGTTCTCCCGCTCCCCCTCCTTGCGGAGTCCGCACGCCGCGGCGATGCGCGGAGTCATCCCGATGAAGACGCCGGCGGTGAAGAGCTCGTGCGCCGCCCCGTGGTCGCCGTCGAGGAGATCCCAGAGCGCCATTCCCAGCGCCTTCTCCTCGCCCGGGGTGGCGGGCGCGATCAGGACGACGCCGTGGAGCTTCCGCTCCTTCATGCGCGCCAGCGCCGCCTTGAACCAGTCAGGCGCGGTGGCGGCGGCGACGGCCTCCTGCGCGAACAGCTGGCGCAACCCGAAAATGCAGGGCGCCGCGGCGGCCGCTTTCAGGAAGGTCCGGCGATCCATGGTCATGCCCCATTAGACGCAGGCAAAATCGCGAGGTTCCCGGAATCGATCGGCTTTCACTCTTTCAGCAGAATCAGCAATCTCTGACCTTTTCCCTCGAGGCGCGCCATACCGCATTGTACGGCGACGTCATCGCGGTCCACTCCGCAATCCATGCCGGGAGCGATGCGGGTTCCGAAAGGGAGCCTCGGTCCCGGAGTCTTCTCCTCGCACCGGTTGAAGTAGGTGTCGATCAGGCTGCGCAAGCGGGCCGCCCGATCCGGCGTCGCCGAGGTCCCGCGCTCGAACACGAGGAGCGGCATCAGGGCTTCGGCGTTTTTCAACAGCACGGCCGACGCCTTTTCCCGGACCGGAAGGTCGTCCGCCTCGAGCGTTTCGAAGGCCTTCTTTTCCTCGTCCGTGAGTTTTCCCCTGACCGCCTCCGCCCGGGTCGACAAGCGTGCCCGATCCGCCCCATGAAGCAACTTGTCGAAGGTCTCAAAGAAAACCGCGGGCTCTTTCAGGTTTTCCAGCTTGAGATCCACCGTGGATTGGACGCGACCCGTGGATTCCAGGACCAGCACCTTTCCGGGCGTCGCCGACTCGGGCAGGCAGGCGGAGGCCACCTCAGGTCCAAGGCAAGTGACTATGGCGGAGCAGAAAATCTCGTGGGCCCTGGAATCGCCGCTCTCGAGCAGGTCCAGGAGGGCCTTGGCCATCGGTACGGGCCACTCGTCCGTCGCCGGAGCGAGGAATACCAATCCCGGCCGCTCCCCGTCCTTCATTCGCTGAAGCGCCTTCTCCCACCAGTTCGGCCCGGCCCGACGGCGTGCCTCCTGCCCGAGCAGATCTCCCAGCCCAAAAATGAATGGAGAACCCGCGGCAATTCGAATGAAATCGCGTCGAGCAAGACTCATATCTCTTTGGACGCGCTTGGACCCTTGATGGTGAAATTATTCTCGCGGCACCACGCCCGGAATTTCTCCGCCTCCTCGCGGGGGAACCACGAGCGGGGTGGAACTTCGCGGTCGTACGCCCGGAAGGCGTCGGTGAAGGAGGCGGGCTCGAGGTCGAACCAGGCGTCCATTTTCGCGTCGCCTCGGACGATCAATTCGAACCGGAGTTTCTTGACGATAAGCCGCGTCAGCTCGAGACCGTCGGGGTCGACTCCCTCGAAGGGGGTGCCGTCGAGGATGGCGCAGATCAGGCGGCCCTGCAGTTCTTTCAGCACGGGAAGAGCTCCTTCGCGCGGCGCACCTCGCCCGCCAGCGCCTCGACATCCCTATTGATAAACGTCCCGTTCAGACGCTCGACGACGACTCCGCGTACATTTCGGCACCGCGGGAGGACGCCCTCAAGGAGCGCCCACACTTCCTCGGGCACCGGGCCGTCGTGGGAGTCCATCCGCATCGACCGACGCGACGCCAGCATCCGGGGCTCGCTCATGCTTCCGCCGCTGACGTGGATCTGGACCACGCGGTCGAGGTCGAGCCGGCCGACGTACTCCCGCGCGTCGAGTTTGAAGTTCACGCACTGCGTCCAGGCGTTGTGGAGGTCGAGCAGGATGCCGCAATCCGCCGTTCGCGCGATTGCATTGAAGAAGGCCGGCTCGCCGGCCGGGTCGTCGAGGACAAACGTCGTCGCCCAGTTCTCGAAGAGCGCCGTGGGCACGACCGATTTCAGGAGGCGCATCCGCTCCGCGACGGCCGCGACCGCCTCGGGATGGTGCGGAAGCGGCAAGGGAAGCGTGGCCTGGAGCCCGCGCGCCGTGGTCCAGCCCAGGTGCTCGCTCATCCACGCGAAGCCGAACCGCCCGTGATCGTCGCGGAGTCGCTCCAGCCATTGCGCGACCCTGGCCGCCTCCCCCTCCTCGTCGAGCGGGGTGCCGAGCGAGAACTCGAGTCCGTGGGCGACGAAGGGTTTGCGGGAGGCCTCAAGGAACTTGTGGAAGAGGTCGTGATAATCGTTCCGCTCGAGGCGCCCCTCGCGCTTCCGCCAGAGCGTCTCCGGATTGACCTCGTAGTAATCGGCGTCCCGCTCGATGATGTCGCGCGCCAGCTCGAGGTACTCCAGGTCCGGATGGAGCGCGAATCCGACGCCGAGGCGCGAGGCGGTCATGTGGTTTCCAATGGCCTCTCCATGATACCCGCCGCTCGCGGCTCCTTTCTTCGACTCCCGACGCTCGACCCCCGACCCGCGACTCTTGGGTCTGCTCGTTGCATTAGGGTCGCCCCGTCTCTAGAATACCGGCCCCGCAACGGAGGATTGATGGCCCCCGCGACCGAAGAAAAGAAGAAACTCGAGCCGAAGGCGGAGATCGCCGAGGTCGGCCCCTGTAAGCTGAAAGTGCGCGTCGAGGTCGACGCCGCCAAGGTCCACGAGCGAATCGAGGACAAGTTCCGCGAGCTCGCCCAGACCGCCGAGCTCCCCGGCTTCCGCAAGGGCCACGCGCCCCGCCCCATCCTCGAGCGCAAGTTCGGGAAGGCGATCCTCGAGGACCTCAAGTTCGAGCTCCTCAACTCCTCGTTCGAGGAGGTCAAGGAGACGCACGCCCTCGACCCTCTCGGCGAGCCCGAGATCGACGTCGAGAAGGTCGACGTGAAGGACCAGGCCCCCTTCGCGTACGAAGTCACGATCGAAGTGAAGCCCAAGATCGAGATCAAGAACTACGTCGGCCTCAAGGTGAAGAAGTCCGAGGCCGCCGTCGCGGACACCGAGATCGACGAGGAGCTCCAGCACCTCCGCGAGGAGCGGGCCGAGCTCGTGCCCGCCGACGGCGCGGCCGCGGAAGGCGACCAGGTCATCTGCGACTTCGAGCTGCGCGTCGACGGCGCGGTGAAGCAGCAGATCGAGAACAACGCGCTCTTCCTCAACGAGGGCATCTCCTTCCACGGGACGGCGCTCCCCGACTTCCACAAGGCGATCGTCGGGAAGAAGGCGGGCGAGACGGTGGAGTACCCGCTCACGGTGGCGGAAGATCATCCCGACACGGCCATCGCCGGCAAGAAGGGGACGATCACCGCGAAGATCAAGTCGGTGAAGCGACGCCGCCTTCCGGAGCTGGATCCGGCCTTCGCGAAGACCTTCGACATGGACTCGGTCGACGAGTTGAAGGACGAGCTGCGGAAGCAGATCCTCCGCGGCAAGGAACGCGAAGCGCGCTCCGCGCAGGCCGCGGAGATCCTCGACCAGATCCTGAAAGAGAACGACTTCCCGCTCCCCGAAGGCCTGGTGGTCGCGAGCACCAAGGAAGCCCAGGACCGCGCCCGCACCCAGCTCCTCATGCGCGGCGCCAAGGAGGAGGAAATCGAGGAAGCGATCAAGAAGCACACCGACGCGTCGCGCGAGGCGATGGTCCGCAACCTGAAGGAGCGGTTCGTCCTCGAGCACGTCGCCCAGAAGGAGAAGATCTTCGTCACCGAGGACGAGGTCGACGCGCGGATCCAGGCGATGGCGGGCCAGTCGGGCCGCCACCCCCACGAGATGCGCGCCTGGCTCGAGGAGCAGGAGCTCATCGCGCCCCTCCGGCGCTCGATGCGGGAGGAAGCCGCCCGCGAATTCCTCATCTCGAAGGCGGTCGTCGAGTAGACCCGGGCCGGCTTGAAGCTCGAAGCTTGAAGCTCGAAGCTATCATCCCTTGCGGATGTTCAACCCCCCGCTATGATTAGTCCGGTTCGAAACGAGGAACTTCCATGGGTTATCTGACTCCCATCGTCATCGAGAAGACGGGCCGCGGCGAGCGCGCCTACGACATCTGGTCGCGCCTCCTCAAGGACCGCATCATCTTCATCGGGACGCCGATCGACGACTACATCGCCAACCTCGTCATCGCGCAGATGCTCTTCCTGCAGATGGAGAACAAGAGCCAGGACATCAACGTCTACATCAATACGCCGGGCGGGAGCGTCATGGCGGGGCTGGCGATCTACGACACCATGCAATTCGTCCACTGCGACGTGGCGACGTACTGCATCGGGCAGGCGGCGAGCATGGGGGCGATCCTCATGGCCGCGGGGACGAAGGGGAAGCGGTACGCCCTGCCGAACTCGCGCGTCATGCTCCACCAGCCCTGGGGCGGCGCGCAGGGCACGGCGTCCGACATCAAGATCCACGCCGAGGAGATCATCACGCTCAAGAAGCGCCTCAACGAGATCATCGCGAAGCACACGGGCCTGCCCTCCGCGCGCGTCGAGAAGGACTCCGACCGCGACAAGTTCATGTCGGCCGCGGAGGCCAAGGCGTACGGCATCGTGGACGAGGTGGTCGAGACGCTGAAGGATATCGAGGGCGACGGCAAGGGCAAGGGAGACATGGCGGCGAGGGAAGATCGCTGAGGCGATTTTCCCGGCTTCCAGCTTCCCGATCCCAGATTCCCGCAGGGAACGGGCGGCCGGAGCCGATAATTAACAAGCTATGACTGGCAAGAAAAAGGGCGAAGGTCGTTTCTGCACCTTCTGCACCAAGGCCGAGTCGATGGTCACGAACCTCATCTCGGGCCCCGGGAAGATCTGCATCTGCAACGAGTGCGTCGAGATCTGCAACCAGATCCTGAAGGTCGACAAGAAGAAGGCCTACAAGGGCGCCCGCGGGGTCAGCCGCCCCTACCCCGTCAAGCGGCTCCCCACCCCCATCGAGATCAAGGCCGAGCTCGACCAGTACGTCATCGGGCAGGATCGCACGAAGCGCGCCCTCGCCGTCGCCGTCAACAACCACTACAAGCGGATCATGAACCCCGTCGTCGACGCCCAGGTGGAGCTCGAGAAGTCGAACATCCTCCTCGTCGGCCCCACGGGATGCGGCAAGACCCTCCTCGCGCGGACCCTCGCGCGGATCCTCGACGTCCCCTTCGCGATCGGCGACGCCACGACGCTCACCGAGGCGGGGTACGTCGGCGAGGACGTGGAAAACCTCCTCCTCAAGCTCCTCCACGAGACCGATTTCGACGTCGAGCGCGCGGAGCGGGGGATCATCTTCATCGACGAGATCGACAAGATCGGGAAGACCCAGAACAACCCGTCGATCACGCGCGACGTCTCGGGCGAGGGCGTCCAGCAGGCGCTCCTCAAGATGCTCGAGGGCACGGTCTCCAACGTCCCGCCGCAGGGCGGGCGCAAGCATCCCGAGCAGGAGTACATCCAGGTCGACACGACCCACATCCTCTTCATCTGCGGCGGCGCGTTCGACGGGCTGGAGAACATCATCGCGCGCCGGCGCGGCAAGAAGCAGATCGGGTTCAGGACCGACGCGCCCTCCGGCGGCACGATGGACGAGGCCGAGCTCGGGGAGACCCTGGCCGCGGTCGAGCCCGAGGACCTCATCGAGTTCGGGATGATCCCCGAGTTCGTCGGGCGGCTCCCCGTCCAGTGCGTCGTCCGGCCGCTGACGCAGGATCAGCTCGTCCAAGTCCTGACCGAGCCCCGCAACGCGATCATCCGGCAGTACAAGAAGCTCTTCGAGCTGGAAAACGCCCGGCTCGAGCTCACCCCCGACGCCCTCGAGGAGGTCGCCAAGAAGGCGATCGCGAAGAAGACGGGCGCGCGCGGCCTCCGGCAGATCATCGAGAACATCATGCTCGACGTCATGTTCGACCTCCCCTCGCGGAAGGACCCGCGCGAATACGTCCTCACGGGCCGCATGATCCGCGGCGAGGATCCCATCGTCCCCAAGAAGCTCCCCAAGGGCGGGACGCAAAAGGAAGCCTCGTAGCGTCGCCGGCTTCCCGCTCCCCGCTCTCGGCGGCCCGCTTCTGGTACCATGCTCCCCATGCGGACCGTCTTCACGACCACCGACCCCGTCCAGGCGTCCCTGATGCAGGTCGCCTTGCGCGACGCCGGGTTGGAATTCGAAGTGGACAACGAGAATTCCGCGTGGATGGCCCTGGGCATGCCCACCCCCGCAACGCCGATCGTGTTCCAGGTGCACGAGAAGGATTTTGACGCCGCGTCCGACGCGATCCGCGAGACGCTCGCGCGGCTTCGTGAATCGCGGAAGCCGGACCCAGGTCAAAAGCAGAAACCATGAACCGATCCATGGCGCTGGCGGTGCTCTTCGCGGCGGCCGTCGGAGTGGTCGCCGGCGCGATCGTGGGAAAGTCCTACCGTGCCTACCGGCCGGAGACCGCCCCCAAGCCCGTTGTCGCTCCCCCGCCTCCTCCCGCGAATCCCCCGCCGCCGCCCGCCCATGACCCGGAAGTCGATGTCCTGAAGCGGCGGATCGCGGAGCTCGAGGCCGCCCTCGCCGCGAAGGAAGCGCCCCCTCCGCCGATCGTTCCGCCGGCGCCCCCCATCGAGACCGAGAAGGCGATCGCCGCGAAGCTCGCCGCCCGGTTCGCCGCGCTCGCGGAAAAGGGCATGGGCGCGCTGGGCGATCCCGATTTCCGGGATCTCGCGCAGGACCTGAAGAAGGCGGGGGCGAAGGCGATCGAAGACCTCGCGAAACGGCTGCTGACCGCCGAGTCGGCGACGGAGCGGTTCCTCGCGGGAGCGCTGATGGAGACGATGGGCGACGCCGCGGCCATCCCTTACCTGAGCCAGGCCCTGGGAAAAGACGAGGACCTGCTCGTCCGCCGCATGACCTCCCATGCGCTCGCCGTGATCGGGACCGAGCCGGCGCTCGGGCCGCTCCGCGCCGCGATGGCGGACGACGCGGACTGGGGCGTCCGGGTGAACTCCGCGTACGGCGTCGCCAAGCAGGGCCAGGCCGACGGGTTGAAACTGCTCGAGGAGGCGTACTCCTCCACGACGACTCCCGCCGAATACAAGCTGGCGGTCTACGGGGGGCTCGCCGACGTCGCCGCCCCGACGAGCGCGCCGATCTTCCGCAAGGTCCTCGCGGAATCGACCGACCTCACCTACCTGTTCCTCTCGATCCGCGCCGTGGAGAAGATGAAGGACGCCGAATCGGTCGCCGGCCTCAACCGGATCGCGGGAGACGCCAAGTACCCCGCGAACATCCGCGAGGCGGCGAAGAAGGCCGCCGAAGCCATCGCGAAGTGACGCCGGCCGCCTGACCCCAATCGCTCCTCGTATCTCGGGATTTTCAATCGCGCTTCCGGTCCACCCGCATTGCGACTTGCGATAGGCGCAATGCGTGATGCTATGATCGGCCAGCACCGAAGGGTGGCGAAGCCTCTCCTTCGGCGCCTGCGGGAAGAAAGTGACCGATCGCTCGGTTGACGAATCGGTGGAGAACAAGCATGGCCCCGGCGGCGGTGGACAAGTCCCCGCGGCGGATCCGCGAGATGTTCGACCTCATCTCGCCGAGGTACGACTTCCTCAACCACCTGCTCAGCCTGAACACGGACGTGGCGTGGCGGCGGCGGGCGGCGGAGAAGTGCGGACCCAATCCCAAACGCGTCCTCGACGTCTGTTCCGGCACGGGTGACCTCGCCCTGGAACTCCGGCGGCGCTGGGGCTGCGACGTGGTGGGCACCGATTTCGCGTTCCGGATGCTGAGCCGGGCGCGCGCGAAGGGCGTGGGTACGCCGGGCCTCCGCTTCCAGCAGGCGGACACGTTGCATCTTCCTTTCCGCGACGCGACCTTCGACGCCTGCGCGGTCGCCTTCGGACTTCGCAATGTCGCCGACATGAATGCAGGAATTCGCGAGATGGCCCGCGTCGTAAGACCTGGTGGCCGGGTGGTGATCCTCGAGTTCGCGACGCCTCCGTCGCGATTCCTGCGGCGCGGCTATCTTTTCTATTTCACGCGCGTCCTTCCGGCGATCGGCGAGCTGATCGCCCCGGCCCGCCGGGGTGCGTACCGGTACCTGCCCGACTCGGTCGCGGCGTGGCCGGAGCCGGAGGAGCTGAAGGCCGCCCTCGAGCGGGCCGGGCTCGTCGACGCGGGCTACGAGCGGCTGACGTGCGGCGTCGCGGCGATTCACTATGGAACCCGCCCCGGGGCCGGCGCGGGGCGGAAATAGCGGGGTCCTGTCCGGGAGTCCGGATGTCACCTTTCGGTAACAAAAGGATTAAATGTCGGCCCGTCGACCCGAGTTAACTATGTCGGAACTGGTGGCGCCCCAGGACAACGATCTGGTCGCGAGGGTGCTCCAAGGAGATCGACTCGCGGCCAATCTCCTCATGGAGCGCTATCAGAAACTTGTCTACAGCATTGCGTACCGGATCGTCCTGAACCGGACCGATTCGGAAGACCTGGTGCAGTCGATCTTTGTCAGGGTGTTCGGGGGGTTGAAGACTTTCGTGCCGGGCACGGACTTCAAGTCCTGGCTCTACGCGATCGCCGTCAACACCTCGCTGAACGCCCGAAAGCAGACGAAACGGCAGCAGGCCGTCGCCCAGAAGGCCGCGATCGAGGCCCCGAAATCGGACCGATCCGACCCCGGCGCCTCGCTCCTGACGATCGAGGCCCGCGAAACCATCGAGAAGGCGATCGCCCAGCTGCCGGAGGAGCAGCGCGTGGTCCTACACCTCCGCCTGCGCGAGGACCTCACCCACGAGGAGATCGCCAAGATCGTGGGGGTCCCGACGGCGACGGTGACGTCGCGGCTCTTCCTGGCCCGTAAGAAGCTGGAGCAGCTGCTCCGGAACATGTGAGTTGAAATGAAGACGTGCGAACAGATCCTGGAATCCCTGGCCGGCCTCGCCGAAGGGGTCCTTGACCGGACCGAATCGGACGAGCTGCGGGCCCACATCCACGGCTGCGCCGGGTGCGCCGCCGCGTGGAAGCGGCAGGTCGTCATCGGCCGCTATTTCCGGGAGACCGACCTCGCCGATTCCGCCGACCGGCCCGACTACTTCTGGGCCAAGCAGCGCAAGCACGTCCTGGACGAAGTCGGCTTCGGCACCACGCCGATCGAGAAGACGGCCCTTCCGCGCCGGCGGGTCGCCGCCCTTCTCTTCGCGGCCGCGGCCGCGGGCATCCTCGTGGTCGGCGCGTGGGCGATTTTCCGTCCCGCCCCCCCGACGAACGTGGACAACGGCCTCGCCAAGGACCGCCACGCTCCTCCCCCGATGCCGCCGAAGGAGGGGGAAGTCCTCGCCAAGCCTCTCAACTTCGCCCCGAAGGACGTCGAGAAGGAAACCGAGATCACTCCGAAGCGGGACGAGCTGCCGCAGGATCAGGTTGTCGAGAATCCGCCGGCCCCGAAGGTTCCGGCTCCCGAGACGCCCAAGGATCCGGTGGTCAAGCAGGACGAGCCGCCCCCGGCTCCGAAGGACCCGGCGCCGAAACCGCAGAAGAAGGACGACACGGTCGTCAAGACGCCGCCGAAGGAGCCCGCCGCGGAGCCGGTCCTGGCGAAGCTGCCCCCGGGCCACGCGCGCTATACGGTGAAACTCTCCCAGGAGCAGGCGGACATCCTCCTGCCCGTCGGGAACGAATCCAAGGTGCCGGTCCTCAAGCGCGACTCCATCGAGCAGGTGATGGCGATCCTCACGAAGGCCGCCCGCCCCCGCCTCGAGGAGATGATCGATCTCGCCAGGGGCGATTCGAAGGAAGAGTTGGCCGAGATCGTCGACGCCTACGCGGTCCTCGTCGGCGAGGGCGCCGCCCCGATCATCGCGCGCCTCAAGAACGCGAACCAGCATCCGGGCGCGGCGTACAAGGAGCTGGCGCTCCAGAGCAAAGAGTTCGAAGCGATGCCGGAGAACGTCAAGGCCGCGATCCGGCCCGCCCTCCAGGCGTGCGAATGGGCTCGGAGCGGCATCGCGAAGCGCCAGCCGCGGACCTGCGCCAAGCCGGTGCTCGGCGCCCTCCTCCGCGCCCGCGAATGCGTGGCGCTCCTGGAGATGAAGGCGGTGGTCGCGAACCGGACGATCTGGGCCTTCTCCGTCGTGGATCGCCGCGAGGACGAGCTCCTCGAGCATGCCGAGAAGGGTCGCAAGGCCGAGACCGAGGTCGCCTTCCAGTCTTACGAGCTGCTCCTCGCCTCGACCGTCCAGATGCTGGTCGGCCTGGACGCCAAGGACGCCGGCCATCCCCTGTCGCTGGCGAAGGGGATGATGCGGCCGCAGATCGAGAAGTTCCGGAAGTTCACCGGGCCGACCGAGATCGCCCTAATCGTGCAGAAGGGACGGGATGTCCTTTTCAAGGCCTGGCAGAAGGTGGACGAGCTCCAGGGCCAGCTCTTCGGGAAGGGCCCCAATCCGCCCGAGAAGCCGGACAAGAAGGATCCCCCGCCGCCCCCTCCACCTCCGCCTCCGACGCCTCCGTCGCCGCCTCCGCCGCCCTTCGGCGAGCCGGCGCCCCCTCCTCCCCCTCCGGCGCCTCCGCCGAGCGGGTTCGGGGAGAATCCTCCGAAATAACGGAAAACCTGTCGGGTCGATGGTGGTGGTGGCGACCCCCGGCCGAAAGGTCGGGGGTTTTCTTTTGGCCTGAGGACGGAATCAAGAATCAAGAATCAGGAATCAGGGGGATGATTCCTGATGGCCGCATTCAACTTTCACGTGCAATACTCGGCGCGGAAGACCTCCGCAGGGGTCCTGAAACCAAAGCGATGTCCGTTTTCTTAGGCAAGAGGCGGCGAATGAGACCGATGGTGTTCTCAACGGTGCTTTTTTCCCAAGGGTGATGCGGTTCGCTGAAGAACGATCGGGTACCCAGGAGCTGGTTGAGGCGGAGTGGGCCTTGTGAAGCCTGGAGCGAGGTGTCGACAGGCTCTGGCCATGGCCGCGCATCCTAGCGCGGAGGCCTAGAGGCCTTGGGTGTTGCACTTGCTTGTTGAACTTGGGATTCCTGATTCTTGATTCCTAATTCCTGATTCCTCCCGTACACTCTCGCCATGCCCTTCGCCGATCTCCAGGAATTTCTCGCAGAGCTTGAGTCCAAACGCCAGCTCAAGCGCATCCGGACCGAAGTCGCGCAGGACCTCGAAATCGCCGAGATCACCGACCGCGTCGTGAAATCGGGCGGCCCGGCGCTCCTCTTCGAGAACGTCCGCGGCCACACGATCCCCGTCGCCATCAACCTCTTCGGCTCCGACGAGCGGATGGCGCTCGCGCTCGAGGTCGAGAGCGTCAAGAACCTGCCCGACCGGCTCACCTCGTTCATCGAGATGGCGCTCCACCCGCCGAAGGGGGGATTCCTCGACAAGATCAAGGCGCTCCCGAAGCTCATGGAGGCCGCCAGCTTCCTCCCGAAGCACGTCTCGGGCGGGCCGTGCAAGGACGTCATCCTGAAGGGTGACGCGGTCGACCTCGACAAGTTCCCCGTCATCACGTGCTGGCCGCAGGACGGCGGACGGTTCATCACCTTCCCGTGCGTCTTCACGTACGACCCCGAAACGGGACGGCGCAACGTGGGCGCGTACCGGATGCAGGTCTTCGACAAGCGCACGACGGGGATGCACTTCCACCCGCACAAGGACGGCGCGCGCCATCTCCGGAAGTCCAAGGCGCCCCTCCAGGCGGCCGCGGTGATCGGCGCCGACCCCGCCGTCTGCTTTTCGGCCACCCTGCCCCTCCCGCCCGACATGGACGAGATCCTCTTCGCGGGCGTCATCCGGCAGGAGGGCGTGAAACTGACGAAGTGCGAGACCGTCGACATCGAGGTGCCCGCGGGTTCGGAGATCGTGCTCGAGGGGACGATCGACCCCGTGTCGCGGCGCACCGAGGGTCCCTTCGGCGACCACACCGGGTACTACTCGCTCGCGGACGAATTCCCCGTCTTCAACGTGACCGCGATCACCCACCGGAAGAAGCCGGTCTACCACACGATCATCGTCGGCCCGCCCGTGCAGGAGGATTGCTTCATGGGGGGCGCGATCGAGCGCCTCTTCCTCCCGCTCATGAAGATGCAGCTTCCCGAGGTCGTCGACTACCACATGCCGTACGAGGGGATCTTCCACAACCTGATGCTCGTCTCGATCCGCAAGCAGTACCCCGGCCACGCCCGCAAGGTGATGCACGCGATCTGGGGACTGCCGCAGGCGATGTTCAGCAAGGTGATCGTGGTCGTGGACGACGACGTCGATGTGCGCGACTACGGCGAGGTCGCGTGGAAGGCGCTCAACCACATCGACCCCGAGCGCGACTTCGAGTTCGTCCTCGGGCCGATCGACATCCTCGACCACTCGTCGCGCCTGCCGGGGCTCGGGTCGCACGTCGGGATCGACGCGACGCGCAAGACGCCCGGCGAGGGCTTCACGCGCCCGTGGCCCGACGAGATCAAGATGAGCCCCGAGATCAAGGCGCTCGTGGACAAGAAGTGGAAGGACCTGGGGCTGTAGGCGGCATCAGGAATCAGGAATCAAGAATCAGGGGAGCTTCAAGCGGCCAGCCTCTTCCCCCTGACGCCTGATGCCTGATGCGCCGAGTGACTATCGCATGGCTCTCTGCTTGGACTGCAAGGCCGACTACATCCGCGGGATCACGGTCTGTCCGGCGTGCGGGCGCCCCCTGGAACCCGAACCGCCGGCGGAACCGGAGCTCTCCGCCGATTTCGTCCCCGTCTTCACCGCGAGGTACGCGACGGGCCTCGCGGCGCAAGCCTCGCTCGAGGCGGCCGGGCTCGAAACACGGACCGAGATGACCGACGATTTCGTGGCGTACTCCGGGACGCCCTTCCGCCTGATCCTCCTGGTCCGCGAGCGCGACCTTCCCATCGCCCGGAGCATCCTTCGCCTGTGATGCCCGCCGGCCGGCGTCTATAATTCGAGAACTCCATGAACCCCTTCACGATCGTCCTCAAGGAGGATGTCGCTCCCGATCCGCGGAAGTACGGGCCGGTCCTGGCGCCGATCCTCGGCGTCACGGTCCTCGAGGCCAGGATCGCGGCGCGGCGCGGCGGCATCTTCGCGGAGAACATCGCGGAGGAGGACGCCCGGCGGCTCGCCGAGATGCTCGAGGCGGACGGCATCGGCTGCTGGTGCGTGCCGGCGTCGGCCCTCCCCCCGCTGAAATCGCCGCGACGCGTGACGTCGCTCGAGACGCTCGAGGAGGGACTCCACGGGTCGCTCCTCGGGTCGCCCGAGGCGCGGATGCTCCCGTGGGAGCGGATCGGGGTCGTCTCGATCGGCATGGTCCTGGTCCCCGAGCTCCAGGAGGAGATCGCGGGCGTCCGGCGGAAGGACGTCGCGGCCGTCGTCCGCCGCGAGCAGGAGCAGCGCGACTTCGTCCGCGACCGCCTCCTCGCCGTCCTCACCCGCGTCGACCCGACCCACATGGAGAACATCCCCGCCGCGGGGGCGCATCACTACTTCTTCGACCAGCTCCGGCGGCGCGACGCGATGCAGCTGAAGGCGTTCGCCGACCTCGTGTCGGACGACGGGTCGGAGTGGTGGAGGCTGCCGCTCGAGGAGTCGGGATTCGCCGACCGCACCGGCGGCGCCGAGGGGGGCGGCCAGGAGGCCTGCAATTACCTCGCCGTGCCGGTCGTCTACGCTCGGCGGAAGGAGGCGCACGCCGAACGGGCGCGCAAGCTGCTCCAGGGAGGCAACGTCGAGCGCCTCGCGTTCAACACCATCGAGGACTTCAACCGGTACACGCGCTGGTGGGTATGGAGGGAGCGGCTCCGGGCCCATCCCGAGCTGGCGGAGCCGTCGAAGTTCCCCGCCCCCAGCGGAAACGGACGGGCGCCGCGCGCGATCGCGGAGACGCCCCTGTCGAACCGGGAAGATGAAACGCCCCCGAGGTTCGGGTGGCGCACTCGGACGGCGGCGGCCGTCCTGATCCTCGCGATCGCGGTCGCCGTCGGAATGAGATTCGAGCGGCGAGGCGCCCTCTGCGTGATCTGCCAGAAGCTCCGGCAGGACAGCGTCATCCGCGTGTGGGGCGTCCCCGTGCAAGAGAACGTGGGGGACTGGAAAGAATCCTGGCCGAAGTCCGCGTACGACGAGATCATCGGCAAGGTCCACGATCACCTCTACACGGGCTTCGGGTTCGAACAGGAGGCGCTCTTCGGCATCGCGCCGAAGTTCGGCCGCACCCCCGGCGGCAACGCGACCCCCGAGGAGGCGGACGGGGGCGAGTGCGCGAACGGTCTGCTCAAATGGATCGGCGCCAAGGAAGCCACGGTCGAGGAAGTGAGGGCGGCCTTCCCGCGACTCTACGAGCGGGTCAAGAATACGCGCGATCCGGCCGGGCGCGGGCGATGGAAAGACCTGGCGGGCGCGCAACCGACTCGCGAGGCCTTTGACCGGCTGCTGGCGGAGATTTCCAAGTGATGCGCGACAAACGCTACGTCCTGGCGATCACGGGAGCCTCGGGCTCCGCGTACGGCCGGCGGCTCCTCGAGGTCCTCGCCGCCACGGGCGCCGAAATCCACCTGGCGGTCAGCGACGCGGCCTCGAAGGTGGCCTCGCACGAGCTCGGCCTCCGGTTCGACGCCGACGACGGTCCGGCCGCGCTGCGGGCGCTCCTCGGCCAGGAGCCCCCCAACGTCGTCTGCCACTCGAACCGCGACTTCGAGGTTCCGGTCGCGAGCGGCTCCTTCCGCCACGACGGGATGGCGATCGTGCCGTGCTCGATGGGGACGCTCGGCCGGATCGCCCACGGCGCGTCGACGAGCCTGGTCGAGCGCGCGGCCGACGTCTGCCTCAAGGAGCGGAGAAAGCTGGTCCTCGTGCCGCGCGAGACGCCCTACTCGACGATCCACCTCGAGAACATGCTGAGGCTTTCCCAGGCGGGCGCGATCGTCCTTCCGGCGTCGCCGGGGCTGTACGCGGGCGAGACCACGGTGGACCAGCTCGTCGATTTCATCGTGAGCCGCGTCCTCGACCACCTCGGCGTGGAAAACAACCTCATGCAGCGGTACGGCGAGCCCGCGAAGCGGCGCCATCCCGAGGACGAATAGGCGCGCGCCCTCGCACCGTCCACCAAGCGATCACGCCAGGTACGAGCCGGCAGAAAAAGAGCGCCGCGTGACTTCTTCGTTCAGCTCCACCGTATCTCCACGCCGGCATGAGCGAGCGCTTGCCAGAATCCGGGATAACTCTTCGAGACGACTCCCGGATCGCGGATCAGGACTCCCTCGACGCGGGTGCCGGCGATCGCGAAAGCCATCGCGAGCCGGTGATCGCGGTGCGTCTCGATGTCCGCGCGCTTCACTTTGGCGGGCGGCTCGATCTCGAGCCCGTCCCGGTGCTCCACGACGCGCGCGCCGAGCTTTCCCAGCTCGTGCGCCAGCGCCGCCAGCCGGTCGCTCTCCTTGTGGCGCAGGTGGGCGACGTTCCGGATCCGCGTCCTTCCCTCGGCGAAGAGCGCCGTCACGGCGAGCGCGGGCACGGAATCGGGACGGCCGTTGAGGTCGGCGTCGATCCCCGTGAGCGGGCCGCCCTGGACGAGCGTCCCCTCGGGCCGGGCCTCGACGCGCGCGCCCATCTTTCGCAGGTCCTCGAGAAACGCCGCCTCGGGCTGGACGGAGTCGGGCCGGACGCCGCGCACGAAGGCGCGACCGCCCGTCACCGCCGCGATCGCCGCCCAATAACCCGCCGAGGCCGCGTCGGGATCGACCGTGAAATCCGTCGCGCGGTACCGGCCCGGCTCGACCTTCAAGCCGCTCGTCCGCACTCCGAAGGACTCCATCACCCTTCGCGTGAGATCGACGTAGCCTCCGGAACTGACGGATCCGACCGGCGCCAGTTCCACGGGACCCCGCGCCGACGGCGCCGCGAGCAGAAGCGCGGAAAGGAACTGGCTCGAGGCGGACGCGTCGACCTCGGCCCGCCCGCCGGCGAGCCCGGACGCGGCGATGCGGAGAGGAGGAAAGCCCTCGGCGCCGCCGTACTCAATCTTCGCTCCCAGCGTCCGCAGGGCGTCGACGAGCCCCGCCATGGGACGCTCGCGAAGCCGCGGATCGCCGTCGAGCGTGTACACGCCCCGGCCGAGCGCCGCGACCGCCGCGGCGAACCGGAACGAGGTCCCCGCGTTTCCGAACTGGAGCGACGCCTCCGTCGGCGTCACGCCTCCGCCGGCGACGACCAGGTCCGAGGGCGCCGCGGGCTCGATCGAGAACCCGAGCTTCCGCAAGGCGAGGATCAGGAGCTTGGAGTCGTCCGCCCTCGCGAAGCCCCGGATCCGGCTCCGGCCCTCCGCGAGCGCGGCGCAGACGAGGGCCCGATTCGCGACGCTCTTGGAGCCGGGAAGGGAGACGTCCGCGTCGAAGGTCCGCGGGGGGATCGGAACCACCCAGGAGGGGTCCACGCCCGCACTATACAACGCGGCCCGGCTTTCCCGTAGAATGGCCGGCCATGAGAAGCGCGGCCCTGGCCCTCGCGATCGTGCTCGCCGGCTGCGGATCGTCGACGTCGCCCGCGCCCACCCCCGCCGCTCCCCCGCCGCCGGCCCGCTCTTCCGGTGTGGAGGGCCTCTCCTTCACCGCCCCGGCCGAGTGGGTCGTCGAGAAGCCCTCGAACGCCATGCGCAAGGCGCAGTACCGCGTGCCCGACCGCGGCGGCAAGTCCGAGGCGGCCTCGCTGACGCTCTTCAGCTTCGGCGGGCCCGCCGCGTCGCTCGAGAGCAACATCGAGCGGTGGGAAGGCCAGATGGGCGGCGGCACCGCCAGCGTCAAGAAGGTCGAGGGGGCCGCCAGCCCCACGACCCTGGTCGACATCTCGGGGACGTACGCCTCCGACGACCAGGGGAAGCCGCTCGAGAATGCGCGCCTGCTTGTCGGGGTCGTCGAGACCTCGCGCGGGACATGGTATTTCAAGCTCGTGGGCCCCGCGGCCACCGTGGACGGATGGACGATCCCCTACGTCGATTTCCTCAAGGGCGTGCGGGCGGTCGAATGAAGACCGTCCTGCCCCTGCTCGCCCTCCTGGCCTCCCCCGCCTTCGCGCAGGAGCTGACGTTCGACACGGTACGGCTCCAGCCGGGCCAAGCCGACGCGATCGACGCCGTCGACGTGAACGACGACGGGCGGCCCGATCTGCTCGTCACCGGCGGCCGGTCGGCGCGGATCTTCCTCTTCCGCGCCGAGGGGGGGTTCAAGCCGGCGCCCGACCGCACGCTCGACTTCGGGCCGGACGCCTACCTCTGGACGGTCGCGAAATTCGCCGACGCGCCGGGCCTGCAGATCGTCGTCTTCACCTCCCGCGGCGTCCAGCGGTACGTCCGCACCGGCCCCGCGGAGTGGCGCGGGCCCGAGGATCTCATCATCGCGCCCAACCTGTTCCACGGCACGGCGCAGGCGGACGCGGCGCCGCTCCGCCTCGATTTCATGAAGGACCTCGACGGCGACGGACTCTCCGACGCGCTCTTCCTGGCGCCGGAGGGGCTCTGGATTTTTCCGCAGGAGAAGGACGGGGCGGGGAAGCCCCGCTTCCGCCTGAAGCAGAAGCTCGCGATCCCCTTCGGCGCGGGGATGGAGAGCCAGTGGGGCCCCCACCAGAAGCTCTCCCAGCTCGTCTCCATCCCGCTGATCGCCGTCGGGGACGCGAACAAGGACGGCCGGGCCGACCTCGTCTACCTGTACGAGGGGACGATCGGACAGTTCTTCCAGAAGGAGGACGGGCGGTTCGAGGCCGCGGCCACGGGCGCGCTCTCGGCGGGACGGTCGAAGCCTCGGAGGACCTACCTGAAATTCGAGGCGCCGCCCCGGCTCGTCGACCTCGACGGGGACGGGATGCTTGACGTCGCGGTCCCCGACCCCTTCAAGGGGCGGGTGGACATCTACTTCAACCGCCGGGGGCGCCCGGACTTCACGTCGGCCGACGCGGTGTTGAAAGTGGAGGACGCGTACAGCTCGGGGATCTACGTCGAGGACCTCGACGGGGACGGCAAGCCCGAGATCGTCATGGGGGTGATCCGCAAGTTCGGGATCATCGGCGGCATCCAGACCTTCATCTCGGGCAAGATCGACCTCGAGCTGCACTACCACCGTCTCGAGAAGGGAACCTTCACGAACTCGCCCGCGCAGCAACTCACCTTCAGCGTCCCCTTCACGTTCCACGCGACGCGCGATTCGGCGGAGCCCGACCTCAAGTTCTGGCCCGAATTGAAGGCGGATCTCGACGGGGATGGATTGCGCGATCTCATCATCGGCCGCGGGGATCATGAACTCGCGGTGCACTTCGGGAAGAAGAATGTCCTCGTGGCGGCGGATGAAGGGGCGGTGGTTCCCTTCGATCCTCCCGAGGGAACCGCGTCCACGAAAACCGTCGTGGCCGATTTCAACGGGGACGGCCGCAGCGACCTGGTGCTCAAGTACGAGAAGGTGGAACGGCGCGACGCCGTGATCGACGTCAAGCTCTCCCGCAAGCCGAAATAATCATCGCGGTCTCCCGCGGAATCGGTCCGAGGTCCAACACTTTCAATTCACGCGAAGGATTTCGGACTTCCGCCTGACCCAGGACGCAGGACTCGGGACTCCTGGCTCCCCTACGGCGGGCAGGGAGGCGGAATGGGCGGCGGCGCCGGAGGCGGCATCGGAGGAGGAGGCGGCGGCGGTGGCGGAGGCGGAGGAGGCCACGGCGGCAGCGGCGGAGGAGGAGGCGGTGGCGGCGGCGGCGCCGGTGGAGGCGGCGGCGGAGGCGGTGGCGGAGGAGGAGGCGGAGGCGG
>Ga0075433_10000143_pt1 | contig 37460 bp, 32 predicted proteins | sample RhiMethybrSRZTD2_FD_75299 | JGI IMG/M metagenome (GOLD analysis project Ga0075433, IMG submission 75299) | Populus rhizosphere microbial communities from Tennessee, USA - Rhizosphere MetaG P. TD hybrid SRZTD2 | ecosystem: Host-associated > Plants > Roots > Rhizosphere > Soil | place: USA... | reverse complement strand
TCACCGACACGGGGGATGCGGCCTCCGCCGGCATCGCCGAACGCGACAGCCAAGCGCCGGGTGTTCGACCCGCTGCGTGTGGCGGCCGAGATCGTGGCCGCGCTGGCTGACGCGGTCGTGGTGACCGGGGTGGATCGGCAGGTGCTGACCGCGAACCGCGCGGCAGCCGAGTTGTTCGGCCGGCCGCTCGAGGACCTCCCGGGAACGCCGATCGACGATCTTGTGGCCGTCGCCGAGCGGCAGCACGTGGCGGAGCGGGAGCACCGGGCGGTCGAGGGCGAAGAGCAGCGGTACGAGACGAAGATCGTGAGCGCGAACGGGGACGAGCGGATCGTGGCCGTCTCCACCACGCCCTTGGTGGTCGAGGGCGAGCTGCTCGGCACGGTGGCCACGCTGCGCGACGTGACCGAAGAGAAGCAGGCCCAGGACACCCTCGCCCGGTCGGAGGCGCGCTACCGCAACCTGTTCGAGTCGGCGTCGGACGCGATTGCGACATTCGACGCGAACGGCCGCTTCACCACCTTCAACCACGCTGCCGAGATCATCTCCGGTTACCGGCGCGAAGAGCTGGTGGGACAATGGTTCGCCCCGATGCTCCCCGACGATGAGCTCCCCAAGGCGCTGGCGAACTTCCAGAAGGCGCTGGCCGGGGAGACCGGTCTGTTCGAAACGAGCTTCTACCGTAAGGACGGGGACGTCCGCACGATTCAGGTGACCTACTCGACGCCGCGGCTCGACGAGGAAGTGCTGTGCGTGATCCGCGACGTCACCGACCAGAAGATGCTGCAGGAGCAGCTGATCCAGTCGGAGAAGATGTCCGCGATCGGGCAGCTGGTGTCGGGTGTGGCGCATGAGCTGAACAACCCGCTGGCCGGCATTTCGGCCTTCGCCCAGCTGCTCCTCTCCGAGAAGCGCTTCCCGCCCGATCAGCGGACGGCCGCCGAGATGATCTACGCGGAGGCGCGGCGCGCGTCGCGCATCGTGCAGAACCTCCTGACGTTCGCCCGCCAGCACAAGCCGGAGCGCACCCCCACCTCCGTCAATCAGGTGCTCGACGACACCCTCGAGCTGCGCGGCTACGAGCTGCGGGTGCGCGGCATCGACGTGCAGCGGGACTACGATGAGCAGTCTCCCGAGACGATGGCGGACGCGCACCAGCTGCAGCAGGTGTTCCTCAACCTGATCACCAACGCCGAGCAGGCGATGGAGCGGGCGGAGCGAGACCAGCAGCGCCTCGCCATTCGCACCCGCCGCACCGGCGACCTGATCCGGATCGAGGTCGAAGACACCGGTCCCGGCATCCCGCCCAACCTGCTGGAGCGCATCTTCAACCCGTTCTTCACCACCAAGCCGACGGGCTCGGGCACGGGGCTGGGGCTCTCGATCTCGCTGGGGATCGTGCGCGAACACGAGGGGCGCATCTGGGCGGAGAACGCCCCCCAAGGGGGCGCGCGGTTCGTGATCGAGCTGCCGATCGTAGCCCCGCGCCCCACCGGCGAGTTCCAGAGCGCCCCGGCCTCACCCTTCATCGCCGACCGCCTGCATGTGCTCGTGGTGGACGACGAGGCCTCGGTCCGGGTGGCACTCCAGCGCTACCTCTCGGGCAAGGGCCACGAGGTGGAGACGACCGCCAGCGGCCGCGAAGCGCTGGCCCGGATGCGCGAGGATGCGTTCGATGCGGTCATCATCGACATGCGCATGCCGGATGTGTCGGGCGAGCAGCTGTTCGGGGAGCTCAAGGCCCGCGACCCCTCCTATGCGGAGCGGGTGATCTTCACCACCGGGCAGCTGGTAGACGACAGCGTGCGCACTTTCCTGGCGTCCACCGGGCGGCCCTGCGTGCCGAAACCGTTCGAATTCACGGCCTTCGACCAGGTGCTGCCGGCGCGGCGCGCGTCCTGAGCGGCGCGCCGGCCGCACAACAACGGGGGCCGCGGTGTCCGCGGCCCCCGGTTTCGTTGCTCGGCGTCCGTCCGTCAGACTCGCTGCTGGTGCAGCAGGCGTCGGAATGGGATCTGGAACTGCCGCAGACCGCTCTGATCCTCATGCCCTTCGTGCTCCTCGCGCATGCGCATGAACCGGTCCTCGCGGGCCGGCACTTTCCAGCTGAGCGTCATGCGCTTCTGCTTGCGCAGGATGTCAATCGACACCGTTTCGCCCTTCTCATACGATCGGAGGATGCGCATCGCGTGTGACGGGTTCGCGGGCTTCCGGCCCCCGATGGAGGTAATCACGTCGCCGCCTTTCAGGGGCAGCGTCGAGTCCGCCGGCGCCTTCACCACGAGGACGCCGTCCTTGGCGCCGAAGTACTCGCCCAGGTCGGAGTTGAGACTCACGAGCTCGAGATCACCCCACGGCGAGCCGAACATCTCGAAGTGATCCATGCCGAGCATCGGGGCCATGGCAATCTCGGGCGGCCCGGGGATCTCCCACTGGACCCTGCCGCCCATGTTCGCGGCGACGAGAGCGGCCTGTTTGGTGTCATTGCCCCGGCGATACTCGACCTGCACCGTGTCGTCGGGCTCGAGCTTGCGCGCGAGCTCGACCAGTTTCTTCCCGGGGCCGGACTCGTCTTCGTCGTCCGCCTTGACGGCGGCGAGCGACGTCCCGTTGAACTTTGTGATGATGTCGCCGACCTTGAGCCCCGCCTTGTCCGCGGGACCACCCGGCGTGACCCCCTCGATCTTGGCGCCGACCTTGTCGGTCTCCGGGCTCGCATCGGTCTTGACCACCACGCCGATTCGGCCGCGGTGGTCGCTCCACATGAACGCCCGGGTGCGCGGCTCGCGAGGCGGACGCGGCGGGCGAGGGGTCCCCTGCGCCGTGAGTCCGACAGGCCACGCGGCCAGTGCGACCGCAACGATGATCCACTTCCGCTGCATGTGCGATAACCTCCGGGGCGCTAGAGCCCCACGTAAGCGGCGCGAGTGACGTGGACGCTCACGAGCTGCTCCATGAGGTCCACGCGCTGCTGCCACAGTGTGACGAGATCGGCAGGACGCGCCTGGGCTTGCAAGGGACCCAGCTGTGCCAGCTCGCCGTCGATGACGGCAATGCGGTCTTCCAGGGCGGCGGCGAGCGCCGCAGAGCGTCCGCTGGTCACCCGAGCGTCGGGATCGTAGCGCCGCAGCTGCTGCTCGAGCGTCGCCGATTGCTGCTTCACGCGGGCGAGCTCGGCGGCGTCGACGGGTTTCGACCAAAACGGCCGGAACACGAGGAGCCCGGCGAGCGCCGCGGCCGCCGCCAGGCCCGAGATGCCCCACCGCTCGCGGCGCCGGCGCCGCTCGGACAGAACGGCCTCCCGCACCGCGGGCCACCGGTCCCGCGCCGGCCGCCGGGCCGGCAGCGCCTTAAGCCGCGCGACCCGCTGGTACAGCGCCTCCAGCTCCGCCCCGCACGCCGCGCATTCCGCCGCGTGCTGTCGTGCCCACGCGGATCCTTCCCCGGCTCGCAGCGCCAACAGGTCGTCCATCGTGCAGTGCATCATCGTGAAGCTCCTTCATCGAGCATCCGCCGCAACCGGACGTGCGCCCGTGCCAACTGCGACTTGGAAAAGCTCACCGTCTTGCCCATCTGCTCCGCGATCTCCTCATGGGTATAGCCCTCGACATCATGCAGCCATACCACCGCTCGTGAGGTCTCGCTCAACTGCTCGAATGCGCGCTCGAGATCGATCTGGGCAGGCACGGTGAGCGGGCTCTTCGCCCCAGCCCCCCCCGCCGCCGAGTCTTCTCGCAACTCTTCCGTCTCACGCACCCGCTCGTGCCGGATCCGCATCAGGGCCTTCGAGGTGGCGATCTGCCGGATCCAGCCCCACAGGTGTCCTTCCCCGCGGTACTGCGTGATGCTGCGGACCACCTCGAGAAACGTCTCCTGCAGCACGTCCTCGGCGTCCTCAGGTGCCCGCAACACGCGGAGCGCGAGATTGTACACGGGCGCCTCGAACGCCCGGTACAGCGCCTCGAGCGCTGCCAAGTCGCCTGACTTCGCCCGGGCAACGAGAATGTCGGGAACGGCGAGCGAGATGGTCATCTCCTGAAAAACATAGATGCGTCAAGTACGAAAGGCGTCGCACACTACGAAGGACGTCGAGCAAAGACGTCACGCAAAGACGTCTCGCAGAAGCGTCACGGCAGACGACGTCGTGCTACGTCTGCGCGTGACGCCGTTGTGGTACGTCGTCTAAGCGATTGCTATTCTATGACTTGCAGCTATTTTCCAGTATGCCAGACCTCGACAAAGCCACCCTGCACACCTGGCTGCACCATTGGCAGGACGAAGCCGATGCCGCCTACCTCTACCTGGTCCTGGCCGGCCAGGAGCCGGACCAGAAGCGCAAGGATGTCTACATCAAGCTGGCCGGAGTGGAGGAGCGGCACGTCCAGATGTGGGAGCAGCTGCTGCGCGAGCACGGCCACCGCGTCGGCCGGCCGCGCCCTTCTCTGAACGCCCGTCTCCGCGCCTGGTTCGGGCGCCGCTTCGGGCCCACCTACCTGCTGCCGCTACTGCTGCGCGAGGAGGGGCAGGAGGTGAAGGGCTACATGGACCTCCACAAGGAGGCCAGCTTCGAGGACGCGAAGGACGTCTCGCTCAAGCTCGCCAAGGAATCGGCGGCGCATGCCGAGACCCTGGCGGCGCTCGCCGGCCGGGCGGCGGAGCCCTGGCACAAGACGGGGTCGGGGGGCTTCCTCCGCAACGTGGTCTACGGGTTCAACGACGGACTGACGGCGAATTTCGGGCTGGTGGCAGGCGTGATCGGCGCCGAAGTGGCGCCGCACATCGTATTGGTCTCGGGCATCGCGGGCATGTTCGCCGACGCGCTGTCGATGGGCGCCTCGGGCTATCTCGCGGCAAAGAGCGAGCAGGAGGTTTACGACCACGAGATCGCGATGGAGAAGGAGGAGATCCGCATCATGCCCGAGGTCGAGGAGGAAGAACTCGCGCTGGTGTACCAGACGAAAGGCATCGAGGCCGGCATCGCACGCAAGATGGCGGCCGAGGTGATGCAGGACTCACAGCGGGCCCTCGACGAGCAGGTGCGGGAAGAGCTGAAAATCGGTGAGGCGCACGCGACGCCGTTCAAGGAAGGCTGGGTGACCGGCACCGCGACGGCGGTCGGCGCGTTCATCCCCGTGGCGCCGTTCCTCGTGTTCAGTGGTCCCACGGCTGCCTGGAGCGCTTTCACGATCGCGATGCTCTCGCACTTCGCGGTCGGCGCGGCGCGCAGCGTTTTCACCGGGCGAGGCGTGCTGCGGAGCGGCCTCGACATGTTCGTCGTAGGACTCGGGGTCGCGGCCGTCGGCTTTCTCGTCGGCGATCTGGTGGCGAAGCTGCTGTAACTGACCCCGGGCGCGAGCCCGGGGTACACGGGGGTCACTCGACATAACCCCGGGCTTCCGCCCGGGGTTAGTTACACCACCAGGCTCAACAATCGATCCTGCACGTACACCGTCTTTCTTAGCTGCTTCCCGTCGACAAATTTTCGCACCGAGTCGTCCTCCATCGCCCGCGCCACGACCTCCGCCTCGCTCGCCCCCCGGCTCACCGTCACTCGCCCGCGCACCTTGCCGTTTACCTGCACCACCACTTCGACGTCGCCGGCCGCGGCGAGTCGCTCGTCGAACGCGGGCCACGTCGCCGCGAAGATCGAGCCCGCGTGTCCGAACAGTGACCACAACTCCTCGGCGAGGTGGGGCGCGTAGGGCGCCAGCATCACGATCAGGGGTTCCATGGCCTGCCGCGCCGCGACAGGCTCGTCGCGCACGGTGTTGAGATACTCCATCATCGCCGAGATGGCCGTGTTGTAGTCGAGCCGCTCCGTATCGGTCGTCACTCGCTTGATCGTCTGGTGTAGCTTGCGCTCGACTTCCGCGGAAAGCTTCGAGGGCGAGTCCGCAGCGACCGCCTCGTGGGCCGCCGTCCAGAGCTTGTCGAGGAATCGCCGCACCCCGATGATGGTCGTGTCGCGGAAGTCGCCGCCCTCCTGGAAGGGCCCGAGGAACATCAGGTACATGCGCAGCGTGTCGGCGCCCCACTTCTGGATGTAGGCATCCGGGATGACCACGTTGCCGCGCGACTTCGACATCTTCGCGCCGTCCTTGATGATGAGACCATGCGCCCGGAATTTGGGGAACGGCTCCTCGAAGGGCACGTGGCCGAGCTCCCGCAGCACCATGGTGACGAACCGCGAGTACAAGAGATGCAGCACGGCGTGCTCGTTGCCACCGATGTAGCTCGTGGGGGGGAGCCATGTCGTGGTGCGCTTCGGGTCCCACGCCCGGTCGTCGAACTCCGTGGACGGATACCGGAGGTAGTACCACGCGGAATCGAGGAACGTGTCGGACACATCGGTCTCGCGCCGCCCCTGCGCGCCGCACTGCGGACACTTCACGTAGTACCATTCCTTGTGCCTCGCGAGCGGGCTCACGCCGCTCGCGTCGGGACGGAAGTCCTCGATGAACGGCAACTCCACGGGGAGGTCCTGCTCCGGAACCCCGACCGGGCCGCAGCGGTCACAGTAGATTATCGGGATCGGCGGGCCCCAGTAGCGCTGGCGCGAGATGCACCAGTCGTGGAGGCGGTACTGCACCTTGGGCGTCGCGAGCCCGCGCGCGGCGAGCCACGCGACGATCGTCCGACCCCCCTCGAAGCAGGAGAGGCCGTCGAACTCCCCCGAGTTCATCAGCACCCCCTCCTTCGACTCGGCAGGCAACGACTCACCCGCCACGTGAACGACCTGACGGACGGGCAGGCCGAACGCCTGGGCGAACGCGAAGTCGCGCTTGTCGTGCGCGGGAACCAATCCGATGGCGCCGGTCCCGTACTCCATCAGCACAAAGTCGGCGGTCCATACCGGAATCGCCTCCCCCGTGGCGGGGTTGCGCGCGTAGGAGCCGAGGAACACGCCGGTCTTCAGGCGGTCGGCCGCCCCGACCTTCCGAGATACGATGTCCTGCGATTGGACGTCCCGGAGGTAGGCGCGCACGGCCGCCCGCTGCTCGGCGGTGGTGAGCGCGTCGACCAGGGGGTGCTCCGGCGCCAGCACCACGCCGGTCGCGCCGAAGATCGTGTCGGCGCGCGTCGTGAACACCGGAATCCTGGTTCCGGTCGGAGTCTCGAAGACGAGCTCCGCCCCCTCGCTCCGCCCGATCCAGTTACGCTGCAAGGTGCGGGTCGAGTTCGACCAGTCCAGCTGGTCGAGGTTGTTCAAGAGCCGCTCGGCGTACCGCGTGATGTTGAAGAACCACTGCTCGAGGAACCGCTGCTCGACCTTCGTGTCGGGATGGCGCTCGCAGTACCCGTTGATCACTTGCTCGTTGGCGACGACGCTCATGTCCTTGGGGCACCAGTTCACTGCGGCCTTCTTGCGGAACGCGATGCCGGCCCGGAAGAGCTGCAAGAAGATCCACTGAGTCCATTTGTAGTAGCGCGGATCGGTGGTCGAGAGCTCGTGGCGCCAGTCGAACATCCCACCGAAGCGCCGCAGCTGGCGCCGAAATGTCTCGATGTTCTGAGGGATCAGCTTGGCCGGGTGCGTACCGACGGAGAGGGCGTAGTTCTCCGAGTGGATCCCGAACGCGTCGAACCCGATCGGCTCGAACACGTCGTGCCCCTGGAGGCGCTTGAACCGGCCATAGATGTCCGCGCCGGTGAAGGCGAACATGTTCCCCACGTGCAGCCCTTCCGCGGACGGATAGGGGAACATCATGAGGTTGTGGAATGGCCGGCGCGGCCGGTCCAAGTCGGGCTCGTTGGTGAGCTGGCGCGCCCACCGCTCCTGCCACCGCGCCTCGACGACCGCCGGGTCGTAGCTGGGTACCTGAGTCATAAGTGCATGAAAATAAACAGGCTTGCCCCGCCGGGTAACCCTGCGTACCTTCGCTCCCGACCCTCGACATGGCCAGCCGCACCCAGCTGTTCCGGCAGAGCTTCCTCCTCACGGGGGCCGTCGTCGCCCTCGTCCTCGTGACCGCGTTCGCGCTGGTGTCGAGTCGCAGTGTCACCCGCATAGTCGAGCGGCAGGCCAACGAGCGCGGCCGGGACGTGGCCACCCACGTCGCGTCCCTGGTCGCGATGTACCTGCGGGAGCGTCGCCGGGAAGCGGAGGCGCTGGCCCGGTCGCCCGCGGTCGTGCGGGCGGCGCTCGACGGGTCGCAGCAGGCGATCAGCCAGCGCCTGCCCCAACTCGACACGCCCACCTTGGAGCGGATGTTCAACCAGCGCCGCGTGTTGGGCGGAGATCCCGACCTCGCCGCCTACCTCCGCGACTACGTCCAACGGTCCGAGTTCGCAGAGCTCTTCTTCACCGAACGCCACGGGTACTCCGTCCTCGCGTCCAACCGGACGTCCGACTTCGTGCAGTCGGATGAGGAGTGGTGGCGCCGGGCGGTAGATGACGGCGCTTACGAGGGCGTGCCGCGGTACGACTCCTCGGCCGCTGCGGTGTCGCTCGAGTACGACGTGGCCATCCAGGCGCCACGCATGGCCGCGCCGGTGGGGGTGCTCAAAGCGGTATTCGCACTCGACCGGCTGTCCCGGCTGCTCACGGTCGCCGACGTGGGTGACGGCGTCCGCCTGCAGGTGGTGGACGCGCAGGGTGTGCTGATCGTGGGCGGGGGGGGCCCGAAACAAGCCGACCTGCTGCGCCCCATTCCCGACGCCGCCGCTGTGCCGCGTCTGGACCGCGCCGACACGGCGACGGTGCCCGGGCCGGCGGGAATGGAGCTGGTAGTGACGGTCCCGGTCGAGAACGGCAAGTGGTGGGTGGTCTTCCGCCAGCCAACGGCGGCGGCATACGCCGCCGCGCGCACTACGGCGGCGAACATCGTGCTCTGGACGGTCGTGCTGTTCGGGGCGACGCTCGCGTTGCTGTTTGCGTTCTGGCGTCGACTCAACCGGCGGGTGACGGAGCCGGTCAAGGCCGCAGGGGCGATCGCGAGCCGGGTGGCGGGCGGCGACCTCTCCGTGACCGTGGCGGCCGAGCGGACGGGCACGGCGGAGGTGGGCGACCTCTTGTCCTCGGTGCACACCATGGTGGTGGCGCTGCGCCGGCTGGTCGGCGCGATCCGCACGGCGGCGGACGAGGCGGCGGCGATGGCCACCGAGATTTCGGCCTCGACGGAACAGATGAGCGCGTCGACCGAGCAGATGTCCGCCACCTGCCAGGATCTGACCAAGCGGGCGGCGGAACAGGCCCAGCTGGTGCGCGCCGCGGCGGAAGACGCGACCAAGATTCTCCAGATCGCTACGATCCTCGCCGCGGGCGCGGAGGATTCGGTGCGACGCAACACCGTCGTCGCGGAAGTCGCGCGCCGCAACAAGGACGTACTGGATCAGAGCACGGCGCATCTCGCAAAGCTGGCGGAAGAGGTGAACCGCGGCGCCGCCGAGGCCGAAGCGCTGGCCCGGGCATCGTCCGACATCCAGAAGTTCGTGACCCAGGCCAAGACGGTGGCCACGCAGACGAACATGCTCGCGCTGAACGCGGCGATCGAGGCGGCGCGCGCCGGTCCGCAGGGACGTGGTTTTGCGGTGGTGGCGGACGAGGTGCGGAAGCTTGCGTCGGTCGCCGCGGCGGGCGCAACCGAGACCGCCGACACGGTGCGCGGCGTGCTCGCCCGGGTGCAGGCGACGCGCGACCGATTGACGCAGCTCGCCCAGGGCACGGGCGTCGCGCGAGATGCGGCGCAGACGGCGGCTCAGGGCCTCGGGACGGTGGCCGCGGAGACTCAGGCGAACGACGTGTGGGGCCGGGAGATCGCCAACATGGCGGGCGAGATGCGCACGCTGGTGGAGGAGATCAGCGCGCGGCTCGGATCGGTCGCCCAGGGCACCGAGACCCTGGTCGCGTCCGCCGAGCAGATCGCCGCCGCGAGCGAGGAGCAGAGCGCGTCCACCGAGGAGATCGCGTCATCCGCGAACCAGCTCGCCGAAGCGGCCGACAAGCTCACCGGTGCCGTGAAGTCGTTCCGCCTCCTGGCCGACGAGGAGCCGCCTCCCCAGCAGCAGGCGGCGGACTGATGCGGGCCGCGGGCCGCCTGGTCGGCGTCGGGCTGCTCGGTGGCATCGTGGCAGTCGCGCCACTGCCGGGACAACAGACCCCGGCTCCGCTGCTCCGTTTCCTCCGGCAGAGCATCGGCCTCGACTCCGCGCAGGTCGTCACCGTGGAGCAAGGCGCGGCAGTCGTGAAGGTCCTGGGCACCAAGAACCAGCGAGACGTCGCGGTATTCGGGATCATCACCGCCGACGTGCCCCGGCAGGTGTACATCGGGCGCCTGCAGGACTTCCCGGGCTCGCTGCGCACGCCGACGCGCACCCGCTTCGGCATCTTCAGCGACTCCCCGACCGCGGCGGACGTGCAGGCCCTGGTGGTCGATCCGGACGATGCCTCGGAGGTGAAGGACTGCCACCCGAACGCCTGCAAGATCAAGCTGCCGGCGACGGAGATGAAGCGGTTCCGCGAGGAGATAGACTGGTCGGCGGCCGATCCGCAGGTCCAGGTAAGCGCCTACGCCCGGCAGCGCCTGCTCGAGTACGTCGCCGACTATCGCACTCGGGGCGACACGGCCATGGTGGTGTACGACAATCGCGGCAACGTACGCGCCAGCAGCGCTTTCGCCGCACTGCTCGCCGAGTCTCCGTACGTGTACGAGTACGTCCCGTCACTCCACAATTATCTGGCGACGTATCCACACGGTACGCTCGACGGCTTGACCGAGGTGGTGTTCTGGTCGGAAGACCGGCTGCCGCGCCTGAAGCCGATACTCAGCGTCACCCACCTGGCGGTGTATGCGCCGCCCGAGTTGCCTGGAGTGACCCTCGTGGCCGCGAAGCAGATCTACGCGAGTCATTACTTCGAAGCGGGGTTCGATCTGACGACCGTCGTCGACCGCACCACGACCACCGGCAAGCCCGGGATCTACGTGATGCTGCTGCGCCGCTCGCGGTTCGACGACTTGCCGACCGGTCTCTTCAACATCCGGGGGAAGGTCATCGGCAAGCTGCGGGACCAGATGCGCGCCGACCTGGAGCGCGAGAAGGCGACGGCGGAGCAGCCGCTCGACCGCTAGTCCCCGAAGTTCACCAGCCGGACCAGTTGGATGTCCGCCACCTTCGCCAGGGCGTCCAGCACGCCGTTGGTGAGCGGGTGATCGACCGTGATGGCCGCGAGCGCATCGTGTCCCGGGAAAGGGACACGGGCCTGATGGTAGCTCCCGATATTGATCCCCGCCCCGCCGAGCAGCGTTCCCACGCGGCCGATGACCCCGGGCACGTCGCGATTCCGAATCACCAGCATCCACCCCTCGGGCGCGACGTCGACGTGGTAGTCGTCGATCCGAATCACGCGACCGTGCTCGTTGCCCAATACCGTGCCGGCCACTCTGGCCCGGCCGCGCGCCGCATCGAGCGTGACGCCCACCGTGGTTTCAAAGCCCGGCTCCGGGGTTCCGGTGCGGCGGGCGTGTCGAATACCGCGCTCTTCGGCGATCAGCAGTGCGTTCACCAGGCTCACCGGCTCGACGCTCATCCCCGAGAGCAGGCCCTCGACCGCGGCCATCAGTACGGGCCGCGGCGCCGCGTCGTCCTTCCCACCGTAGTCCACTTCGACTGACTTAACCGGCCCGTCGACGAGCGCCATGGCCAGGCGACCGAGCCGGCGGGCCAGGTCGAGCAGCGGCCCGAGCCGCCGCAACAGATCGCCCGAGATACCGGGAACGTTGATCGCGAACGAGAGATCGCCGACGAGCAGGGCGTCGCGCACGGCCCCGCAGATCTCGACACTCACGCGCTCCTGGGCCTCGGCGGTCGAAGCCGCGAGGTGCGGCGTGAGAATCACCCGCTCGAGCTTGCGGAGCGGCGCATCCGCCGGCAGCGGCTCCACCGCGAACACGTCGATCGCCGCGCCACCGATGCGTTTGTCGCGAACCGCGTCGGCCAACGCCGCCTCGTCCACGAGTTCGCCGCGCGCGGTGTTCACGAGCACCGCCGTAGGCTTCATGAGCTTCAGCCGCTCGGCGTTGATCAGGTGATGGGTCTGCTCGGTGTGCGCTACGTGGAGCGTGACCACGTCCGCCTGGGCGAGCAGCTGGTCGAGCGGCAGCAGCTTCAGCTGCAGCTCGGCGGCGCGCTCCGGCGACAGGTAGGGATCGTGTCCCACCACGTGCATCCCGAACGCGCGGGCGAGCTGAGCCACGTGGCCGCCGATGCGGCCCAACCCGACGATCCCGATGGTCTTACCGCGGAGTTCCGTGCCCTCGAACCGCTTGCGATCCCATTCGCCGCGGCGCATCGCCTCCGCCGCCCAGGGAATGTGGCGGGCCTGGGCGAGCAGCAGACCCATGGCGTGCTCGGCGGCGCTGACCGTGTTGGCGCCCGGGGCGTTCATCACGGCGATGCCGCGCCGGGTGGCGGCAGGCACGTCGATGTTGTCGACTCCGGTCCCGGCGCGCGCGATCACACGCAGGTTGGGACCGCGCGTGAGCAGGTCCGCCGTTACCCGAGTCTCGCTCCGCACGATGAGCGCGTGCGCGCCCGCGAGTGCGCGCTCCAGCTCTTCCCGTGGCTTGCCGGCGCAGTTGGCGACCTCGATCTCCGGCGTCTCCGCGAGCAGCTTGAGTCCCGCCTCTGCTACTTTGTCGGCCACCGCAATGCGGTAGGTCACGCCACGAGTCCGGCGAGCAGGTCCAGCAGCTGGTCGAGCGCGGCGACGGTGTGGTCGCCCATGTGCCCGATACGAATGGTGGACTCCTTCAGCGGTCCGTATCCCGAGCCGATGGTCCAGCCCGACCGTTTCAGCGCCCCGACGATCTGCTTGGCGCTCTTGCCCTCGGGGACCCTGACACACGACACGGTCCAGCTGCGGCGCCCTTCCCGCGGCAGGTAGGCGATCCCGTGCTGCTCGCTCCACTCCTCCACCCGGCGGCGCATCGCATCGTGCCGACGCCACCGCCCCTCGGCGCCGCCTTCGCGCTCGATCCGGCCGAGCTGGGTCTCCAGGGCGAACAGGAGCGAGATGGCGGGCGTGTTGGTCGGTTGGTGTTTGGTCGTGGCCTGCAGGAAGCTCACGAGATCGAAATACAATCCCCGTGCGGGGAGCGTCTTGGCCCGCTCGAGCATGCGGTCGGACGCGGCGGCGAGCGCCAAGCCCGGGGGCAGCGCCAGCGCCTTCTGCGAGCCGGTGAGCACGAAGTCGAGGTTCCAGCGATCGGTCTCGACCGGCGAGCCCGCGAGCGAGGTGACGGCGTCCACGAGCAGCAGCACATCGTCGAACTCGCGCACCACGCCCGCGAGCGCTTCGACATCCTGGAGAACGCCGGTGGACGTCTCCGAGTGAACCAGCGTCACCGCGTCGACTGGCGTACGGCGCAACGTATCGCGCAGCATGTCGGGCTCGACGGCGCAGCCGAGCGGCACGTCGAGCCGGACGCATTCCTTGTCGCAGGCACGCACCAGATTCGCGAAGCGTTCGCTGAACGAGCCGTTGACGAGGGACAGCGCGCGATGCCGTACGCCGTTGCGAACCGCCATTTCCATGAAACCGGTGGCGGAGGTCGTGCCTACCAGTACGGGACGGGAGGTCCGGAACAGCCGGGCGAGCGGCGCCTCGATGCCCGCGAGGAGCTGCTCCATCGCTCCCGAGCGGTGCCCGAACATGGGCCGCTGCATGGCGGCGAGGACCTCGGGGTGGACGTCGGTGGGGCCGGGTAGAAAAAACCGCCCGAACGCGGGCGGCGGCGGGACGGGTGCGGTCATGCGCTGGCGCGGGCGAGATCTTCGACGAGCCCCTCCTCCACAACCTCCTTGGTCGTCACGAGACGTACCCCTTCGTCGCCCCAATCCTTGAGCAGTTGCTCCGAAACATCCTTGTCGATCCCTTTCACGGCGTCGGTGACCACGAAGAGCCGGGTACGGGGGCGGCGCTCCAGCAGGCCTTCGACCGCCGCCTTGTCGCACACGTCGGTTGCCACTCCGTACAGCACGATGTCGTCCGGCGCGAGCACGTCCAGCACGGTCGGCACGTTCTCGTTGGTGAACACGTCGAAACGGTGCTTGTGGAGCAGGACGTCCCCCCGGTGCGCCCGCAGCCGGTCGGCCAGCGCCTTCGCATCGGTCCTCGCCGGCTCGATGACGAGCGGATCCCGCAGCCCGGTCTCGGGAATCTTCTTCTGGCCGGGAGTGCCTCGCATACAGTGTGCCGGGAACGTCCGCTGCCAGTCGGGCATGTCGGAGATCTCGGGATGACCCATCACATGATCGTCCGCGCTCGCCACGATGCGGACGCCGTGGCCGTGCGCGTAGTCCGTCAGGCGCTGCAGGTTGGTGACGATCCGCTCGGCCTCCGGCACGTACAGCTTGCCGTCGGCGTGCATGAAGTCGATTTGGGTGTCGACATCCCAGAAGATGACACGGGCCATGGCGGGGAATCTCTCCGGGGATGTGGGAAGGTGTCAACAGGATGGCGGCGGGCTCAAGACCCGCGGAAGCCTGCGCTACAGCTTGAGCGTTACGGCAATCTCATCACAACAGTCGTTGCGAGGACACCGCACGCAGTCCGCCCACACCTTGAGCGGGAAGTGCTCGCGCTCGGCTGGCGCGAAGCCGACCTTCAGAAAGAAGGCCGGTTTGCGGGTCAAGGCGAGCACCTCGGCCAGGCCGTGCGCCCGCGCCTCGGCGATCAGCGCCGCGAGCAGCGCGCCGCCGACGCCCGCTCGCTGCCAATCCTCCCGCACGGCGAGCGCGGCGAGCTCGGCCAGCTCACGGGAGTACACCTTGAGCGACCCGCACCCGATGACCTCACCCTCCGGCGTCTCCGCGACAACGTACTCCTTGATGTGCCGGCAGAGATCGTAGTTCGAGCGCGGCAGCAGGTCGCCGGTTTCGACGTAGGGCGCCATCAAGTGCTCAAGCGCGGGGACGTCTGACAGGACCGCTCCCCGCAGCGCAACCCCTGGGAGCGGGGAGCGGGGAGCGGTTCCCTCCGGTGCGAGCCGAACGTGCGCCTTGCCACGGAAGGTACCGCTCCCCGCTCCCTGCTCCCCGTAGATCGGCAGCGCGCTCACGCGAGCAGCTCCTCGAGAATCGCGACCCCGCGCTCCAGCTCCTCCACCGCGATCACCAGTGGCGGAAGCAGGCGGATCACCTCCGGCCCCGCCGTGACCACGAGCAGGCCCCGGTCCCGCGCCGCCGCGACGATCGGGGCGGCCGGCTCGGCCAGCTCGAGCCCCCACATGAGCCCCCGCCCCCGCACCTCGCGCACGCGGGGCGACCCGGCGGCGAGCTGCTCGAGCCGCGCGCCCAGCCACCCGGCCTTGCGGCGCACGTCGGCCAGGAACGCGGGAGCGGCGATCGTGCGCACCACCTCCAGCGCCACGCCGGCGACGAGCGGCCCGCCACCGAACGTGGTGGCGTGGTCGCCCGGCTTGAGCGCCGCGGCGACGGCACCGGTCACCAGGACCGCCCCCATCGGCAGCCCGCCGGCCAGCGGCTTCGCCAGCGTCAGAATGTCGGGCACCACGCCGGCCTGCTCGTAAGCGAACAGCGTCCCCGTGCGACCCAGGCCGCACTGCACCTCGTCGAAGATGACCGCGACGCCCCGGGAGTCGCACAGCTCGCGCACGAATCCCAGCCACTCGGCGTCCACGGGCCGCACCCCACCCTCCCCCTGCACCGGCTCGACGATGACCGCGGCGGTGCGGGACGCCGATACCGCGTGATCCACGGCGGCCCAGTCCTCGCGCGGGACAATGCGGATCCCCGGCACGAGCGGCTCGAACGGCTTGCGGTAGTCGGGACGGTCGGTGGCCGCGAGGGACGCGAACAACCGTCCGTGAAACGATCCCGAGAACGCGACGATCTCGCTCTTGCCCGACCACTTGCGGGCGAACTTGAATGCGGCCTCGTTCGCCTCGGCGCCCGAGTTACAAAAGAAGACACGGTCGGCGAACGAGCGCGCGACCAGCTCTTCGGCGAGTCGCTCGCCGGCCTCGCTGCGGTACAGGTTGGAGACGTGGACGAGTCCCGAGGCGAGCGCTCGCTCGAGGGCCGCGCGGATGACGGGATGATTGTAGCCGAGCGCGTTCACCCCGATCCCGGCCACGAAGTCGAGATAGCGCGTGCCGTCCGCGGCGATGAGCTCGCCGCCCTCCCCGCGGACGAACAGGGGGCCGACGCGGGCGTAGACGTCGAGCAGCGGCGGCGCCGTCGGCACAGCCGACGCGCCCGAGGGAAGAGCGGTCACGCCGGCTGAACGGCGGGGGCGAGAATCCGGGTGCCGGCTGCGGCGTCCTCCAGGAGATGCAGGTCGCCGATGCGGACGGCGCGCGCTCCGGCACGGAGCCCGGCGGTCGCGGCGCGGAGCTTGGCCGCCATGCCGTCGGTCGCTACGCCCAGCTCGATGAGGGTCTCGACGTCGCCCGCATCGAGCACGGGCCGTATCGCCCCGTCCACCTCCACACCCGGCACGTCCGAGATCAGGAGCAGCTCGGTAGCCCGCAGCGCACCGGCGACCGCCGCCGCGGCGTCGTCCGCGTTGACGTTGAGGGGTGGCGCCTCCGCGCCCGAAGCGTCCGGAGCCATCGGGGCGATCACCGGTGTGAGCCCCGCAAGCAGGAAGCTTTCGAGCAGCGCTACGCGCACCTCGGCGATCTCGCCGACATGTCCCAGATCCCCGGCGACGGGATGGGCGGTGAGCAACCCACCGTCCACGCCCGACAGCCCGACGGCATCGAGACCTGCGGCGCGCAGCGCCGCCACTACCTGCCGGTTCACCGGTCCGCCCATGACCAGCTCGACCACTTCCGCCACTTCCCGAGGCGTGACCCGCCGGCCGCCCCGCTTCTCCACCGGCAACCCCAGCCGACGCGACAGGGCACTGACGGCCCGCCCGCCGCCGTGTACCACCACGACAGGGTCGAGCCGCACCAGCGCCCGGGCGCATGCCGCGAGCCATGCGGGGCGGTCCAGCTCGTTGCCGCCCAGTTTGACGACCCGCGTGCTCAGCACGTGAGCCCCGCCGTCTCGGGCAGACCGAGCATGACGTTCATGTTCTGAATCGCCTGCCCCGCGGCCCCCTTCACCAGGTTGTCGATCGCGGCGATCACCGTCAGGCGCGGCCGGCGGACGTTCGCCACGGCCGCGACGCCGATGGCCACGCGATTGCGATACACGACGTCCTTGAGCGACGGCAGCGCGCCGTGCAGCACCGCCACGCACGGCTCGTTGCCATAGACCGTCTCGTAGATCCCCTCCGCCGTCGCCCGATCGAGCGCCCGCGTGAGCGGGACGTGGATCGTCTCCAGGATGCCCCGCTTGACCGGCAGCAAATGGGGCGTGAACACGAGGTCGCCCGTGAATCCGCCCTCGCGCGCGAGGGCCGCCTTGAGCTCCGGGAGGTGGCGGTGCTCGTTCCCGGCCGCATAGGCGCGGAAGTCCTCGGCCACCTCACCGAACAGGAGGTCCCGCTTGAGCGTCCGGCCCGCGCCCGTGACGCCGGAGGCGGCGTCGATGACCACTTCGCGGGTCTCGTCGATCAGACCGCCCCGTGCGAGCGGGAGGAGTGCGAGCAGCGCCGCGGTGGGATAGCAGCCGGGGTTCGCCACCAGGTCCGCCGCGGCGACCTGGGGGCGGGTGACCTCGGTCAGCCCGTAGACCGCGTCGGAGGACAGACGGAAGTCGGCGGACAAATCCACCGCGCGCTTGCCGAGGCCCCGCGCCGTCTGGACGTAGCGGGCCGACACGCCGTGTGGCAGGGCCGACAGCACGATTTCGGCCTGGGCGAAGGGGGCATCCTCGATGCGGACGAGCTCGACACCGTCGCGCCGCTCGCCCGCGGCGGACTCGGCCGTCGCGAACGCGACCGCGGCCCGCGGATGATCGGCCAGCAGCCGCAGCAGCTCCTGTCCCACATAGCCGGACGCCCCGAGCACGCCCACCGGCACCCGTGCATTAATATTCATCGTTACGGAAAAATATTCACTCTGGCACGAAGTGCAAGAGCCGGGTTAGCCTCCCACATGATCGCAAAGCTGCTCCCGACCCTCGCCGCCCTGGCGCTCGCGCCGGCACTCGGCGCGCAGGCGCCCGCGGCTGTGACTCACTCCGCACCGCCCCAGCCGTTCTCGTTGGACGATGTGCTCCGCGTCCGGGATGTACGCGACCCGCAGCTCTCACCGGACGGCGCCTGGGTGGCGTACACGGTCTCGACGCCGGACACCGCCGAGGATCAGAACAAGACTGCGGTGTGGATGGCGAGCTGGGACGGTGCGCGGAACGTCCGCCTCACCACGTCGAAGGCGGGCGAGAGCACGCCGCGGTGGAGCCCGGACGGCCGGTGGCTCGCCTTCCTCTCGAGCCGTGAGGACGAGCACACCCAGCTCTGGCTACTCGACCGCTCGGGCGGCGAGGGGCGCAAGGCCACCACCCTGGCGAGCGACGTAGAGGACTATGTCTGGGCACCCGACGGGAAGCGGATCGCGCTGGTCGCGGAAGACCCGGACACGGCCAAACCCAAGACGCCTGCTCCGATCGTGATCGATCGATTTCAGTTCAAGCAGGACGAGGACGGCTACCTCGGCAAGCGACGCCGGCACATCTACGTGCTCGATGTGGACGCGGGAACCACGACGGCGCTCACGTCGGGGGACTACGACGAGCTCCTGCCGGCCTGGTCGCCCGACGACAAGTCCCTCGTATTCGTGAGCAAGCGGCGTCCCGACTTCGATCGCGACAACAACTGGGACCTCTATGTGGTCGACGCGGTACAGGGGGCGGCGCCACGGCAACTGACCACGTTTGCAGGTCCGGACAACGACCCGGATTACGAGAGCCGCCCCGCGTGGAGTCCCGACGGCCGCTCCATCGCCTACCTCCAGGGCGGCCCGCTCAAGCTCGTGTACTACGCCGTTCAGAAGCTCGCCGTCGTGCCGGCCACCGGAGGAGCTCCCCGCATCCTCACCGCGGCGCTCGACCGTAACGCGACCAACCCCGCGTGGTCGGGCGACGGGTCGTCCCTCTCCTTCCTGCTCGAAGATGACCGGACGGTCGGGCTCGCGCGCGTACCGGCGGCAGGTGGCGCGATCGAGCGGCTCGTCTCTGGCCCCCGGGTCGTGAGCGGGTTCGCTGCCGGGGCCGGCGGCAAGGTCGCGGTGCTCACGTCCACGCCGCTCGCGCCGGCCGAAGTGTTCGCGCTGGATGGGACCACGCTGCGGCCGCTGTCACGCCAGAACGACGAGTGGCTGTCGCGGGTAAGGCTCGGCGCGGTAGAGCCGATCGGCTTCAAGAGCCGCGACGGCACGGCGATCAATGGCTTTGTGGTGAAGCCACCCGACTTCGTGGCCGGGAGGCGCTACCCGACGGTCCTGCGCATTCACGGCGGGCCCGTGTCGCAGTATCAGCACGAGTTCGACTTCCAGCTCCAAACCCTCGCCGGCCACGGTTATCTCGTGGTCGTCGCGAACCCACGCGGCAGCTCCGGCCGGGGCGAGCCCTTTGCCACGGCGATCTACGCGGACTGGGGGAACAAGGATGCCCAGGACGTGCTGGCCGCAGTCGACTACGCGGTGGCGCAGGGGCTGGCCGATCCCGGGCGCCTGGGCGTCGGCGGGTGGAGCTACGGTGGGATCCTCACGAACTACGTGATCGCCCAGGATCATCGCTTCAAGGCGGCGGTGAGTGGGGCGAGCATCTCCAACGTGCTCGCCGGCTACGGCACCGACCAGTATGTGCGGGAATACGAGGGTGAGCTGGGCGTGCCGTGGAAAGCCCCCGACACCTGGGTCAGGCTGTCATTCCCGTTCCTGCACGCCGACCGGATCAACACGCCGACGCTGTTCCTGTGCGGGGATAAGGACTTCAACGTACCGCTCCTCAACTCGGAGCAGATGTACCAGGCGCTCAGGAGCATCGGCGTGGCAACCCAGCTGGTGATCTACCCGGGTACCCACCACGCCATCAACAAGCCGAGTTACCGACGGGACCGGCTCGAGCGGTATCTGGTGTGGTACGACAAGTACCTGAAACCGTAGGGGCGCAGTACGCCGCGCCCCGGCATCAGTCAACGCGTTCCAGGCGCGGGTTGGGCCGGTAACTCCGGCCCACTTTCGCCAGCGGTTTCCCCTCGACCCGTACCACGTCGGCGGTGAAGTCGAAGCGGCCCTGGAACAGGCTCGACCCCACCCCATACATGTCCACCGGCACGTCCTGCTCTTCGAACTGCCGGATCTTTTCGACAGTGAACCCGCCCGACACCACGATCCGCACGTGCTGGAACCCCTCCGCGTCGAGCGCCCGGCGCACGTTCCAGACGAGCTGGGGGTTGACCCCCGTCGGCTTGAAGGTGCCCATCTGCGGAATCACCGACTTGTCCACCAGCGTCTCCGAGGTGTCGATCCGTACGCCATAAAGCCGCTCGCCCAGCGCGCGCGCCACCTTGAGCGCCGTCCCGACGCAATCGTTCTCGAAGTCAACGAGGGTGATGAGCCGGACATTGCCGTTCATGAGCTCGGCGAATTTTTTCGAGGCGAGCACCGTATCGCCGCCGTAAGCGGCGATGAGCGCGTGCGGCACCGTGCCGACGCCTTCGGAGCCCCACCACGACGCCTGCGCGTCGGTCGACACGCCGATCGCGCCAGCGATGTGGGCCGCGTACCCGTCCCCGGTCTGGACCAGCCAGTGGTCGTGGCGGGCCGGAAAGAACATCACCTGCTTCGGCCGCGCCGCCTCGACGACCCGACGGGTGTTGGTCCCGACCTTCGTGCGGCGCGCCAGCACACCCAGGTACAGGGTCTCGAGGTGAGCGAAGGCGTCGTATGGGCCCTCGATGAGCAGCACCGTTTCCCACGGCGCGATCTCGTCGCCGTCGTACAAGGCGTAGACTTCGAGCTCCGGCCACTCCATGCTGCACAGCTTGAGAATCGCGATCGCCTCGTCGATCCCGCCGAGGAAGGCGGGGGCCTTGCCGAACACCTGCATCGTCACGCACGGGCGGTGGTCGTCCTTGAGCAGCAGTTCGCGCGTGCGGACGAAGTACTTATCGGAGTAGTAGCCCTCCCGCATCTTCTCGACGGGGAGGTGGAAGATCGCAGGGTCGAGCCGCGGCTTCCGCGCCATCGTGGGATAATACCGTGCTCAGCGCGCCGGCGGCCAGGCGAACGTAGCCATCAACGTGTCGCCGCCGACCAGGGCCACCCGGCGGGCGATATTGTCGAGCCGCCCACACCGCACCCGGGCCGTCTCCGCCGACCCCGGGACGACGACGCGCAGGCACACGACGTCCACGGCCAGGGCGAGAGCGCTGTCGCGGCCGGTCCGAGGCGGCTCGGACCGCTCCAGCGCCACGTCGAAGTCGAACGTCTCCCGGCCCAGCGTGAAGGTGACCCGCCGACCCGGCGTCTCGGGAACGAGATCAACGGCACGCTGGCTCGACGCCGTGTCACCGCGCACCAGCGTCATGCGCACCATCACCCGTCGCGGAGGGATCACCGCCTGGGCGCTGAAGGCGAGGGCACTGTCCATCACGGTCACTTCCTCGCTGGCTCGCGTCTCTCCCGCCGCGAACCCGCGGCTCACGGTGATCTCCACCCACACCACCCGCCGCTGGCCCACGCCCGGCGGCCCGAAGGGATAGAGCAGGGTCGTCCCGCCCCACGGGATGCGTGACCACCGCCGGTAGCTGTCTTCCTCCCACAGCGGCAACCCGCGACGCGAGCGGCCGACCTGTCGCCGACCGAAGAACACCCCCACCAGGTTCACGGTGTCCGGCTCTGGAAGGGTGCCGAGCAGGGCCTGGAGCTCCGTCGCACGGGCCCGCAGCGCAAGCCGCAGGTCCGTCTCCGGCGGGCCGCTCACCGCGGCGCTGGCGAGCAGGTGCGTCTCGCCGGCGACGCGCTCGACCACCCGCAGGTGGTAGGTGACGCGGTAATTCGGGGCCTGCGGCGCGGCGGTGGCCCCGACCCCCGCGCCCACGCCCAGCGCTGCGACGACCAGACTAGCGCGCCAGGAACGTCGCACGCGTCGTCTCGATCGCTTCCGACCCCGGCCCGCCCCAACGGCCGTGCCCCAGCCAGCCCGCCGCCGCGCCGGCGACGAGGCTCGCCGCCATCCACAGCGCCAGCGTGCGCCCGCGGATCCGCGGACGCGGTACAATGCGCGCGTGCGGCTCGCCGGCGGAGCGGGCGAACGCGACTCGCAGCTCGAGATGGCTCACGCGCGCCTCCGCGCAGTGCCGGCATCCGGCGAGGTGGCGGGCCAGCGAGGCCCGCTCGGGGAGACTCAGCTCGCCGTCCAGCTCGAGGTCGATCTGCTGCACCCATTCGTCGTGGTTCACGGCAGCTCCTCCCGCACCCGGTAGCGCAGCGCCCGGCGCTGCATCCAGCGCACGGCGAACGCGTCCACCAGTGCGCGGAAAACACGGTTCCACATCCCGTACTTCGTCTGCCCGAAGCGACGGGTCCGGTGGTGCACGGGCACCTCGGTCACCCGACCCCCCTGCATCCTGACCAGCGTAGGCAGGAAGCGGTGCATCCCGTTGAACAGCGGCAGCGCGCGCAGGGCCTCGGCGCGAAACGCCTTGAGGGAGCAGCCGGTATCGCGGATCGTCTCGCGGTTGAGCCGGTTGCGCACCCCGTTGGCGATACGGCTCTGCAGCCGCTTCCAACCCGAGTCCCGCCGGTCCACCCGGTACCCGGCGACCGCCGCCGCCCCGCTTTGCTCCAGCTCGGCGAGCAGCACGGGAATGTCGGCCGGGTCGTTCTGGAGATCGGCGTCGAGGGTGACGATGACGCGCCCGCGGGCGGCGCCGAAGCCCGCGGCGAAGGCGGCGGTCTGCCCGGCGTTCGCGGCGAACGCCACGATGTGAATCTCGGGGTGCGCGCGTTTCAGTGCCTTGAGCACATCGAGCGAGCCGTCGGTGGAGCCGTCGTCGACGGCCACGATCTCGTAGCGTCCCACGCCCGTCCGGCCGGCCAGCGCCCGGCCGATCTCCTCGACCAGGACCGGCAGATTGTCGCGCTCATTGTACACCGGCACGACCAGCGAGAGCTCAACCGCGGCGGACATACTTGAGCTCGGGCGCGTCGGGATACCGGCTGATCAGCCGGTCGATGACGGCCTCCGCTTTGGCGGCGTCGTGCTGGTGCGTGCGGTAGATCTCGGCGAGGCGAATACCGGCGAGCACGACGCGGTGGGGCGGCGGCGGCGGATCGGCCTCCACCAGCCGCTCGAGCATCGTCGTTTCGTCCTGAATGGTGATGCCCCTGCCCCCCGGCATGGCCCCGCCCGTCAAGGCGTCGCCCACGAATCTGCCGAGCGGCTCGAGCACCGATCCGAACAGCGCGTCGAAAAACCCCCAGGCGCCCCACAAGGCGAGCACCAACGCGACGAAGCGCCATTCGATGTGCCCCGCATCGATCGAAACCACGATGAGCGCGAGGGCCGCGAGCGCCATCGCAGCGCCCAGGATCCCGCGCACCACCGCGCGCGCGCTCGGGGGATCTGTGACGTCCACGGGGAGCAAGTTGACAGAGCCCGCCCGGCGGCGCAACCTACGCACGCGCATTTCACCGGAGCCGCTCGTGTCCGACCTATTGTCGCGCCGTGAGTTCCTCGCCTCCGCTGCCGTCGGCGTCGCGGCGACGCAGGCGCGCGATATCCCGTTTCCGATGCGCCCGCCGCGGCCGCTCCCGCCCCACAGTCGCTGGGCCGCGAAACCGGTCGCGGTCTCGAGCGCCAACGGATTGCGGGCCGTGCAAAAAGCGTTCGACCTGCTGCTCCAGGGGGCGGACACCCTCGATGCCGTGATCGAGGGGGTGAAGATCCAGGAGCTCGACCCCAACGACGATTCGGTGGGCTACGGCGGCCTCCCCAACGCCGACGGCGTGGTGCAGCTCGATGCGTCCTGCATGCACGGGCCCACCAAGCGGGCCGGGGCGGTGGGCGCACTCGAGGGGATCAAGACGCCCTCCGAGGTCGCCAAGCTGGTGCTCAAGTACACGAACCACATCTTCCTGGTGGGGGAGGGCGCGAAGCGGTTCGCGCTCCAGTACGGCTTCAAAGAGGAGGATCTGCTCACGCCGCACGCGCGCGAAGTGTGGCTGCACTGGCGGGCGAATCTCAACCCGTCCGACGATTACCTGGACGTGCTCGAGACCCAGGACATGTCGGTCCGGCCTACCGGAACCATCAACTGTAATGCCGTCACCCCGCAGGGCGAGATCTCCTCCGTGACGACCACCAGCGGCCTGGCGTTCAAGATCCCGGGGCGCGTGGGCGACAGCCCGATCATCGGCGCCGGCCAGTACACCGACAACGACATCGGCGCCGCGGGCTCGACCGGCCGCGGCGAATCGAACATCAAGGTGTGCGGCGGCTTCCTGACGGTCGAATTCATGCGGCGGGGGATGAAGCCTGCCGATGCGTGTCTCGAGACCCTGAAGCGCGTGGTGCAGCTCACGGAGCCGCGCCTGCTAGGCCCGGACGGTAAGCCGACGTTCGATCTCAAGTTCTATGCGGTGAACAAACGCGGGGACTTCGGCGCCGCCTCGCTCTACCCGGCGCGCTACGCCGCGCACGACGGCACCGAGGCCAAACTCCGGGACATGGCCCATCTCTACGAGCGGCCCGCTGCGAGCCGCTAGCCTCGCGCTCGCGCTGCTCGCGGCCGCCGCCCCGGGACTCGCCGCACAGCGCTTTTGGCGCAGCAACCTCTACCCCAATCTGTCCCACAGCCCCGGGGACGGGTTGTGGATCGGGCTTCACTACGGGCGGTACAGTCCGCTCGGCTTCGCCGAGCGTCCGGAGCCCAACTTCGCGTCGATCAACCTCGATGCCGGCGCCAGTACCCAGGGCAGCTACGCGTTCGTCGTGGACGGGCAGGCACCGGCGTGGTGGGCGGGCTGGCGGGCCGGACTCACCTTCGGCGCCGTGCGCGTGAACCGCCTCGGCTATTTCGGGCTGGGAAACGACACGAAATACTCGCGGGACAGCCTTACGATCGCAGGGTCCTACTTCTACAAGGTGAGCCGCACCACCCAGTTCGCGCGCGCCACCGTGCAGCGCCGGGTGATCGGACCGCTGCGGATCCTGGCCGGCGCTTCGATCGACCATTCCGACTTCCGCGCCCTCCCGGGGCGGAGTGTGTTTCGCAACGATCTCGCCGCCGCGGTAGTCGATCCGGGCACGATCCCGTTCACGGACAAGGTGGTCCGCGCCGGCGTCGTGCTGGATACCCGGGACAACGAAATCGACCCCCATCGCGGGATCGCCGCGGAAGCGCTGTTCGCGAGCGGCACGGGCTATACCCGCACGACGGCGAGCGCCAGGGTATTCGTGCACCCGCTCCGGCGGCTGACGCTGGCGGGGCGGATCGCAGCCGAGGGCACCGGCGGCAACCCACCCCTCGCGGCGATGGAACTGATGGAGTCGTCGGAGCGGCCCTTCGTGGCGGTGGGCGGCTACTACTCGCTCCGGTCATACTACAATGGTCGCTTCACCGGGCCGGGCAAGCTGCTCGGCGGGCTAGAGGCACGGTATGCGGTACTGTTGGTGCCGGGTCTGGTGGAGGTCAAGCTGGTGGCGTTTTACGACGCCGGTCGCGTGTTCGGGCCGGGCGAGGGGGTGCGGCTCACCACTGCCGGCCTGCACCGCGCCGGCGGCGGCGAGCTGGCGGTGCGTATGCTGCGCAATTCCCTCCTGGTGATCGGCTACGGCCACGGGAGCGATGGGGGACGGCTGCTGTTGGGGACGAGCTGGAGTTACTGACCGGAGCCTCGCTCCAGCTCCCGGATTTCGACACCCCGCTTGGCCAGCGCCGCGACGTAGTCGCCGAACGGCACCGCTTCGTCCGGCGTTCGCACCCCCCTCGCGGCGATGCGGCCGTCCACCTGCATGAGGCCGGTGATGGCGAGCGAATAGCCGGTGGTCCGCATCATCGCGCTGATGCCGTGCGCCTCATCGGAGTAGTCGAGCAGTTGCCACGCGACGGCCTTGCCGTTTCTCCCCCGCACCTCGACCCGCAGCGCGACCAAGTCCCGCCCCTCGGGCTTCGTGAGCTTGGGGGACACCGTGGCAATGAACGCCTCCCGCGGCACGACGTCTTTCCCCTTCACTTTGACGGGTGTGAGGTCGAGGAGGCCGAGCTCGCGGATCGGCCGCATGATCCCGCTGTGCCCCGGGTAGCGCAGCGTCTTGTACTCCATCGTACGGACCTTGCCCTCGTACGCCCACGGCAGCGTGGAGATGCCGCCGCCGGTGTGGAACGCCTCGAGCTGGCCCACGGGCGGCGGAAACGTCACGTGCTCGAGCTCGGACAGGGCATCGACACGCGCCGGCTTGCCGTCGCGCAGCACCCAGGACGGTGTCGTGTAGTAATCGAGCGCGCCCTCGAGCGAGTACACGATCTGGTAGTTGAGCGGTGGCTCGGGGTGCTGCGGCAACCCGCCGACGTAGACCTTCACGGACTCCGCGTCGCCCACCCGCCGGATCCCCTCCGCCGCGAGTACGTTGACCATCCCCGGCGCAAGGCCGCAGTCCGGGATCACCGAGACGTTGCGCTGTTGCGCCTCGGCGTCCAGCTCCTTCTGCTGGAATACGATCTCCGTGTTGCCGCCCAGATCGGCGCAGTGGATACCCGCGTCCACCGCGGCCCGAGAGACGGCGAGGTTGAAGTAGTACGGCGCCGCGTTCTGGACCGCGGCGTGACCGGCCATGGCGGCGCGCAGCGCGGCGCCGTCCTGCACGTCGAGCTTCAGGAGCGCGAGTCGTTTCCCGACGTGCGGCTCGAGGAATCCGGGAATACGCTCGGGCTTCAAGTCCGCGATGGTGACCCGCTCGACGCCGGGCTGCCGCAGCAGATCGTAGGCGCAGGCCGAGCCCTGAAGTCCGGCGCCCAGCACCAACATGCGCATCGCGCTACCGCCTCCGTATCAATGGGAAAAATAAGCGGCGGAAAGCTAGACAGTCCCGGCAGGCGACGGTAGGCCGCGTTAGATTCGCCTCCGATGAGCCAAGCCGACCTCACTCGCGAGCGGCTCGTGCATGCGGCGCTCGAGCTGTTCACCGCGCAGGGCTACCACGAGACCACCACGCCACAGATCGCCAAGAAGGCCGGCGTGGCGGAGGGCACGATTTACCGGCATTTCACGAGCAAGCAGCACTGCTTCAACGAGCTGTACCGCGCGGCGGCACGCTGGGCGGGGCAGCTCGTCAAGGACGCCGACGCGCTCAAGGTGGGACCGCGTGAAAAACTCGCCGACCTGGGCCGCGGGCTCGTGACGGGGGCGGCGCAGGAGACGGCCCGCGCCCGGCTGTTCTTCATCCAGCGGCACGAGGACTTGCTGGACGAGGAGAGTCGCAAGACCGCCCGCGACTTCCGCCTCGGCCTCGAGAGCCTGATCGCCCAGGGGAAGGCTGACGGCTCGGTGAAGGCCGGTGCCGCCGAAGTGTGGGCCGGGGTATGGCTCGGCGTGGTGACGCTCGTGATCGACCGGGTGTCGGCCAAGGAGTGGCCGGAGACGCACGCTGGGGTGAAGCTGGCATTGGACGGAGCCTGGGACGCGATCGCCGCCACGCGGGGGTGATCGCCCACCCGAGCCCGGCTCCGCGACAAAAAGACGCAGTCGCTGCGCCGGGCTCGGGCGGGCTCTCACCGGCCAGCATTGACGCCCGTCGGGGTCTCGCGGAGCGACTGCGTATTTTTGTCGCGAAGCGAGACCCCGACGAGCGTCAAATCCGTCGCAGCTCGAACAGCTCCATCTCCGGCGGCGTGAACACCCGGATCGGCACGCCCACGACGCCGATCCCGCGGCTCACGTATAGCTGGCTGGTCCCGCGCTGAAAGTGCCCCATCACGTACTTGGTGATCAGGCTTCCCGTCGACCAGCCGATCACCGGCAGATAGAACTGGCCGCCGTGGATGTGTCCCGCCAGCGTGAGCGGGATACCGCGCGGCACCGCCGTGTCCCAGGCGCCGGGGCGGTGGGTGAGCAGCACCCGGAACGCGCGGGAAGCGGGGGGCACGGCGGCGAGCGCCGCATCCACGTCCGCCGCCTGGGGATCATCCACCTGCCAGTTGTGCGGGTCGTCGATCCCGAGTAGCGCGAGCACGGCGCCGTTGCGCTCGATCACGTGACAGCCGTTCTGCACGAATACCTGGCCCGCGTCGCGGCACCCCCGGATGACTTCACGCTCTCCGGTATAGTAGTCGTGGTTGCCGAGCACCGTCACGACGCCGAGCGGCGCCGAGAGCTCGCGGAACGCACGCACGTAGGGTGGGATGTAGGCGGGGGAGATGTCGATCATGTCTCCCGTCTGGACGATCAGATCGGGCCGGAGCGCGTTCGCATGCGCCACGATCTCCTGCATCCCGTCTTCACCAAGGTGGATGCCGGCGTGTAGGTCCGAGAGGTGGAGCAGCTTGAGCCCGTCGAGCCCGGGTGGGAGATCGGGAAACACGAGGGTGCGACGCGTGACTTGAGGGAGTCGATAGGAGCTCCAGATGCCGTACGTCGAGAGGGCGGCTCCGGCGCCGGCGTACGCGTAAGTCGCACGAGCCAGGAAGCGGCGCCGAGACAGGGAGCGGGGAGCAGGGAGCGGTTCCTCCCGCTGCGTGTGGGGGCCACGTTCTGCCGCGGAGGGTCCCGCTCCCCGCTCCCCTCGCAATCTCGCGCTCAGCCACCACAGCAGTTTTCCAAATAGGTACACGGTGATCAGCGCGCAGTAGATCCACCCCAGCAGCTGCCACGCGATCCACGGACCCGTGAATGGGATTCGGGCGACGCCCCACATGCTGCCGCCGAACAGCACGCGCTGGCCCACGATGAGCCACGGGAGGTTGAACGCGATGAAGACGGTGGCCAGCGCGACCCGCACCAGGCGCTCCCGACGGGGCTGGGTGGGGTCGGGCAGGCGCTCGCGCAGGTACATGTAGATCAGCACCTGCGGTGCCATGAAGAGAAGGAGATAGATTAGGCGCGTGAACACTGCGTCGCGGCTCCTCATGTGTCTGGTCGTGGCGGCCCTCGCGCCCTGGGGTGGAGCGGTGGCCGCGCAACAGCTCACTGCCGCGGAGCGCGCCGCGGCGGTCGCCTCGGTGTGGGCGGAGGCGCGCTACAACTTCGCCTACTGGGACCGGGTGCGGGCCGATTGGGACTCCGGGCTCGTCGCCAATCTGAAACTCGCCGCCGAGCCGCAATCCGACCTGCTCTTCTACCGCCGGTTGCGGCGCCTCGTCGCCGTGCTGGGCGACGGACGCGCCGCGGTGGTCGCACCCCCGACCCTGCGCTCCCGCATTGCGCGTCCGCCGCTGCTCCTGTCCAGCGTCGAGCGTCGGCCCTTCATTCTCGATTACGCGGAGAACGACGAGATGCGCGTGGCGCGTCCCCCGCGACTCGCCGAAATCCTCGCCGTCCAGGGCATTCCGGCGGAACAGTGGATCCGTGATTCCGTGTTACCGGAGGTCTCAGCGGCCACCCCGGCCGACCGCTGGCAGCGCGCCACCGCGTGGATGCTCCAGGGCGACAAAGGTACCACCGTCCATCTCCTCGTTCGCGTGCCGGGGGCCGAGCCACGCGGTCTCAGCGTCACCCGCAGCCTGTCGCTCAATGATCGCTGGCCGCTCGACCCGCCGGCGTTCGCCACGGATTCCCTGCCGGGCGGCATCGCCGTCGTCCGAATCGCCTCCCTGGAGAACGAAGAGGTGGTACGCGAGCTCGACCGCGCGTTTCCCGACTTCGCCCGCGTACAGGGGCTGGTGCTGGACCTGCGCCGCGCCGCCGACGGGAAGACCGAATACGCCTACCAGATCCTCGCCCGCCTCACCGACCGCCCGTTTCCCGCCGTGCGCTGGAGAACGCCCCAGTATCGGGCCGTGTTCCGGGCCTGGAACCTGGGCGATTCCGCTACCACGTGGTACGGACCGGAGACGGGCACGGTTGCGCCCCGCACGGACCGTCCGCCATACGGAGGACCTATGGCGGTGCTGGCCTCGAGCGCCACCGCCGGTGCGGCGGAAGACCTGCTGGCCGCGTTCCGCGCCGCGAGTCGCGGCGTCATCATCGGAGAGGCGACCGGGGGGAGCCCGGGAGACGTCGCGACGTTCGCGCTGCCGAAGAGCTGGACCGTACAATTCTCGGTCACCCGCCACGAGGCACCCGACGGCACGACGTTCGCGGGCGTCGGCGTGAAGCCTCACCTCGTCGTGATCCGGACGGTGAACGACCTGCTCGCGGGAAACGAGCCGGCACTGGAGAAAGCGCGAGAATACTTCAGCAGCGGACTGCCGCCGCCCTAGCGCTCCAGATTCCCTCTGAAGAACCCCACGACCGCCCTCCAAGCGCTGTCCGCGACTTCCGGCTTTTCGCGGGCCCGCAGGAAACCGTGGCCGACGCCGGGATAAATCGTATAGCGGTAGTCCTTGTGGTATGTCCGGATCGCCCCATCCACATCGCCCAGGCCGGCGTTGATGCGCGCGTCGTTCTCGGCGTAGACGCCGAGTCCCTTGGCCCGTATGCGCGCGATCGACATCGCGTCGGGGCCCGGCCCGTAGCAGACGACGAACGCTCGGAGCGACGGGTTATTGGTGGCATAGCGGAAGCTCTGGCCGCCGCCCCAGCAGAACCCGATGACGCCCACCCGGTCGGCCCGGGCCGCCTTGATGCGCCTGACGTACGCCACGGTCGCATCCAGGTCCTTCGTGACCGTGTCCGGGTCGAGCCCGGCGATGAGCTTACGGGCGTCGTCCGTGGACGGCGGCGTGCCGCCGCGGCGCGACAGCAGATCGGGAGCGATCGCGACGAACCCGTCTTTGGCGAGCTGCTCCGTGGTCTGGCGGATGAAGTCCGACATCCCGAAGATCTCGTGGATCACTACGACGACGGGCGCCGGATCCTTGCGCTCCGGATACGCGAGGTAGGCAGTGATGGTGTCGCGGCCGCTCGGGAATTTCACGTATTCGGTGTGAATGTCGGAGCGGTGAAGGTTGGGCACAGCGAACAGCATTCCCGCCAGTACGCCAACACCGCCACCTACGTGCAGCGCCTGCCACCGCCGTGCACCGCCATCCGCCGCCCTAGTGCCCATAGCTCACCCTCCAGATCCGATCGCCCGCGTCGTCGCTCACCAGCAGCGCTCCATCCCGCATCACCAGGAGCCCGACCGGTCGCCCCCAGCGCGATCCGTTATCCAGCTGCCACCCCGTGACGAAGTCGTCGACCGAGACCGGCCGGCCGTTCTGCACGTGCACCCGGACAACCTTCGCACCCGTGGGTACCGAGCGATTCCAGGAGCCGTGATACGTCATGAACGCATCGCCCGCGTAGCCGACGGGAAACATCGCGCCGGTGTAGAACGCGAGCCCGAGGGGCGCCGAGTGTGCTTGTACCGCTAGCGCCGGCGGCTCGACACCGGAGCAGTCTGCTCCGGAATACTCGGGGTTGGGCTGGTTCGGCAAATAGCACTGGGGCCAGCCGTACCACTTGCCGTCTTTGAGAATGTTCAGATGCTCGGGCGGAACGTTGTCGCCCAAGTTGTCGCGGTCGTTGTTGTTCGCCCAAAGCTCGCCGGTGGTCGGGTGAAAGGCGAGGCCTACCGAGTTGCGGAGCCCTCGGGCGAAGATGCGCCCGCCCGACCCATCCAGGTTGAAGCGCGTCACCGCCGCGCGCATCGAGTCGCCCGGCAGCTCGACGCACACGTTGCACGACGACCCGGCGGCGACGTACATGAAATTATCGGGGCCGATCACGACCGTGCGGGTGCCGTGTCCGCCACTCGGCAGGCGCGGCACCAGCGTGCTGGGCGTGGTCGCCCCGGGGACCAGCCGCTTCACGGCAGTCTGCTCGGCGAAGTACATCGTATCGCCCCGGAACGCGATGCCGAAGGGACTATTCAGGCCGCTCAGCACGGCTTGGGCCGGCGCGTCCGCCACGCCGTCGCCGTTCGCGTCCACCAGCCGGACAATCTGGCCGGCGCCGGGCAGCGAGGCATACACCGCACCGCCCGGACCGAGCGCCAGGTAGCGGACGCCGTTCAGACCCTCGGCGAACAGATTGACCGTGAAGCCGCGCGGCACGTACAGCGCGTGTCCGGCGATGAACACGGTGTCCAGGCTCCCGGACGGAGGAGGCGGGGGGGGCGGGGGGGGCGGGGGCGGGGGCGGGCGCGTGGTGTCCTCCGCCGGGATGGCGCAGGCGAGCACCACCGATGCAACCCAGAGGAGTCGGTTCATTGAAGCCTCTGCAGGTCTCGTCCCTCGCATCGCTACCCCGCGCGCCGACGAACGTTCGCGGCTACGGGGCGCTCCTCGCATACACGCCCTGCAGTGCGCTGGCACCAGGCGGCATCCGGTCGCGACTCTGCAGCGCTTGTTCCGTGGCGCGCTCCACCTCGACCGTCACCTCGGCCTCGATGGTCTCGAGCTGCGTGACAGGGATCCCCTCTGCCTTCAAGTATTCCTCGTACATCCCGATCGGATCCCGCTTCCCCCAGTGCGCGAACAGGGCGGCGGGGAGGGTGTCGCGCGCCTCGCGCTCGTCATGGGTCGCGTGCCCTCCCATCCGGAATGTCTCGGCGACGAGCAGCGCGGGTCCCGCGCCGCGGCGGCAGCGCTCGGCCGCGAGTGCCGTCGCCGCGTACGCGTCCAGCACGTTGTTGCCGTCGAACGCGGCGCCCGCGATGCCATAGCTCCCCGCCCAGTCGGCAAAGCTGCCGGGCAGGTGATGCTGGTCGAGCCGGGTACCGAGGGCGACCTGGTTGTTCTGGAGGATGAAGATCGCAGGCAGCTTCTGGACCGCCGCGAAGTTGGTGCCTTCGTGGGCCGCCGCCGTCTTGGTGGAGCCGTCGCCCACCCAGGTGAGGGCCACGCGCGGCTCCTGCCTCATCTTGAACGTGAGCGCGATTCCGGTGATCACCGGGACCATGTCCCCCACGTGCGAGATGGGCTGCAGCACACCCTGCGCCCAGGCGCCGACGTGCAGGTCGCGGCCGCGCGCCGGCGAGTCCTCGCTGCCGAGATAGGCGCGCAGCATGTCGCTGACGGGCAGCCCCAGCTCGCAGCAGGCCGCCGCGTTCCGAATCATGGGCGCGACGACATCCGTCCCCCGCTGGAGCGCGTGCACCGGGCCGACGGTCGTCGCCTCCTCCCCGGTGCCAAGCCACGCTTTGGAGATGACCCCGGTGCGCACCCAGCGCTTGAGCTGAATGTCGTGCAGCCGGGCGCGCAGCAAGCCGGCGTACAGCGCGAGCTTGGTCGCGACCGGGAGACGAGTGACGACGGCGGCCCGCTCGGGATCCCGGTCGATCGCCTCCCGGAAGCCGCGCACCAGGGCAGGGTCCGCCGTCCACTCGACGTACTCGGGCGGATCGAAGGCGGGGAAGCGCCTTATCTCAGCTTCTCCTTGATCTTCGACAGGAAGCCGCCGCTGTGCAACGCGGTGAGCGCTTCGGCGAACTCGAGCGCGGTGTTGTAGCGCGCGTCGGGATTCGCTTCCATCGCGCGGGCCAGCGCGCTCTCCAGGCCTTCGGACAGATCGGGGCGGTGCCGGCGCAGCTTCTGCGGCTGCCCGCGCAGGCGGGCGATCATCATCTCCTGGGCGTTCCGCCCCTGGAACGGCAATTTGCCAGTGAACATCTCGAAGGCGACGATGCCGAGCGCGTAGATGTCGGAGCGGGCGTCGAGCGGCTTCCCCCGGATCTGCTCCGGGCTCATGAACTCCGGCGTCCCGAGGATGATGCCGGTCGCGGTGAGCTTCGCGATGGCCGGATCGGCCCGGCGCTCCTTCGCAAGGCCGAAGTCCATGACCACCGCCCGCTCGCGACCGCCATCCTCGGCCACGAGCATGATGTTCTCGGGCTTCAAGTCGCGGTGCACGATCTGGAGCTCGTGCGCGTGGTGCAACCCGGCGCACACCTGTCGCAGCACGTCGATCCCGGCGGCGAGACTCATCGGCCCACCCTTCACTTCGCGGTCCGAGAGGAGCTCGCCCTTCAGGAACGGCATGACCAGATAGATCAGCCCATCCTCGGACTCACCCAGCCGCAGGATGCGGCAGACATTCGGATGGTCGAGGCGCATGGCGAGCCCGGCCTCGCGCCGCAGCCGCTCCACCGAGCTCCGGTCGGTGGCGAGCTTGGGGGAGAGCACCTTGATCGCCACGTCGTGCCCCGTCGCCACTTCGCGGGCGAGGTAGACGTACGACATGCCCCCTTCCCCGAGCTTCTTTTGGACCTGGTAGCGCGAGTCGAGCACCTCCCCCAGGAGGGAGGAGGCGCGGTCGAGTCCCGGCTTCGCCTGCGGTGGCGTGCGCAGACCCGTCCCGCCGCTGGACGAGGGGCGGGAGGGGGGCCGTGGCGTGGCGGCCTTCGCCTGCACCTCCACGAGCATGTTCCCGTCGCGGGGGCAGAACCGGGCGCTGTCGACGTACACGGTCCCGCACTTGGGACAGCGGCGCTCGCTCATTGACGCACCAAGTTGCGCCCTTCGTTCTTCGCGCGATAGAGGGCCTGGTCGGCGAGCGCCACGAAGCTGTCGGCGCTGGAGACGCGGTCGTCGGGGAACGACGCCAACCCGATCGAGATCGTCAGGTTGAGCGGGTTCTCGCCCGGGTCGGCGAAGTCGTGATGCATCACGCGCCGCCGCAGGCGCTCGGCGAAGATGGCGGAGCCGTGGAGCGCCGTCTCGGGCATGACGACGACGAACTCCTCCCCGCCGTAGCGGGCGACCAGGTCCACCGAGCGCGCCTCCCGTCGCAGGATCTCGCCGACCTGGCGCAGCACCGAATCCCCGGCAATGTGGCCGCGCGTATCGTTCACGAGCTTGAACCGGTCGATGTCCGCGAGCAGGATGGTCAGCGCGAGATTGTACCGACGCGCGCGGTCGAGTTCCGCCTCGAGCTCTTCCGACAGGGCACGGCGGTTCAAGCAGCCGGTGAGCGCGTCCGTCGCCGCCAGCTTCTCGAGCCGTTTCTTGTCCGATACCGCCGTTTCGAAATCGTACGCCTTCTCGATCGCCGCGACGGCCGTGCGAATCACCGTCTCCGAGAACTGGGCATCGGCGCGCGTGAGGGGCGGATCCTCACCCGTGGTCCGCAGGAAGAACACGCCGAGCTGCTGGTCCTTCATCGAGAACGGCAGGGCCACCGCGGAGCGGGTCGGTACGTTGATCTGCTCGTGCTGCCACCGCAGGCGCTCCTCCTGGTACAGCGGGTCCGTCGCCACGTCTTCGACCAGCACCGAGCGACTGGTGGTCAGCGCCCGCTGGATCTCGGGGTAGCGCGCGAGCTCGATCTGGAGGTTGCGCAGCATGGGGTTCTCGTACGCCGCCACGACCACGCCCAGCTGGTCTCCGGGCTTGGCGAGCACCATCGAGCACTTGGAGATCTGCAGCACGCGCGCCACGCGCCGCACCAGGATGTGATAGATCTCGTCGGGTTTGAGGGAGTCGGTGACCTCGTGCAGGATGTCGACGATCGCGGCGCGGCTCTGCGCCTCGTCGCGCGCCCGCGCCAGCTCCTGCGCCGAGCGGATGTGGGCCTTGACGCGCGCCAGGAGCTCCCGCACCCGGAACGGCTTCGAGATGAAGTCCGCCGCGCCCAGGCCCAGCGCCTTGACCGTCGCCTCTTCGGGAGGCATCGACGAGATCATCAGCACCGGAACGTCCCGGAAACGATCGTCGGCTTTCATTCTCGCGAGCAGCTGCAGCCCGTCGACCTTCGGCATCATGATGTCGAGCAGCAGCAGGTTGGGGCGCTCTTCCTCGAGCTTCCCCATGAGCCCCTCGCCGCCGGGCGCGATGACGACCTCGTACCCGTTCTCCTTCAGGATCCAGGTCAAGGTCCGCACCAGCGACTGATCGTCGTCGGCGACCAGGATCTTGGCGGCGGGCTCGGGCATCGGGTCTTCAGTCCTCGAGCAGCGAGGGGTCGACGTTGCCGCCGCTCACCACGAGCACCGTGGGGGGGACGGGGCGTACCGCACCGGAGCGCACCGCGGCCGTGGTCGCGGCGCCCGACGGCTCCACCGTCAGGTGACAGCGCTGCCAGAGAAAATGTACCGCCTCGCGCAGCGCGTCGTCGTCCACGAGCGCCACGCCCGCCACGCGGTCGCGGTGTGCCGCGAGGTGCGCGAACGGGATCTCACCCACGCTGAGCGTGATCAGCCCGTCGGCCAGGCTCGCGGTACGATCGAGCCGCACGGGGTGGCCCGCCTCGAGCGAGCGCTTGAGCTTCGGGGCGCCGGCGGGCTCCACCCCCCAGACGCCGGCGCGGCTGCCCGCCGCCGCCAGCCCGGTGACCACGCCGGCGATGAGCCCGCCCCCACCCACGGGCACCACCACCGTGCGGACGTCGGGAAGCTGTTCCGCGATCTCGAGCCCCACCGTCGCCTGCCCCGCCACGATGTCCGGGTGGTCGAACGGCGGCACAATAGCGAGCCCGTCCCGAACGGCGATCTCCTCGGCCGCGCGTTGCCGGTCTTCCGAGGTGCGGCCCGCGAGCACCACTTCCCCTCCCCACTTCTTCACACCCGCGACTTTCACGGCCGGCGCCGTCTCGGGCATGACGACCACCGCCCGCACCCCCACCAGCTGCGCTGCGTAGGCCACCGCCTGGCCGTGGTTCCCGCTGGAGTACGTGATGACCCCCTTGCGGCTTGCGGCTTGCGGCAGGCGTCTGATCGCATTGTACGCCCCCCGCAGCTTGAACGCGCCGATGGGCTGGAGGTTCTCGAGCTTCAGATAGGCGTTGAGCGGGTCGACGAAACGCAGGGGCGTGCGAACCGCCACCCCGGCGAGCCCCGAGGCAGCCTCCCGAACGTCCTGGGCGCTGACCACGCTACTTTTTCTTCTTCGTCGGCGGCGCCTTCTTCTTTGCGGGGGCCTTCTTGGCCTTGGCGGAGGTCCGCGGGGCGTCGGCATCCTCCGCGTCGCCTTCGCCGTCGTCCGCTTCGTCTTCCTTCACGACCCGGGCCACGTCCACCACCAGATCACCCGGCGTCAGGTTCATGATTTTCACGCCCTGGGTGTTGCGGCCCGAAATGCGGATGCCCTCGACCGGCACGCGGATCATGATCCCCTTCTTGGTGATCATCATCAGCTCGTCGTCGGGGAGCACTTCCTTGAGGGCGACGATGTTGCCCGTTTTGTCGGCGCGCTTCAAGGTGATGATGCCGCGGCCGCCCCGGTGCTGCACCCGGTACTCGTCGAGCTCCGACCGCTTGCCCATCCCCTTCTCGGTCACCGTCAGCAGCGTGGACTTGCGGCGCACCACCACCATGTCGATCACCTGGTCCTTCTTATCGAGCTCGATGCCTTTCACGCCGGTGGCCGCGCGTCCCATGTCGCGCACGTCTTTCTCGTGGAACCGGATGCTCATGCCGTGATGAGTGGCGAGCACGATGTCGTTCCGGCCGTCGGTCACCTGGACGTCGATCAGCTCGTCGCCCTTCTCGATGTTGATCGCGCGAATACCGACCGAGCGCGG
>Ga0075433_10000142_pt1 | contig 37611 bp, 31 predicted proteins | sample RhiMethybrSRZTD2_FD_75299 | JGI IMG/M metagenome (GOLD analysis project Ga0075433, IMG submission 75299) | Populus rhizosphere microbial communities from Tennessee, USA - Rhizosphere MetaG P. TD hybrid SRZTD2 | ecosystem: Host-associated > Plants > Roots > Rhizosphere > Soil | place: USA... | reverse complement strand
CGTCAGAGCACGCAGTCAGCTCGAGTGTGAAAGCTCAACTGCGTCGAGCCTTGTAGAATGCGGCCACCCTCTTCACAGGAGTCATGCTCAGCGTCCTTGTAGTTGATGCTGACGACGACGCCCTCAAGGCCATCGGTGAGATCCTGCATGGCGCAGGCATCAGTGCTTCCCTCGCAAGCACCGGGCTCCATGCGCTGACACTCTTCCGTCGGGTCCTCGTGGATGTCGTCGTCGTGGACCTGCGTCTGCCCGATTTCGGCGGAATCGAATTGCTGCGCGCATTTCGCGACGAGCGGTCTGGTGTGCCGGTGATTGTCACCGGCGTCGGATCGCCCGGGGCGGCAATCGAAGCGGGACGATTGGGTGCAGCGGAGTACCTCGAGAAGCCGGTGCATCCCGATCAGCTCATCGATGCCGTCTTGGCACGCGCGCCGATCAGCGATCGCATGCGCTGGGCCGACGAGCCGCACGCCCTCTGGACCAATCCGCAAGTGATGCAGGCGGTGCGCGCCATCGACGATCGCTACTGGGACTCCGAGCTCACGCTGCGATCGCTCGCTCGTGAAGTGGGCGTCTCGTCAGAGCATCTCTGTCGCGTCTTGAGGCGTCAGACCGGCGGCACATTCGTGGCGCTGCTGCGACGCGCGCGTGTGCGCGCGGCGTGCCGGATGCTGACGACGACCACGCTGTGCATGAAGGAGATCGCCGCGCATGTGGGCTTCTCGAGCCCGAATCGTTTTGCGCGCGACTTCAGGAAAGTGTGCGGCGTCACACCATCCGGGTACCGCATCAGCGCATCGCGCGCGGACGCGCCGCAGGACGCCGGCACACCGGCGACGGTCTCCGAGTCGTAGGGCGCGCGGCGCGCGCGTGCACTACTGCGAGACAGGTACTAGCACTCGGTCAATTTTCGACAAGCATTATCAACACGCCGCAAGGGTTCCTCCTTTGATTCGTCTGGTTGGACGCGGACAATAGCGAACCTGGTAACGCTCCCCACCATTCGATGATCACGTGAGTCCCTTGGCTGGCCGACGCGCGCACGCGCGAAGGCGGCCGCCCGGATGCCCACGCGTGGTCGATCTGTCACCGTCCGGCACCTAGCCGGACACGACGCGTTTGTCTTCGCCCTCGGCGGGGGAAAGGGGCTTTCCAATGCGCAATGCCTTCTCGGTAGGCGTGTGTCTCGGCGCAGCTGCGCTTGCGGTCGCAATCACCTTCAACGACCGCGTCTTGTCACAACAGAACGGCGAAGGCCTCTCGGCGCGTGCTGAGACCACGGCGGAGGCCACAGCGACGGCGACGGCGATTCCCATCACCGACGCGGTAACCGGTTTCGACGGAGCATCCAACGGGTATGCAGAGGAGTACTGCAACAATCAGGGCGCGCTGTCTCACACCAACGAATCGCCGGACATTCCAAGGAACGTGTGCAGCTTCGACTCGGCGGTCGAGCAGTTCGGCGAGCACGAAGGAGACGATGAGGGTATCGGACCGGTGTACAACGCGAGGGGCTGCGGCGAGTGCCACGACGCACCGACCCTTGGCGGATCGAGCCAGGTGGTCGAGCGGCGCGCCGGATTCTTCAGTCTTGCCACCGGGTTCATCGATCATCCCGGCGGCTCGCTCATTCACGATCGCGCGATCGATGCGTCGATTCAGGAAACGGTGATCGCCTCGAGAGCGAACGTCATCGCACTCAGAGCCTCGCTGAGCGTGCTGGGTGATGGATTCGTGGAAGCCATTGGCAGCCCGACTCTGGCATTGATCGCCGCCTTGCAGCCATCGGCGATGCGCGGCCAGGTGATCAACGTGGCGGTGTTCGAGCAGCCGGGTGCGAATCGCACGGGGCGCTTCGGGTGGAAAAATCAACAGGCGAGCCTCCTCTCGTTCTCAGCCGACGCGTATGTCAATGAGATGGGGATCACGAGCCCGCTGCAGCCGACGGAGAACACCTCGAACGGCGTCGACGTGTCTGATTTCGACCACGTGCCCACTGGGCACGGTTCCGACGTGGACAACGACGGTGTCGACGTGGAGCTGTTTGCGCTCTTCATGCGCTCGACCAAAGCGCCGCCCATCGACGAAGCGCGCGCGGCAAGGCCGGACGCGGTCGCCGGCAGCACGATCTTCAATCAGCTCGGCTGCAACGTCTGCCACACGCGGACGATCATCACCGAGGCGCCCGGAACGGTCATCAACGGCGGCGCGCTGATCGTAGCCAACGCCGTCGGCAGCAAGCGCATTCACCCGTTCGGCGATTACCTGCTGCACGACATCGGCACCGGCGACGGCATCGTGCAGAACGGCGGCCCGAACTCGAGGAACAAAGTTCGTACGGCGCCGCTGTGGGGCCTGCGGTCGCGTGGCCGGCTGATGCACGACATGGCGAGCCACAACATCGAGGACGCGATTCAGCGTCACGACAATCAGGCGGCCAGCTCGCGTTCGGCGTTCCAGTCGCTCAGCAACTCGGATAAGGCCAAACTGCTCGCCTTCCTGAGGTCGCTGTAGACGATCGGGCTCCCAACTTCCAATTCCCCAACGCCCAAGGCTGGTCCATGGGCGTTGGGAGTTGCGGAGTTGGGAGTTTTCATTGAAATTTGCACCAAACTTGCGCGCGTCGGTCCTTGAGCGCCAGGCCCGCCCATCGTCTAATAGAGGGTGCCTGGAGGGCTGATGGCGGGAGTACGTGCGCGCGTGTTTTCAGTGCCGGCTGCGTGGCTGCTTGCGAGCGTGTTTGCCGCTGCGCTCCATGCGGATGCGGCGACCGATGCGAGCACTCGGCTGGCAGACGCGGCCATGAAGCGCGACGTCGCTGCCGTGCGCGCGCTCATTGCGCAGAAGGTCGACGTCAACGCACCGGGCACAGACGGCACACCGGCACTGCACTGGGCGGTCCGCGTCGACGATGTCGCGACGGCTCGGCTCCTGATCGGCGCCGGCGCCAACGCGACGATGACGAATCGATACGGGCTGACGCCGCTGGCCATCGCTGCGGCCAACGGCAGCGCCTCGATGATCGCTGTCCTGCTCGATGCCGGCGCCGATGTCAACGCACTCGATCCGGCGGGTGAAACTGCGTTGATGGGCGCGGCGCGCGTGGGCAAGGCCGACGCCGTCACGCTGCTTCTCGATCGCGGCGCCACGATCGATCTGCCTGATTCAACATACCAGCAGACCGCGTTGATGGTCGCCGTTCGCGAGAACCATCCCGAGATCGTCTCGCTGCTCATCGCGCGCGGCGCGTCGGTGCAGACCAAGACGCGAGTCGGGCGCACGCCGGCGTGGGTGCTGCCCAACTCGGTGCCAGGCTTCGGACACGGCATCGGGATCGTGCGTGGCGGACTCCCCGATCGCGGATTGCGAGCGCCGATTCCCGGCGCGATGACGCCGCTGCTGTTCGCGGCGCGCGACGGCCGCCTCGAGATCGTCCGCACGCTGCTCGACGCCCGCGCCAATATCAACGTGGTCGACGCCAATGGCATCACGCCGCTCATCGCCGCGATCACCAACAATCATCCCGACGTCGCGCGCTTCCTCGTCGAGCGCGGCGCCGACATCAAGACCGCCGATTGGTACGGCCGCACTCCGTTGTGGGCCGCGGTCGAAACCAGAAACATGGACGTCGACAACGCGACGTTCGAGAACGCCATCGATCGCGCGCCGTTCCTCGATCTCATTCAGCTGCTGCTCGAACGCGGCGCCGATCCCAACGTGCGCATGAAGGAAGTGCCGCCGATCCGCCGCGAGTTCCTGCGGATCACCGGCTCGCTGTCGTGGGTGGACTTCACCGGGCAGACGCCGTTTCTCACCGCCTCGCTCGCCGGCGATGTCACGGTGATGAAGCTGCTGTTGAAGCACGGGGCCGATCCGATGATTCCGACCTTTGGCGGCACCACACCATTGATGGCCGCCGCCGGTGTGAACTGGGTCTTCGATCAGACCTTCGACGAAGGTCAGGCCGCGCTGCTCGATGCGGTGAAGCTGTGCGTCGAGCTCGGCATGGACGTCAACGCCATCAACTCGATGGGACTGACCGCCGCACATGGAGCGGCCAATCGTGGCTCCGACGAGATCCTCACGTTCCTGGTCTCGCAGGGCGCAAAGCTGGACGTCAAGGATAAGGAAGGACGAACACCGCTCACGTGGGCCGAGGGCGTGTTCCTGGCCACGCATCCCGCGCGTCCGAAGGCGACCACGATTGCGCTGATCAAGCAGATCGCAGGTGCGCCGTCGACACCGCCCGTCGACGCCGCGCGGGCCAAGCCATAACGACATGTCCAAAGTCTTTTCGCGATCGGTTCGCGTACTCGTTGTCACGCTGGTTGTCGTAATCGCGCGGACTGGCGTGGATACCCGCGCCCAGACCGCAACTCCGAAGCCAGCGGCCGCGGCATCCGGCGAAGCCGCCTTTCTCAACCAGTACTGCATCACGTGTCACAACCAGCGGCTGAAGACCGCCAGTCTGTCGCTCGATCTGCTCGATGTCTCGACCGTCGGCGGCGACGCGGACACATGGGAAAAGGTCGTCAAGAAGATCCGCACGGGCATGATGCCGCCGAGTGGCGCGAAGCGGCCCGATCGATCCGCGCTCGATGCCTTCGCCACCGAGGTGGAATCGCGTCTCGATCGCGCGGTCGATCCGACGGCGGCGTTGTCGACCCCCGCGCTGCATCGGCTGAATCGCACCGAATACGCCAACGCCATTCGCGATCTGCTCGCGCTCGACATCGACGTGAACACGCTGCTGCCGGCCGACGGCTCGAGCCAGGGCTTCGATAATCTCGCTGAGGCCCTGGCCGCCTCGCCCGCGCTCATTCAGGGCTACGTCTCGGCGGCGATGAAGATCAGCCGTCTTGCCGTCGGCGATCGAACGATGAGTCCCGCGCAGGTCACGTTCGCGCCGCCAGGCGGGCTTGCGCAGGACCGTCACATCGAAGGGCTTCCGCTGGGTACGCGTGGCGGGATGCTGATTCACTACATGTTTCCGCTCGATGCCGAGTACGACTTCGCATTCGGCGGCCGCGGCGCCGGTCCAGGGGCGGGCATCGATCTCACGCTCGACGGACAGCCGATCAAGATCGACAACCCGCGCGGCTTCAAGCTGAAAGTCACCGCCGGGCCGCACACGATCGGCGTCGCCCTGCTCGATCGGCAGCGCGGCAGCGGCGTCGACGAGATCTACTCGGACTTCCGCACCAACGCGACGTTTACGACGCCCGGCGGCGTGCCCACGCTGGTGATGACCGGACCCACCAACGCCACCGGGGCGGGCGACACGCCGAGCCGCCGCAAGATCTTCAGCTGTCGTCCAACCGCATCGGCGCAAGAAGCGGGATGCGCGCGGACGATTCTGTCGGCACTCGCCCGCCGCGCCTATCGCGGACCGGTGAGCGCAGCCGAGCTCACGACGCTGATGGACTTCTATCAGGCGGCCCGCAAGTCGGGGGACTTCGACACCGGCATTCAGCAAGCGTTGGCGCGCGTGCTCGTGGCGCCGCGATTCGTGTACCGCGCCGAAGAAGAACCGCCAGCGGTTGCGGCCGGTCAGAGCTTTCGCATCAGCGATACCGATCTCGCCTCGCGGCTGTCGTTCTTCCTGTGGAGCAGCATTCCCGACGACGAGCTGCTCGACGTGGCCGCAAAGGGCCGCCTCCGCGATCCGCAGGTGCTGAAGCAGCAGGTCGCGCGCATGCTCGCCGACGCGAAAGCGGACGCCATCGTCGAGAACTTCGCCGGGCAGTGGCTCTACCTGCGCGAGCTCGATCACGTGCAGACCGACGCCAAGAATTTCGACGAGAACTTGCGGCAGTCATTCCGCCGTGAAACCGAGATGCTGTTCAACGCGATCGTGCGCGAGGATCGCAGCCTCATCGATCTGCTCGACGCCGACTACACCTTCGTCGACGAGCGGCTGGCGCGGCACTACGGCATTCCCGATGTGCACGGCAGCTACTTCCGCCGCGTGTCGCTCGCCGCCGACAGCCCACGCCGGGGTTTGCTCGGACAGGGCAGCGTGCTCACGGTGACCTCGGTGGCCAACCGCACATCGCCTGTGTCGCGCGGCAAGTGGGTGCTCGAGAACCTGCTCGGAACGCCGGCGCCGATTCCGCCGCCGGGCGTCGAGACCAACCTTGGCGGCGCCGAAGCCGCCAAGACGAGCTCGCTTCGTCAGCGGCTCGAGGCACACCGCGCGAGCCCGACCTGTGCGTCGTGTCATCGCATCATGGATCCGATGGGGTTTGCGCTGGAGAACTTCGATCTGATCGGCGAGTGGCGCGAGTACGACGGCCCAAGCAAGATCGATTCAACCGGTCAGCTCGCCGATGGCACGCCGGTGAAAGGGCCTGGCGATCTGCGCCGCGCGGTGCTCGGTCGATCCGATGCGTTCATGACCGTCGCCACCGAGAAGCTGATGACGTATGCCCTCGGCCGACCGGTGGGTGCTTACGACATGCCGACCGTGCGTGCCATCGTCCATCGGGCGGCGGCCAACAACGATCGGTTTTCATCGCTCATCACGGGCATAATTGAGAGCGACGCGTTCCAGAAGAGAATCAAGAAGTAGAGGCGGGTCTTCAGACCCGCCTTGGAGATGGCGATGAGCTTCCTGACGAAAACGCATCTGTCGCGGCGGACCTTCCTTCACGGCGTGGGCGCGACGATGGCGCTGCCGCTGCTGGACTCGATGATTCCTGCGGCAACCGTGCTCGGACAGACGGTCGCCAAGCCGCGAACGCGCTTCGGGGCCATCTACTTCCCGCACGGCGCGATCATGCCGCAGTGGAAACCGGCCGCCGATGGCGCGGGCTACGAGCTCACGCCGATTCTGCAGCCGCTCAAGCCGTTCTACGACCAGAGCGTCATCGTCAGCGATCTGCGCCACGCGCTCGCCTACGGCAGCGGGGCGACGGCCAATCACAATCGCGCGGCGGCCGCGTATCTGAGCGCCGCGTTCGCCGAAGTCGGCGCGCAGCCGTCGCTCAGCGTCACCGTCGATCAGGTGGCAGCGCAGAAGATCGGGCAGGACACGCCGCTTCCCTCTTTGGAGCTCACGATCGAGGAGCCGAGCCTCAATTGCGGCGACGGCCTGAGCTGTTCGTATCGCGACACCATCTCGTGGCAAGGACCGCATGCGCCGCTGCCGATGCAGAACAACCCGCAGGTCGTCTTCGAGCGACTGTTCGGCGACGGCAACACCGCCGAGCAGCGCAAGGCGCGGCGCGCGCAGTCGCTCTCCCTCCTCGACTCGGTGATGGGCGATGCGGCGGCGCTGCAGAAGAAGCTGCCGGCGTCCGATCGCGTGCGGCTCGATCAGTACCTCTCGGACGTGCGCGAGATCGAACGCCGCGTTCAAAAGGCCGGTCAACAGTTGTCTGACGATCTGCCGGTTCCGGCAGCGCCGACCGGTGTGCCGAAGGACGTCGAAGAGCACATCAAGTTGATGTTCGACCTGCAGGTGCTGGCGTGGCAGGCGGAGATCACTCGCGTCTCCACGTTCCTGATGTGCAAAGAGCTGAGCGGACAGACCTACCCGAAGAGCGGCGTGCGCGATCCGTTCCACACGCTCTCGCATCACTCGAACGTCAAGGAGAACATCGATCGCTTCGCCGTGCTCAATCGGTATCACGTCGGCCTATTCACGTACTTCCTCGAGAAGCTGAAGGCGACCCCCGACGGCGACGGCACGCTGCTCGATCACTCGCTGGTGCTCTATGGCAGCGGATTGAGCGATGGCAACCAGCACAATCACACCGACCTGCCAATCATCCTCGCCGGCGGCGCGTCTGGCCGATTGAAGGGCGGACGCCACATCCGCAACGCCAAGGACACGCCGATGGCGAACCTGCTGGTATCGATGCTCGATCTGCTGCAGGTGCCAACCGACAAGTTCGGCGACAGCTCGGGCAGGGTTGCTCTTTAGGAATCAGGAATCAGGAATCAGGAATCAGGAATCAGGAGGCAGCAGGACTCCTGATTCCTTCGTGCGTCAGCGCACCACTGGCGACAGCTGACCGCGGATCTCGCCGGCGGGATACTGCGAGGTGTGGACGTTGACGTAGGCGTTGCCGGCCACGATCGACTGTATGGCATCGGCCATGGTGTTGATGCCGATCTCCGGGCGAGCGACGAAGGCGGCCGCCCCGAGGCGGAAGCTCAAAGGCAGATCGCCGGTCCGCCCGGCTGGGATCGGAAAGTTGATCACGACCGGCCCCGCGATGCCCTTGGGTCCGATGTGGATGTGGCCCGCCGTCGTGCCGGTCGGCAGGTTGAACAGCGATAAGGTCACGGCCAGTTCTTCGGCGGCCGCATCGACCGAGACGGTGGCGATCCCCACCGCGCCGGTGAGCAGGATGGGCGTCTCCTCTCCTCCGTTGAGCGTGGCCGTCAACGTGACCACCTGCGCCGAGGAGGGAGTAGCCGAAATCAGCAGCGCGGCCGCGACGGCGGCCCCACACAACAGTCGTGTCATGAGCATGTTCTCCTTGTGGATGGCCACGAGACGGCGAACCAGCCAAAGGTTCTGCCCCTGAAATCCCGGCAGAACACTTGGCTGGTTGGCAGTCTCTAGGCGTGCGTCGCGCGCCAAAGCATGATCCGGACCAGCCAGACCGATCGCGGGCTCAAGGAGTTAGATAGATTTCCTGGAAAAGCGCTTACGCGTGGCGAAACGCGGTTTCCTTCAGTGTAGGCCGGGCCTGGTCTTAAAGGCCCGGCGTGACTTAGATGAGCAACGCGAGCAACACAATCGCCGCGGCCGCCCCTGCCCCCTGCCACACCAAATCCGATCGTTTGTGCAGGAAGAGCGTGCCCAGCGCGATGAACACGGCGGCCGCCATCAGAAAACGTGGATAGAGCTCCTCGAAGGCGTCGACCTGCTGCGCCACCTCGGATCGACGCCTCAAACGGTCGATGATGCGGAAGGCCACTACTTTGTCGGACTCGTCTCCGATCTCGAAATACTCACCCCCGCCGGCCACGGCCAGCTGCACGAGTGACGGTCGATCCAGCACCGATCGAATCACCGGGGGCGGACGAGTGCCGTCCGGCCGCTTCGGTTCGGGGATCATGCCGCCGACCGTCGTGCCGACGCCGGCGACGTGCACCGGGATCTTGCGGGCCCTGGCTTCCGCCAGCGCAGAGGCGACCGATCCACTCCACGCCTGACCGTCGGAAATCACGAGGAACGCTTTCGGATTGCCGGTCTTCCCGAACACCTCCTCGTCTTTCTCAACCAGCCGCAATCCCCAGCGGATTCCCTCTTCGATATTCGTATCCCAGGTCGTCGCGTTCTCGAGCGTGAACGGCGACCGATCGCCGAGATGATCGATGAAGAAGAAGAGCGCGTTGGGATCCTTGGTGAGCCGCACCTGCGGCGCGGCCAGCTGCGCGAACAGCGCCAGCGCCACGCGATCGCCTTTCCAGCTCAAGGTCTCCGCGAACGTGCGCAGGAACTGAACCGATCGGCGCCAGCGATCTGGGCGCACATCGGTCACGTACATCGACGCCGACGCATCTTGAAGGATGACGACATCAGCGCTTGCCTTACGGAACGAGGAGATGCGCGCTTGCGGCCGCGCGATCGCGGCAATTCCGAGCGCCGACGCCAGGAGCACGCACATCCAGAACGCGAGATCGCCGACCGGACCGAAGCGCTGCCTCACCGGCACGATGCGCTGCGCCGCGAGTCGACGGACGTCGGCACGACGCCGCACCACTCGCCATCCCCACAACGCGAGCAGCGCAACGGGAGCGAGCAGCATCCACAAGTAGACCGGCGATGCGAACCGAAACGTCTCGAGCGAGATCGACGGCACTAGCCCTTGCGCTCCTTCGGTGCCGCCTTGCCGGCTTCGCCGCCAGCTGGATTCTTCTCACCCTGCTCCAGCGGAATGTAGATCTGGAATCCCTTGGAGCTCGTGGCTGGCGATGGCGCGCCGGATTCGCCGTTGTCGGCGTCCTGGCTCTGGTCCTTGGGCGGCTGCGGCGGGTTCTTGCCCTTGGCGAGCTCGTCGCGCAGACGCACGATGTACTCGTAGTTGAACGCGGCATCGGAATGCCACGTGTTGTTCTTGAGCACGGTAAGGTATCCGGCCGCCGCTTGATCGAGCGCCTTCATCGTCGTCGCCTTGTCCTTCGACTGCATCTGACCGAGGCGAAACTCGCCGTTGGCAACCACGAGCTGCAGCTCCACGTTGTCGTCGCCCACCGCCGCGACTGGTTCTGCCTGGTTGGGGACGATCGCGTCGTACTTCTTCTCCCAGTACTGGACCGCTGCATCTCGGGCGCGGATTTCCTGCCGCTCGTCGTGTCCGAGCCACGGCACCCATCGTGCGCGATCGGCGTACTGCCTCGCTTCGTCGAGGCTGGACTTGGCGTCCTCGTACTGCAGTGTCGAGACGCGCTGCTGCGCGTCGGCCATGCTCAACTCGAGACGCGCGACGCCGAGACACGCCGAACCAATGACGGCGAGCACGACCGCGACGATGATGAAGGCGAGAAAGCTTTTCATGGGAAGGTCCTGAACACTCCGAATCCGAGTTTCAACATCGCGGCACTGAGCCACAAGCCGACCGCGATCAGCGTCCACGCGGCGTAGCGCGGGCGCGCCACGCTGTAGTCTCTCGTCTCGATCCGACCTGGCGACAACCGATCGATCTCGCGCAGCGCACGATTGATCGACTCATCGTCGTAGGCCGCGTAGAACCGTCCGCCGGTGCGCTCCAGGGTGTCCTTCCAGATCTTGTCCTGCAGGACCTCACCCTCGCGGCGGTTGTAGGCGGTTCGCAGCATGTAGACCGGAATCTTCCAGGTTCGCGCCTCCGTGACCACACGATCCAGCTGCTTGGTCTGCTGGTTCAGCTGCGAATCGCGGCCGTCGGTGAAGACGATCATCAGGTTGCCCGAGGCGTTGATGAAGTCGAAGGTCTTGAACAGCTGCGTCGCCTGATCGACGCCTTCGATGATCGTCGTGCCCCAGTCGGGGAATCGCCCCCACTCGCGCGGATCGCTGATGAGTCGCGTGCTGAGCAGGATGTTCTCGTAGTCGTTGGTGAACGGCGTGACGACGTAGGCGTAGTTGCCGAACTGAATCAGCGCAACCAGGTCGTGATACGGGCCGTCCATGCGCCGCCTGATGAACTGCTCGGCAGCGGCGACCGCCGTGAAGAACGTCGCTTCGCCTTGACGCTTCGCGGTCGACTCGAACCTGATCACCATGCTGGTCGAGGCATCGACGAGCAGCGCGACGCGCCGGCCCGGATACGACACTTCTTCCCGCGCAAAGCCGGTTTGCGGATCGGCGAGCGCGACCGCGAACACCGGAACGCCGAGGAGAAACAGCAGCACCGGAAAATGGCGCGCCGGCGTCAGCAGCGATCGCCGCATCATCGGCAGCAGCGCTGGCAGCGCCACCTGCGTGCGGCCCGATCGGTGCCGCAAGATCGCCACCAGCAGGACGAGCACCGCCAGCGCCAGGATCACGATGAACACCAGCAGCGCGGTGCGTGCCTCGGCGAACTGCAGATCGATCCACCGCGTGCGGATCCATTCATCCCACAGCGTGCGCAACGCGATCGGAAGATCCGTCAGCGGTGGAATCATCACAGCCCGACAAATGCGCGGAGCGCGGCCGCCGTGCGGCGCGGCCACATCGTGCCAGCCCGCAGCTGTCGCACGGCTTCAGTGCTGTCCTCGAGCGCGGCATCGAGAGCGGTGTTGTCGCTCGGGCTCGTGCGCCCGTAGGCCGCGGCGCTCAACACGCCAATGGCCTGCGCGATCGACTCGGCCGACGATCGCGTTCGCGTATCGGCGCGCGACCCGTTGTTCAACTCGCTGGTGATCGTCGCCGGCGTCGTCGCGGCGGAGAGCAGCACGGTCTTGCGCTTCGGCCACCCAGTAGACACCGTGAGCTGACCTTCGCGTTCGGGAACGCTGCCGGCAACGAGATTCTGCGCCACGCGCTTGCCGACGGCGGTTGCACCAGCGATACGAAGGGCGGCCACCGCGCGTCGCGACAGCTCGGAGGTCCATCCCGTACCCGCTGTGTCTTCCTTGACCTGCGCCAGCACGCGCAGCGACGCGCGCAGCAGCGACGTCGCTGGCAGCGGCTTCACCGCCTGCGTCTTGCTGACGCGGACCAGGCCGACGACGCGCGAGAGCGCGAAGAGGGCCATCACGCCGGCAAAGGCAAACGAGATCCAGGCGGTCATCGTGGCCACCGAGGCGCGAAACCGGCGCGACTCGACCGAGGCGAACGTGAGTCCGGAGGCGTCGCGAATGTCGGCGGCCCCTTTCGGCACCAGCGACAGCACGCGCATGGGCAGCGCCGGGAGTATGTAGGTCTGGTCTCTCCCCTGCTGACCGGTCCCCGCCGACATCTGGTTGTAGGTCACCATCAACGATGGAATCGCAACGTCCTGGCCGAAGAACCCGTCGCTGAGCAGGCGCAGCACGTATTCGCGCTGGATGTAGCGCCACGGCGGCACGATCACATCGTCGACCTTCGGCCCACCGCTGACCACCTCAAAGGGCGTCAGCGACAAGGCGCCGGGCTCGAGCTGATTGAGCACCGGCTCCACCGTGATCGGGCCGGCCTTGATCACCGCGCACGTGAGCACGAGGCCGAAGCGCTCGCCCACGCGCACGGCGGTGCGATCGGCCTTCCACCAGCAGCGGATCGGATCCGAGGCTACCTCGCCGGCCTTCGGCGGCAGCGGCGCAGCGGGCGGAGGCACAGCCGGCGACAGCGGTTTCGTCGCTGCGCTGGATGCGGGCGTCGGCGTGGGCGCCACTGTGGTTTGAGCGTGCAGCGCAGGCACAAGGGCAATGACCGCGAGCCAGGTGAGGAGGAATTTGTTCATTGGCTACATTTTCCGGAGACGCCGCTCGGCGGTGAACTCCACGAGGGTCGTCTCCATTTCCCATCGATCGAGACCAACGCGAACCAGATCGAGACGAGCGTCTCGAGCGAGGCGGGTGATTTCGTCCTGCCATTCGCCGACGCGCACCGCGAGACGCCGCATCTCACGGCGCGACAGCACGCGCGATCGACCGCTTTCGACATCGAACACCTCGAGCCAGCCGTCGGACACCGCCGGCATCTCGTAGGCGAAGCGCACGTCGGCCATCAGCAGGAACACATCGTGCACCGCGTTCAAATGCGAGAGCTCGGCGATCACACGTTTCGCGTCGGGAAAAAGAAAGTCCGAGATGACCGGTACGAGCGAGGCCTTCCTCACCTGGCTCTCGATGGCCATGATGATGTCGTGGCCGGCGGCCTCGGTCTGCTGCTGCATCACCGACTGCCGGTACAACTCGAGGCAGTAGAGAAGGTGCGATCGTCCGATCCGTGGACGCGCGGCGGTGACCTGGACGAAGCGGTTGTCGAAGGCGACCAGCCCGAAAAGATCCTGGAAGAACATCGCCGAGAGTCCGGCCGCAGCCACGGCGCGGGCGATCGCGTGCGCGATCATCGTGCCGCCGATGCCACATCGCGTCGACGCCGACGCATCGGCCACGGCGACGATCGCGGCGTTGCTGTCTTGCTCGAACTCCCGGGTGATCATCGGGCTGAAGTTCGTGAGCGATGACTGCGACCAGTCGATCGACGACATGCGATCGCCAGGCTGCCAGTCGCGGATGCCGACGAAGTTGAACCCCGAGCCCTTGAACACGCTGGCGTGATCGCCGAGCGTGAATTCCTTCATCCGCTTCAGGATGAACAGCTCGATCTCGGCGATCTCCTGCAGGTTGACGAGGCCGTCGGAGTCGGCGTGCCTCGGTGCGTGCACCGCCGCGCCGCGATCGCCGATCACGGCACGGGCACCGAGGCCACGACGTCGTCGATGACCATGTCCACCGTCACGCCATGACTCGCAGCATGGGGTCCCAGCCAGACGCGGTGCGGGAGCACGTACCTGGCCAGTTCCTGAATATCTTCCGGATACACCTCGGCGCGGCGGCGCATCAGCAGCGCCCACACCTTCACCAGCCGCCCCCAGCAGATCGTCGCGCGGGGCGATCCACCCAGATCGACGCACTGCTCCACCAACGCCGACGGCGACTTGTGGGTCCACTCGGTTTCGGCGTTGAGCGGTCGCGTGGCGCCGACCAGCCGGCGGATGTATTTGGCGAGCGCCTTGTGCATGAACACTTCGCGGGTGACGACCGCACGCAGCTCGATGATGCGCTCCTTCTTGACCAACGGCTTCAAGCGCACGCGCTTGAAGTCGAAGTTCACGAGCTTCTCCTCCTCCTCGGGCCGCAGATACGGAATGTTGATCATGATCGCAAACCGATCCGTGGCTGCTTCGGAGAGCGGAAAGGTGCCCTGCCCGAGCTCCACGGGATTCATCGTCGCAATCGCGAAGCTGAACGGCGCCAGCTCGTAGGTGGTCTTGCCGACGGTGACGGTGCGGTCCTGCAACCCTTCCAGGAAGGCGCTCTGCGACTTGAGCGGGATGCGGTTGATCTCGTCGAGCAGAATAATCTCGGCCGACGCCAGCGGACCAAACTCGGTGATGAATTCACCGGTGGCTGGATTGATCATCTGGAAGCCGACGATCTCGGTCGGCTGCAGATCCGCTCGTCCCTGCAGCCGCGCGAACGTCGCGTCGCTGATCGCGGCGAGAATGACCCCGAAGAACGTCTTGCCGACGCCCGGCACACCGCGCAGGAGCAGGTTGCCCGCATTGACCTGGCGCTGCTGATCCTTGTCGTAGGTCGTGGGAATCTCGGATAAGAGCACGACGTTGGCGAGCGCCTTCTCGGTTTCGTAGCCGACGAGCGCGTTGCCCGCTTCGGCCACGATGGCCTCGTGCAAGTCGATGGCTTCCTGGAGTTCGGGGTGCATGAACTGTGAATCATACAAGGGCTCAGGGCTCAGGCCCCAGGCATCAGTAGGAAACAGGCCTGAGGCCATGCCGCCCAGCCCTGAGGCCTGAGGCCTGGGCCCTGAGGCCTACTTCGTGTGTGGTACTGTCCGGCGGATGACCACGACCACCGGACCCACACGCGGCGGCTCGGTCCGGCTCGTGGCGTTCGCCAGCCTCATCGGCACCACCATCGAGTGGTACGACTTCTTTCTCTACGGCACCGCGGCGGCGCTCGTGTTCAACCGGTTGTTCTTCCCGAACTCCGATCCCCTGATGGGGACGCTCTACGCCTTCGGCACGTACGCAGTGGGGTTTGTCGCGCGCCCGGTCGGCGGCATCGTCATCGGGCATTACGGCGACCGAGTCGGCCGCAAGTCGATGCTGGTGCTCACGCTCCTCATCATGGGTGTGGCGACATCGCTCATCGGCGTACTGCCCACCTATCAGCAAATCGGACCATGGGCGGCCGTGCTGCTGGTCCTGCTGCGGATCGCGCAAGGATTCGGCGTCGGCGGCGAATGGGGAGGCGCCGTCCTGATGGCGGTGGAGCACGCGCCGCCTGGCCGCCGCGGGTTTTACGGAAGCTGGCCTCAGGTTGGCGTGCCCGCGGGCCTCGTCCTGTCGACCGCGGTGTTCACCGTCTTCTCGACGCTTCCGGAAGATCAATTCCTCGCCTGGGGCTGGCGCGTGCCGTTCCTGGTGAGCGCGCTGCTCGTGCTCGTGGGGCTCATCATTCGGATGCGCATTCTCGAGACGCCGTCGTTCGCGAAGATGAAAGAGGCGTCGGCCGAATCGCGCCAGCCGATTCTCGAGGTGCTCACCCAGTACCCAAAGCAGGTGCTGATGGCCATGGGTGCCCGCTTCGCCGAGAACGGCGCGTTCTATATCTACAGCGTGTTCGTGCTGGTGTACGCGACGCAGCAAGTGAAGATGCCGCAGCGCACTGTCTTGTACGCGATGCTCTTCGGCGCGGCGTGCGAGCTGGTGGCGATCCCGTTGTATGGCGCGCTCTCCGATCGAATCGGCCGGAAGCCGGTGTATCTGTTCGGAGCGATCGGCGTCGCGGTGCTCGCCTTCCCGTTGTTCTGGCTGCTCGATACTGGCTCCGCGTCGATGGCGGCACTGGCCATGTTCCTCGTCTTCATCTTCGCGCACGCACCGATGTATGGTCCGCAGGGCGCGTTTCTGTCGGAGCTGTTCGGCACCCGCGTGCGTTACAGCGGCGCCTCGCTTGGGGCACAACTGTCGTCGGTGCTCGCAGGGGGACTGTCGCCCTTCATCGCGACGTGGCTGCTGCGCAATTACGGCCGCACGTCGCTGGCGCTGTATTTGATTTTCATGTCGGCAGTGACGATCGTCGCGGTGACGGTCGCATCGGAAACCCACAAACACGAAATAGACTCGTAGAGATGGCGGGTCTACAGACCCGCCTCTACGACCAGCGGAGACCTTCTTCGAATGCAAACGATGAGAGCTGCCATCCTCGACAAGGCGCCTGGCGGGCTGCACGTCGAGGAGATCCCGATGCCCGAGCCGCTCGCCGGCGAAGTGCTCGTGCGTGTGAGCGCGTGCGGCGTGTGCCACACCGATCTGCATGTGATGAAAGCCGAAGTCGCCTTCCCGTCGCCGGCGGTGATGGGCCATGAGATCTCAGGCACCGTCGCCGCGCACGGCCCTGGTGTGTCGGCTCCACCGATCGGTGCGCGCGTCGTCTCTGCGTTCATCATGCCGTGCGGGTTCTGTCCCGCGTGCGGCAGCGGACGCGACGACCTGTGCGACAGCTTCTTCGCGATGAACCGCTTGAAGGGCACGCTGTACGACGGCACCTCGCGTTTGCGGCGAAAGGACGGATCGTCGATTGCGATGTACTCGATGGCGGGCCTCGCCGAGTATGCCGTCGTGCCCGCGACCGATGTGTTTCCGCTGGCTGATGGTCTTCCACTCGAAGAATCCTCGGTGCTTGGCTGCGCGATCTTCACCGCCTACGGTGCGGTGCGCCACGGCGCCGACCTGCGCGGCGGCGAGCGCATCGCGGTGGTGGCGGCCGGTGGAGTGGGCATCAACATCATCCAGATCGCGAGCGCATTCGGCGCCTCGCAGATCATCGCGGTCGACGTGCGCGAGGACAAGCTCGAGGCGGCGCGGCGGCTCGGCGCCACGCATGTCGTCGACGCGACCAAGGTGGATGCGACCGCGCGCGTGCGGGAATTGACCGATGGCAAGGGCGTCGACATCGCGTTTGAGGTGCTCGGCCTGCCGCAAACCTTCACGCAAGCCTTGGAGATGATTCGCGACGGCGGTCGCATGGTGGCGGTCGGCATCGCGCCCGGCAAGACCACTGCGCCGGTCGAGATTACCCGCCTCGTTCGCCGCGAATTACGCATCATCGGTTCGTATGGCGCGCGCACGCGGACCGACATGCCGGAGATCATCCGGCTCGCCGCCCAGGGCATCTTCCGGCCGGAGACGATGGTGACCCAGCGGTTTTCGCTCGACGAGGCCGACGCCGGGTACAAAGCGCTGGCGCGCGGCGAAATCGTCGGCCGCGCGATTGTCGTACCCTAAGCCACGAAGAACACGAAGGTCACGAAGCAGCAGATTGAGAAGGCTTCCTGATCTTCGTGATCTTCGTGATCTTCGTGGCAAATACTTCGTGATCTTCGTAGCAGAGGAGAAAGCATGATCGGGCAAGAGACGCTGTTGAACTTCATCGGCGGCCAGTGGGAGTCGGCCACTGGCGCCGAAACGATTCCGGTTCGCAACCCCGCGACCGCCGATGTGATCGCCGCGGTGCCCATGTCGACGGCAGCCAATGTCGACAAGGCGGTAAAGGCGGCGCTGGCCGCGTGGACCGAGTGGCGACGCACGCCCGCCGGCGATCGCATTCAGCCGCTGTTTCGCTTGAAGGCGCTGCTCGACGCCAACTTCACGGACATCGCCAAGCTCGTGACGCAGGAATGCGGCAAGACCTTGGCTGAATCCGAAGGCGAGCTGAAGCGCGGCATCGAGAACGTTGAAGTCGCCACCGGCATCCCCTCGCTGATGATGGGCAGCAACCTCGAAGACATCGCGTCCGGCATCGACGAGCTGATGATCCGGCAGCCTGTCGGCGTTGTCGCCGTGATCACCCCATTCAACTTCCCCGGGATGATTCCGCTGTGGTTCCTGCCGTACGCGGTCGCATGCGGGAACACCGTGATTCTCAAGCCGTCGGAGAAAACGCCGCTCACCATGGCGCGCGTGCTTCAACTCATCGAGCAGGCTGGCGTTCCGAAAGGCGTCGTCAATTTGGTGCACGGCGGCAAGGACGCCGTCGACGCCATCCTCGATCACCCCGACGTGCGCGCGATCTCGTTCGTCGGCTCGACGCCGGTTGCGCGCTACGTGTACAGCCGCGCCGCCGCCAACGGCAAGCGCGTGCAGTGCCAGGGCGGCGCCAAGAATCCGGTCGTCATCCTTCCCGATGCCGACATGGAGATGACCACAAAAATCGTGGCGGATTCCGCGTTCGGATGCGCGGGTCAGCGATGCCTCGCCTCGTCCGTCGTGATCGCGGTGGCCGATGCGGCGACACCGTTCACGAAACACATCAGCGATGCGGCGGCGTCGCGGAAGGTTGGCTACGGTCTTGAGAAGGGCACCGAGATGGGCCCGGTGATCTCGGCCGAAAGCCGCACGCGCATCGAAGGTCTGATCGCCCAGGGTATTGCCGCCGGAGCCACGCCGCTCGTCGACGGCCGCAACGCGACGGTATCCGGGTACGAGCACGGCAACTTCCTGCGTCCAACCGTGCTCGGCGACGTCGATCCGGCAAGCGAGCTGGCGCGCACGGAAGTGTTCGGTCCGGTGCTGAGCGTGATGCGCGCCGATAGCGTCGAATCCGCGATCGATCTCGTGAACCGATCGCCGTTCGGCAACATGGCATGTCTGTTCACGACCAACGGCGCCGCGGCGCGGCAGTTCCGCTACGAGACGCGCGTCGGCAACATCGGCATCAACGTCGGCGTGGCTGCGCCGATGGCGTACTTCCCGTTCTCGGGGTGGAAGGACAGCTTCTTCGGCGACCTGCACGCACAAGGTCGCGACGCGATCGACTTCTACACGGAGAAGAAGGTGGTCGTCGAACGGTGGCCAGCGACCTGGTCGCGGAAATTCTGAGTCTCGCGTCACGGCGGTGATCTCGCGCATCGTTGGCACCGCGCTCGTCATCGTCGTGATGGCACTCGCGTGGCCGGCGGTTCGGCATTGGCGCGAGCGGCCACCGGCGCCTCCGCCTTCGGTGCGCCTCTCGTTCGCAGCGCCGACGGGGGCCGAGCTTGGATCCGTCGACGATGTACTCGACGCAGCGATCGCGCCGGATGAACGCACGATCGTCTTCGTCGCCACGACGGATGGCACGGCGCGATTGTGGCGGCGGCTCCTCGACGTCGATCGCGCCGAGCCGCTTGCCGGCACTGACGGCGCACAGCTTCCGGCCTGGAAGCCAACTGGCAACGCCATCTCGTTCTTCAGCGCTCAGAAACTCAAGCAGATCTCGCTGATCGACACCACCGTTCGCGATCTCGCCGATGCGCCCGCGCCATCGGGAGCGAGCTGGCTGGCCGACGGGTCGCTGCTCTTCGCACCCGATTCGAGTGGACCAATTCGACGACTGACGGGCGGCAAGGTGAGCGACGCCACGAAGCTGCAAGCGAGCGATCGCGCGCACCTGTTTCCGAGCGCCACGGGAGTCGGCGACGGCTTTGTATATACCGCCGTTCGCACCGACGGCACCCGCGTCGCGCGGATTGTGCACCAGGGTGTCGAGCACGAACTGGCGCCGACGAGCGGGCATGCGCAGCTGATTGGCGATCTGCTGCTCTATATCCGCGATGGCGTGCTCTTCGCGCATCGGTACGACGGCGCGGTTGGCGCCCTCGTCGGACGACCGACTGTGGTGTCGACGCCGGTCGGCGTCAGCCCATCGGCGCGCGGACTCTTCGCCGCATCTCCGCGCCTGCTCCTCTCCGCACCGTTCGCGCCGCGCGCACGCACGGTCACGTGGCTCGCGCTCGACGGGAAGCCGCCGATGACCGCCGGCGAGCCCGGCGACTATTGGCAGGCGCGGCTCTCACCCGACGATCGCTGGATCGCGCTGACGTTGACCGCGCCTCTGCTGCGCACCCTCGACATCGCCGTCGTGCCGAGCGACGGCAAGGGCGATATCGATCGGATCACGCGCGCGCTCGCCGCGGACAGCGATCCGGTATGGTCGCCCGACGGGACGCGAGTGTTGTTCCGATCGTTTCAACAGGGCCCGCCGCGTCTCTTCACCCACGCGGTGCATCAGACAGAGGCGGACGATGAGGCCTTCTTGCGGTCGCCGGTCGACGACACACCGACCGACTGGAAAGACGACCACGTCCTGCTTCACGCAGCAGACGCACGGAATGGTTTCGACCTCTGGGTGTATACGCCGTCCAAGGGCACTCGAGAGGCGGTAGTGAAGACCGCGTTCAACGAGACCGACGGACGATGGTCGCCCGATGGACGCTGGCTCGCGTACGTGTCGGACGAATCCGGTCAGCCCGACATCTACGTGGTGTCGTCCGCCGGACAGGCGCGTGTGCGCGCGTCATACGGCGGTGGCACGCACCCGCGCTGGGGCCGCGACGGGAGATCGCTGTTCTTACTGCGCGGCACGCGGATCATGCGCGCCGACATCGAGCCGGCAACAACGGGCGCCACACTGCGCTTTGCGACGCCGCGATCGATCGCCGACGTGCCAGGTCTGCGCGATTACGATGTTGCCCACAGCCGCGACGCGCTGGTGGCGTTGATGCCCGCCATCGGCCCTGCGTCACCGGCGGTATCGGCGATCGTGGATTGGCGCAGCTTGGTCCTTGGTCCTTAGTGCTTGGTCCTTGGTCCAGCCGCGGGAACAGGACTACGATTCGCGGACGGAGGGACTCATGACTCGCCAGCAATCAGGGCCGGCACATGCGTGGCGTGGGGCGTTGGCCTTTGCACTCGTGACCATGACGTTCGCGGCCCGCGTCGCGGCTGCCACGGCGCCAACGCCGACCATCTCAGGTCCGGTAACGGGCCCAGGAATGATGTATCCCAATCCCGCCATCAGCATCGTGACCGGCGCGACGACGGTGGAGAGCTTTCCATACGTGACCGAGGAGTACTTCGTCTCCGGTACGGTCAACGACGCGCCGTACATCACGCGCATCATCGTTCGACGGCCCAAGGATGCTGCCTCGTTCAGTGGCGTCGTCGTCGCCGAGGCTCTGCACGCGGGCGGCCGGTCGTTGATCTTCGAGTGGTCGCGCGTGTCGATCCTCACGCGGCGCCACATGTTCGTGGAGATCGTCCACAGCGCGCCGAACGTCACGCTGCTGAAGAACTTCAACGCCGAACGCTACGCCTCGCTCGCCATCGCGCAGGGGCAGACCAACGGCGTCCTCGCGCAAGTAGGGGCGCTCATCAAGAGCCACACCGGTCCGTTCGCGCCCTACAAAGTGCAGTACACGACGTTGATGGGTACGTCGGCGTCGAGTGCGACGGTGCGCGCATATCTCGGCGAGCACGCAAACCTGCGGCTCTCGAACGGCGCGCCAATCTTCGACGGCTTTCTCCTCACCAGCACGCTCGGCAACACGCCGCTCCCGATGGTCGACGTGCCAATCATCCAGATGCCGACGCAAACCGAAGTGGTCACCTGGGCCGAGATGGGAAACGCCTATCGTCGCCCCGACAGCGACGAGCCGAGCAACCGCTTCCGGCTCTACGAAGTGGCCGGCATGCCGCACAACAACTCACGCGACAACCCCGGATTCGCCAACGATCCGTGCACGCTGCCGGTAACCGACTTCCCTGCTGGCGCGTTCACCGCGATGGGCCTGAATCATCTGATTGATTGGATCGCCAAAGGCAAGACGCCGCCGCATGCGCCGCCGATCATGGTGGACAAGGACACAGCGAACGACGGATCTCTTCTTGCGCTCGACGAGTACGGCAACGCCAAAGGCGGCGTGCGCAACGTCTGGGTGGACGTCCCGATCGCTGCCTATGGAGTGATGGGCAAAGGGAAGACAACGGCACAGGATCGGCTGTGCCAGCTTGCCGGAACCGAAGTGCCGCTGTCTGATGCGGTGTTGAAGAGGCTCTATCCGAGCAAGACGGATTACACGCGGCAGGTCGAGCAACGCATGAAGCAGCTGATCTCCGATGGCTGGTTCCTCGACGAGTACGCAGACATGGTCCGAAGCGACGTCAAGGCCACGACGCTACCCACGTCCGACTTGCCACGCGAGGGCCGCCGGTAACACCGTGAGGCCAGGTCCGTACGAGCACAGGCATCGGCCTCTCCTCTCGCGGCGGAGATTCCTTCGGCGTGCGGCCTTGCACCTCGGGCTCGGTGGAATCATCGTCGCCATCGCGGTCGGCATCGGAACGATCGGCTATGCGACGCTCGGGCAGCTATCGTGGCTCGATGCATTTCTGAATGCGTCGATGATTCTGGGCGGGATGGGCCCCGTCGATCGCATGGAGACGTCAGCGGCCAAGTTGTTCGCGGCGCTCTATGCCCTTTTCAGCGGGCTCGTGTTCGTCGGCCTCGTCGGCATCGTGCTCGCGCCTTGGGTGCATCGGCTCCTGCACTGGACGCATCTCGAGGATCGCGCGGACCGTTAGGCATAGAACCAGTCGACAACAGCGTCGCGACAGCCGTCGGTGACCGGCATGACCTCGTGCGTGGTGCACGAGGGAAACGCGACCAGCGTGCCTTCCGTCGGAACGATATCGATGTGAGCGTCGGTCAGTCCGTCGGGAAACAGACGCAAACACCCGCCACTGAACTCGCCACTCGCGTTCGCATCGCGCGAGCTGTTGAGGAACAGCACGATCGTGATCGCTCGTCGAGCAGCGTCGGGCCACGACGGCATGTCCGCGCGATCGACGTGCAGACCATAGAAGCCGCCTGTCTCGTAACGCAGAAACCCCGCGCCTTCGCGACCGCACAGTGCCGTGTCGAAGAACGCCGCGATCTCGTCTCGGCGCGCATCGAGACACGATTCGACGACAGTGATGACATCGTCTGACACATCGACGTCCATCGCGCGGCGGCCGTCACGGCGATCGTCGAGGACTTCCGCGGTCTCGCATGCGCCCGCATCCATCGCCGCACGCACCCATCGGCAGCGATCGGCGTCGAGCACGTCAGCAACTGTGAACACATCCATCGCTTTGGCCGCGGCACGATAACACGTCGAGGGTTTTCCGGTCCTCCGATTGCACCCGTTCAGCGCGTCTCGGCCTCGGCGTCAGCCGGACGTTTGAAGAGGGGGCGCCATGAGAGTGCTGGCCGTTTTCGTGTGTGTGCTTTCTGCCTCGCTGGTGGCGTCCAAGACAACGGTCGCGGAAGCCAATCGCGCCGGCAATCACATCGCCCAGCTCGCGCCGGATGAACTGGTCGGGCGTTTCCTGGCATCGGCGACACCGCCACTTACGAGCTACAAAGCGCGGCGAACACTCACGGCGTCCACACGAGGCGGCCGCATGACGGCCTCGCTCGAGGCGTGGACGTCGGTCGACGCGAGCGGACAGTTCAAATACGACATCACGAATGAAGAGGGATCGGACCTCATCCGTCGCCGCGTGCTCGTGGCCGCGCTCGAAGAGGAACGCCGTGCCCGCGACGAGAACGACACGAGTGCAGAAGTGACACGGGCCAACTACGTCCTCGACGTCGACGAGGACCGCGACGGCGACTTCCTTCGCATCCACCTGCGACCGCGACGGAAGAGCCCGCATCTCATCGAAGGCACCGCGTTCGTTACCCACGACGGATTCGACATGGTCCGCATGGAAGGCGAGCTGTCGAAGCGTCCGTCGTTGTGGACGCGGCGCGTCGAGATCACCCGCCGCTACGCTCGCGTCTGCGGCGTGCGCGTGCCGATCGAGATGCAGTCGCGAGCTGACGTTCGCTTCGTTGGCGACTCGGCGTTTTCGATGACCTACGAATACATGACGATCAATGGGCAAGCGGTGCGGTGATGAGCAATTGCCGTCTCACAGTCCGCCGACTCTGATCACTTCCTCCAGCGTCGTCTGCTGAAAGATCGCCTTGGCGAGCGCATCCTCTCGCAATGTCTTCACGCCCGCCTGCACAGCGGCCTGCCTGACGACGCGCACGTCGGCGCGGTCGCGAATGAGCGCCTGCATCGCGCTATCAACCGCCAGCACCTCGAAGACGCCGGTGCGCCCGCTGTATCCAGTACCTCGGCATCTCGCACAGCCGCGGCCGCGATGAAATGACACACCGGGATCGAGAGTCAGATCCACTCGCTCCAGCGTCTTCACGGGATACGTGACACGCTCGGTGCACTGCGGGCAGATCAGACGAACGAGCCGCTGCGCGATGACCCCAACCAGTCCCGAAGACAGCAAGTACGGCTCGAGACCCATGTCCGTCAACCGCCGCACGGCGCTGGCGGCGTCGTCCGACGGCAGTGCGCTCAACAAGACGATACCCGACACCGCCGCGCGCAGCGCCATCTGCGCCGTTTCCGGATCGCGCATCTCGCCGATCATCACGATGTCCGGATCCTGACGCAGCACGGAGCGCATGGCGGTGGCGAACGTGAAGCCCGCCTTCGGCCTGATCTGCGTCTGTCGAATCGAGGGGATCTGGCGCTCGACCGGATCTTCGAGGGTGATGATGTTCTTCGACACACTGGCCACGTGCGCGAGCATCGCGTACAGCGTCGACGTGGTCCCCGATCCGGCGGGGCCCGCCACGACGACGACCCCTCGCGTCTTCTCGAGCAGCTCATGGACCACGCCGAGATCTTTGCGGCTGAACCCAAGATCCGACAACGCACGCACTGGCTTCGTCTTGTCGACTACGCGCAGCGCCACCTTCTCACCGTACATCGTCGGCATCGTGGTGACGAGAAGATCCACGCGGCGGCCGTCGATCATCACCGACGCACGGCCGTCCTGCGGCACGCTCGACTCCGATGGCTCGAGAGCGGCGAGCGTCTTGATCGATGCCAGCACGGGGGCGTATTCCGCCGCGGCGATCGCGTCGCAGGCGACGAGCACACCGTCGATTCGGCCGCGGACGGCGACCGCTTTCTCGTCCGGCTCGATGTGCAGATCGGTCGCCTGGCTCGACACCGCTTCACGTACCAGCCGCTCGAGGAGCCGCATCTCCGCTGGCGTTTCCTGCTCGTGTACCTCCGCTGCAGGTCGCTCGCGATCGGCGCCGCCGGCACGCGGCGCGTAGGCGCGTTTCACGAGCATGCGCACGTCGACGGGCGTCGCACACGTCGCCGACACCCGTCGCGACGTCAACTGCCTCAAGTCATCGAGCGCAAGGACGTCGAACGGATTGGCTTGAACCACGTGCAGAACCTCACCCGCGAGCTCGAGCGGCGACAGCAGATGTTTACGCGCGAAGGGCTCCGGGACGAGGGCGACCGCTGCCGGATGCGGCACCCGATCGCCAACCGAGACAAATGGAATCCCTGCCTGCTGCGCCAGCGCACGCGACAGCGTCTCTTCGGTGATGAACTTCAACGCCAGCAGCGTCTCACCGAGAAGCGCACCTGTGACGCGCTGCTCGGCCAACGCCTGTTCGAGCTGCGTAGCGGTGATCGCTCCGGAGGAGATCAACGCGTCGCCCAGCACTAGCGTGCACTCGCGACCGGGACCCGGAGATCGACGATCCGCCGACCGCGCTCAGGAGATTCGACGACCACCGCATGCGGACGAATTTCGACGATCGTCGTCGATCCGATGCGATCGCCGGGCCGCGCGATCTGGCCGTTGATGATCGCGAGCTTGCGATCCGCGGAGTAGAGGATCGACGTGACGACCACCTCTCGCTCCGGGCGAGCTGACGATACCGATGGCGGTGCGGTCGATCGATCGACGCCGGCCGCCGGCGGTCGCGGCTCGTCCACAGGTTTCGGCGGAACCTTGACGGCTGGAGCCGGCACTGCCGCCTGACGCGGTGCGGTGTCACCCGCCTTCGTCGAGGGACCAGACCATTTCCGCACGCCGTACCAGACTCCAAGAAGAACGAGTGCCGCAGCCAGACCGCCTGCAAGTGACCAGGTCAGCGTCCGAGCAGGTCCGACGCTTTCTTCCTTCTCCAGCTGGAGATTGGCATGTGGCGGCGGTTCGGCTCCGGCCGCGATCGCGAGACGCAACGCCGCCACGTGAGCGCGAAACTCGTCGGCCGGCTCCGGCAAAGCCGAGGCATCGATGCCCGCCAACGAATCGAGTGTTTCGACCGGAAGGCCCGACACCGCACCGAGCGTACCACTCACCGATCGCAGATTGTCGATGTCGCCGCACAAGACGATCCGGTCGGCGCTGGCGCGAAACCGCTGCCGGAAGAACAGCAGCGATCGACGCAGCTCCGCCGCAAGCCGGCGGTCGAATGGCTCGGCGTGTTCGCCGTGGCCGTCGGCGTGTCCCCATTGGATTTCACGAGCGAGTTGCAGCACACCGTCACTCACGATCGCCACGCACGTCGCATGCGGTGCCAATGCGACGCACATCAACGTCTCGCCCGGCACCGCGTCGAGTCGAGCTCGTGCGACAGCCGTGAGTGCCATTGGCGGTGTGAGCACACGAACAATCTCGAAGCCGGCATCCGTGAGCGGCTCGAGCCGTCGCTCGATCTCGGTCGCCGACGCGGCAGTGAGCGACACGCCGCGATGCGGCTCTGCGCCGTCCGACGCCTCCCGTCCGACTGTCACGGCGATGCGCGCGGGTGCGCCGTCCACTTCGAGCAGCGCGATGTCGTCGGCGGCGTCGCGAACCGCACGCGCGCGCAGCTCGGCATCGGCCGCGTCGGGAAGCTGAAGGAATCGATGCGTCGACCTCAGCCCCCACATCGTGACAGTGGCCTGACGCGCGAGCCGCCGCTCCTCACGCAGGTGCCGGAGCGCCGCGCTGAAATCCGACGACCGGGGATCCTCGGGCAGGCTGGTGATGAAGCTGCGCACCTGCACGTCGTATGTGGGCACACCTCCACGCTCGGACAACGTGTGCACTTCTACGACGCGGCAGCGATCGACGTGCAGCTCGAAGCTCGAATGAACGCGCATGACGAGGCCCTTGGCTCACGACCAGTATCGGTCGTTGGCCGAGGCCTCGGCAATTCTGTGGGGCGCTACCCGGGTCAATTGGCGGCAGTATCGATCAACGGCGCGAGGGCCTGCACGCGTCGCCGCACGTCGGTGATCGCGACGCCGTACTCCGGGCCCGCATTGGCAAGGAAGTCGGTGTAGTGCTCGTAGGCGAGCGCGTACGAGCGCCGCTCGTCATAGAGCAGCGCGAGGTTGTAGTGCGCCGCCGCGTGGGCAGGTCGATCGCCAACCGCTGTCAGCAACAGCGCCATCGCGCGATCGTCGTGTCGCTCGCCCTTTTCCACGAGCGCAAGGTTCACGAGCAGATCGACGCTGCGCGGATCGATCGCGAGCCCCTCGTCCAACTCCCGCCGCGCCTCGGCGAACCGGCCGGCGTCGATGAGCAAGACCGCAAGATGGTTTCGTGCCGCGATGTAGCGTGGATCGATGGCGAGGGCGCGCCGGAACTGCTCGATCGCCGGCGCGGTTTGCCCTCGCGCGCGATAGAGCAACCCGAGATTGTTGCGGGCCTCGACATCGCGGTCGTCCTCCGCGATCGCAGCGAGATACTCCTTCGCAGCCTCGTCCAGCTTGCCTGCCGTGTGGTGCTTGAGCGCCTGCTCGAAGTATCGCCGCGATGACGTGGCACCATCCGCGGTCCGGGCTGGCGGAATCGGCGCTGGAGTCACCGCGGGACTGGGCTTCGCGGCCTCGACGGCCGGCGTCGCTGGAGGTTCCGTCAGTCGCGGCGTGACCGGCGGGGCCGCAGCAATCGGTTTCGACGACGGACGTGGCGATGGTGAGGCGGCCGTCGACCTCGTGTCGCCGGCATTGAGGCGACGCGCCATTTGAATGGCCGCCCAACCTCCGATCGCGATCACCATCAGCGCGGCGATCGCGACCCATCGCGTGCGCGTGGGCCCAGTGCTGACGAGCGGCATCGCGTCGAGGCCAAGGCCGGTCGGCACACGCGTCTTCGTGTGCGATGGCCTCGTCGGGAGCGGACGTCCTGGTTGCGCCCCCTGCCCACGTCGCGCACGCCTGAGCGCATCGAGAATCACGCTCATCGCATCGCTCTCATCGCGCGCGTTCTTTCAACAGGCGGCTGAACCACGATGCCCTCTTCTGCTCGACCGCCCGAAGGTCGAGCGCATCGGCCGCGGTGCCGATCAACGCGTCATCGATTCGCGTGACTTGTGCGTTCGCGCCCGCCAGCAGCGCGCGATCGCAGAGCAGGTTGATCAGTCGTGGGATGCCGCCGGAGTAGCGATACACGAGGGAGATGGCCGCAGGCGAGAACAGCACGCCGCGCTCGGCGTTCGCGATTGCCAGCCGGTGCGAGATGTAGGCACCGGTCTCTTCTTCGTTCAACGGCTTCAGCTGATAGCGGATCGACACGCGCTGATCGAGCTGCCGCAGTTCTTCAGACCGCAACAACGGCATGAGATTGAGCTGGCCGACGAGAATGATCTGGAGCAGCTTCTCCTTGTCGGTTTCGAGGTTCGACAGGATCCGTATTTGCTCGAGGATCGGCAGCGGCAGGTTCTGCGCTTCATCGATGATGAGGACGGCGCGCGCGCCGAGCGGCACCAGCGACAGCAGGAAATCGTAGAGCGTGTTCACCAGCTCTTGCTTCGTGGGCTGACGCCCGCCGAGGCGCTCGTCGCCTCGCGACAACACGCCGAGATCCTGAAGGATCGCCTTGAGCAGATCCTCCTCCGAAAGAAACGGATTGAGCAGCAGCGCCGTGAACGTGCGCGGATCGGTCTGATCGAGCAGCGCCCGGCACAGCGTCGTCTTGCCGGTGCCGATGTCGCCGGTGATGACCACGAATCCTTCGCGCCGTTCGATCGCGTACTGCAACAGCTCGAACGCGTTGGCGTGCGACTCGCTTCGATAGAGGTATTTGGGATCGGGTGTGAGGCTGAACGGCTTCTCAGCGAACCCATAGAAGGATTCGTACATCAGCCGGCTGCTCGCGCCTGAAGAACCGTCGGTGTCAGCAGAATCACGACGTCGGTCGTGCGTCCGACTGTCCGGCGCAGCATCAGGCCGGGAATGATCACGGTCTCGCCTGGCCGCACCCGAAACACGCCGTCCGCCTCGCGCACCACTGACTGCGCCGATATGGTGGCGCTGACGCTCATGTGAATCATGCCCTCGCCGCCGATCTGCGGCGTGATGCTCAGGCCCAGGCTCTCTGCCGGCGTGACATCAGAGGAGGTGCCCACGCGAACCACCGCTGGCTCGTTGTTCATGGCGGTCATCAGCGGGTTGGACAATACACTCACGGTCCCTTGAGAGGACAGCGATGTCAATAGCGCAGCGACGCTCGTCGCAGGGATCGCGAGCGAGGCGTCGCTCTCTTCAGGTTTGGATCGAGGCAATGCGCCGATGACGGCGCGCCAATCGATTCCACTTGACGATGCGTCGCGGAGTTCGATCTCTACGACCTTGACTTCGATCTGTACCTGCCTCATCACCCGAAGCATGGCCGTCTCGAGATACTGCTGCACCCGCGCGAGCCGGCGCGGGCGATCGGTCACCTGCAGCAGGCCGGCGGAGCGATCGATGTTCATGCGTCCGTCCGGAGAGAGCAGCGTCCGCACCGCGTCCGCAAGGTCGGCGTAGACGTCGGTCGCGTCGATGCTGTTCACCTCGATTGTCCCGCCGATCGATCGTCGTCCCGTGCGCCGGGTGATTACGTGATCGATCGCGTAGAAGCGGGTGTCGAGCTCGCGCGGGTACACGCGCAGGACCTGGCCCTGAATGGCGTAGTCGAGATCGAGCGGGTCGAGGATCAGGTCGAGCGCTTCGCGGAGCGTGACCTGCTTCAGATCGCCGACGAACCGCTGATCGAGAGACGGCGCCGGAACCACGCTGAGCTTCGTATCGCGCACCAGCAGGAGCAGGACATCTCTGATCGGTGTCGGCACCGAGAAGGCCAGCGAGAAGCGAGGACCATCGAGCTCGGGGCGTCGCGGCGTCGCTTCCAACTGGATAGCCGGCAAAGGCTTGAGCGGTACTGACGACTGCGAATCGGCGGGCGAGGCAAACGCCACCCCCATCGACACAGCGAGGAGCACCGAGGTCATCTGCACAGAGTTTCCCTGCTTTAGGGTGTCGGACGAAGGGGTGTCTCCGTATAGCTGGGGTCGGATCGGGGACAGGTCCGGGACAGTCCCCGGAATGTCCGCTGTGAAACTGATTTCTAAATGATATCGTATAGACATCACGGATGGGCGTTCCGCCCGTCACCGTCTGGAGGTCGTCGATGGTCCGCGAACGCTTGCGTCACGGGTCCCCTGGGCTTCTCATGCTGCCGCTCGTGCTTCTCCTCGTCGCCGTTCCGATCCGGGTCTGGGTGGTCGGGATCCGCACAGCTCAGAGCGGGGAGTCTGCGTGGTTCTACTTCCTCGGAGCGATCCTCTTGTTCATCGCCTGGGTGATCACGCTGAGGGGGTTCTTCGTGGTGGGGCCGAATCAGGCGCAGGTGCTGCAACTGTTTGGCGCCTACGCCGGCACGGCGAAAACGCCCGGCCTCCGCTGGGCCAATCCGTTCTACACGCACAAGAAGATCTCGCAGCGGGTTCGCAACTTCGAGAGCTCGCACCTCAAAGTGAACGACGCCGAGGGCAACCCGATCGAGATCGCAGCGGTGGTCGTGTGGCGCGTCGTCGAGACGGCCGAGGCCGTCTTCGAGGTCGACGACTACGAGAACTACGTGCGCGTGCAGAGCGAGGCTGCGCTTCGCAACGCCGCCACGAGCTATCCGTACGACACGCACGAAGATGGAGTCGTCTCGCTGCGTGGCTCGACGGCCATCGTCGCGGATCACTTGAAGCAGGAGGTGCAGCAGCGCCTCCAGAAGGCGGGCGTCGAGGCGATCGAAATGCGCATCAGCCATCTCGCCTACGCGCCCGAGATCGCGGCGTCGATGCTGCAGCGGCAGCAGGCCGGCGCCATCATCGCGGCACGGCAGCGGATCGTCGAAGGCGCCGTGGGGATGGTGGAAATGGCGCTCCAGATGCTGTCGCAGAAGGGACTCGTTCATCTCGACGAAGAGCGCAAGGCCGCGATGGTCAGCAACCTGCTCGTCGTGTTGTGCGGCGAGCGAGCGGCGCAACCCGTGCTCAACACCGGCACGATTCACCAGTAAGCAAGGACCGTGGCCGACCGGAAGTCCTTTCTGCTTCGCATCGACAGCGGCGTGCTCGAGGGGGTGCAGCGCTGGGCCAACGACGATCTGCGCAGCCTGAATGCGCAGATCGAATACCTCTTGCGGGATGCCCTTCGAAAGGCCGGCCGCGCCCCCAAAGGGCCGGCCGCCACCGACCCTCCACCCCCAACCCCTACCGATCGCGATCCCATGACCGATACTTGATGCGTGCGGATGCGCGTCTCTTCTCAGTCTCCGGTCCGGCCGCTGCTGAAATGGGCGGGCGGCAAGCGGCAACTGCTCCCGGTGCTGGCGGAGCACTATCCCCCTCGGTTCACGCGATACATCGAACCGTTCGTCGGCAGCGGCGCCGTCTTTTTCGATCTGCTGAACCGCGGACAGCTCGCTGGCCGAAAGATTCAGCTGTGCGACGTGAATCCCGATCTGATCGGATGCTACTGGATGGTTCGCGATCGGACCGACGCGGTGATTCGAGCGCTGCGAGCGTTGGCTCGCGACTATCGGTCGGACGGATACACCGCCTATTACGATGTCCGCGATCGCCGCTTCAACCCGCAGCGAGCGGAGCTGCGATCGCGATCGCAGAACGCCATCGAGATCGCGTCCCGTTACACACCCGAGCTCGCGGCGATGTTGATCTTTCTCAACCGCACCGGCTTCAACGGGCTGTTTCGACTGAATCGCGGCGGCGGCTTCAACGTTCCGGTCGGACGCTACACCAACCCGCGCATCTGTGACGACGAGAACATTCAGGCTGTGGCCGACGCGCTCTCGAGTACGGGTGTCGCGATCGATCTTCGTCCGTTCCACGAGACGCTCGCCGAGACCGGCCGCGGAGACTTCGTCTACTGCGATCCTCCTTACGCGCCCCTCAGCCGCACCTCGAGCTTCGCGCACTATACGGCCGAGGGCTTCAGCGCATTCGATCAACGACGATTACAGCAGGCCGTGATCGCCGCGTGCCGCCGCGGCGCGCGTGTGGTCGTGTCGAACTCGAGCGCGTCGGAGATCGTCAGCGGGTACACGAGTCCGGCTGCACTCAGCGTGAAACTCAAGATGGTTTCCGTTCCTGCGCGGCGCTCGATCAACTCCCGCGCTGCGCTGCGAGGTCCAGTACCCGAACTCATCATCCACAACGTGCCGCCTCGATCCGGGGTGCTCGAGGACGTCAAGACACGGATGGCCAAGGCGCAGATAAAGATCCGCAAGCGGAAATCCGCGTGACGTCGCCGTGCGCCGGTCTTGCTTTCCAGACCCGCCGTGGTACGCTGACGCTGACGCGAAAGTGGCGGAACTGGCAGACGCGCCAGACTTAGGATCTGGTTCCCGAAAGGGAATGGGGGTTCGAGTCCCCCCTTTCGCATTCAAGAACTTCGGAACTCCGGAACTCGGAACTCCCTCGCAACTGGTGTCCCAAATCTAGCCGCTCACGGTTCTTGAGGGCCGCGGCGAATTCTGTCGGCGATCTCAGCCCGTCCCCGCCCGACCCTCGATAGAAACCGCGAGATTCCCTGCTGCTTGATGGTGGCAATCGCCTTGCGCGATCCGCCGCATCCCCGCAACGTCCCCTTTGCGCTGATCCGTTGTGCGACAGCACACGGCTGCGCGATCGCGCATGCGATCGCCCCTGCGCTCAGGGGGGAGGAATACGTATGCGACTGATCAGGGCGCTCGCCGTCTCCAGTCTCCTCGCGTTGGCGTTGTCTGCACAGCCCTCGGCGCAGGTCTCGTCCAGCAACCGGGTCGTCGCCGCACAAGTCCTCGTGAAGTTCCGACCAGGCACGACCGCCGCCGCGAAGGCCGACGCCCATCGCGCGGCCGGCGGCCGCATGCTGAACGAGATTATCCGCACGGGCGTGCAGCTCGTGGCCGTGACAGCCGGCGATGAGACTGGTGCAATCGCGCGCTATCAGCGCAACCCGAACGTGCTCTACGCCGAACGTAACTTCGTTCGCAGCGTGCCGGCACCGCTCACTCACACGCCGGGAACCGAGATCGTGCCTGGCGATCACATGTTCAAGGAACAGTGGGCGCTCCACAACACGGGCCAGCAGTTCTACTGCGTTCCGTGGCTCCCCGACATGGACTTGTGCTTCTACGTAGGCACGCCCGACGCCGATATCGACGCACCGGAGGCCTGGGCGATGTCGACGGGTACACCGGTGACCGTTGCCGTCATCGACACGGGCATCGACTACACGCATCCCGACCTTGCCGCCAACTTCGCGGGCGGCGACGACCTGCTCACGCCGGATGGCGATCCGATGGACGATCACGGCCATGGCACGCACGTGTCGGGAACGATTGCCGCGGCGATGAACAACCTCACCGGCAACCCCGCTGACGAAGAAGGTGTCGTCGGTGTGGCGCCGAACGCGCGCATCCTCGCCTACAAGGTGTGTGATGCCACCGGCAACTGCGACGACTTCGCGATCGAGCGTGCGATCGCCCTGGCGGTGATCGCGAGAGCCAAAGTGATCAACATGAGCCTGGGCGGCCCGGAATTCTCGCTGTCGATGAACGACGCCGTGCAGGACGCGTGGAACGCCGGCCTGGTCATCGTCGCCGGCGCGGGCAATGACGGTACGACCACCCAGTTCTATCCGGCGGCCTACGACAACGTCATCTCGGTCGGAGCGTTCGACGAAGACGACCGGCGTGCGAGCTTCTCGAACTACGGCAACTGGGTCGACATCTCGGCTCCCGGCAACGTGATCATGTCCAGCTATCCGATGTCGCAGTGCCCGGTCTCGACAGTGCCGGGGGATACCGGCTGCTACACGTGGTTGAGCGGCACGTCCATGGCGACCCCGCACGTGTCGGGCGCGGCAGCGCTCGTGTGGTCGCGACCGGATGTCACGAGCAATCGACAGGTGGTGGACATCCTCCTCAACAGCGCAGATCCGCGAGGCGTCGATGCCGTGCGCCTCGATTCGTGGACGATCCACGGCGGCCTGAACCTCCACAATGCCATGAGCTACGGCGTGGTGAACATGCCGCCGACCGCTAACGCCGGCCCCGATCAGGCGCTGACCGATACGGGCGGAGACGGTGTCGAGTCGGTGACCCTCGATGGCCGCGGATCGTCGGATACGGACGGCGTTATCGTCGGCTACGAGTGGCGCGAAGGCAGTGCCGTACTCGCCCTGGTCGCGCAGCCCTCGATCTTCCTGTCTGTTGGTACGCACACGCTGATCCTGCAGGTCACCGACGATCACGGCGCCACGGGCACAGACACGGTGACGGTGACTATCAATGCGCCGACTGCGCCGGCGACGGCTCATATCGGCGACCTCGACGGGTTGGCGGCGGCCAACAAGAGCACGTGGACGGCGACCGTCAACGTGATGGTCCACAACGCGACTCACCAGCCGGTGGCCGGCGCCACGGTGAACGGAAACTGGAGCAGCAGCGCGAGCGGCACAGGTGCCTGCACGACGAGCGCAAACGGCAGGTGCTCGATCGTGTCGAGCAGCATCCGCAAACGTGGCAATTCGGCGGCGTTCACCGTGACCGGAATCGACGCCAGCGGGTTGACGTACACAGCGGCACAGAACCACGACCCCGACGCCGACAGCACCGGCACGGCCATCACGATCGCTAAGCCATGAGGCTGATGGTCCTTCGTGCTTGGTCCTTGGTTGTCAGTCCGTCCTAGGTCCGTGGTCCGCCCTTGGTCCTTTGTCCTGGGTCCTGTCGAGGACTGAGGACCAGGCACCACGGACGGACCAAGGACCAAGGACGGACCAGGTACCAAGCACCAAGGCCCAAGGACCGATTTGACGCGCACTGCGCAAGCCGAAAGAATAGAGGCTGGCTTCCAGCCTCTTCATGAAAACTGAATTCACCGACGTCTCCGAGACGCGCAAGACGATCACGATCGAGATCCCGACCGACGTGGTCGATGCCGAGATCGACCGCATCGCGAAGGGCTACACGAAGCAGGCGCGCATCCCCGGCTTCCGGCCGGGCAAAGTGCCGACGACGTTGGTCAAGAAGCGGTTCAAGGAGCAGATCCTGCACGACGTGATGCACGGCCTCATTCCGCGCGCCGTGGACGAAGCGCTGCAGGAGCGCGGCATCGAGCCGGTGGACACGCCGAACATCAAGGACGTCGCGATCGAAGAGGGCCAGCCGCTCAAATTCACCGCGAACATCGAAACCGTGCCGTCGTTCGATCCCGGCGATCTGTCGTCGCTTCAGGCGACCCGGCCGTCGAGCGAGGTCACCGACGATGCCGTCGACAAGACGCTGCAGCGCCTGCGCGAGCGCGCGGCGAAGTTCGAACCGGTCGAAGGGCGCGGCGGGGAAACAGGCGATACGGTCGTCGTCGATCTCGAGCGCACCGACGCCGATGGACACATCGACCGCCACGAGAACGTGAGCATCGAGCTTGGCTCACCGGTCAACCCGCCCGGTTTCGATGCCGAGCTGGTGGGCCTCACCTCTGGCACGAAGAAGACCTTCACGATTCACTTTCCTTCGGATTACAGCGTGAAGGAAATGGCCGACACGGACGTGACGTATTCAGCCACGATGAAGGACATCCGGCGCAAGGTGCTGCCCGAGCTCGATGACGAGTTCGCGAAAGACCTCGGCGCGGATTTCACGTCGCTCGATGCGCTCAAGGAGCGGGTGCGAGCCGATATCACGGAAGAAGCCGAATCGAGCGCCACTCGACAGGTTCGGGCCGACGTGTTGAAGCAGCTGTCAGAGCGCGTCACCTTCGAGGTGCCGCCCTCACTCGTTGACCGCGAGATGGATCGGCGGACCGAGGAATTCGCGAGGCAGTTGATGCAGCAGAACGTCGACCCCCGATCGGCAGGCGTCGACTGGGGGCAGTTCCGCGAGTCGCAGCGCGAAGCGGCGCGCGCATCTGTGGCCAGCGCGATCGCGCTCGACGAGATCGCCCGGCGCGAACAACTCACCGTCGCGGCCGACGAGATCGATCGAGAAATCGAGCGATTCGCTGCGCAGGCCGGCCGCACGCCGGCGGCAATCAGGGCGCAGCTCGAAAAGGAAGGCGGCATCGCTCGTCTGGTCACCGGCCTCCGTCGGGAGAAGGCGGTTGACTTGGCCTTATCGCGTGCTAGGATTCTTTAGTCCTCGCCCAACTCCTCCTTGCCAATGAACTACGCCCAGCTTGTGCCGATGGTGGTCGAACAGACCAACCGCGGCGAACGTGCCTACGACATCTTTTCGCGACTGCTGAAGGACAGCATCATCTTCATTGGCACGCCGATCGATGATGGCATTGCGAATCTGGCGATCGCCCAGATGTTGTTCCTCGAGGCCGAGGACCCGGACAAGGACATCCAGCTGTATATCAACAGCCCAGGCGGGTCGATCACGGCCGGGCTGGCGATCTACGACACGATGCAGTTCATCAAGCCCGACGTGCAAACAATTTGTATAGGGCAGGCGGCTTCAATGGCCGCGGTGCTGCTGGCAGGCGGGGCAAAGGGCAAGCGGTATTCGCTGCCGAACGCCCGGATCGTGATTCATCAGCCGCTCATGTCTGGTCTGGCAGGCCAGGCGACTGACATCGACATTCACGCCCGTGAAATCCTGCGCATGAGGGAGCGCCTGAACGAAATCCTCGTGCACCATACGGGTCAGGCATTTAAGCGGATTCAGGAAGACACCGAGCGCGACTACATCATGTCGGCGGATCAGGGCAAGGATTACGGGATTATCGATGACGTCATCCGGAAACGGGTGTAACATCGAAGAGGCTCGGGTCTACCCCTGGTTTCCAGTGGCCGGGAGGGTGGCCTCCCCTAGCCTCCAGCCGGATTGAGGCCGAAACACCAGTCAGCATCTAAGACCCGACGACCGGAGTCCAGAGCCCACACACACATGGTCAAGAAGAACGGCGAGACCGAGATTCTCCGCTGCTCGTTCTGCAACAAGGACCAGAACGACGTCCGCAAGCTGATTGCGGGCCCAACGGTCTTCATCTGCGACGAGTGCGTTGAGGTCTGCAACGACATCATCGCGGACGACAATCGATTCGAAAACCGCGGTGTTCGCTCGGCGCTGCCCTCTCCACCCGAGATCAAGAAGTTCCTCGACGAGTACGTCATCGGCCAGGAACGCACCAAGAAGAAGCTCGCGGTCGCCGTCTACAACCACTACAAGCGGATCGAAATCCAGAAGCAACCGCGCAGCCGCAATGATGTCGAGCTGACCAAGTCGAACATCATGCTCATTGGGCCGACCGGCACCGGCAAGACGCTGCTCGCCCAGACGCTCGCCAAGCTGCTCTCGGTGCCGTTCACCATCGTCGATGCCACCACGCTGACCGAAGCGGGCTATGTGGGTGAGGACGTCGAGAACATCATCCTCAAGCTGCTGCAGGCCGCGGGCGGCGATATCGAGAAGTGCCAGCAGGGCATCATCTACATCGACGAGGTCGACA
>Ga0075433_10000141_pt1 | contig 37698 bp, 28 predicted proteins | sample RhiMethybrSRZTD2_FD_75299 | JGI IMG/M metagenome (GOLD analysis project Ga0075433, IMG submission 75299) | Populus rhizosphere microbial communities from Tennessee, USA - Rhizosphere MetaG P. TD hybrid SRZTD2 | ecosystem: Host-associated > Plants > Roots > Rhizosphere > Soil | place: USA... | reverse complement strand
CAGCGAGGCGAGTTCGATCTGATTCTGTGAGCCGCGCGTGATCGTGCATTAGGGCATATGCGACCGGCGGCATCTCCCCCTCACGCACCTCTTCAGCTGCGTCGCCGGCGGCTTTCTGCGGGCGCGGCCATTCGGAGAAGTTCAGGATGGCCCGCCCTTCGTTCACGTCTCGCTGGATCAGCCACGACGCCGGGGCGACCCCCGCATAGATCGGCCACTGCGTCTCGTTGCTGTGGCAATCGAAGCAGGCCTGCTTGGCCAGCGCTCGCGTAGCCGGCGAATCCCAAGTAGGCTCGCCCGTCGTCGGCGGGTTCGCGTGGTTCCGACCGTAAGGCACCAATTGGATCGCGAGCAGTGTTGTGAGCACGCCGACACCGCCCCACATCCACCATCTTGACGTCGGAGATCTCATAAGTGCCTCCGTGGCGCTGCGTTTCAGGGCGCTCGTTCGGCGCCTCAGGTCCGCAGCGTGAGAACGGGACATGCCGCCTGACGCACGACATGCTGCGCCGTCGACCCGAAGAACATGAGGTCGACCGCGCCGCGCCCGTGCACGCCGAGGACGATCAGATCGGCGGCCTGCTCGGTGGCCACCCGCACGATCTCGCGATAGGGCTTCCCGATCGTCTGCACGGTTTCAACCTGGCAGTATGCGCGCACCTGATCGGGGATGACTTTCTGCAAAAGCGCCCGGCCTTCTTCTTCAGCCGCGGCTATGTACTCTTTGATCGTCTTCATGGCCAGGAGTGGGCTGTCGTCCTCTGCCGGCACATTCGGCATAGGCTCGACGACATGGAGCACGGTGAGGAGGGCGTTGGCCTCCTGGGCGATCGACATCGCGTACTCGAGTGCGCGCAGCGAGCACTCGGAGAAGTCGACAGCGCAGACGATCCTCTTGAAAGTCATCGCCGGGATGGCTGCGGACGCAGCCAGACGCGGTGGCACCGTCACTACGGGACACTCCGCTTTCCTGAGGACTTTCTCCGTCACCGAGCCGAGCATGAAGCGTTCGAACCCCGAGCGCCCGTGCGTGCCGAGCACGATCAGATCGCTGTGCGCGGCCGCGGCCTTCGCGACGATCTCCGTCGCCGCGTTGCCCTCGCCGAGCTCGATGTCGACTGACGCGCTCGTGGCCGCGTCCCTCGACGCGAACTGCTGCATGGCGTGACGCACGTCGTTCTGGTTCTCTCCGGCGACGAGCGTCGACGGCATCATCGGGGCCACTGTCGCATAGGCCGAGATCGGAACCGGGGCGGAGACATGGAACAGCGTCACCCGTGCGTCGTACCACTTCGCGAGCGCGATGGCGTGATCCAGGGCGCGCTGTGAACAGTCGGAGAAATCAGTGGGGCAGAGGATGTGTTGAATCTGAATCATGGCTACCAGACTCCAGACGCCTGATGGCGTTTCCGATGCGGAGCGCGATGACTGATGATATGGCGTTGCGTCGTCACGATCGGACGCTCCGTGCCACGCCCGATCAGTTCCAGCAAATCGGCCGTCGTCACGATGCCCTTCACGCGACCCTCTTGTATCACCACGAGACATCCAATCGCTCGGCCGCGAAGCAGGTTGGCGGCCTTCCGCACCGGCATCTCGGGCTCGATCGTGACGACGCTCTCGGTCATGAGCTCGCTGACCAGCCGCGTATCGCGCACGGTGGCGCCATGCAGCCCACCAAGATCCCGGGCCGAGATCACGCCGGCAATCTCGCGGCCTTCCAGGACGACGAGATGATGAATGCCCTTCATGCGCATCAGCGTCCACGCTTCATCGGCTGTCGTCGCTGCGGACACTGTCTTCACGTTCCGTGTCATCACGTCCTGGACGCGCATGATTGGCCTCCGCAGGAAGAAATCGGGGCACGTTCTCCCGGCATTCAGGCGCAACTTGCGTCTGCGGATACCAGCGGGCCCAGGAGCTGAGCGTCCTCGAGTTGCCGTGTGGCCCCGATCCGTCGAGTTCACCTGAGTGCCCGGGGCCGTGCCCCGATATCAGCGTCTGTTGCACAGACCAGACCAATGCCTGTGGCTGTGCGATCGAGCAGGGATGCCTGCATCGCACGCCAGCGATACCGCAATCTCCGGATTCTTCCTCGCGGCTGCGAAGGACTTCACGGATCGACTGGGTCAGGCTCCGGCGCCCACTGGTTGATGTGCACGCGGAACCCAGTATTGCTCCTGCGCGATTGCCCATCCCTGCGGGGCAAGCCGTCGCTCCGCGTCGCCGATCATCCCCGGATGACCGCAGAGGTAAACCACGGTGTCCGCTTTCGCCAGCGACCAGCGTACGAGCTGTGCCTCCAGAATCTCGTTGACGCGCCCGACCGCGCCGCGCCACTGTGCGTTGCGCTCGGCTGACGGCCGACTCACGCTGCGGACATATTGGAGGAAGCAGGGATCCTCTTCACTCACGCGTTGAAGCTCGCGATCGTAGACGAACTCGTTGGCGAAGCTGGCGCCATGCAGGACATAGAAATAGCGGTCAATCGCCTGGTCCGCCGTAGAAGACTCGCGCCGAGCCTGTCGAATCATGCTGATGTACGGCGCGATGCCAGTGACCGTTGCCACCATCACGTGATGGCGCGCGGCAGGGTTGAGCGTGAACCGACCCTTGGCCTCCGACCGCATCGTCACCAGGTCGCCCACTCGCAGTGTGTGCAGAATGGGCGTGAGCGTCCCTCCATTGTTAGGAGGAACGCGTTCGATGAACAGCTCGATCAGGGGCTCGCACGGCGCCGACACGATCGAGTACGGACGCTCGATGCCGCGGACGCCGATCGTGACGTATTGACCCGCTTTGAACGTGAGTGTGTGCTGCGGCCGCAGCCACAGGACGAACAGGTCGTCGGTGTGGTCCTGCCGTCGAACGATTGTTGCCACCTGAGTCATGGACGACCTCGACGCTGCGTGCGTCAGTAAGAGATGCGACGCGTCGGCGGCCCGGCCCGATGCCTGGCGACACGGACGCGAACGTCGACCGCCCGCGCACCCTGCTCGAATACCTTCAAGGGATTCAGCTCCAACTCCTGGATCTCCGGCACGGCCTCGACCAGCGCCGACACGCGCAGCAGCGCGTCGATCACCGCGTGCTCGTCCTTTGGTGCTTGTCCGCGAAAGCCGCGAAGCAGCGCAACACTCTTCAGGCCGTCGACCATCTCCGCCGCGTCGATGTCCGTCAATGGATGGAGACGGAACGTCGTATCGCGCAGGAGATCGACGAGGACGCCGCCGGCCCCGCACGCGATCACCGGTCCGAAGATCGGATCGGTGACGACGCCAACCAGCAGCTCGATTCCACCGGGAACCATCTGCTGCACGACGCCGGCGGTCATGGCATCACCAAGACGCGACGTCAGAGTCGAGTACGCCTGGCGGAGCGTTGTGTCATCCGGAATGTTGAGCACGACCCCGCCGACATCGGTCTTGTGCAAGATCTCTGGCCCGGCCGCTTTGAGGGCCACCGGGTAGCCGATGTCGTTTGCCGCGGCGATCGCCTCGTCCATCGTGATCGTCACACTGGTCGCCGCCGTGCAGAGGCCGACGCATTCGACGAGCGTTTGTGCTTCGGCAGGTGTGAGCCATCCATCGCCTCTCGTGAGCGCGCCGTCGACCACGAGTCGAGCGGCATCGCGTTGAATGCCCCCGGGTGATTCGTGCGTGCCAACAGGACGCCGCCGCCACTCGCCGTACTCGGTCGCCCTGGCGAGCGCATGAACGGCTGCTTCCGGGAAGCGATATGACGGAATCGGTGCAAGCTCTCGGGCCGCGCCTCGCGCGCCCATGAAAGATGCGATCACGGGTTTGGTCGTGCCAGCCGCGCCGCTCGTGATCGCACGCGCCGCTTCGTCTGGGTTCATGACGAGAGGCGGGATGAAGATGACCAGGAGGCTGTCGACGTTCTGATCGGCGAGCAGCAGCGTCGTCGCGCGGCGGTACTGCTCTGGCGTCGCTGCGGCGAGCATATCCACCGGATTCCCAACGCTCGCTGGCGGTGGCAAAAGGTGTCGCAGCGATCCGACCGTCGTGTCGCTCAACGTCGCGAGCTCCAGGCCCTGTGCTTCGCAGGCGTCGGCGGCGAGGATGGCCGGTCCTCCCGCATTCGACAGCACCGCGACGCGCGGCCCGGCAGGTATGGGCTGATGCGCCAGGAGCGCTGCCACGTCGAAGAGCTCCTCGACGGTGTCAGTGCGGATGATGCCAGCCTGTCGGAACAGCGCGTTCACCACCGCATCACTGGTCGCGAGCGCACCGGTATGAGAGGCGGCAGCCCGTGCACCCGAACGCGACCGTCCCGACTTCACGGCCACGATCGGTTTCGTGCGCGCGACTCGTTGCGCGATCTGCCCGAAGCGCCGTGGATTGCCGAAGCTTTCAAGGTAGAGCAGGATGACGTCGGTCCGCGTATCGTCGGCCCAGTACTGCAGCAAATCGTTCCCCGACACATCGGCCTTGTTGCCTACCGACACGAATGTCGACAGTCCGAGATTCAACTGCTGCACGTGCTCGAGGATCGCCAGACCGAGCGCTCCGCTTTGTGTCGAGAACGCCACGCGTCCCTCAACCGGCGTGACCGGGGAGAACGTCGCGTTGAGGCGCACCGCCGGATCGGTGTTGATGATCCCCATGCAGTTTGGGCCGATCATCCTGATGCCTGCGGTCCGCACCTTGCCGAGGATCTCCTGTTCGAGGGCGCGGCCGGCGGGCCCGGTCTCGCCGAAACCGGCACTGATGATCACCAGCGCTTTCACGCCCTTTGCGACGCAGTCGTCGATGACGGGACTGACGCTGTCTCGCGGGACGCAGATCACGGCGAGATCGACGTCACCCGGGATGTCGGTGACGCGGGGAAATGCCGGCACGGTCTCGATGGTCGAGGCAGACGGATGCACCGCATACAGCCGCCCTGCGTATCCACCCGCCGCGATGTTGTGCAGAATCTCGGAGCCGATTCGTCCGCGCTCGCGGTTTGCGCCGACGACGACCACTGCCGTGGGCTCGAAGAAGTGCTTCATCGACGCGGTGGCCGCCGACTGCGACCGCTCGGCGAGGCGCGCCTGGTACTGCGCGGTCGGCTCGAGCCGCAGCACCACGTGACCGATCCCGCCGTCGCGCCTCTTCTCGATTTCGAATCCCGAATCGAGGAAGACGCGCATCATCCGCTGGTTGTCGAGGAGCACGTCCGCGTCGAATACCTCGATGCGATGGTCGCGAGCGATGGCCGCGAGCGTGTCCAGCATGCGCGTGCCGATGCCGCGTCCCTGCAGCGGATCGGCGATAGCGAACGCCACCTCCGCGCGGTGAGGAGCTCCCTCGATGCGACTGTAGGTGGCGACGCCGACCAGGCGGTGTGCGGCTTCCGCGACGAGCGCGAACTCGTTGTCATAGTCGGCCCGAAGCAGCCTCGACACCTCGTCTTCGCTTCCGCCGCCGACCCCGAAGAACCGGAATCGGCGGCTCTCAGCCGACAGGCGGGCGTGCAGCGTGCGCAGTCCATCGGCGTCGTCTGGACGAACGGGTCGCAAGCGCAGGGTCGAGCCATCCCGCAGGACGACATCCGACTCGTACTCTTCAGGGTAGAGGCGTACGGGGTCGAGCGTTTGAGGCATCGACGATCGAGGGGCAACGTCGATGCCAGGACAGAGCCGGCGCGCTCGCGAGAGATGGCTGCAGCCGCAGCGCCCGCGCCGCGGATTTCTCCGCAGTGAGGGGAAGGTTTCGACGGCGATTACCCCGTATCGTCGTCGCAGGCGGTCGCGTCTCTAGGTCCTGCCGTTGGTGTGAAGATTGCGGGAGCACTCCCGCGGAGGCGCGTCATGCGACGTTACGCGGTTCTCGCCGCCGCGGCGGCAGCTCTGGTCCTGACCGGCTGCGCGACCCGGATCGTCAGCTCCCACGTTGAGCTCGGCACCGACTTCGCGCAATACCGCACCTACGACTGGGGGCCCGCCGATGCCTTGCCTACAGGTGATACGCGCCTGGACAACAACGCGATCTTCCGCGACTACTTCCAGGGCGCGATCGAGAAGCAGCTTGCCGCAAGGCGACTCGTGCTCGTGTCACACGACCCCGACCTTCTGATCCACACGCACACGAATGTCACGCATCAGGTCGGCGTACAGCCGATCATCCCGCACGAGTACCCACAGAATCCACGCAGCCAGGGAAACGGCTGCGCTCCCACGATCGCCGAGTACGAGATCAGCACGTTGATGATCGACGTCGTCGATGCGCGGACGAACACGTTGGTATGGAGAGCCTGGTCGCGCGACGACATGTCGGGAACGATCGACGATCAGCAACGGCTGCAGCGGGCAGTCACCGAGGCCGTCGTCGAGATGATGAAACTGTTTCCGAAGCACCTGTGATGGGTTCATGACGGTGGCCGCGGGAAGGAGTCGAGCCATGGCAGAACGCTTCACCTCGCATCTCGAGTGGACCGGCGCCGGCAAAGGGCCGACGAGCGATCCAGTGTCGTTCAGCCGCGATCTGCGCGTGTCGATCGGACCGCGGACGCTCGAAATGTCGTCGGCGCCGGCATTTCGCGGTGATCCATCTCGCACCAACCCAGAGCAATTGTTCGTCGCGGCGTTGTCGGCGTGTCAGACGTTGACGTATCTCTTCCTGGCGGCGAAGAACGGCATCGCGGTAGTGGCCTACGTAGACGAGGCCGAGGGCTGGCTGGAGCGTTCGAACGGAACGATGCGCATGTCGCGTGTGACCTTGCGTCCGCTGATCGTGCTGAAGGATGGCGCCGACGCGAGCAAAGCGCACGAGCTCGTCGACCAGGCGCACGGGCAGTGCTTCATCGGTAACTCGGTGACGACGCAAGTCTCGATTGAGCCTCGCATCGAGTTCGCTGCGACAACGACATTGGTGGCCTGAGGCGCGATGCGGGGCCGTTCGAGTGTCATGCAGTCTCCGATCGCCCTGGAGCCGGCCTTCGCACTTTCGACAGACGCACTTCTGTCGCAACTGGATTCGACCAGAGACGGGCTATCGACTGAGGAAGCCGCGCGCCGGATAGTTCACGCGGGTTTCAACGAACTGCCACCATCGAAGCCCGTCTCAGCGCTTCACATCCTGATTGGCCAGCTCCGGAGCATCGTCGTGATGCTCCTGATCGTCGGAGCACTTGCCGCCGTGTGGCTGGGGGAGCCTACCGAGGGTGCCGCGATTGCGGTCGTGCTGGCGATCAATACCGCGATCGGCTTCTACACCGAATTCCGTGCGCGCCGCGCCATGAGTGCGCTGCTGAAACTCGACGTGCCGCGGGCGACAGTGCTGCGGAGCCATCGTCTTCACGCCATCGACGCGCGACTCCTCGTACCTGGCGATGTGATCGATCTCCACGTCGGCCAGCACGTGCCGGCCGACGCGCGAGTGCTACATCAGACCGACCTGAGAGTGGACGAAGCACTGCTTACAGGTGAGTCGTGGGCGGTTGCCAAACATGGCGGCACGCTTCCGCCGCCGACACCGCTCGCCGAACGCGTCAACATGGTTTACAAGGGCACGACGGTGACGAGCGGCGTTGCTCACGCCGTGGTGACCGCGACCGGCACATCGACGGAACTCGGTCTGATCGGCGCGCTGGTCGGCAGCGTCGATTCTGGGCGAACGCCGATGGAGCGGAAGCTCGACGCTCTTGGCCATCGGCTCGTCTGGCTCGCGCTCGCCGTCACGGGACTCGTGGCCGTGCTCGGCGTCATGCAAGGGGTGGCAGCGGGCGTCGTACTCCAAACAGCGATAGCCCTGGCCGTGGCCGCCGTACCGGAGGGTCTGCCCGCGGTGGCGACGATTGCGTTGGCTATTGGGATCAGGCGCATGACGCGGCGGCACGCGCTCGTCCGTCGACTGCCGGTGGTCGAGTCGCTTGGCTCGACGACGGTGATCTGCACGGATAAGACGCGCACGCTGACCTCGGGCAACATGACGGTCGTGCGAGTCGCGGCAGGTGGAGAACAGTTCCAGCCGCTGGACGACACAATCGGGCGCCCGTCGCCGCGTGTGATCGAAGCCCTTGAAGTCGCGGCGCTCGCATCCCGTCCGCAAGCCGACGCGACGTCAGACATCGGACCGATCGTCGGCGACCCGGTTGACCACGCCCTGATGCAGGTCGCAACCCGGTTCGGCATTGAGCCGTCGCAGCTGACTCCGGCGGGGTCGTATGCCGGGGTGGTTCCGTTCTCGAGCCATCGCCAATGCATGGCCTCGTTTCACCGGTATGGTCAGGGGCTGATCGCTTACGCGAAAGGCGCACCACGGCGAATCCTGGAGTTGTGTGCGTCCGATATCGAGGGCCGAACACTCGATGATCGCGCGCGGCAATGCCTGATGGAGATCAACGATCGATATGCGCAGGAGGGACTCCGCGTACTCGCGTTGGCCAGAGGCCCGGTTGAAAGCACGCACGAATCAGACCTGCGCGCCTTGACCTTCATCGGCTTTGTCGGGTTGATGGATCCTCCCGCGCCTGGCGTCCGAGCCACGATCGCGCGGCTGCAGCAAGCGGGCCTTCGCACAATCATGCTGACCGGCGACCAGCGCCTCACCGCTCAGGCGGTTGCTCGCGAACTGGGGTTGCTCGAGGAAAACGGGCCGGCGATTACGGGACGCGAATTGGACGCCATGACGCCGACCGACCTCGAGGCGTGCGCATCGAGGGTCAGTGTCTACAGTCGAATCAGCCCCGAGCACAAGCTGGCGATCGTATCGGCGCTCCAGGCCCGAGGCGAGATCGTTGCCATGCTCGGAGATGGCGTGAACGATGCGCCGGCGTTGAAGAAGGCCGACGTCGGCGTCGCGATGGGCGTGCGCGGGTCGGATGTGGCGAAGGAGGCTGCCGGCATCGTCCTCCAAGACGATCGATTCGAGACCATCGCCGCCGCGGTCGAAGAGGGACGCATCGTCTTCGACAACATCCGCAAGTTCGTCTTCTATCTGTTCAGTTGCAATGTCGCTGAGGTGATGGTGGTTCTGGTCGTCAGCCTCGTGGCGTCGTCGGCGCCGTTGCTTCCTCTTCAACTCCTCTGGCTGAACATCGTTACCGATACGTTGCCAGCGCTCGCGTTGGCGCTCGAACCTGGCGATGCGGACGTCATGCATCGTCCACCAAGACACCCACACGACGCGATCATGTCCGGCCGCTTCCTGCGGAGCATCGTGTTCTACGGTACGCTGATCACGATCTCCGCGCTGCTGGCCTTTGGCGCGGGCCTGCGCACTGGAATCGAGGAGGCACGGACCGCGACGTTTGCGACGCTTGCCTTGGCGCAGATCTTCCATCTTGGAAACGCGAGGAGCACGAAGGCTGTTGTGACCTGGTCGCGGGCCGCAGCCAACCCGTATGCAGTCGGGGCCGTCGCCCTTTCCATTGCCTTGCAGGTGGTGGCCATGTTCGTCGGCCCGCTGGCCGCGATTCTCCGCGTCGCGCCGCTCGAGACCGGGCAGTGGATCGTGGTGATCCTGGCCTCGGCGATTCCTGCGATCGTCGGACAGACGCTGAAACAGTGGCGCGGGTCTGCCTAACGTAACCGCCCCGTGTTCTTGCCGTGCGCGTATTATCATGCCGGCACCATATGGGTCTCGACACGCTCTTGGCGCGCACGTGGGTCCGCTCGTACGACGCCGTCACCTCGGCGCTGAGCAAGCGCTTTTGCTATGGCTTGTACGACGGCGACCGCCTCGAGTCGCATTACGCCGCGCGCGGTGATGTGCAGGTGCTGTTCTGCATTCCGCCGATGAGCGACGTCAACGGTGCGCTGCCGCACCCGGGCGTCGAGATCTTGCAGACGATCCTCCGCGCGCAGGGCTTCCGCTGTGAGGTGTTCAACTACAACCTGCCGTGCATCCATCCGCGCGATCCGTTCGATCACCTCATTCGGGCGATCAAGACGCTCGGTGTACGAGTGCTCGGCGTCTCCACCTACAGCCAGGCGATTCGCAACACGCTCGAGGGCTTGCAGCGCGTCCGCGCGGCGTGCCCCGACGTGACCGTCGTGCTTGGCGGCCCGCATCCGACCGAGTCGTATCTCAGCGTCATGGGCGTGAGCTTCATCGACTACGTCTGCCGCAGCGAGGCCGAAACGAGCTTTCCCGCGTTGGTCGATATGCTCCTGGCCGGCCGCCGGCCGCGCCCTGGCGAAATCCCCGGCGTCTACTTCCGCGACGCCAAGACGAACACCGTGAGCGGGACGCCGGCGGGCTTCGTCGACTTGGACACACTCGACGAGCGTCAACTGCTTCGCTATCAGTTCTCACCGGCTGAACTCCGGCAGCAGCGCCTCTATCGCGGCGCGCACGGAACCGCTGGCGCCGAGTACTGGCCGGTGGCGCTGGTGCGCGGGTGCCCGTACGACTGCACGTTCTGCGCCGCATATCAGATGTCGGGGAAGAAGCTCCGCTATCGGCGCGTGAATCGAGTGGTGGACGATCTCGAGTTCTACGCCCGCGAATACGGACGGCGGCATTTCAGCTTCATCGATGACGCGTTCACACAGCACTACGAATACGTGATCGATCTGTGCGAAGAGATCCTGCGCCGTAACGTAGACGTGTATTGGACCACCGACAACGGCATTCGATACGAGACGCTTGGCCACGGAAAGCTCGTCGAAGGTCTGCTGAAGAAGCGCGGGCTGGCGAGCGTCGATGAGCTGATTGCGCTGATGATTCGCGCCGGCTGGCGCGGCACGGCGATCGGCATAGAGTCTGGATCGAACCGCGTAAGGACCGACCTGGTGCGCAAGGGCGGCATCCACTTGACCAACGCCGAGATCCTCGACAACCTCGTGCGACTCAAGCGCGTGTCGAAAGAGCAGGGCGTGTACTTCTACATCAACGGCTTTCTGATGGCGGGCTTTCCGGCCTTGCCGCTGCCGAACGGCAAGACCGTTCCGGCCGAAACCGAGGAGGAGGTCGAGGCCACGCGCGCATTCGCCGTCGAACTGCGCGACGCAGGTGCCATCGACATGATGAATCTGAGCATGCTGATCCCGCTGCCGGGCACGGATATGTGGGAGTGCTTGTCGATTCGTCAGAAGATGCAGGTGCTCACCCGCGCGGTGCCGGCCGGCGATCCAGCGGCTCCCGCGGTTCGCGGCATCGTCGAGCGGACGCTCGCGGCGTACCACGATCTCGAAGCCACCCGGTATAACGAGGAGCCCGAGCGCCGCTTCTGGTCCGAGGTCTACCGCCTTCCCGACGCCGCCCAGATCCTGATCATGCAGGCCTACGACTCGTTCAACGTCGACGCCGCGCTGAACATCGAGCTCCAGCGACTGGCGCCGGACTGGTTGTCGCACTACCGCGAGAGCGTGATCGCCGAGTTCTACAGCGGCCTGGCGATGAAGCTGAAGATGATCGGCCACGTCCTGCGTCGAAGCAGCGGGCTGCACGACGCCGCGGCCTATATGACGCTGATGGGCCGCAAGTACGATCCCGCCGCCAAGATGCGACCGGTCGCGACGACGTAGTTGTCCTTGGGCCTTAGTTCTTGGTACTTGGTCCGTTCTTAGTGCTTGGTCCGTCCTAGGTCCGTCCTAGGTTCTATGTCCCAGGTCCTCGGCCCGAGCGGACCACGGACGAAAGACGGACCAAGGACCAAGGACCAAGGACCAAGGCCCAAGGACTAGATTTATCGATCCTGCGCCCGCGCGCCGCTGAGAATGGCGCGCAATCCGTAATTGCCTTCGTGGCACGCGTACTCGAACATCAGCTCGCCGGTGTTCTTCAGCGGCATCATCAGCGTCCACGGACGCGACCACACGGTGGGGTCATCGATCGTGATGGAGTACTCGAGCGTGTCGTTGGATACGCGCGTGAACTTCTCGATCGTGTGCAGGGTGTCGGTCGATCCGCGGAAATTGGCGTTCGGCGAGAAGTTGGTGGTGTCGACGACGAGCGTGTCGCCCTCCCAGTGCGCTCGCGAGTCGCCGTGATACTGCGTGATGGCCTTCGAGACGTGCGCACCGCCATCGGTCGGAAACAGACGCGCGTCGTGGATCATCTCGGTGCGCAGCGCGACGACGCCAGGTCCCTGGGTGATCTCGAAGTAGCTCTGATAACCCGCACGGATGTTCGGCGTGCCGCCGCTGATGCATCGCGTGCTGAGTGAAAGATCTTGAACGCGATCGGCGGGACCTCGACCCTGGCGCGCGGCGGCTTGCGCTCGAGCGCGCTCGGCAGCGCCAGGCGCAGGCGGCGGGATGCGGCCGTCCGGCGGATCGATGATGAGCGAGGTGCGGTTGTCGAAGATGCGCTCCGACAGCCACGCCTGCCCGTAGTTCCCGACCTGCGTGTCCGCGGAGCTGAACTTCGTCTTGCCATCGAGCGTGGCGAGGATCAGCTCGTCGGCGAAGAACGCGTCGCCGCCGTCCATCATCTTCCGCGCACGCGTCTTGATGTCGGCCAGTTCCGCGTCGGTCATCGTGGCGCGATTGCCGAACTGCGCGGGACGTTCGAGCGGCGTCATGGTGTTGTTGGCCCACACGCCCTGCAGATCGGGATGTCCATCGGCCAGCCGGGGCACCGACCTCGTCGCGGATGATGTCGCCGATTGCGCCCCGAGTCCGATGGTGAGCGAGAGAGCGACGCCAATCGCCAGGCCGGTTGCCATTCGTCCGCGCATGTTAGTCTCCTCGGGTCATTGTGCCCTGGCCTCGACGGCTGGAGACAATTGAAAACAATTCAGGAGGTTTCGGTGCGTGTGTTGCTGAGGATGATCGTGCCGTCCGGTCTCGTGATGTTGGTCTGTGCATCGTCGGTTTACGCGCAGCGCGCGGAATCAGGGCGTCAAGTGTTCGCGAGCCGCTGTGCGTCGTGCCATGGAACCGAGGGTGCCGGTGGCGAGTTGGGGCCGTCGATCGTGGCGCGGATTCCCCTACGTAGCGACGCCGAGCTCGAAGCTGTGGTTCGCGAAGGGCTGCCGGCGTCCGGCATGCCGGCGTTTGCCACGGTGTCGGTGACAGAACGAACCGACCTGGTCGCTTTTCTGCGGACGCTTCGGCCGCGAGCCGGCGGTCCCGCACGCGCGACTGTAAAGATGGCCGACGGTCGATCGATCTCAGGCATCGTGCTCAATCAGAGCGACGGCGAGATGCAGGTGCTCGGCGACGACCGTGCGCTGCATCTGCTTCGTGAAACGAGTGCCGACCGCTATCGCGAGGTGACGTCGCAGACCGGCTGGACGTCTTACCACGGCAACGTGAACGGCAACCGCAACAGCGCGTTGACGCAGATCACCCCTGCCAACGTCGGTCGTCTGGCGCCGCGCTGGGTGTTCACGCTGCCCAACGCCGCGCAGCTGCAAGTGACGCCGATCGTTGCCAACGGTGTGATGTACGTGTCGGCCGCCAACGATCTCTACGCGCTCGACGCCGGAAGCGGGCGGCAGATTTGGAACTATCGTCGGCCGCGCACGCGAGGGCTGGCCGGCGTTGCCGCTCGAGGAGTCAATCGCGGAGTTGCTGTCGGCGGCGATCGCGTCTTCATGACGACCGATCACGCACACCTCATCGCACTCAATCGTGCCAGTGGTGCTCTTCTCTGGGAGACCGAGATGGCCGACTGGCACCAGAACTACAACGGCACCGGCGCGCCGCTCGTGGTCGACAACCTCGTCATCTCCGGAATTGCCGGCGGCGACGAGGGCGTGCGCGGATTTGTCGCGGCCTACGACCAGGCAACGGGCAAAGAGGTGTGGCGCTTCTGGGCTGTGCCTGCGCGTGGCGAGCCCGGCTCGGAGACGTGGAAGGGCAGCGCCATCGATCACCCTGGTGCCGCAACCTGGATGACGGGCAGCTACGACCCCGAGCTCGGCACGCTCTACTGGGCGATTGGAAACCCGGGGCCCGACATGATCGGCGACGAGCGCGCGGGCGACAACCTGTATTCCGATTCGGTGGTCGCACTCGACGTGAAGAGCGGACGTCGCAAGTGGCACTTCCAATTCACGCCGCACGACGTGCACGACTACGACGCACAGCAGCCGATCGTGCTCGTCGACGCGCCATGGAAGGGCACGACGCGCAAGCTGCTGTTGCAAGCCAATCGCAACGGGTATTTCTACGTGCTCGATCGGATCACAGGCGAATATCTCTCGGGCACGCAGTACGTGAAGAACATCACCTGGTCGTCGGGTCTGACACCGCAAGGTCGACCCATCGTCGTGCCGAACATGGAGCCAACACGAGAGGGCACACGCGTATGCCCGTCGCTTGAAGGCGCGTCGAACTGGTACTCGGCGGCGTTCAGTCCGCGCACCGGCTTGTACTACGTGCAGACCAACGACAAGTGCGGCATCTTCACGCGTGTCGATCAAACGTGGGAATCGGGCAAGGGTTTCATGGGTGGAACCTTCGCCGCCGCGCCAGAGCCCGCGCGCCGCGTACTACGCGCCATCGACATCCAGACCGGCAAGGTGTCCTGGGGGCTTCCGCAGTTCGGCGCGGTCGACTCGTGGGGCGGCGTGCTGTCGACGGCGGGCGACGTGGTCTTCTTCGGCGACGATAGCGGAGCGTTCTCGGCCGCCGATGCCCGCTCAGGAAAACGGTTGTGGAGCTTTCAGACCAGTCAGGTCTGGAAGTCGTCGCCGATGACCTACGTGTTCGACAATCGCCAGCTCGTGGCCGTGGCATCGGGCCCGAGCATTCTGGCATTCGGGCTTCCTTAGGAGCGAGGCGATGGTGACAAGACGACAGGTGGCGATGATCCTGCTCGTGACCGCGGTGGCTGGCGCGGGTGTGTTCGCGCAACAGGCACAAGCGCCCCCCGCGGCCGCGAAACCCGCCGGGGCCACTGCCGGTCGCACCACAACGTCGGGGTTCACGACCGAGCGTCTGGCGCGCATCGACGAGATGCTTCAGTCGTACGTGAATCGCGAGCTCATCGCGGGTGCGGTGGCGCTCGTGCTTCGCGACGGCCGTCCCGTGTATCAGAAGGCCGTGGGATGGGCCGACAAAGAGGCACGCACGTCGATGCGAATGGACACGATGTTTCGCATCGCGTCGCAGACCAAGGCGATCACGAGCGTCGCGGCGCTAACGCTCGTCGAGGAGGGTAAGCTCAGTCTCAACGATCAGGTCGGCAAGTACATCCCGTCGTTCGCCAAGACGACGGTTGCAGTGCGCAGCGAGACGGGAACATCGATCGTACCGGCGAAGCGACCGATCACGATTCGCGATCTGTTGACGCACACGGCCGGCATCTCCTACGGCGTCGAGCCGCACATTGCCAGCCAGTACGGCGCCAAAGGACTTGGACCATCCGCCGGTGCCGGTTGGTACTTCGCCGACAAGCAAGAGCCGATCTGCGATGTGATGGAGCGGCTCGGCACGCTGCCGTTCGTCGCGCAGCCTGGCGAGGCCTGGGTCTATGGCTACAACACGGACGTCCTCGGCTGCGTGATCGAGCGCGCCGCTGGACAGCCGCTCGATGACGTGATCGCGGCGCGTGTGACGCGGCCGCTCGGCATGACCGACACGCGATTCTTCCTGCCGCCCGGGGAACGCAATCGCCTCGCCGCCGTGTACGCGAGCGGCGAGACCGGTCGCGCCGTGCGTGCGCCAGATGGTCCGCTGGGACAGGGTTCGTATGTGGACGGTCCGCGGCGGACGTTTGCGGGCGGTGCCGGTCTGGTCTCCACCGCTCGCGATTACGGCCGCTTCCTCGAGATGATCCGCGGCGACGGATCGCTCGACGGCGTGCGCATTCTGTCGCCGCGCGCGGTGGCGCTCATGCGCACCAATCAAGTGGGCACGCTGCACTCGGCCACCGGATTGGGATTTGGACTCGGTTTCGAAACCACGGATCGATACGGCGCCAACGGCATGGACGATGTCGGGTCGTATGGGTGGGGCGGGGCGTACGGGACGCTCTATCGGATCGATCCGCACGCGAAGCTGGTGATCATGCTGATGGTTCAGCTGCTGCCCAACACGACCGACGTGCGCGAGAAGTTTCCGGCGCTGGTCTATCAAGCGCTGATGGACTCCCCCAGGATTGACTGAAGGTGCGAGCGACAGCCGACCGCGCTGACGCGCGAGGAGAACCCTGATGACGCGACATCTTCTCTCCGCCATTCTGATCGGCATCGTGGTGTGCGGTGCCTCCGCTGTTTCACAGCAGTCGTCTCCGCAAACTGGGGCAGCGCGCTCGTTTCCCCCACCCGGACAGGCGCGCGGCAATTACCCGCCGTGGACGAGCACGATGGCCAACCCGTATCGTGTGACGCCCAACTGGCCGCGCCTCGGCGACATCAAGCCAGGTGCCGCGATCGGCATCATTCCAGACGGGAAGGGCGGCACGTGGCTGCATCATCGGTCCGAACCGCCGATCCTCCACATCGATGCATCGGGTGCGGTCGACAAGCGATTCGGAAACGGCATGTTCGTGCAGGCGCACGGATTCTGTCAGGACCGCGACGGCAATTTCTGGGCGGGCGACAGCGGACCGTTCCAGGACAATCCGTCGACGAAAGGCCGCGGATTCCAACTATTCAAGTTCAGCCCGGAAGGGAAGGTGCTGCTCACGCTGGGCAAAGCCGGTATCTCGAAGGTGGGAACGGACACCTTCATCGGACCGACCGCCTGCGCGATCGCACCGAACGGCGACGTCATCGTCGCCGATGGTCACTGGCCGCGACCGACCGATGCGCAGCAGGATGGCGATCGACTCGTCCGGCTCAAGACCGACGGCACCTTCGTCGCGCAATACGGCAAGATGGGCTCGGCACCTGGCGAGTTCATGGGACCGCATGCCCTCGCCTTCGATTCACAGGGACGCCTGTTCGTCGCCGATCGATCGAACAATCGCGTCCAGATCTTCGATCGCGACATGCAGTTCGTAGACGAGTGGCGTCACTTCGGTCGCCCAAGTGGCATTGCCATCTTGCGAGACGACACGGTGATCGTTGCCGACTCCGAGTCGAGTCAGATGATCGGCGGTCCGCCGCAGGCGCCAGAAGGCGGCGGCGCCGTCGTGCGGAATCCGGGATGGGGCAACGGCATCCGCATCGGCAGCGCGAAGGATGGCTCGCTGCGCTACTACGTGCAGGGGACGCGTCCGGAAGGCATGGGCGCCGACAACGAGGGCAACGTCTTCGCCGGTCTAACCGGCGGGTGCGACACGAGTCCGTCAGGTGGGTGTCTGCAAAAGTGGGTGAAGCGCTGATCGCATCTCGTCCGGATCGGCGACAGCGGATCCCATAGTCGGACAGCAGGCGGTTCGCGACCAGCGCTTTTGCGCCACAATTCCTGGCATGCCGCTTGTCTTCCGGGGCCGTCTGGAGGACGCGATGATCCGACTGCCTCAGGCCCTTCGCAACGGCATCCGGATGCTCGGGCACGCGCGTGGACTTGCGATCGTCGCTGTGCTCTCGCTCGGCGTCGCGGTCAACGTCGCCGTATTCGCAGTCGTCTCCGCTGTGCTGGTGCGGCCGTTGCCGCATCCGGATTCGAAACGGCTCGTCGCGATCTCGTCGCGCGATCTGACGAGCGGCCGCGACCACCAGATGGCGCCGCTCGACTTCTTCGACTTCGAGCGGCAGTCCTCGTCGTTCGCGCGGATCGCGGCCTACTACCCACCCGGCTTCACCTTGACAGGCACATCGATCGCCGAACGCGTGCCTGGCGCACGCGCGACGTCCGGCATCTTCGAGGTCTTCGGCGTGCACCCGGTCCTCGGCCGAGGGTTCCTGCCCAGCGAAGACACGCCGGCCGCGGCACGCGTCGTCGTGATCAGCCACGGGCTGTGGGCCCGCCGCTTCAACTCCGACCCTCGTATCGTGGGCCGATCGATCGTGATGAGCGGCAATCCGTACACGGTCGTCGGCGTGCTCCCCGATAACTTCGATTCGCCGGCGATGTGGCCGCGCATGCCCGACGTGTGGGTACCATTCGGTCTGGATGCGAACGTCGGCGCGCGCGATGCGCGAATGCTGCGCGTGCTCGGCCGCTTGCGTGGCGGCATCGCGATCGAACGGGCGCGGGCGGATCTCGATCGCATCGCGGCGTCGCTGGCCGTGTCGTATCCAGCGAGCAATCGCACGACCGGAGTGGCGGTGACGCCCTTGCTCGAACAGCTGACGAGAGACACGCGACCTTCACTGCTGATCCTCGTTGCCGGCGTCGCCGCCCTGCTGCTCGTTGCCACCGGCAACGCGGCGGGTTTGATTCTGGTCGGCACGTTGCAGCGCCGTCACGAGTTCTCGACGCGTCTCGCGCTTGGAGCCACTCACCGTCAACTGGTCCGACAGGTCGTGGGCGAACACCTGATCCTCGGCTCCATCGCGGGGGCCTGCGGCTTCGTGCTGGCGTTGGCCGCAGGAGATCTTCTCGTCGATGTTGCCGCTGCTGCGGGCGTGCCGCGGGCAGCCGAGATCCGGATCGGCGGCGACGCGTTCGCAGTTGGATTCGCGCTGTCGATCGCCTGCACCGTTCTCTGCGCCTGCGTCGCGGGGATCAGCATCGTCCGACGCGCGGCGCACGCGGGCCTGGTCCGAGACGCCCGCACCCTCACGCAAGCGCACCGGCGCACGCATGCGGTGCTGCTGGCGCTCGAGGCCGCGTTCTCGCTGGCACTGCTCGCGGGCGGTGCCCTGCTCGTGCGCAGCTTCTACGGATTGCAGGCCGTCGATCCAGGCTTCGACGCCGCGCACACGTACACGCTGCGGCTCTCGCCGCCGGCGGCGCGTTACCCGGCCGGTCCCGTGCTCGCCGGCTTCTACGATCGAGTCGTCGAGCGAGTGCGAACGGTGCCCGGAGTCGAGAGCGCCGCGGTTGTCGACTGGCTGCCGGCCAGCGGCGCCGGCTCGCTGATCGGATTTACGACCAACGACGGCGCCGATCGCGGGCGCCATCTCGCCGAACTGCGCATCGTGAGCGAGGAGTACTTCCGCACCCTCTCGATTCCACTCGTCGCGGGGCGCCAGTTCGACGAGCGCGATCGCGATACGACGCCCCGAGTGGCGATCGTCAACGAATCGCTCGCCCGCGCCTTCTTCGGCACCCTCGATGTCCTCGGCCGCAGCATCACGTTCGACAGGGGCGCGCCGATGCAGGCGGAGATCATCGGCATCACGCGAGACGTGCGCGAACAGTCGCGGCGGATCGCGCCAGGTCCAGGGATCTACGTTCCGAAGACGCAGCGGCCCTGGCTGAACGCGGAGACGCGCGACCTCGTGGTGCGGGCGTCGACTGCTGCACCATCGACCGCTGCTCTGCAGACGATCGTGCGCGAGATCGAACCGGATGTGCCACTCGGGCCGTTGCAGCGGCTGGTGGAGGTGACGTCGCAGCCAGTCGTGCGCGCGGAGCTGTATGCGTCGGCAGTGACAGCATTCGCCACGATCGGAGTGCTGCTGGCGGCCTTCGGCATCTATGGAGCCGTCTCGTCGATCGTCGCCGAGCGCACCTATCAGATCGGGATCCGCATGGCGCTCGGCGCGACAACGACGCGAGTTGTTCGTGAAATCGCGCGGCACGGTGTCGTGCCCACGGTCGCCGGTCTTGTGAGCGGCGTACCCTTGGCGCTTGGCGCGGGAGCGCTCGTCAGGCAGCAGCTCTTTGGAATCCAGCCGACGGATCCGTTGACGCTCATTGCCGTGGCGGTATTCATGCTCATCGTCGCCGCCGCAGCATCGCTCGTCCCTGCGCTTCGTGCGGCCAAAGTCAATCCTGCCGTCGCGCTACGACACGAATCGATCGGGTGATCCGCCCCGTTCGATGCCGCATTCGAGCGCGGTGGAATGTAGCCGTTGACAATATATCCACGTCGGATATAGTTGTCTTCGTGGCGCCCGATCCATCTGTTGACGATCTGCTGCCGCTCCAGCCGGCAACATTCCATATCCTGATGGCCCTCGCCGACGAGGACCGGCACGGCTACGCGATCATCCAGGACATTGCCGTTCGCACCGACGGAGCCATCCGGCTCAGTGCCGGTACGTTGTACCGCTCGCTGCAGCGGATGCTCGAGCAAGGCTTGATCGAAGAGACAGAGGATCGGCCCGCACCCGACGAGGACGATGAGCGTCGGCGGTACTACCGGATGACGAAGTTTGGCGCCACCGTTGCCCGTGCGGAGGCGCGTCGTCTGCAGGAGCTGGTGCGGCTGGCGCGTGCCAGCGGCTTCGTTCCGCGGAGTGCGTCGTGATCCTGTATCGCGCACTGCTGCGGCTGTATCCCGCGTCGTTCCGCGAGGAGTACGGCCGCGAGATGCGTGCGATCTTCGCTCGCCGCTGGCGGCTCGCTTCACACCCGATCAACCGGATGTTGCTGCTCGTCGACGCGTGTGCCGATGTGCTTCGCAACGCACCGGCGGCGCACGTTGACATCGTCGGGCACGACCTCAGCACGGCGTGGCAGACGATTCGGCGCGCTCGCGCGCTGAGCGTGACCGTGGTGGTGGTGACGGCAATCGGCATCGGCGCAACGACAGCGGCGTTCGCCGTTGCCGATCACGTGCTCATTCGACCGCTGCCGTATCACGAGTCGCACCGGCTCGTCAGGATCTACCAGGCGGACCTCAATGGGGGCCGCAGCGAAGCGTCACCTGCGAACTATCGCGACTGGCGCGACAACGCCAGGTCGTTCGAGCGCATCGCGGCATACCAACCGGTGTCGAGAAACCTCATTAGCGCTGGTTCGCCTGTACGGCTCGAAGGCGCGTCTGTGACCGGCGACCTGTTTGCAACGCTCGGCGTCACGCCGTTGCTGGGTCGCTCGATCACGAGCGACGACGACCGCGAGGCCTCGCCGCTGACGGTCGTGATTAGCGAACGGCTGTGGCGCACTCGCTTCGCCGCCGATGCGACCGTTGTCGGCCGGGCCGTCACGCTCGATGAGACCGCCCACGTGGTCATCGGTGTCATGCCGGCCAGGTTCGAGTTTCCAACACGCCTGATGGACTTTTGGATCCCGCAGGTGCTTCGATCGGATCAGTACGTCTACGGCAATCCGTTCTTGAACACAGTGGCGCGCTTGAAGACCGGCATCTCGCGTGAACAGGCCGACGCCGAGGTGAGAGAGATCTCACAAGCGATCGCTCGTGCGAACCCTCAAGTCAATAAACGGCAGTTCGGCGTCGCGTTGACGTTGCGCGACGAGGTGGCGCCGCAAGCGCGGTCGCTTTTGTGGATCCTGGTCGCGGCGGCGGCGAGCCTGCTGCTGATCGCCTGCACCAACCTCGCGAACCTGCTGCTGACGCGCGGTCTGGCGCGGCAGAAGGAATTCGCGTTGCGCGCGGCCCTCGGCGCCGGCCGACATCGGTTGGTTCGTCAGTTGTTCACCGAACATGCGCTCCTGGCCGCGTGTGGCGGCATCGCGGGAGCCGGCATTGCTTTGGCGGGCATCCCCACGCTGGTTCGCCTGGTGCCGACATCTCTGCCCGCGGCTGAAGCGCCTGCCGTCGACGTTCGTCTGATGACGTTCGCCGTGGTCACTACGATCGTCACGGCGATTGCCTTCGGTGTCGTTCCAGCCTGGCGAATCTCGCGGCAATCGGACGCCCGCGCGCTGCACGACGGTGTGCGTGCGGGCACCGCACGCCGGACGGCTCGTCTCCGCTCGAGTCTCGTGATCGCGCAGGTGAGCTTGTCCGTGCTGCTGCTCGTCGGCTGCGGCCTGTTACTGAAAGCAATGCTGAAGGTGCAGAGCATCGATCCGGGGTTCCGCGCTGATGGGGTCCTCACGTTGCGGACGACGCTGCCGGTGAAAAAGTACGAGAGCGTGAGCGTGCGCCATCAGTTCTTCACTCGAGTGATCGACGGCGTGGAGGCGCTGCCAGGTGTCACGTCGGCCGCCTATGTCTCGGGGCTGCCGATGGTGCAGCGCGGTGGAATCTGGGTGATCAACGTCGTCGGGTTCGAGCAGCTGCCAGGCGAGGACCGGCTGGCCGGCCTCCGCCTCGTCACACCGCGCTTCTTCGAGACGCTCGGGATTCCGCTGCGCAGCGGACGCGACTTCACCGAGGGCGACACGCAAACCTCGCTGCCGGTAGCCGCGGTCAGCGAATCATTCGTGCGTCAGTATTGGCCGGGCCAGAACGCCCTGGGGCGTCAGTTCAAGATCCGAGGCATCGACTGGACGATTGTCGGTATCGTCGGTGACATTCGCTTTCGCGGACTCGAACGCCGCAGCGAAGCGCAAATCTACATGGCGGAGCAGCAGATGCCGGACCGCGGGCTCTCCGCATACGTTCCACGCGATCTGGTGATCAAGAGCGACCGCTCGCTCGAAACGCTGCTCCCGGAGATTCGCTCGATCATCGCGTCTGCCGATCCCCAGCAGCCGATCTCGAACATCCAGACGCTGGCGACCATCGTCGGTGAGGAAACCGCACCGCGCCGCGTGCAGGTGCGCGTGCTCGGAGTGTTTGCCTCGATCGCGTTCCTGCTCGCAGGAATCGGCTTGCACGGGCTGCTTGCGTACAGTGTGTCGCAGAGTGCTCGGGAAATCGGTGTGCGAATGGCGCTCGGCGCCGAGCGGCGGACGATTCTCGCGATGGTCATGCGTCGCGGCGCACAGCTCGCGGTTGCCGGTGTGCTGGCCGGAAGCGTGCTTGCGTTTGGGGCCGGACGCTGGCTGCAGACGCTGCTGGCCGGCGTGAGTCCAACGGATTTCGCCAGTTTTGGCGGCGCAGTTTTGCTCGCCCTGACCATGACGCTCCTCGGCAGCCTGCTGCCCGCGTTGAAGGCGGTTCGCGTGAATCCGCTGCAGGTCATGCGCGCGGAATAAGGCCGCGGTTCTCTACGGCCAAACCGCAAGTCGCAGTAAACTCTTACGTCAGGCGGGGTGCCTTGCGAGAGAGATGATCCCGCCGACGGAGAACACACATGAGACGTTTGATTCTTGGTGTCGTGACGGCGCTGGCACTCGCCGCGTTCATCACGACGAGCGGTGTGTCCGGCCAGGGCCGCGTCGATTCGCCCGGTAAGGGCCGCGTCGATTCGCCGGGGGTCATGACGCCGGACGGTGGTGTGCCGGCGCTGGGGAGTTTCAAGGTGCCGAAGACACCGTGGGGCGAACCGGACCTTCAGGGCACCTGGAACGCCAACGACCTGCAGGGCATTCCCATGGCGCGCGCGCAAACCGTTGGCACCCGATATCGGCTCAATGACGACGAGTTCAAGCAGCGCGTCGCCCAGCGCGATCAGAACGTCGCCAACGACAACAGCGACGAGTTCACGCTGGAACGCGCCGAGGAGTTCGAGGCGAGGTTCGGTACCGTCGGCGGCGCCGTATCGCCGCCGCCGCACTGGCTCGAGCGCGCCAGGACCGTCAGCCGCGTGTCGTCGTATGTGATCGATCCGCCCGATGGCCGCATCCCGGCATTGACCCCGGCAGCCCAGGCCGCGGCGCAGCAGCGTCAGCAGGCGCAAGCCGCCCGGCGCAAGCAGCTGAACGGCATCGAGGCCGATTGGACCACCGATCGCAGCAACTACGATCGCTGCATCAGCACCGGCGTGCTGAACTCGATCACGCCGAAGATCTACAACTCGGGCAGCCGCATCGTGCAGGGCCCGGGCTGGCTGGCGTTTCAGAACGAGATGATTCACGAGACGCGCGTCATCCCAACCGACGGCCGCAAGCAGATCGGCGCGAGCATCAAGAACTGGATGGGGACGTCGGTCGGCCGCTGGGAAGGTGATGTGCTCATCGTCGAGACGCGCAACATCAAGCCCGAGTCGGCCGTCAACGGCCAGCCGATGTCGGACGAGGGCGTGCTGATCGAACGATTCACACTCGCGGACGCGAACACGCTCGACTACCGCATGACGATCAACGACCCGAAGGTCTACGTGGCGCCATTTACCGTGCGGCTTCCGATCCCGCGCGAAGACAACTACGGCTACTTCGAGTACGGGTGCCACGAAGGCAATTACGCGATGCACAATCTGCTTTCGGGTTCGCGCGCGGAAGAGAAGCGGCGCGCCGAAGCGCTGGCGCGCGGCGAGAAGATTCCCGAGTATCAGGAACCGGGGCGTGGTCGTGGAGCCGGTCGCGGCGGCGCGGGCGGTGCTGGCGGCCGCGGTGGTCGCGAGAACTGATGTACGTAGGGGCCGCCTTTAGGCGGCCCTTTTTTTACACACGATTCCAGTCGAACTTTGCCGCGGCGCCCGAGCCGTAAATCTTCAAAGCGCCAGATGGTCCCACTGCATTCGGGCGGCTGAACACCCAGTTCTGCCACGCTGAGAGCCGGCCGAACACGCGCGTCGCCTGTGTCTCGGGCAACGGGAAGCGCAGGTTCGCTTCCATCCCGGTGAGTGCGTCAGGAGAGAGCGCCGTTCGCGTCTCGATCGCTTGACGCAGTTCGTCTTCCCAGTCGAGTGCATCCGGAATCTCGGTGACGAGACCGAGGCTGGACGCGGCTGCCGGATCGAGCGGCTGTTCCGCATGGCTGCGAAGATCGTCGAGCGGAATCAGACGCGATTCAACCCGTGAGATGCCCGACACGGTTGGAAGCGCACCGAGGTTCATCGCCGACAACGTGAGTGACGCTCGCGGCGATTCGTCTTCGTCGTCGCGCATGTAGGCGCGATCGGCGGCGAACAGCAGCTCGAGCAGCGTTCCCGCGAAGCAGGACTCGCCGGTGACGATGGCATACATCGACCGTGAAGAGACATCGAGGCGGGCCAGCGTTCGTCGCAGTTGTCCCAGCACTTCGCGAACGAACCACTGATCCTGGTTGTCGAGAATGAAACGATCGGTCTCGAGAACCGTTTGCGCCTTTCCTCGCGTTTCGATGAGCCACAATCCGAGTGCCGGCTCGTTCGTGCGAAGGTGAAGGATCGCGTCATCCAGCTCTCGCGACATCGCCAGCGGCCACCAGGCGGCGCCTTCCGCCAGCGCCTCGTCTATCGTCTGTGCGGAGGGCTGCTCGGGCCCTGACACGGTCAGCATGGCGGTGCGACCTTCGCGATTGAACTGCACGGTCACGTGGGCGTAGCGGATACCATCCTCGCGCACCTCGCGTTCGATCGGCGCGAGCGCAATTCCCTGCGCCGCTCGTGGACGCGCACTGGCCTCGGCCAGCGCCGCGGCGCGCTCTTTCACGCGAGCGGCGAAGTCCTGCGGCTTCACCGCCGCGTCGACCAGACGCCATTCCACAGCGCGTTGTCCGCGTACGCCGTCGGGCGTGGTGCAGAACACATCGGCGCGATCGCGGCGGACGCGACGTTTGTCGATCAAGCGGGTCAGACCGCCGGTGCCGGGCAGCACGCCGAGCAGTGGAACCTCGGGCAAGCTGACCGCTGACGCGCGATCGTCGACAAGGATGATCTCGTCGCACGCCAGCGCAAGCTCGTAGCCGCCACCCGCCGTGGTCCCGTTGCAGGCGGCGAGGAACTTGAGGCCCGAGTGTTGGCTCGAGTCCTCCATCCCGTTGCGTGTCTCGTTGGTGAACTTGCAGAAGTTCACTTTCCACGCGTGACTGGCCTGCGCCAGCATGTAGATGTTGGCGCCGGCGGAGAAGATCCGGTTCTTGGCGCTGGTGAGGATCACGACGCGAACGGTCGGATGCTCGAAGCGAATCCGCTGCAGCGCATCGTGCAGCTCGATATCGACACCGAGGTCGTACGAGTTCAGCTTCAATCGATATCCGGGTCGAAGACCGCCGCCTTCGTCGACGTCGAGCGTGAGCGTTGCCGTCGCAGCGTCGACGTCCAGCTTCCAGTGACGGTAGCGCGATGGATCGGTTCGGAAATCGACCGGAGTGTCGACGTCGGTCGCTGTCGTCTCATTCATGACGCCCTCACTTCTCGTACGTGGGGTCCGCCTTCAGGCGGACCTTCAAAAACGCGCGCATGGCTTCCAGCGCCTCTGGAGTCTTGAACAGACGCAGTTGATTCACGCGCTCGCGTTCGAGACAGTCTGCGAGGCTGGCGCCGTAGGCGCTGCGAAGCGACTGCTTGGCAAGCGCCACTGCGAGTGGAGGCTTGGCGGCAATCCGGGCGGCCATCCCGATCGCCTCGTCGACAACCGTATGGTCGTCGACGAGGCGGTTGAAGAGTCCGAGTCGGAGCGCGTCTTCAGCGGAGAGCATGTCCGCGGTGAAGGCCAGCTCCAACGCCCGACCCAGTCCCACGAGTCGCGGCAGAAAATAGCTGCCGCCCCAGTCCAGCTGCAAACCGATGCGATTGAACGTTTGACCGATCGATGCGCTCCGCGCGGCAATGCGGATGTCGCAGGCCAGCGCGAGGTTGGCGCCCCCGCCGGCGGCGGCGCCGTTCACCGCGGCCAGGACTGGCTTGTCGAGCCGATCGATCGCGGTCACGACGGTCGCGCCTGCCTGAACGAGCGCCTCGAGAGCCTCCCAGTCTTCGCGCGCGACGAGGTCGTGCATGTAGGCGATATCGGCGCCCGCACAGAAGGCGCGCCCGGCGCCTGTGATGACCAACGCACCCACCGTGTCGTCATGTTCGACGTCGCGGACGAGATCGACGATCTCGTAGCGCATGCGATCGGCAAACGCATTCAGCTTCTCTGGTCTGTTCAACGTGATCAGGCCGACGCGATCGTGGCGGGAGTAGAGGATCATGAGCGGCCGGCGCGTCCGCCGGCGACGCTGGCCAGCGTCATGCGGTTCGTGTTCTGAAGGCCGGCAACCAGGTAGTCGGCGAACGCCTGCGCAATCTCATGCGACGTGGCGCGCCCGGCCGGGTCGTACCAACGTGGAATCCAATTGATGGCGCCGAAGATGACGAATGCGGCCAGCTTCGGGTCGCGGCGCGCGAACAGACCCGATCGCATCCCTTCGGTCAAGATGGCTCTGAACGCTTTGTCGATGCGATCGCGTTTGGCAATCACCTTCTTCAGCAGGGGCGGCGACAACGCCTCGACCTCGAGCGTCCATGCCGTGCCGTGCAGGACGTCGATGAAGAGATGCACGAACGCAACGATCAGGCGATGGATCTGCCGGTCGGGCGTGAGCTGGCTCTCCTCGACGTCTTTGAGCTCTTTCAGGATCAAGCCGAGCGAGTAGTCGTGGCAGACGTAGAGAATCTCTTCCTTGTTGCGAAAGTAGTAGTAGAGATTGCCCGGCGCCATGTTGAGCGCCCGCGCGATTTGATCGACGCTGGCGCCGTGATAGCCCCGGCGGCGGAATACACCGGCAGCCGCGCGGAGAATCTCGATCCGTTTGCGCTCGCCGCGCGAACGAAGCCGGTCCACGGGTGCCGAGCGTACCATGGCCGCTACTTCGACTCCTGCTGATCGAGCGCGGCGCGCTCGCGCAGCTTGAAGCGCTGCACCTTGCCAGTGGCCGTTGTCGGCAGCGCGTCGACGAACTCCACCCATCGAGGACGTTTGTACTCGGCCAGTCGCGTGCGGGCGAACTGCTGCAGCTCTGTCGCCAGCGCCGGTGTTGGCGTCACGCCTGTGCCGGGAACGATGTACGCGAGCGGCTTGATCAAACCGTCCTGATCCGGCCGCCCAACGACGCCACAGGCAAGAACGGCGGGATGCTCGAGCAGCGCGTGTTCCAGCTCGGCGGGACTGACCCACATGCCTCCCACCTTCAACATGTCGTCGGATCGCCCCGCGAACCAGTAGAAGCCGTCTTCGTCGCGATAGTAGTGATCGCCGGTGCGGATCCAGTGGCCCTCGATCGTGTTCTTCGTCGACTCGTGGCGATTCCAGTACATGGCACACGTGGAGTCGCCCCTCACGAGCAGGCAGCCGATTTCACCCGTGGCAACCGGGGCGCCGTCCTCGTCGATCAGTTTTGCCTCGTATCCGGGGACGGGTGTGCCGCTCGATCCGGGTCGAACCTGTCCGGGTCGATTGGAGATGAAGATGTGCAGCGCCTCCGTCGATCCGATGCCGTCGAGAATCTCGACGCCGAATCGCTCATGAAACCGCTCGAAGATCGCTGGCGGCAGCGACTCGCCGGCCGACACCGCGCAGCGAACGCTCGACAGGTCGAAGTCGTGTGACTCGCGGACGTGGGCCAGCAGCATCGCGTAGTGGGTCGGCACCGAGAAGAACAGCGTCGGCCGGTGGCGTTCGATGACGTCGTACACGAGCGGCGGTGTCACGGGGCCTGGCCAGAGAATGGTCGTCGCGCCAACCGACAGCGGGAAGTACATCCCGTTGCCGAGCCCGTACGCGAAGAACAGCTTCGCCACGCTGAAGCAGCGATCTCCGGCCTCGATGCCGAGGACGCTACGCGCATAGGTCTCGGCGCAGACGGTCATGTCGTGCTGCAAGTGGACGCAGCCTTTCGGGCGTCCGGTGCTGCCTGAGGAGTACAGCCAGAACGCGGGTGCGTCGCGGTGCGTGGGTTCGGGTTCGAGTGCGCTCGGCGCGCGGGCGATGAGCGCCTCGAAGGCGACCCCGCCTCGATCCGTGTTCCCGACAACCACGACGTGCCGCACCCATGGGCACTTCGGGATCACCCCGGCGATGCGCTCGTGCAGCGGCTCGCTGACGATCACGACCGACGAGCGCGAGTCGCGCAGGACGAACTCGTAGTCCGAGGCCGTCCACAGCGTATTGATCGGAATCGGGACCGCGCCGATCTTGATGGCGCCGAAGAAGGCGAACACCATCTCGGGGGTGTCGAGCATCAGCAGGAGCACGCGTTCTTCCGGACGAACGTCGAGCTCGTGTCGCAGCGCGGCGCCGGTTCGGTTGACGTGCTCGTGCAAGCTCGCGTACGAGACGCGACGGTCCCCGCATTCGATCGCGATGGCCGCGCCGCGCCCCTCCTCGACATGCCGATCGACGAAATACGCGGCCGCGTTGAAGACGTCGGAAGAATCGGTCATCGGTGAATTTGAACGATTATTCCATTTTCGGTCGAGGCGAGATAGACTACGCCTCCTCAAGGGAGGCGCGGCATGCTTCGTCGCTTAACCACCATCGCGATCGCGGCGCTCAGTGGCCTCGTCGCAATCTCATCGAACGCCGTTGGTGCTCCAGTTCCGTGCGCCCAGCTTGCCACGATCTCGCTGCCGGAGACGACCATCACGGCCGCCGAGGACGTGCCCGCTGGAGAGTACGCGCCGCCCGCCGGTCCACGACAGGCGAACCTCCCCGCATTTTGCCGCGTTGCGTTGACGGTGTCGCCGCAGATTCGCATCGAAGTATGGCTGCCGAAGGACACCTGGAATGGTCGCTACCGTGGCGAAGGCGGAGGAGGATACGCCGGGCAGGTCTCGTATGGAGGCCTCGGCGAAGGCATCCGCCTCGGCTACGCGACGGCGAGCACCGACACTGGACATCCGGCCTCGGCTGGCGGCTCGTTCGCATTGATGCCCGACGGTCGGCTCAACGAGCAGTTGATCGGCGACTTCGCCGAGCGTTCGTTGCACGAACTGGCGATCAAGGCGAAAGCCGTGATCAAGGCCTATTACGGTGACGCGCCGAAGTACTCGTATTGGAACGGATGTTCGACTGGCGGACGCCAGGGGTTGATGGCCGCGCAGCGGTTCCCCGAGGAGTACGACGGGCTCGTCATCGGTGCGCCAGCGATCAACTGGGATCGGTTCATCGCCGCCGAGCTGTGGCCGCAGATCGTGATCAACAAGACCGTCGGGTCGCCGATCACCAGCGACAAACTCACCCTGGCGACGAAGGCCGCGGTCGCCGCCTGTGATGCGAAGGACGGCGTGACCGACGGCGTGATCAACGACCCACGAAAGTGCACGTACGATCCGAAGGTCCTCGTGTGCAAGGCTGGTGACGCGGCATCGAGCTGTCTGACGACGGCCGAAGCCGATGCGATTCGCAAAATCTGGAACGGGCCCACCACAGCATCGGGACAACGCCTCTGGTTCGGATTGGAACCTGGAACGCCGCTGACCGCGCTTGCCGGCGGCACGCCGTTTCCCATCGCCGCCACACATGCGCAGTACTGGGTTCACCAAGATCCGAAGTTCGATTGGCACACGTTGAGTGAGGCCGACTTCGCCGCGTACTTCAAGACCTCGCAACAGAAGTTCCACGACGTCATTGGCACCGACAGCGCCAACCTCGCCGGCTTCCGCAAACACGGCGGCAAGATGATCATCTGGCACGGCGAGGCCGATCCACTGATCTTCCCGCGCGGCACGTTGAACTACGTCGATCGCGTGCTCGCCGACAACGGCGGTGCGGACAAAGCCAAGGGCTTCGTGCGCTTGTACATGGCACCGGGTGTCGGCCATTGCGGAGGAGGCGATGGCCCTGCTCCGAATGGATTGTTCGATGCCGTGGTGAATTGGGTTGAGAAGGACGCCGCGCCAGATACGATGCAAGCGATCCGCAAGCGCCCCGATGGCACAACGCTCACGCGCCCGCTGTGTGCCTATCCGAAGACCGCCAAATGGACGGGAACCGGCAGCACGGACGAAGCGAAGAACTTCGTGTGCGTCGATGGGCAGCAACAGCCGCGCGATTTCAGGATCGGCCGCTGATCTCGATCTGGCTGAGGAATCTGAGCGACGTCGCTTCCACCGCCTCGCGCTGATCGATGTGCGGCGAATGACCGCACGCGTCGAGAAGAACAGTGTCCACTCGACCTGAGACGCCGTTGGCGACGGCGTCCATCTGCTTCGCCGTTCCGTACTCATCGTCTCTGCCCTGGATGACGAGCGTTGGGCACGTGATGGCGGCGAGAGAGGTCTCGATGTTCCACTCGCGGAACTCGTCACTCAACCACGTCGCAGCCCACGACTCGAACAAGGTGTCGACGTTGGATCCGTGGTGTCGTGCGAGACGCGCGCGCAAGTCGGTCGACCGATACGCGTCGCGAATCGCGGCGATGCTGGTCACGGTGACCGGCTCGACGAACACGTGCGGCGCCTCGAGAATCAGCGCCGCCGGCGAGTGCGGTTGGGAGCCGGCGTAAATCAACGCGATCGACGCGCCGTCGCTGTGGCCGAACAGCACCGGTCGCGACAGGTCGAAGGCGTCGAGCACTCGGGGCAGCACGTCGAGTGCCTCGCGATGCATGAAGGGCGGCGACAGCGGTGCGCGAAACGGATCGGAGCCGCCGTATCCTTGCCGGTCGTAGACGAGTCCGCCCCATTGCAGACGCGAACAGAGCGCGGCAGGGAAGTCGCGCCAGCGCGAAATCGATCCGAGCCCCTCATGCAGGAACACGATCGTCGGCGCCTCGGATGCCGGCGGGCCGTGCCATTGGTATTGAAGCCGAACGCCGTCGATCGTGACGAACTGCGGTGAGAGAGCGGCCAATCAGTAGTGTCCGCGTTTAGGCAACCCGCTGCCAGACGAGTTCACCGAGTTTCCACACAGGGCTCACAGGGAGCACGGGGGAGCGTCGCGGGTGGCCCGCGCTTCGCGCGGGATGGATGGAGAGGAGAGTACGAAAACGAACGCCACCGCATTTCAGGGCGCTCGTTTTCGTGCTCTCCTCTCCATCCATGCGCCGGCCGAAGGCCGTCGCCCGCCCGAGACGCTCTCTGTGATCTTTGTGGCCCCTGTGTTGAAACTCCGTGTCCTCTGCAGCCTCGGCCTCAGTGTCCCTACCCTCTACGTACAACTCGAATAGCGCTAATTGAAACGCACGTACTCGAAATCGAGCGGCTTGCGATTGACGCCGGTGCGAGGCGGAGCGATCCAGTTCGCGAACTTGCCTGGCTCGACGACGCGACCGCTCATCAGCGACTGGACGAAGGCGTAGTCGTGTTCGGACGGCAGCCACGCGCGCCGACGCGCGTTCCACTCGTCTTCCGACAGCACCCGTCCATCGGGGCTGATGTGATGGCCGGCGAGATTCCCGATGGAGCGATGGAACCCTTTGTGCGGCAGCATCAGCCGGAACGGCAGACCCGCGTGCTCGATGTGGCGATTCCAGCGATCGACGCCCGCCTGCACCTCGCCGATGTAGTCGTCTCGGAGCCGTTCGTTGAGAGTTGACAGGGCAGGTGCGTCGCGATCCACGAGCCGTCCATCGACGACGTCAGACACCGCATATGTCGTCTCGCTCAACACGTGATCGTCGTCGAGCGAGGTTTCGCGATAGCGTCCCTTGAGGCCGCCAGCAAAGAAGTTCGCGGCGTTGGACGAGACGTCGGATCCGAAGAGATCGAGCGTCACGCTGTAATGAAAGTTCAGATAGCGCTGGATCGTCGGCAGGTCGATCACGCCGAGATCGCGCACCTGATCGGGGTTCTCGATCTTGTTGGCGGCCATCACGTCCGCCGTGCGCTGGACGATGCGGCCGACGCCGGTTTCGCCGACGAACATGTGGTGCGCTTCCTCGGTGAGCATGAAGCGGCAGGTGCGCGCCAGCGGATCGAATCCCGATTCAGCGAGCGAGGCCAGCTGGAACTTGCCGTCGCGATCGGTGAAGAACGTGAACATGTAGAAGGCGAGCCAGTCGGGCGTCGGCTCGTTGAACGCGCCGAGAATACGAGGATTGTCGGCGTCGCCCGAGCGCCGTTCGAGCAGGCCTTCCGCCTCTTCCCGGCCGTCGCGGCCGAAGTAGCGGTGCAGCAGATACACCATCGCCCACAAGTGGCGTCCTTCCTCGACGTTCACCTGATAGATGTTGCGCAGGTCGTACATCGACGGGCACGACATCCCAAGCATGCGCTGCTGTTCAACGGAGGCCGGCTCGGTGTCTCCCTGGGTGACGATCAGACGCCGCAGCGGCGACCGGTATTCCCCGGGGACATCGGTCCACGCCGCGCGTCCCTTGTTGACACCGAAATTGATCTGACGGCCTGCTTCAGGCGGGGCGAGAAAGATGCCCCAGCGATAGTCGGGCATCTTCACGTAATCGAACACCGCCCAGCCCTCGGGCTCGACGCTGATGGCGGTGCGCAGGTAGACGTCGTAGCTCCGGCTCTCCGACGGTCCCATGTCGTACCACCAGCCCATGTACCGCGGCTGCCAGTGCTCGAGCGCGCGCTGCAGCACGCGGTCGCGTCCCAGGTCGACGTTGTTGGGGATCCGGTCGCCGTAGTTGACCGTGCTCGTCATTTTGAACGACCGTTCTAAATGCTAACGACAGCCGATGTCCGCGTCAATCAGCGTGTCGTTTTGGCGCTGTCTGGATCAGGAAGAGGCGGCGCTGCAGCATCCCGCACAGCTCCTCGGCGCGTTCGGTGACCTCGCGCATCGTCATGATGCACCGTCCGCCGGCGCTGAGCAGGAAATCGCATAGTTCACCTGGCTGTTGTGTCTTCAGCCGCGCCCACGGTGGGAAGTACGAATTGCCGACGAAATCTTCATAGTGCGGTGCCTCGTAGCGCTCGATTGCGATCACGTCCTTCCACGGGACGCGAAAGCTGAAGTCTTTCCAGAGATTGACGTCTCTCACCATCGGAGCCCAGAACGATTCCGCTGCCTCGGGTTCGGAGTGAAGCTCGATCGCCTCGAAATCCACATGAAGCCGGCCGCTGGTAAGCATCATCAATGGAAGGTTCCTGCGCGATCGGCTGCCTGACATCACGCGGTACGGGAACCCCTCCGGAATCCGGTAGGCGCCGAAGACCTCCCCCAAGAATGAATTACTCGAGACGATCGAGCCGTACGCCTCGAGGTGTGGAATCGTGCTCATCCAGATGCGATCGAAATCCACTCGTGCGTCAAAGTAGCACGATATTCTTTCCACAGACATGAAAGTCGCCGGGCTGACGAAGGCCGGGGAGTCGTTTCTCGAGGCACGCAATCTCGTGCTGCGGCATCGACTCGATCACGACGCTGCGGTTCGCGAGTTCCGTTGGCCGGTGCTCGACGAGTTCAACTGGGCGCTCGATTACTTCGATGCCATAGCGGCCGGCAACGACAAACCCGCGTTGCACATCGTCGACGAGAACGGCGCCGAGACCGCGCGATCGTTCGCGCAGCTGTCGCGGCGCTCCAACCAGCTCGCCAACTTTCTACGAGAACAGGGTGTGCGTCGCGGTGACTGCATCTTGCTGATGATCGGCAACGAAGTGGCGCTGTGGGAAACGCTGCTCGCGGCGATGAAGCTGGGCGCCGTGGTCAGTCCCGCGAGCAGTCTGCTGACGCCCGCGGATCTGCAGGACCGCGTCGATCGCGGCCACGTGCGTCATGTGATCGCCGCGGCGGCGATGGCGCCGAAGTTCGATGCCGTCGACGGTACGTTCACCAGAGTCGCCGTTGGCGATGTGCCCGGGTGGACGCCGTTCGGTCTCTGCGAATCGGCCGCAGAGACATTCGAGCCGAACGCGCCGACACGCGCCACCGATCCGCTGCTGCTGTACTTCACGTCTGGCACGACCGCCAAACCGAAGATGGTGCTGCACACGCATCAAAGCTACCCAGTCGGACACCTGTCGACGTTGTTCTTCACGGGACTTCAGCCTGGCGATCGCCATTGGAACATCAGTTCGCCGGGCTGGGCGAAGCACGCCTGGAGCAGCTTTTTCACGCCGTGGAACGCCGAAGCCACGGTGTTCATGTACAACTACGAGCGCTTTCACGCGAAGCAGGTGCTCACCGCGCTGATGGACCATCGCGTGACGACCATCTGTGCGCCACCGACGGTCTGGCGCATGTTGATCCAGGAGTCGCTCACCGACTATGGCGTGTCAATCCGCGAGGCGATGAGCGCGGGAGAACCGCTCAACCCCGAGGTGATCGACCAGGTGCAACGCGCGTGGGGCGTCACCATCCGCGACGGCTACGGCCAGACGGAAACGACGGCGCTGATCGGCAATCCGCCCGGACAGCCTTTGAAGGCCGGCTCGATGGGGATTCCGCTTGTGGGCTGTCCGATCGTCCTATTGGATCACGACGATCGGCCGAGCGATGAAGGCGAGGTGTGCATTCAGCTGTCTGAGCGGCCGGTCAACCTGACGGTTGGCTATCACGGCGACGATGAGCGAACGGCGGGAGCGATGCGCGGCGGCTATTATCGGACCGGGGACGTGGCGACGCGCGACGCAGATGGCTACCTGACGTTCGTCGGGCGCGCCGACGATGTGTTCAAGGCCGCCGACTATCGCATCAGCCCGTTCGAGCTCGAGAGCGTCCTCATCGAGCATGCGGCGATCGTCGAGGCGGCGGTGATTCCAAGCCCGGATCCGCTTCGCCACACCGTGCCGAAAGCGGTGGTCGCCCTCGCTGCCGGCTATGAGCCATCGCGCGAGCTCGCACGCGAGATCTTCGCCTTCGCGCGGCAGGCGCTGGCGCCATACAAACGCATCCGCCGTCTTGAGTTCGCGACGCTGCCGAAGACCGTCTCAGGCAAGATCCGGCGCGTGGAGTTGCGCGCCATCGAAGACGATCGTCGCGCACGTGGCGAGCGCGCCCCGCTGGAATTCTTCGATGAGGACTTTCGTACGGAGGGGCCGCCTTCAGACCGTACGTAGGGGCCGCCTTCAGGCGGCCCATTGCTACGGCGGCCCATCACAACTGCGACAGCAGAAGCCAGTACTGACGCAGCATCCATCCGAGGCCGGAGAGCCTGGCCGCGGAATCCATCACCGCATCTCGCAGCAGATACGGAATCAGCGTCAGTGCGTCGACCAGACGAAAAGGTGAATCCGCCTCGACGCGCGCCAGGCGAGCGACGCGGCGTGCGAAGCCGGGCGGCGGCTGCCATGTCGGCTGTTGCCGCAGCGCCCCGTCGATTTCGTCAAAACGCATCTGCGATCTCATCCTTCAACAGCCGCTTGCCGCGGAACACCAGCGTCTTCACCGCGCCGACGGTCACGCCTAGCATGACCGCAATCGTCGAATAGTCCAAGCCGTCGATGGCCGAGTACATCACGGGCAGCCTGTACTTATCTGGCAGTCGGGCCAGGGCGTCGCGTACGAGTTTGACCTGTTCATCGCGCACGAACAAAGCATCGGGACTCGCGAGCGGCGAAGCCGGCAGATCCTCAATGCCCGCGGCAGACTCATCGTCAGACGACACGACGAATGCCTCCTGCCGCCAGCGCCCCACTTTGCGAAGATGGTCGATCGCAACGCGGTGCGCGATCGTGTAGATCCACGTCGACAGCTTGGCGCGGCGATCGAACGAGGGCAGCGCGTGAAAGACGCGAAGGAACGTATCCTGCGCCAGATCCTCGACCATCCGATGATCGCCGATCGCGCGCCAGATCACCGTGCCGACCATGCGTGCATGTGTGTCGACCAGCCTGGTGCAGGCGTCCTCGTCCCCGGCCAGGCAGTCGTCAATGAGGCGCCGCTCGTCATCCGCCACTACGCAGGGCGTCCATGATGGGATGAGACGGGGGCCGACTCAATCGGTTTCAGTCCAGACCTGTGTAACCCGCGCCGCCGGCGTCCGTCTCATGGCACAGGAGGAACGAGATGCAGTTGAGTGAATTGCAGGGGACGGCTCTGGTCTTCTCCTTCTTCATCGTCATCGTGACGATCGTGGGGATGTTCCTGTGGCGCGCGCGAAAGCTCGAACACGAGGAGCGACGGCTGATGATCGAGAAGGGAATCGCGCCGCCGCCGCGGTTCACGGGAGGGTGGCCCCAGGTGAAGCAGCAGGAAGTGCAGGCGCGATTCGAGGAGCGCCGGCTGATGATCGAGAAGGGGATGGTGCCTCCCGAGCCACCTCAGGCCGATCGATGGCAGCGCGATGACTTTCTCCGACGCGGCGTGGTGACGCTGTTCCTGGGCATCGGTCTCGGCATCACGTACTACCTGCTGCCTGAGTCCGGAGACAGTCGCTGGTACGTGGCGTTCCTGAGCCCGGGTCTCGCGTTGTTCGGTCTCGGCTGCCTCACGTACTATGGCCTCAGCGCGAAGAAGGGGGTGTGATGACACGAGCGAGGGTTCTGGTATCGATTGTCCTGACGGGCGTCATCGTCGCTGGCGTCGCGGCGCAGCAGCGTGGAGGCGGAGGCGGACGTGGGGGTGGCATTCCGCCGACTGGCGCCATCGAGAAGATCAAGGACAACCTCTACAAGATCGGCGGCGCTGGCTCGAATACCACCGTGTTCATCACCGCGGAGGGCGTGGTGCTCGTCGACACCAAGCTCGCAAACAACGGTGAAGCGATCCTGAAGCAGGTGCAGACGGTCACCGACAAGCCGGTGTCGATGATCATCAACACTCACACGCATCCCGATCACAACGGCAGCAACAACTTCTTCAAGAAGGCGCGCCCGACGATCGAAGTCGTGGCCCACGAGAACACCAAGAAATGGGTCGCCGCCAATCCGCGTTCGGATCCGGCGATGACGCCCGACCGCATCTTCACCGACAAGATGACGATCGGGAAAGGGAAGGACCGCATCGACTTCTACTACTTCGGCGCCGGCCACACCAACGGCGATGCGTTCGTGGTGTTCCCGTCGCTGCGCGCGATGTGCATTGGCGATCTGATGGCGTGGAACATGGCGCCGCTGATCGATCCGGCTACCGGCGGCAGCGTGATTGCGCTCCCCGACACGCTCGAGAAGGCGCAGAAGGGAATCAAGAACGTCGACCTGGTGATCGAGGGCCACGGCAACGTCAACACGTGGGTGGGACTCCGCGCTTACACCGAGTTCAATCGCGCGCTGCTGGCGACGGCGAAGGCCGCGCTCGCGAAGAAGGAGACACCGGAACAAGCGCTCGCCGAGCTCGGGAAGAACCCGAAGTTCGCCGTCTTCCTGAAGGAAGAACTGCTGAAGGATCTCGAGTACGGCGGCACGCCAAAGTCGCGCGCCCTCATCAACATCAACGTCGCGTTTCAGGAGTTGAGAGGCGAGCCGGTGACCACGAACTTCGGTCCTCCACGCGGTGGCGGACCTGCGCCGGCTCCTGCGCCGTCTGCG
>Ga0075433_10000140_pt1 | contig 37816 bp, 35 predicted proteins | sample RhiMethybrSRZTD2_FD_75299 | JGI IMG/M metagenome (GOLD analysis project Ga0075433, IMG submission 75299) | Populus rhizosphere microbial communities from Tennessee, USA - Rhizosphere MetaG P. TD hybrid SRZTD2 | ecosystem: Host-associated > Plants > Roots > Rhizosphere > Soil | place: USA... | reverse complement strand
TTTGCTCGCCGCGGTTTCCGCGCGCGAGGGTTTGCTCGTGGTCGTGGATTTCGTCGGCGTCGGGGTCGGGGCTCAGGTTGGGGCTGGTGGGGACCCGGCATCTATGGCTCGAATTGCTGGTGGAGTCCGCGTCGCGGCCGTTGGGTCTGCCCATACTATTGATCGCCGCGCCGTAGGGCGCGGCAAGTGGGAACGACGGCTCGCCCCGGCGGCCCCAATAATCCATGAAAGGCGGCTCCCCCGCGACGGTGCCCGTTTCCTGAGTCACGGCGCCACCGCCAGCGGCCGGGAGGAGTTTTTGAGTAGGTAGATGGCCCTCAAAAGAGCGGCCGCCTACGGACTCGCCAGGCGGCTTTTCGCGTTGGGCTGCGCAACTCGGCGACTGGTCTTCGAGCTGTCGGTCGACCCGAGACCTGGGCCTCGCGACGGTCCCTAACGGCCTCTCGGGATCAGCCTACCCACTTCCCAGCAGTTGTCGGCTTCGGCGATGCCGCACACTGTGTAACTGCTCACGGGTCTAACGGGCGGCAGTGTCGACGGCACGGGTTCTGGCTCGGGTGGATCGGGGTGCCACCAGCAGTTGCCGCCGTAACTGCAGATGTGCACGCGCTGAACCTCCGGTTCACGTAGCTTCTCTACGTATGCTGGGGGCGTCGACGGGCGGGGTAAAAGCACCTGAGCCCACACCCCGATGGTGAGCGGCAGCAGCACGAGCCAGAAGAGAGCTCGGCGCGCGGTCATACCCGTCTTCGCCCGGGCAGCGGCCCGTAATCGCCCGGCGGGAATGCATCCAGGATTTCCCTGTAACCAGGCGCGGTGCAGCTGACCTTTGCCAGATGGCGGTCGCGGTCAATCCGCGCCCGGTGCTCGAAGCACTGATCGTGGCTCAAGTTCTCGATGCGCGCCTCCTCGTAGATCTCGCCGCGCATCAACCAGGCGTCAAGACGAAGTCCATCCGCGAAACCTAGCCCCCGATCGGGGCGTCAGCATGTCCACCACGGGCGGTCCGCCAAAAGCGGCCGCCCTTCGCATTTGGAGGAACAGTATGGGGAAAGTGATCGATCTGACGGGACAGCGTTTCGGCATGCTGAGAGCGTTGGAGTGTGTAGGCCTCAACAATAAGCACAATCGTCTGTGGCGTTGCGTTTGTGATTGCGGGCGGGAGACAGTGCCCACAGCCTATGCCCTGAGAAGTGGGCACGAAGTCCTGCGGGTGCCTGCGTCGCCGCTCACCAAACCTGAGGCATGGTCGGACAGGTACTCCTGAGCATCGGGCCTGGACCGAGATGCGTAAGCGCTGCTTTGACCCCTCCAACAAGCGCTTTGCGCATTACGGCGGCCGCGGGATCCGTGTGTGCAAACGCTGGAAAACCTTCGAGCATTTTTTCGTCGACATGGGACCCCGCCCGAGCCCAGAGCATTCGCTCGATCGCATCGATAACGACGGCCACTACAGTCCCGACAATTGTCGGTGGGCTACTCGCCTAGAGCAGGCGAACAATAAGACCGCAACCCACTGGATATCGCACGATGGACGCACGCAGTCGCTGGCCTCTTGGGCGAGGGAGACCGGGATCGGGTTCTCGACAATCCGGTATCGCCGCAACAGCGGCTGGCCCGCCTCGAGAGCGCTTGAGACTGCCCCGGACCTGTATCACCGCCGCGCATTATCTGGAGCGCGCCTACAATGACGACGCTCTTGGCCCCTATCCCGCCCTCGACCAATGCCCTTTGGCGCGCCCATCGCAAGGGCGCGCGCCGCTCGCGGCGATACCTGGCGTGGCTCAAGGAAGCTGCGTGGGAAGTGAAGCTGCAGAAACCGCCGCGCTTCACCGGCCCCGTCGAGATCCAGATCGCCATTGGCCGGCCGGATCAGCGCAAACGCGACCTCGATAACGTCGCGACCAAAGCCCTGCTGGACCTTCTCGTCCAGTTGAGGGTGATCGCCGACGACAGCCTCGTCAGCGCTCTCGCCGCGCGCTGGGACGACACCATCGCCCCCGGCCGCATCGCCGTGACCATCGCCGCGGCGAACTGACTTTCAACCACACTGAAATGAAGGAGAACTGGCCGTGTCTTTCGGCAAGGTCAAAGAAGCCGTGCGCGCCCTCGATCGCGACGGCAAGCTGCCGCCGCACTTGAAACCTGGCGAGCGCAACAAGCGCATCTACGACCGCCTGGTCGAGCTTGGCTACGATCCGCGCAGCGAGATGCCGAGCCGCCGAAGTCTCGCCCGTTACCTCGAGCGCTTGAGCAGGGTCGACGCAACGCGCCCACTTTGCCCACTTTGTCACGTGCACCGCGGTGGCGGCGACGGCATAAGCGGGGACGACTTGGAGCACGAAGAGGACGACGGGATGGAAGCCTAACCGAGACAACTCGAGGAGATCACCCAGGCCGTGCGGCAATATCTGGTGTGGGTTCCTCACGATACCGAAATCGATGTCGCGCTGAGCCCCATTTACCTGCGCCGCTTCGCCAATATGAACCTTCGACCAGGTGACGGCATTGAATGGCGCAGTGTGGACATGACCTGGATTGCGCGGGGGCTGATTACGTCAGTGGTCAAGTCGCCCCAGGCCGTCACCTACAAGCTCATGTTGGCGCCCACGTTCCTGATGGGCCATGCCGACCACTCGACGGTGCACGTCCTCGACCAGATCAATACCCTCGAGCGCGACCATCAGCTTCGGAAAATCGACGGAGCGGAATACGAGGGGAGGCTGCGGATACTGCAGGCCCTACGCGACGATGGGGGCGCTATCCGCAGGATCTCGTGCGCCGGAGGATTGCCGAGCTTGGCCGCGCGCATGAGGTCGGGCTGTTGAGCCGACCGCAACACGCGCAGGCGCTGGCGGACCTCCTCGTGCTGCTGGATGAGCCCCACGAGCCGACCGAGCCGGCGCCAGGTTCAGGCAGCGGGCCGGACAAGTCGGACATCGCGATGTTTTGGGTGTGGCAGCCTCTGCTGGCGTCCGTCAATCCTCCGCGGAGGTGCGTCTTCACCACGTCTACCATCAAGAGCTATGAGGCCTGCGAGGGCAAATGCTGCTCGATACCCACCCCGGCACCTGCACGGCCTGCGTGGCGATCGGCGGCCGCCCCCCAGTGTGGCCTTTGTCAAAGTTGCCCGCCAACGCGTCGTTGGCGGGCAACGCCTCTTTTGCAAATTTCACGGCGTCGTGTTGGCGTCATCGCCGTGTGCAATGGCGATAGCCATCGTCGTCACGCCAGCACGAGCGATAGCGCCGATGGACGATGTTTGGCCCACCAACTTTGTAGCCGACAACTCCGCCAACTACGGCGCCGACTGGTCCTGCAACGGCGGCGCCAACACCTGCACCGATACCGACGCCTTCCACCTTACCAGCCTCGGCCGTATACGGCGCCGCAAAAAGCGCTGCCAGGAGGGTTGCAACTTTCCAGGTGGTGCGCATGGCTACCTCTCGGTTAGATGCGGATGATCTGACAACGCACGGCTCCTGCGGAATGTTCCCAATGGAGACGAGGCTCTCGCAGCATTCGGGTTAGGGCTCATTGGCTACTTTCGCGCATGGAGCTCGGCGCTCCAAGCGCTGGCCATATCATGCCTCGCTGCCCGGGTCGGGCCCGCGTACTCGTAAGTGGGCGTAAGTAAAACCTGCCAAGGCGTTAGAAAGACTAACACAGACTATCGTGGATTGGTGTCAATGAGCAGGGTAAGCCTGGGCGCGGAGCCAGGAGCCATAAGTCGCCTGGCTCCTTAGCCGAGCAAAGCTGGTTACCCATGGTAGCTCTTTCGCCTGACCACATCGAGTATCGCCGCATCTGTGCCCAAATCGATGTGTTCGAAGCGCCCGGCTATGCTGACGATGCTACGGGTGATGACGCCCTCGCACGGCTGCTCGATCAAGCCGCGGCGATTGAGCATCGGGTGTGGGCCAGGCCCGCGGAAAGCGACGGCGATGTGTTGCTCCGAGCGGAAATCGTGCTGCGCAACGAAAACGGGCTGATGGCAGCGCTTCAAAACCCAGAGGTCGACCATGACGAGCGCGCTACCGCTGAGTTGGTCCAAGCGATCGTTGGCGTGCTGGGAAATCGATCGTCAGTCGTGCAATTCTCACCAGGGGCGTGGCGGGAGTTAGATAGAGAAAGGGCATAGCGATGTCCTCGCGCTACGCGGTGGCGGGAGCAATGACGAAAAAGCTGCCGATCCTTGCCTTGTTGGCGCTCCTGGCGCCGCCGGCGCAGGCGCAGCAAGACATCGACACGATTTATCGTGCGGCGTACTGCGTCGGCGTGCTCAAGGCTGACCTGAAGTGGCAGACAAGCCCGGAGGGCACGTCGAGGGAGCGGGAGGTCTTCGGCATTCTCTGCTCGTTTCCGAGGGGTAGCTGTCCTGCGCAAAGCGCGGAGCAATGGATGCAGCGGCATTTGGACAAGATCGAAGCCCGACGCCACCGTTATGCGGCTTACCTCTTGGCCAGGACCGGCGGGCGGCCTGACGGCGTCGTGCTGGGGCTGATTGACAAGGGCGAGAAGGAGGGCTGGTCCGACACATCGAACTTGCGCGAGACACGGGACACCCTCAAACGACATCCTGTATCGATCTGCTGGGAAGCGGCACACAAGGTCGTCAAGGGCATGGGCGCCATGTGGGATGAGGACGAGCAACAGGCCAGCATCATCGAATGCGTCGCCCGCAAAGACCAGGCATACGCGAACAGGATGGCCTGCCGGTCGATGCCGGATCGGTTGCCGTTCTGAGGCGGCGGCGCAGCGATCATGGGGCGCCAGCTAGCCCTTCGTGGGTCTGGTGCTTTCTTCGTCAGAAAAACCTTGCCGGCAAGGGGCGTGGTGGCCCGAACCGGCGCTGCAGTCATAATGCGGACGGCCGTGGCGGGTTGGGAGACCCTCCACGGCCGGTTAGTTTTAGGCCCGGCGATCAAGGGCAGAATTGCCGCGGAAACTCCGGCGCGCAGCAATAGGCCTGCTGCTTGTAGCGCCACGGCGCCTCGAAGCTACCGCCGTCCCAAACGCCGCGCCTGGCAAGCTTGGCACCGGCCTCGTCGCCCTTGTAACCCTCGCGGGAAAACCGTGGGCAATCCAGCGCCAGCCCGGCGGTCACCAGCTCCTTGCCGACGTCCTTGCCGGCGGCCATGCAGCGCATCACCACGCGCGTGTGCGAATTGGCGGCCTGCATGCGCTGGCAGCAGACCTCGCCCTGCAGCAGGCGCTGCATTTCCTGCTTGGCGACCTCGCCGCAGGCCCACGCCTGCCCATTGGCGCGCCGGCAGGCCTGGCCGAGCTCGAGCGCATCGATGCCGTGCAAGCGGATCTCGACGCCGTTGACGATGATACTGTCGCCGTCTTTCGCCTGGGCCCGGCCGCAAAGCCGATCTTGCGCGTGCGCCGGCAAGCCAAGCGTCAACAAAATTACCGTAACCAATGCTCGGAACATCATGAGATCGGGCCCCCAGCGGACCCGCGCGCCCCCTGGATCAACGCCCGTAATTGCCTTGGCGCCCAAAGACGGTGGCGCACTAACCCCACTACCGCCACTAAAGCAGATAGGAGCGCCCCAATCTGGAGCCCCTGGTCAGGGGGGCGTCCTGATACAAGGACGTCACACCGCTCAAAAAACACCGCCATCAGGGCAAGCATCGCCGGGATGTAAATCAGGTTCGGCATCTCCTTCAGAAACTTCATCATGGCTGGCTTCCCTTATCAGGGCACTACTTCGGACATCCCGTGGGGTGCTGAACCCGCCCTCCCACCAAGCCCAGTTTTGCCCTATATTTGTGGCGCGATGCCGGACAAAGTTCACAGTGATTTTCACGCTTGCCCCGCCTGCAACGGCAAGGGCACGGTCCCCAGCAGATTGCCGTTCCGGACGAAGCGCTGTGATCACTGCAACGGGCGCGGCGTCGTCCCGCCCCGGAGGCCCGAGGCGCTGCTCAAGGCGCTGGCGCAGCGGCCGGTGCAGTCGTGAGGGCAGGTATCCTTCGAGCGGAAGTTCTATGGCTGGTTTTGAAGGGTTTGCTTCGGGGAATTCAGCAATAGATTACTCCGTAATCAAATATTACTAAACGTCTGGACTCTATTCTTTACGCTGCTGGTTGGAGGCGAGACCGTTCGGGGCGGCGTCACCGCGCGCGCTCCCACACCAGATCGGCCCGGGTGCCCGGCCCACCGACGAGACTGTCTTCGTTCGTGAGGGTGACACACCGCCCTTCGAGTTTCACAATGCGCCGCTGCGCATTGCCGACCCATTTCGGATCGCTTGCGATCTCGATGTGGTGCACGACCGCGTCGCCCTCGATCGTGTACGGTCCGCAATAGGCCATCAGGCCGGAGGGTTGGCGGATCAGCACCGACATGAACCCGTCGGGCGAGTAGACGATCTGGCCGTCGTGGTCGTCGCCCCACGGTTGGGTGACGGCGCCGTCGCGGCCGGTCAGGGTGAAGCCCTGGAACTTCCAAGTGCCGACCAAATCCTCGCGTGTCATGGAGTTTCTCCTGTGGCTTTCCTCCATTCCCCGAAGCGGGCTTCGCGAAGCCTTGGGTTGGGTTTAGCCCAAAGCAGCGAAGCGGTCGCCCAAAAGGCGGAGGCGCCAGCCAACGTCGTGACCCTCCGCAAGAATGCCTAATTGCATCCGGTGGGTGACACCGGCCGCGCCGCTTGACAGCGCGGTTGACCCCCGGCAATGACGGGTAGCGTTGCGTTGAGTTTCCGGCATCCGGATCGATCGGCGCGGCCATGGCCATCCAGCGCTTGCCAAACATCGAGCACTCCGACGTAGGCATCGCTCTCCCAGGACGTTCGACAGCAAGAGGCGCGGGCCTGATCGGACCGCGCCTGCCCGCCGACAGTTTTCCGTCATGCCGCCCGCCTGATGGGCAACAACTTCCCACCGTGCACAATGCGCTCGATCTCGGCCCCGAGCAGGTTAGCCGCCGCGCGCTTCTCGGCCTGGTACTCGTGCCGCTGGTAGATCCGCGCGACGCCCTTTTTGGTGCCCTTGTGGTTGAGCAACGCCTCGGTGACCAGGATCGGCACGCCAAGCCCTTCCAAGAGCGTGGCGCCGGTCCTGCGCAAATCGTGGATGCGCCACTCTGGCAGCGGGGCACTGTCATCGGCCTCGATCGCCAGCCGGCGCATCTCCTTGGCAAGCCGGGCTTTGCCGAGTGACCAGGACGTGTATGGCCCCGTGCCGGTCACCGTGAACACGAACGGGCAGCTCTTGATGCGCTTGACGCCGTCGAGGATGGCCTTGGCCGGCGCCGACAGCGGCACGATGTGAAAGGTCCCGTTCTTGGTGTCATCGGTATCGAGCCAAAGCTCGTCGCCGCGGACCTGATCCCAGCGAAGCCCAGCGATCTCGCTCTCGCGGCAGCAGGTGAGTAGCAGCAACTTGACGATATCGCCCAACGGATAGGCCTCGATCTCGCAGGCCCGCCACAGTAGGGCGATTTCCCGGCCGTTGATGGCGCCGTCCTTCTCGACGCGGGCGAGGGTTCGGTCGCGCACAACCTCTTTACCGCGCTTGGGCAGGTGCTCGATGGGATTGGCCTTGAGCTTGCCGACACCGATCGCCCAGCGGAAAACAAATCGAGAAACGTCTGGAACCGGCGTGACATTGTTAGTTTGCCGCGGTCCGCGATCGCATAGATCACCGTCTTGGCTTCCTCGCGGGTGATGCTGACCAGCGGGCGCGCGTTCCAGTTCGGTGACCCCTTGCCGCCTCCCTGCACGTTCCAGGCGAACATGCTCTCGATCGCGCGCTTGGTCTTGGGCTTGCTGGCGGCATGCGCCTCGGCCAACCATTCGGCCAGAACGGTCTCAAACAGATCCGCCGCCGGGGCCTCGGGCGCCGCGGCTACCGTAGGGCGGTCGATGGCGCTCACTGGATCCAGGCCCTTGTCCTTGGCAGCACGGCACGCCCGCCAGGCGTCACGCGCCGCGGCCAGGGACATGGTCGGATAGACGCCGAGGCGAAGCCGCAACTGCTTGCCCTGCCACCTGGTGAAGAGCACCCAGGATTTGGTGCCGCCGCTGCCAGCGCGGAGCATCAACCCTGGATGCCCGGCATCGGGAATGTCGACCTGCGTGGCCTCGCCGTTCGGTCCCTTTGCCGGCGGCTTCATGCGCTCGACGCCTTGGGCAGTGAGCGGTTTGTGCTTGCGCGTCGCCATGCTGACCGTACCTTCGAACTCGATTGGTGCAGCCTAAATGGGTAGCGCCATAGGTAACGCAATAGGTAACGCAATAGGTAACGGCAAGCACGGAACGCCCCTCTACTGAGCGCTACGGTTCGCGACATCGCGCTCGGCAAAATCAGTGATATCTCGAAGGGTTATCCACAAAATTTGCGACGGTCTGCAGCTATCCGCGACGCGCGCCAAGTTGATGGTCCATCACCCGCTGGCCGATCCTGGCCTCGTTGGGCGCCACGCCCGTGCCCACGGCCACCACTACGCCGCAGGGCTCGTGCCCGGCAATGACCGGTTCGGCGCCCCGCTTGAAGCCCGATTGGGTATCCCCCGGCTTGAAGCTGGCGCGATAGACGTGCAGATCACTGCCGCACATGCCCGAGGCCTTGATCTCGATGACGACCTCGCGCGGCCCCGGGGTGGGATCGGGAAAGTTGCGCAATTCGAGCTTCCGATCGCCGAGAAAGACGACGCCCTGCATTGCCAAGCTCCTTCTCGCAAGCTGTGAATCTATTGGCTCATATACCAGCCGCCGTTGGGCGAGATCACCTGTCCGGTCATATACTTTGCCTCCTCGCTGGCGAGGTAGACCGCCGCCCAGGCAATATCATCGGGCTCACCCAAGCGCCGCAGCGGCGTCTGCGCCGCGATCCGGTCGCGCAAGGCGCCCAGCGGTGCCGTCATGTCCGTGTGTATCCAGCCCGGTGCGATCGAGTTGACGCGAATGTTGCGCGGGGCCACTTCGTGCGCCAAGGCGCGCGTGAACCCTAAGATGGCGGCCTTGGCCGTCGAGTAGGGGACGTTGCCGGGGCGCCCGAAGGTGCCCATCACGCTCGCCATGTTGATGATCGTGCCTGACATCTGCGGACCCATGATCTTCAAGGCTTCGCGCGTGCAGTAAAAGGTGCCGTCCACGTGCACTCCCAGCATGCGGCGCCAGCCCGCATCGGTGGTGTTGACGGTGCCGTCGAGAAAGGTGGTGACGGGACCTCCCCGCGCCAGTTCGTCGGCCTGTGCCATGCGCAAGGCGATGATTTGATCGGCATCGTTGCGGCCCTCGAGCCCGCTGATGCCGGCGTTATTGACGAGAATGTCGAGGCGCGGAGAAATCTCGCTCAGCTCCTTGAACATCGCCGCCACCGCCGCCGCATCCGAGACGTCTGCCGCCAGCCAATGGCCACCCAGGCGTTCGGCGGTGGCGGCGGCGGCAGCCGCGGAGCGATCGTTGATGATGATGCGCGCGCCCTCCTCGGCGAAGCGCTGGGCGATCGCCGCTCCCAAGCCGCGGGCGGCACCCGTGATCAGCGCCACCTTGTCCTTCAACCTGTCCATGCCCGCCTGGCCATGCCTCGAGCCTTCCTGATTTGACCCGCCAACCGTCCGCTTTTCACCTCAGACGCGACCCTCGACCACGACGTCCAGCAGCTTGGGGCCGGGGGTCGAGAACGCACGCCGCAGCGCGCCCGGCACGGCTTGCGGGTCGGTGATCCGTTCGGCCGGCATTCCCAGCGACTTTGCCAGCGCCGCAAAGTCGATGGCCGGGTCGGCGAAGTCCATGCCGATGTAGTGATCGTTGCCGTGAAAGGAGAGCAGCCGCTGCTTGATGATGCGGTAGCCGCCGTTGTTGGCGATCAGGAAGGTGATCGGCAGCTTGTGGTGGGCGGCGGTCCACAATGCCTGGATCGAGTACATGGCGCTGCCGTCGCCGCTATAGCAGGCGACCGGACGCGGCGCCTGCGCCAGCGCCACGCCGACGGCGGCGGGCAGGCCCCAGCCGATGCCCCCCGAGGCCAGGGCGTGGAAACCGTAGCGGTCGCGGTAGGGGACAAGGTCGGTCAGGTGCCGCGCCGAGGTGAGGCCTTCGTTCACCACCACGGCATTGGCCGGCAGCGCCTCGGCGAGCTGGAGGGTAAGCCAGTCGTAATCGATCGGCGTGGCCTTGGCCCCCTGCTCCAGGCGGCGGCTGAGGCGCGCGCGCTTGGCGCTCCAGTTCTCTCGGGCAAGCTCGCTCAAGCGCGTCTGCGCGCGCCGTGCCAGCCGCTCGCCGCCTACCTCTCTGATGAGCGGGGTCAACGCCACCAGCGTCTCGTTGAGATCGGCACGTACGGCAAGCTCGACGGGGAAGTTCTTGCCCATCTCCCAATCGAGGAGACCGATGTGGACCACGGGCAGATTGGGCGGCAGGGGGTCGATCTCGCTCCACACGGACATGCGCAGGGGATCGGCGCCCAGCACGACCATGAGATCGAACCGTGCCAACAGATCGCGGACCTGCCGTTGATCGCGCGACAGCGAGCCTTGATAGGTGACGTGCTCGGACAGAAAGTGGGCGCCCCAGGGCGCGCTCTGTTGGTAGGCCGGGCAGCCGAGCGTCTCCGCGAAGGCCGCCGCGGCCTCTAAGGCATCGCTCTTGACGATCTCGTCGCCGGCGATGATGACGGGGCGCTCGGCGGCGAGGAGGCGCCTGGCCAAGCGTTCGAGCACCGCATCAGCCGGGCGCACGCGTGTTTCCACCCGGGTCCGGGCGCCAAGTTCGATACCCGCCTCGGCGTTGAGGATATCCCCGGGCAGCGAGATGAACACCGGCCCCGTTGGCGGCGTCATGGCGACCTTGGCAGCACGCCGCACGATGCGTGGTACGTCCTCGAGCCGCGTCACTTCCACGGCCCATTTCACGAGCGGCTCGGCAATCGGCACCAGCGGATCATAGAGCAGGGGCTCGGTCAGCCCATGTCCCTGCTCCTGCTGCCCGGCCGTCAGGAGCATCGGCGTGCCGGTGAACTTGGCATTGAAGAGGGAGCCCATGGCGTTGCCGAGACCGGGCGCCACATGCACATTGCACGCGACCAGGCGTCCGCTCGCGCGCGAGAAGCCATCGGCCATGGCCACCACCAGGGCCTCCTGCAGGCCGAGCACGTAGGTCAGATCGGGATGATCCTTGAGGGCATGCATGATCGGCAGCTCGGTGGTGCCCGGATTGCCGAACAAATGCGTGACGCCCTCGTCCTTGAGGAGGGCGAGAAAGGCGGAGCGGCCGGTGATGCGGTTCATGTCCTGGCGTTTCGGGCTGGCGTGAGGGCGTGACCCGCGAGCCTAGCGCGGTCCCACCTCGATCGACAAGGTTGCTGAGCCGCGCTTGCCTCCCCCAGCCTAGCCCCACCTGCATTTGCGGGTTGCACAATTCGGGCGGGCATTCTTGTATGGTCCACCCTCTAGGGGCGGCCCACCTCGCACCCTCACCGAACCCGCAAAGGACGCTTTATGTTGCTTCGCCTCAGCGCCGCAGTGCTCACGTTTGGGCTATTTGCGCTCGCGCCGGCGGCGGCCGAGCCGGCGGCCTTCGTGTGCACATTCCAGCAGGGCACCGCGCACGCCTACGAGAAGGGCCAGTTTGCCGCCGAGAAGGTGGCGCCCCTCAGCTTCGGCATCAGCGCGGTCAATGTGGCGGCGCAAACGGCCGAAGTGCGCACCGAGCGCGGCACGGCGGCGCTGCGCCTGGTGCGGGCGGTGAACGCCACGCACTTTCTCGAAGTGGTGACCGAAGGCTACTTGAATATCACGACCATCTACGACAAGGACGAGGCCAGCGGCAAATACCCCGCCGTGCACTCGCGCCATCTCGGCATCCTGGGCCAGCCGGTGGTGACCCAATATCAGGGCTTCTGCGAAGGCAAGGATTAGGCCCTGAACTAAGCTTTGATCACCGCTCGAGCCCGGCGGTTAAAAAAAGTGCGTCCAAGGCCTAAGCAGCGTGGCCACACCGACGCCATGCGCCCTGGAGCAAGGGCCTACGAAGGGCTCCAGCCACCCCGCATCGTGCCGCAGACATGCGATTATTCAATTCAACGCGCAGTTCGCAAACGTGTCAGCGCGGCTCGCTGCCAGCGTGGCAGGTTGAGCATTGCCGGGGGGCGGGCGCCTCCTGCTGCCTGAGCGCGGCAGCACCCACTGGCGGCAGGCCACATGACGCTGGTCTGTCGAACGCGGAGCGCGCCACTCCCGCTGCTCCAGGCGCCCAATCTCGGTAATCCAACACGGCGAACAAGCCCGAGCCCTCATCGCCCCGCAGGGAAGTGACTGCGAACGTCATCGGACGATCGTCAAGCGTGTACCAGGCCCACGCTGCGCGCGGGCTGGCTAAGGGGCAGGAAAGTACCCGCGTGGCACCGTAGGGTGTCAGTGGCGTATTGGCGGCGATCATGGCCTCGCAGTTGCAAGGCGCACGCTCTGCCCAATCGGGACGGATTGCACCGGGCAGCACGCCGCGGCAGGTGGGCGTGTGCTCGCGGTAGTAGGTGACATTGTAACCACCCGACTCCAACATCAAAGCGTCTTGCACGGAGCTGCTCGAGTGGGGCGGAAAGTATATTCGACTGCGCTGGGCAGGAATGGTCCAATCGTAAAGCACCTCGGTCTGATAAGGCACCTCATTGAAATCGAATGGTGTCATCAATCCGGTAAGGGCGACCCTCTGTGGCCAATGCGGAAGTGGTGTTGATGGACAAGCCGAGACTTCCGGCCACAGGCGCTCAATTGCATCGCTGGCTCGGCCCGCCGTCAGTGACATGGCATTGATGCGCTCGCGTGGGCTCTGCGCTTTCGGCTCAGACATTGCCGACCTAGTCGGCTTGCAAGCCTGCATGAGCGCCGAAAGGTCGACATTGCCGGCCTTTTCGAAGCTGACTTGGTGGCTCATTGCAAATTCGCCCAACACCGACAGCCTCTCGTTGGGAAATGGGAATACGAGACGAAACGGCGTCTGGTCCGACGTCTTGTACCAAATCCAATAGCTCGATGGCTTGGGTTCGAGTGGTGTCTTCCACCAGTCCACATTCGTTTCGGCAAGCGGTCCTGAGCCTGCGCATTGAGACTGGGCGCTCAACCAGTCCTGCGGCAAGGGCCGCCAGCCGGTATCACCGAGGTGCTCACAAGCAACGATTTCGGCGCCGCGCGACGCCAGGGCGTAAGTGCTGTTACCCTGAATGAACAGATCCACCGTACCGTGCCGAAGGCCGTACAGGCTGGCACGCATCGCCTGTAGCGAGCCGTCGTAGACAATGTTGGCCAAAACCAGTTGCGTATTGCTGAATGGTGCCAGCAGAAATACCGCACGCCATTTTTCAGACAGCTGTGGGTGCGAACCGGTTTGGCATTCGTTGAGCGTTGGCAGGGCTAATACCGGCGTTTGCCCTCGCGCCCCTATCGCATAGGCACCTATCGCATGAAGGACCAGCGCAGTCGTCACTAACTTCGCTGCGGCGCGCGCGAGGAGGGTTGCCATGGTTGCCGGTCACGATGGACGCGCCGCGCGCGCACTCTCGCGCGCTGCTGCGGAGGCCGAAAGGTGCCAAGATCGCCGAGCGATCTTGGCACCAAGGAGTTTGCGAGCGGTGTGCTAGTAGCGGCCACCCCACCACGAGCGGTAGCCGTAGGAGCGCCTTACGCAGGGACCACCCCACCAGTCGCGGTAGCAATCACGATGCGAAAAGCGATAGCTAGGCCGATAGGCGCGATATCCGTAGTGACGATAGTGGCGCTCGCCACCCCACCAGCCTCGCCCCTCATAATCATACCTCTGAGCCACGGCCGGAACCGTGGTCGCTAGGATGATCGCAGTCGTTACTGCGAGCCCAATTCTTTTCATCACGCATCTCCTTTGTGCATGAGCGACCTGTTGTGGACAGAACCAACTGCGATCGGGCTTGTTCCCGCGGCCACGTGAGTTCAAGGCAACAGGAAGCTCACAGAGCAATGGCGTTGACAGCGACCGCCATCGGCGCTGCCAAAATTTTGCGAAAGGCAGGTGGTGGGCGAAAGCGATACTTACGCACATGCTTTCGGCATGAACTTGCGGCATGAAGCGTCCGCAGCAGCCTCTTGGAGCTGTTTCTCAGCGTCGTAACGGCGATTGCACGCTTTTTGCGACAGAGATAATGAAGGAGATATTATAACCATCTGTTTTATCACGATATGGCGGCCAGTGAATTTGGTCCGCACGACCAATCACCGGTCGTTATCGAGCCCACGAGAGCCGCACTATTGAGCCCTGGCCGAACGCTTCATTGCCAGGGCGCAGGCGGTCGCCAAAGCGTGGGCAAACCAGAAATCGCCGTCGCAGCGATGGGATGCTGCGTGGCTTCCGGCAGGCATGACCGAATGGGCGCACCGGTCAGCGCGGTCGGTTTCCAAGCGACAATCGCGGGTCGTAATCACAGTGCGGGCACGGGCGAAGGTGACCGCGGCGCTGTCCTGGCCAGGGTCTGAAAATTTCAACTAGGGTCCCGCGCGCTTCTAAAAATCAATTCTGTGAGCGGCCAGATTGCTGGAATGCTTCGACCGGCGACGTTGATTGAGATTGAGAGGGCGAATGCGCTTGCTGCCGAACACGCGGGAAGGGCTGCTCCAGCTGAGCACATCATTGATGCGCGGGCCCCCGGCGTTCTAAGCCAGCGCCAGGGCAGCATGGCCATATACCTTGTGGCGTCTTGCAGCCCTGTGGCAGCCCGCGTACGCTCGCGTACGCTCGCTGAGTGCGGGCCGAGCCGAGATCGCCACAGCAGCAGCGCCAGCGCCGCTGGCTAATCCTCAAATATGCGCGAGGTCAGCTTGGCACCGTCTGCTCGTGGAACCGGGCTTCTCGACTTGCGTTGCGATTATCGCTCCAGTTTTGCAGCCTGAGCAGCGCAATGCCCATTATGACGGCTCTCAAGATGACGGCTCTCAAGCACATCTTCTGCGTGGAAAGGCACCGATCCGCGGTCATCGATTTGGCATCGCCCGCCGCCCGTTTTGCGCCCTGGGATAGGCGCGGTGCTCTGGGTGTGTAGGCGGCACGCCGCCGACGCCGCGTTGATCCAACTGATATTACGCCAAGGGCCGGACGCATGACGACAGTCTATGTAAGCGGCTTGCATTGCGGCCCAAGTCCGTCGGCTGGTGTGGGGACCGCCCGCGCGATCCGCGCAGCTTTTCCAGATGCTCGTATCATAGGCGTTGACTATTGGCACGGCAGCTCCGGGCTGCATCACGAGGTGTTCGACGCTCTCTGGCTCCTACCCGCATGGGACTATCTCGATCGAGATGCCCACGCGAATGACATTCGCGCGCGCCTCGATGACGGCGCCTTCTTTATCTCGACGCTCGACCTGGAAATTCGCTGGCTTGCAGACACTGTCGGTGACCACGCTCGCTTACTCGTGCCCAACTTGTGTTCTCTGCAGCCTACGCTGAAGCCCGCGCGATCGCTCACGGAGTTGCTACCGTTTGCAGTGCCCGAGACGCTGCCACTCGGCTGCCGCGATGCGGAGATCTACGAGTTCTGTCGGCGTCATTCGTGGCGATGCTGGCTTAAGGGACCGTTTCATGATGCGGTCTTCGTGGCCGATTGGCGCACGTTCCTGAGCGTGCGGGATGTTCTGGAGCGCCGTTGGCAATCGACAAACCTGTTCCTCCAGGCCCACGTTCGCGCCACGGAAGAGTCGATCTGCATTGCCGCCTACGAGGGCGAGGTCCTTGCCGCGATCCACATGGAAAAACGCCTTACCACGGCGGAAGGAAAGACCTGGGCGGGCCGGGTGATCGCGCTGCCCGACTGCCTCCTCGCGCCAATCGAGATATTGGTGCGAAAACTCGCTTGGACCGGTGGCGCCGAGATCGAATTGTTCAAGGATCGTGATGCCAAGCGCTGGCTCAACGAGTGGAATCCGCGGTTTCCCGCCTGGGTCTACGGCGCAACGCTCGCTGGCTTCAATTTGCCCGCGCAGCTGCTGGCTCGGGCTCAGGGGATCGCGGCGCCGCCAACCATTGCGGCGGGCGATTCGTTCACGCGTGTCGTCGTGGAGGTGCCCGTGCGCCGCGAGATCGGATTGCCCCTGCCCGCGGAGCCCGATGACGTCGGATTTGCCAGTGCCTCTAAGTATGGCGCTGCGCTACCCGAACTTCTCCGCGCGCTTGAGGCACGGCCCGGCAATTCGCCGGCCGCCGAGACACACCCGCCGGCGCCATTTGATGCCGACACGCGCGCCGATCTCAGCCAGGTCGATTTTGCCGACATCACGACGCCGGCCCGTGTATTTCTGCCGCGCCGCGCCGATGCCCTGTTTAGAAGGCTGACACGGCAAATGACGAAGCCGGACGCGGGACGAGCCACCCCCGTCGGTGCCTACAGCATCAAGACCGCGCCTTACCCGGAGTATATTGCGCTCGCCCGCCGCTACGGCATGCTGGCCGAATGCATCAGCCAAGCCGAGGTTCAGACCGCGATTGCAGCGGGGTTTTCGGTCGGCGAAATCGTGCTCAACGGTCCGGGTAAGTGGTGGCCGCGTTCGCGGATACCACAGGGTCTCCACGCCCTCTTCTGTGACTCGGTTGAGGAATTGCACGCGGTCGCATCCGCGCCGGCCATCGCCAAGGTAGTGGGAGCCCGCTTGCGACTGCCCAGTATCCCGTCCCGCTTCGGCATCCCCGTCGACGAGCCGGATACTTTTGATGCGCTCGTCGATGCCGTGCGCAGTCTCGCGGTCGGCGTATTGTTCGGCGTGCATTTTCACATGGCCTCAAGCGCGATCGGCGTCAGCCGATGGTGGGACGCATTCGAGTCGGTGTTGGCCTGGGCACGCGCAATCGAGTGTGCCGCAAACCGGCGCGTAACCGCGCTGGATCTTGGTGGTGGCTGGCACCCGCAAGATTTTTTTGCGCTCGACATCGACGCCGCTTTGCGGGCCGCAGAGGGCGTGCTGCCGGACCTGCGCTGGGTCCTGTTCGAACCCGGCAAGGCGTTGACTCAGCCGACAATGCTGCTTGCCACGCGCGTGCTCGAAGTGCGGCGCTCGAAGGGCCGTATTGAGGATGCGATCGTCGATGCGTGCATCGCGGAACTGCCCCTCGCCAACAACTATCCGCATCCGATTTGGCTGCGGACCGAGGCGGGCGAATGGTGCGGCCTCAGCCGCGGTCGCCAGCAAATCCATGGTCGAATCTGCATGGAGGAGGATCGTATCGGTTGCAACCTGGCGCTCCCCGAAACGCTCACACCGGGCGACATTCTGCTGATCGGTGACGCCGGTGGATACAACAGGAGCATGGCCTATGAATTTGGTCGTGGCAGATAAAAAGACATTGCGCGGCTGGTTGGAGCAGCCTGCATCCGAGCTTACCGATCATGGCTCTAGCTGCTGCGCTGGCGCGCGCGCCTGGTTGCAGGCGATGGCTACCTCCTACGCGTTTCGGCACACCGACGCGACGGAGATCGCCGCACCGACCTTTCTTGCACAACGCTATAAGTGGGGTCCAACCACGTGGCCGATTGCCTGGTGCGAGGCGGTACGTGCAGAGGCGATCGATTGCGGGGTATTTTCGGCGCTTGCCCGCGCGATTTGGAGCGCGCAAGGCGTTGAGTGTTACGGCGCGCAAGTAATGCTGCTCTACGGTCCGCAGACGACGGTGCACTGGCGCCGGCGCTGGGCTGGGCAACCCGGAAGCTTCAACTGGATCGACAGGGACCTCGTGTATCACGAGGTAGTGATCGTCGTCGTCGGCGGCGCGGCGGAGGTGTTCGATCCAAGCGATGGACACTGGTTGTCGCCGGCGGCCGACGCGGGCTACGGCGCCGTGGTTGGCATTCGATCCGAATGCCCGAAGGCGCTGGCATGGGGTAGGCACACGCTAGCAATGGATCAGTGGATCCTCACCGTTCCAGGAATCTCGTGGTGATGTGGCCCGGCGTGGACCTGGGATCGAGAAGTAAGACCGCGGTGGGTCGTCGTCGTACGCTGCGCGAAATGATGCGCGTGCGCGCGCCGAGCATTGCGCGTGCAATTGGCCAAACCTTTTTCGTAAACGACGCCCGCACCGGGTTAGCGTTTATGGCCGTTGCCGCCGGAAGCTCCTTGTTTGCTGGGGGGCTCGCGGTCCTCGGGGCCATCTTGGCTGCGGCGGTCGGACGGGCCCTCACCGTATCGAAGCCGCTCAATGAGAGCGGATTGATCCCGCTCAATGGTTATTTCGCCGCCATGGCAGTGGGCGCCTTTTTTCCGCTTGACGTCGCGACAACAGCGCTTGGCCTCGCCGCTGCGGCGCTGGCGGCGGTGTTGACGATTGTCATGCATCGCGGTTTGGCGATCTGGGCCCTGCCGGTCTTGGTGATGCCGTATGTACTGGCGTTTGCCGCCGTCTGGCTGATTTGTCCGCAGCTGAGCTGGTGCAAGCCGGCGCTGCCTCCGTTACCGGCCATCGCTTGGCCAGTAACATGGGAAGCGTGGGTCATCTTCGCCGGCACAGCCGGCGCGGCGGGACTTGCGGAACTCGTGTTTTCGAGTTCGCCTTGGATCGGGTTGGGGGTACTCGTCGCACTGGCCCTCTTCGATTGGCCCGCCGCTGCCGTGGCGGTGCTCGGTGCCGGCTGTGGGACGGCGACGGCGATTGCGATCGGGTTGCCGCCGGCATTGATTTCTATCGGGGTTTATGGTTTTGGCGCGGCATTGACTGCGCTGGCGCTGCGGCGAGGAACGCTGCGGTGTGGATGGCTGGCGACGGTTATTGCAGCGAGTGCCACCGCAGTTGCCACGGCGATACTGGGAACACTCGGCGCCAGGCTTGGGCTGTTGCCGCTCGCGGCACCTTACGTTGCCGTGGTGTGGGTGTGCACACTGGCGCAGTCGAGGCACCTATCCGATGCGCGCGAGGCGGGACCACGCGCGCCAACCGTGACGAGCGATCGCCGCTGGCCGCGGCATTTCTAGCGTCCATCCCGCGGCGAGCCGCGGTTCGCATACGCCGCGTCGGTCGAATAAATGGCAATCAGGTGTCGTGCTGTCGGCTGTTCTGGCCTTACCCAGCAATCAGAGCGATTGCCGTCGGCCGCGTTGCAATGCCATAAGCTTACCCTGCCATGCTGAAGAAGGTCCTGATCGCCAATCGCGGCGAAATCGCAGCTCGCATTATGCGCACGGCACGCCGGCTGGGCGTCAAATGCGTTGCCGTCACCTCGGCGGCTGATCGCACGGCTCCGTTCGTCGCACTTGCCGATGAAGTCGTCGAGATCGGCCCTGGCCCTGCCAGCGAAAGCTACTTGCGCGCCGACAAGATCATCGCCGCGGCCAAGACGACCGGGGCGGATGCCATTCATCCGGGCTACGGCTTTCTCGCCGAGAACGCCGATTTTGCCGAAGCCGTCGTCGCGGCTGGTCTCATCTTCATCGGCCCATCGCCGCAGGCGATGCGGCGCATGGGCGGCAAGGCGGAAGCCAAGCTGATCGCGCGTGCGGCCGGGGTGCCGGTGGTTCCCGGCTATCAGGGTGCCGAGCAATCGCCAGTGCTGCTTGCCAAAGAAGCCAAGCGCATCGGCTATCCCGTCATGATCAAGGCCGTCGCCGGCGGCGGCGGACGCGGCATGCGGCTGATCGAGCGGGAGGCCGATTTCGTCGCCGCGCTCGAGAGCGCGCGACGCGAGGCCGAGGCCGCGTTCGCGGATGGGCGTATCCTCATCGAGAAGGTGATCGGCAAGGCGCGGCATATCGAAGTGCAGGTGTTCGGCGACAGCCACGGCGATGTGGTCCACCTGTTCGAGCGCGACTGCTCGCTGCAGCGCCGGCATCAGAAGGTGGTGGAAGAAGCCCCGGCGCCCGGCATGTCGCCCGAGCTGCGCCAGGCGCTCACCCGTGCCGCGGTCGCCTGCGCCAAGGCGGTCGGCTACGTGGGTGCGGGCACCGTCGAATTCCTGGTCGAAGGCGCGCTGACGGTCGATGCGCCCTGGTATTTCATCGAAATGAATACACGCCTCCAGGTCGAGCATCCCGTCACCGAAGCCATTACCGGCCTTGATCTCGTCGAGTGGCAGCTCAGGGTCGCGGCGGGTGAACCGCTACCCTTGCGCCAGGAGGAGATCACGCTGTCGGGGCACGCCATCGAGGCGAGGCTGTGTACGGAGGATCCCGCGCGCGGCTTCCTGCCGTCGATCGGGCCAATCGCCGCCTTCGAGACGCCGCAGCTGGAAGGTCTACGCGTCGATGCCGGCGTTGTGGAAGGTTCAATCGTCACCCCGTTCTACGATTCGCTCATCGCCAAGCTGATCGCCTGGGGCGAGGATCGCACGAGCGCGCTGGCGCGCCTTGCCGCCGCGCTCGAAGGCACGCTGGTGGCGGGGCCGAAGACCAACACGGCCTTCTTGCACGCCCTGCTAAGCCACCCTCAGTTCCGCACGGAGGCCTTCGACACGGGACTGATCGGGCGCGAACTCAGTAATCTTGCCGACAGCGCTCCCATGCCCGCCGGCGCCGTCGGCCTTGGCGTCACGCACATGCTGCTCAACGCGCACGACCGCGTTGAGGATCTGCGCCGGCTCGGCACGGGGGAAAGCTATTCGCCCTGGAGCGCGCAGGATGGGTTTCAGTTGGGCCCACCACGGCGCCAACGCGTGAGCCTTGAGGTCGACGGCAAACCCACCACCTTCACGGTCGAGTGGGGCGCCGGCGGCCCCCGCGTCATTGACGCGCCGACAACGGATGCGCCGGCGGCCATTCGCCAGACGCTCGTCGTCGGGGATGGCAATCCGATCTACGTTCTCAACGGCATGCGGCAGGTCACGCTCAGCTGGCCGAGTTTCGATGCGCCCGCGGCGGACGCGACCGGCGATGACCTCAGCATAAAAGCGCCGATCATCGGCCGGGTGGCAAAGCTCTTCGTTGCCGAAGGTGACCCGGTGGCGAAAGGCGACCGCGTTGCCGTGGTCGAGGCCATGAAGATGGAGCATGTGCTGCATGCGCCGCGCCCCGGCCGCGTCAGCAAGCTCGCCGTCAAGGAGGGACAACAAGTCACGCTCGCGGCCCTGATCGCCACCCTGGCGCCGACGCGTGAGACCGATTAGTTTGCCGACCAAACTGCTTAGCCCGCCTGTCCCTCTCCAACCAGCGCCGCCGCGATGCCGAAAATCACCTACATCGAGCATGACGGCACCGAGCACACCGTCGAGGCCACGCTCGGTGATACCGTCATGGAAACGGCGCTTGCCAAAAGCGTGCCCGGCATCGTCGCCGAATGCGGCGGCTCGTGCACCTGCGCGACCTGCATGGTCTATGTGGACGAGGCCTGGACCGAGCGCGTGGGCGCGCGTTCGCCCGAGGAAGAGGACCAGCTCGACTTTGCCTTCGACGTCAAGCCCAACTCGCGGCTCTCCTGCCAGATCAAGGTGACGGACGCGCTCGACGGCCTGGTGGTGCGCACCCCCGCCTATCAGGGACGCTGAGGCGCGGGCGCGCGCGTCAGCCCGGCAGCGCGATGTCGCTCGACTGCAGGCGTTTGACGCCGGCCGCCTCCATTCCCTTCCAGGCCGCGGCCAAGGAGCCTTGCGTGTCGATGCCGCGGCAGGCGTCCTCGATCACCGCGGCCGCCAGGCCGAGCTTGCGCGCATCCATTGCCGTCCAGGCGACGCAAAAGTCCGTCGCCAGCCCCACGACGTAAACCATCTTGATGCCGCGCGCGTTGAGGTAGCCGTCGAGCCCCGTCTTGGACTTGCCGTCGGCTTCCACGAAGGCGGAGTAGCTGTCGACGCTGCGATTGAAGCCCTTGCGAATGATGAGCTGCGCGTGCGGGATATCGATGCCCTTGTGGATGGCGGCACCCTCGGTGCCCTGCACGCAGTGATCGGGCCACAGGATTTGCTTGCCGTAGGCGAGCTCGACGCTTTCGAAAGGCTTCTTGCCGGCATGCGAGGAGGCGAAAGAGACATGGCCGGGAGTGTGCCAGTCCTGCGTCAGCACCACGTTTTGAAACGCTTTTGCCAATCGATTGATAAGGGGAATGATTTCATCGCCCTGCTGGACGGCAAGGCTGCCGCCGGGCGTGAAGCAATTCTGCACGTCGACGACGATCAAGGCCGTGTCGGGCCCGGGCGTAATCTTTGTTTGCGCGAGCGCGCGAGGCATGAGCAGAGCCATGCTGAAGCCGCAGGTGCCGGCAAGAAAGCAACGACGAGAGGAAGTGTGCATCGGGCTAATCCTTCTGGCAAGCTGATGCTGTCCCCAGCTTAAGCCGATAGGTTACTCGCCGAAAGCGCCATGATCCGCTAAATCTGTGGCGGGAATGCTACCGCTACGAGGCCGCAATGGCGTTGCATTTGATCAAGCTGTGCGTCGGCGTCGACTCCATTGAGGATTTGGCGAGCTGGCAGGCAGAGCGCTTGAAGCGCCGCCGTCAAGCCGGCGAAAAGCGGCCAAACCTGTTCCACCGCACGTTCCAGAGCCCCAAGCGGCGCGCCGAACTGCTCGACGGTGGCTCCCTCTATTGGGTGATCAAGGGTATCGTGCAGGTACGCCAGCCGCTGCTCGATATCAGCGAGGGCCACAAGGAAGACGGCACGCCGTGCTGCCTGCTGATTCTCAAAAATGAGCTGATCGCCGTGCGTCCCGTGCCCCGCCGGGCCTTTCAGGGTTGGCGCTATTTGAGCGCCAGCGAGGCGCCGCAGGATCTCAAGCGCGGCGCCGCCGGCTCCTTGACGGCGATGCCGCCAAAGCTGCGCAAGGAGCTGGCCGACCTGGGGCTCCTTTAGTCGACCCGGCGACGACTTCGAGCCGGCCCGCTCGGGGCGAAGCGCGAGCGCCGCGCCCCGGCCACGGCATTGGGCTTGAGGCCACGGCGCGGTCTCGCCCGGCCGGCATGCCGCAGGCTTTTAAGGGCCGCGCCAGGGGCGCATCGGTTGTGGGCGCCCGCGCCTGCGGCTAGGCTTGGCCGCCGTCGGGATCCAGGAGGTCGCCATGACGCAAGAGCCGCAAGCCGCCGATCAGAAGTCGAGCGAGGCAGCAGACCTCAGCATGCCGCCGGAGCGGCGCCGCGCCGCACAAGCGCACGTCGCCATTCTCGCGGCCACGGCGGCCAAGGTCGCCGCCGAATTGCCGCTCGGCGCCGACGTCGACGATTTCCGCCGCATTCTCATAGCCGAGGCGAGGCCCTAATGCAGCTCGAACAGCTCTCGGCGCGGGCGCTGGCCGCGGCCATCCATGCCAAAAAGATCTCCAGCCTCGAGGCGACCGAGGCCGCAATTAAGCGCCTGGAGGCCGCGCACGCGCTCACCCATTGCACCTTGAGCCTCGAAGCCGACGCGGCGCTGGCGGCGGCCAAGGCTTGCGACGCGGGGATCGCGGCCGGCGAAAATGCCGGACCGCTGGCCGGCGTTCCCCTGGCTCACAAGGACATGTTCGACCGCAAGGGCAAAATCGCGAGCTGGGGCGCGCGCATCCGTGCGCCCGCGCCGGCGACGCAGGATGCGACGGTGATTGCCCGCTACAAGGCCGCCGGCGCCCTGCAAATCGCCGCCTTGCACCTGACCGAGTTCGCCTTCGGTCCGACCGGCCACAACTACGTGTTGGGGCATGCGCGCAACCCCTGGGATCCGACCCGGATCACCGGCGGCTCCTCGGCCGGCACGGCCGCGGCGGTGGCCTATGGTGCCATTCCCGCCGGCCTCGGCTCCGATACGGGCGGATCCCTGCGCTTGCCGGCTGCGGCCTGTGGCGTCACCTCCATCAAGCCGACGTGGGGCCGGATCAGTCGCGCCGGTGCCATGCCGCTGTCCCCGGCGCTCGACACCATCGGCGTGATCGCGCGCCACGTGGAGGATCTGGCGCTCATGCTGGGTCTGCTGGCCGGTCCCGACGCGCGCGACCCCGCCGCCAGCCCAGTGCCGGTGCCCGACTATCTTGCCCGGCTCGATGACCCGATCCGGGGCTTGCGGCTCGGCATCGATGCGGCCGTGATCGGCAGCGCCCACCCACAGGTGCAGGAGATGCTGCAGCAGGTGGTAAGCATTCTGGGCAAGCAGGGCGTGGTGTCGGCCGCCTGCCGCTTTCCCGATTGGCAAACGCTCGATCACCTGGTGCAGCTGACACAGATGCCGGACTGCTCGGCCGCGCACGCGGCCTACCTACGCTCGCGCCCCGACGATTATGGCCCGCAGGTGCGCGCCCGCTTGGAGCTCGGCCATTTCATCGGCGCGGTCGATCACCTGACAGCCTTGCGGGCGCGCGGCAGCACGCTGGCGCGCACGCTCCAGGACACCTTCAAGGACATTGACATCGCCATCCTGCCGATCTTGGCCGATCCGCTCCCGACCATTGCCGAACTCGATATCGGGGGCGGGCCGACCCTGCAGGCGGCGATGGCGCGTGTGGTGAAATATACGCGCCCGGTCAATTATTTGGGCCTGCCCACCTTGGCCCTGCCGGTGCCGCGCCACGGCGGCCTGCCAAATGGCATCCAGCTGATCGGGCGCCCCTATCGGGAGGCGCAGCTGTTGGCCGTGGGACGGGCCTACCAACGCGAGGTGCCGCCCGAGATTGCCCGCCCGCTTTCCTAAAGGCGCGGGCGCCCCGGCAAGGTTAAAAAGCGCCGTGCGCCACGTCTTGCGCGCGCGCATGCGCGCCCCGCGGTTTCGGGCCGGGGACCGCGCCCGGGGGCTGACTGCTGACTAGGGTGCCAGCGTAAAGGGCGGCGGCGGGCCGTCGCCGGGATCGCGTTCGTGGCTGGCGATGAGATCGCGTACGCCGTCGCGGCCATAGATGTCTGGGCGGAACACGACGCGGCCGTCGGGCTCGGCCCAGGCCGTGATGTAGGCAAAATACACGGGCACCGGCTGCTTCAGGGTGACGTCGAGCGGCTGGCCCGCGTCGAGGACGTCGCGCACACGTCCCGTCTGCTCCCAGCCGGATTCATATTTCAGGACCCACTCGACCAGCTGAAAGACATCCTGCACACGCACGCAACCCGCGCTGAAGGCGCGGCCCCGCTGGTTGAACAAGGGCTTCATGGGCGTGTCATGCATGTAGACGCCATGCTCGTTGGGCATGTCGAGGCGCACCAGGCCGAGGGCGTTCTGCAGCCCCGGGTCTTGGCGGAATTTGATCTTGCTCACGTCCGCCTGGCGCCAATCGATGTTGTTGGGGTCGAGCTCCGGTCCGTTGAAGGAGCCGGTCAGCACCCGGATCTGCTCCTTCTGCAGGTAGTCGGGCTCCTTGATGAGCCGCGGCACCAGATCGAGGCTCGCCACGCTGTCGGGCACCCGCCAGTAGGGGAAGAAGTTGATGGCCTTGATGGACGCGCGCACGGTGGGGGTCTGCCGCTCCGGCTTGCCGGCGATCACGCGATGCCGGAGCTCCACCTGATGGCGCTCGACGGCCTCAAGCTGGAAGGCTGGAACGTTGACGAGCACATAGCGATCCTCGAGCCGCTGCAGCGAGAGGTCCTTGATGCGCTGCAAGTTGAGGCGCAGCTGCGCCAGACGGGCGACGGCGGGCACGTTCAGCGCCTGCAGCGTGGCCTTGTCGACGCGGCCCGTCACGCGCAGGCCGTTGTTTTCCTGGTATCGGCGAATGGCCGGCTCCAGGTCGTCGTAGCTCGCCCCGAACATGAAGGAGGAGCTGCTGCTTTGGCGCCGCGACAGCTCGCCGGTGATCATCAGGCGTTCGCGCAACAGCGGCAGGCGCTCGTCATCGTCCTCGGGACGGATCATGCGGCTGCCGGGAATGGTTGGCCAACCGCCGCGTGCGGCGATCGCCTGGTAGCGTTGGATGGCGAGCTCGAGCGCCTCGACCACCGCCTCGCTGCGCAGCGGGGCCGAGTTTGGCCGCAAGTCATTGGGCGGCGGCTCAGGCTTGCGGCGCGGATCCTCCTCGCTCGCCCGGCGCGTCTGATAGGCCGGCGAGGCAAAGACCGGAGTTCCGTCCCACCAGCGCCATTCGCCACCCTGCGCGAATGCGGGTGCTCCGGCCGCCGCTAAAACGAGCCCCACTGCAAGGCAGACCGTGTGCCGCCAATGCCCCAAGCTGCCCGTCATGCCCTGCCGATCTCCCTCATGCTGGCACGTCGCTTGCGCGACGCACCCCGCCATCCCGCGTCTAGTGTGCAACGGCACCGATAGCAAGCCGCGTGGCCTCACACGCCCTTCACAACAGTGTAACATGGTGATTGCGGCCCCCGCTGGGCAGGCGCAACCGCATGCCAGCGTCCGCGGCGCCAGTTAGGCCCACACAGATGTGGCCAAAGGAAGACATTTCGACTGAGCCCGACCCGGCAGAGCCCGGGAATGCTTGCCGAAACGGCATTTTTGCCCAGGCGATGCCGGGCCGCCATACTGGACCAGCAATTCAGCGGAGTGCCCCACCCATGTCGAACAGTCCCGTTCTCTCGAGCCTCGACGACCGCGGCATCGCCCGGGTTGCGCTCAATCGGCCAGAGGTCGGCAACGCCTACGACGGGGCGCTGATTGCGGCGCTGTCGGCGGCATTGGCGGCCCTTCCCGACAAGCCGCCGCCGCGGGCCCTGCTCATGCAAGGCAACGGCCGGCATTTTCAGGCAGGCGCCGACCTCAATTGGGTGCGCGCCCTTGCCGAGGGCAGCTTGCAGGAAAACCTGGCCGCCAGCCGCGCCACCGCCGAGGCGATCGACCAGCTCAACCGCTTGCCCGTTCCCAGCGTGGCGCTGGTGCAGGGGGGATGTTTCGGCGGCGGCACCGGGCTGATTGCTGCCTGCGACATCGTCATTGCCGCCGAGGATGCCATGTTTTCCATTGCCGAGGTGCGCTGGGGTCTCACCGCCGCCATCATCATTCCGCAGCTGAGCGATGCGATATCGGTGCGTCAGGTGCGCCGCTACGCCCTGACGGGCGAGCGCTTCGGGGCGGCGGAGGCGCTCAGGATCGGATTGGTGCATAAGCTGGTCGCCCGCGCCGAGCTCGCTGCGGCCGGCGAGGAGATGCTCGCCAAACTCCTCGAGAATGGGCCCGCCGCCATGGCCGAGACCAAGGCCTTGGCGCTCGAGAGCGCCTGGGGCGGCTTTGCTCCCGCAAGGCTTGCGGCCCTGATCGACGCGCATGCGGTAAAACGGCGCTCGGCGGAGGCGAAAGAAGGCCTGCTCTCGTTCGTTGAAAAGCGCTCGGCGCGGTGGCCACCGCCGGCCTAGCTAGCCGGGCCGGGATAGCTTCGCCGGCGGCGCTACTCGGCGGCTTCAGCCAGGGGAACGGGTTCGGGCTTGTCCCGGGCCGCGAGCCTCCTGCCGGTCAGCTTGCGAATGACCACGTAGAACACCGGGGTAAAGATCAGGCCGAACAGCGTCACCCCGATCATGCCCCAAAACACCGCCGTTCCCAGAGCAATGCGCATCTCCGCGCCCGCACCCGTTGCCCAGTAGAGCGGGGTGACGCCGAGCGTGAAGGCGAGCGAGGTCATGATGATCGGCCGCAGGCGCAGCCGGCAGGCCTCCACCGCGGCCGTAACCGTATCGACGCCACGCTCCTCGATCTGGCGCGCGAACTCCACGATCAGGATGGCGTTCTTGGCGGCCAGCGCGATCAGCACCACGAAGCCGATCTGGGTCAAAATGTTGATTTCGCGCCCGTGCAACCAGACGCCGAAAGCCGCCGAGAACAGGCACATCGGCACGATCAGCATGATGGCGAGCGGCAGCGACCAGCTCTCGTACTGGGCTGCCAGCGCCAGGAACACGAAAATCACGCTCAGCACGAAAATGTAGTAGCCGGTGCGGCCAACCTTGGCCTCCTGATAGGACAGGTCGGTCCACTCGAAGGTGACGCCCTGCGGCAGCACCTCCTGTGTCAGCCGCTTCATGATCTCGAGCGTCTGGCCCGAGCTGATGCCGGGCTGGGCGGTCCCGTTCACCTCCGCCGAGGGGAAGAGATTGTAGCGCGGCACACGCTCCGGCCCGGCGATCTCCTTGAAGGTGACGAGGCTGCCGAGCGGGACCATTTGGCCGTCCGAATTGCGCACGCGGATTTTGGCGACGCTCTCGGCGTCGAGCCGGAAGTCGCCGTCGGCCTGGGCGGTAACACGGTAGGTGCGCCCAAACATATTGAAGTCGTTGACGTAGGCGGACCCCATGAAGACGCGCATGGCCTCGAAGATGTTGCCGATCGGCACCTTGAGCATCTGCGCCTTGTCGCGGTCGACGTCGACGAACACTTGCGGAGTTGCCGACTGGAAGGTGGTGAAGGTGTTGGCAATCCCCGGCGTGCGATTGGCCGCGGCGACGAATTCCTGGGTGATCTGCGCGAACTCGCTGGGGGGCAGGCCCATGGTGTCCTGCAGGCGCATGGAAAAGCCGGCGGACGAACCCATGCCGCGCACCGGCGGCGGGATGAAGACCAAGGACTGCGCTTCCTCGATCTGGCCCAGCTTGGCGCGCACCTCGCGGGTGACCTTGTCGATCGAGAGGCCCTGCTTGTGGCGTTCCTCGAAGTCGTCGAGCACCAGGAAGAGCAAGGCGGCGTTGGTCGCGGAGGTGAAGGTGGCGGCGTTGCGTCCCGTGAAGGCATTCGAGAACTTCACGCCGGGCACGGACAGCACCAGGTCGGTGGCGCGCCGCACCACGGCATCGGTGCGCGCCAACGAGGCGCCCGGCGGTAGCTGCAAGGAGATGATGACAATGGCGCGATCGAGCGACGGGATGAAGCCGGTCGGCTGGCGCTGCAAGAACCAGCCGCCGAAGGCAACCAGCAGGACGTAGGTAATGAGCACGGGTAGCCAGGCCCGCGACAGTGCCCCTACCAGCCGGCCATAGCCGCGTGCCATCCAGTCGAAGCCGGCATCGAAGCCGCGAAACGCGGCGTGCACCGGCGCCAGCACAGAGGCAAATTTGCCATGCGCCCCGTCCGCATGCGGCTTGAGCAGGAGGGCGCACAGGGCGGGGGACAAGGTGAGCGAGACGAGCAGCGAGATCGCCGTCGCCGAGGCGATGGTGATCGCGAACTGGCGGTAAAATTGCCCGGTGATGCCGGTGATGAACGTGGTGGGCACGAACACGGCAAACAGCACCAGCGCGATGGCGATGATCGCCGCGCCGACCTCGTCCATCGACACGCGCGCCGCCTCCACGGGCGAGAGCCCCTCCCTGAGGCGGCGCTCGAAGTTCTCGACTACGACGATGGCATCGTCGACCACGATGCCCACCGACAGCACCAGGCCGAACAGGGTCAGCATGTTTAGGGTGAAGCCGAAACCCTGCATGACGAGAAAGGTGCCGATCAAGGACACGGGGATCGCCACGACGGGGATGACGGTGGCGCGCCAGGTCTTGAGAAACAGCAAGACGACGAGAACCACCAGCACCGTGGCTTCGACGATGCTGCCGTAGAGCTTGGCCACCGAGACTTCGATAAACTCGGTCGGATTGTAGGTCAGGCGGTATTCAAGACCCTTGGGGAAGCTCTTGGCGATCTCCGCCATGGCATCCTTGATGCCCTGCGTGGCGCGCACGGCGTTGCTGCCCGGCTGCTGATCGACGATGATGACGACGGCGGGATAACGGTCGGCATAGCCGTTTGCCGAGTAGCTGAGCGCGCCGAGCTCGACTCGGCCGATGTCCTTGAGGCGCACGAGACGGCCGTCGTTGCCGATCTTGACAATAATGTCCTCGAATTCATCGGCATTGCGCAGGCGGCCCTTCATTTGCAGGGAGACCTGGAAGGCGTTGTTGAAGTCAACGGGCGGCTCGCCCAAGGCCCCGCCCGCCACCTGCACGTTCTGGGCGCGCAAGGCGTCGAGCACCTGCTCGGCCGTCAGCCCGCGTAGCGCGATGCGTTCCGGGTCGAGCCAGATGCGCATGGAGTACTCGCGCACACCGTAGAGCGAGACGTCGCCCACGCCGTAAAGCCGCATCAGCTTGTCGCGGACGTTGAGCAGACCGTAGTTGGAGATGTAAACCTGATCGTAGGTGTTGTCGGGCGAAATCAAGTGGATTGCCAACAGCAGGTCCGGGGAGCGCTTGCGCACGGTCAGCCCGGTGCGGCGCACCTCATCGGGCAGCTTTCGCTCGGCGGCACTGACGCGGTTTTGCACCAGCACCTGCGCCTTGTCGGGGTCGGTGCCGACGTCGAAGGTGACGGTCAGCGACAGGCCGCCGTCCGCGGTCGATTGCGAGGCCATGTAGATCATGCCCTCGACGCCGTTGACCTCCTGCTCGATGGGCGCGGCCACCGTGTCGGCGACGGTTTGCGCGCTGGCGCCGGGATAGCTGGCGCTGACGGTGATCGTCGGCGGGATGATGTCGGGCAACTGGTTGATGCCGAGCCCGAAATAGGCAATGCCGCCAATGATGGTGATGACGAGCGACACCACCGCGGCAAAGATCGGCCGGTCGATAAAGAAGCGGCTGATTCTCACCGCGTCAGCCCTCCAGCCCTCGAGCCGCCTTTCATTCCGGCACCTTGGTCGGTGGCGCGGGGTTGCTCGGCGACGATGCGGTAACCGTCAGCGCCACGCGATGGGGCGCAACGCTCTGGCCTGGTCTGGCGCGGTGCAGGCCCCTGGTGATCACCCAGTCGCCGTTGGCCAGACCCTCGCGCACCACGCGCAGGCCATCGACCAGCGGGCCCAGCTGAATGTTGCGACGCGCCACCGCGCCGTCATCGGCCACCACATAGACGTACTTGTTGGTTTGGTCGCTGCCGATCGCCTCGTCGGGAAGCAGGAGCGCGGCGTAGGTGGGCGTGCCGGTGACGCGGACGCGGGCGAACATGCCTGGCGAAAATAGACCGGTCTCGTTGGCAATGAGGGCCCGGGCGCGCAGCGTGCCCGTGCCTTGGTCGAGACGATTGTCGAGAAAGTCGAGCTTGCCCGCGTGCGGGAAGCCGCGCTCGTCGGGCAGCGCCAGCTCCACGGTGGCGCCGAGATCGGCGCCCCCCGCGACGCCGCCGCGCTCGGCCAGCCGCCGATACTTGATGTAGTTGTTCTCGCTCACGTCAAAGTAAATATGAATGGGGTCCTGGCTGACAATGGTCGTCAGCAGCGTGCTGTTGCTGACGCCGCCGGCTGAGACCCAGTTGCCGGCCGTGACCATGCTGCGGCTGATGCGGCCGGCGATCGGGGAGACGACGCGGGCGAACGATAAGTCGAGTTCGGCGCTTTTCACCTTGGCTTCGGCTACCTTCACCTGCGCCTGCGCTTCGCGCACCAGGTTCTCGCGGTCGTCGAAGGTCTTTTCCGAGATGATGCGCCGTTCCAGCAGAGGCTTGCCGCGCACGACGTCGAGGTTGGCGTTGTCGACCTTGGTTTGTGCCTGCAACAGTTCGGCGCGCGCCTGTTCGAGGGTCAATTCGAACGGCCTCGGATCGATGTCGTAGAGCATGTCGCCCTGTTTGACCGGCTGCCCATCCTTGAAATGAACGGTGGAGAGATAACCGGAGACGCGGGCCCGCACCTCAACGGTTTCCACCGCATCGAAGCGGCCGGTGTATTCGTCCCATTCCACCACCTGGCGCTGCAGGGGTTGGCTCACGGAAACGGCGGGACGCTGTTCGCCGGTCGGCGCCTTGGCCTGGCTCGGCTGCGGACTGTCGCAGCCGGCGCTTGCCAGCAAAAGCGCCAGGCTCAGACAGCCGGGTAGACCGCGCTCGAGGAAGCTTCTCGCCATCTTTGGACTCGCTGCAAGCAGGGGCGGGTCGCCCCATCGTAAGCCCCAGGAGGCCCGATACCCGTCCCACCTCAAAGTTCCCTTAACATCTTATGCGGCGGTGAACCAGCGCTCGAGGCGAGCCGGTCCCTGCCGCAGGCGGGGCGCTCCTGGCGTGCCGCACGCCCAATCCGCCGCGGCGGCCTGCGGCCGGTGCCGCCGCCACAACAAGCCAAGGCCCCTAGAACTTGAACAGGAGGTCGAACAGCGACTTCGGCTTCTTCTGGCGCTCGGAGCCCCAGCCCCAAGGGTCGGCGGGCCGCTTGGGGGCCTGCGCCACCGGCAGCTTGGCCTGGCGCAACTGGAACTCATCGGTAATGCCGTCGGCATTGGCAACGACCACCTTGCCCTCGTCCCAGGTCCAGGTGGCGAGCTTGCCGCCGAGGCGCTGCATCTCGATGGCGACCACGGCATTGGCCTGCAGATCGATGATGGCGGCGTACTCGACGTCCTCAGGCCCGCGCGGGTTGTCGAGCGCGCCGGCAAAAAAGCGCAGAATGGCGATGCCTTGGAACGGCGGCTTCTTCACCTCCCATTCCAGGATGCGCGGGGTGCCCTTGCCCAGCATCTCGAGCTCGATCTGCAGGCGTGGGTACTCCTCGTTGCGGGTGATGTACTGCTTGCCCTTCTGGTACACCCGCCAGCCGTCGCGGCCGGCTTCGGCAAGCTCGCGCTGCTGCGGGCGCTCGCTGATGCCGAGCCGTTCCAGCGCACGGGTTGCGGCGTTGAGATCGGGATCGAGTGTGAGGGCCTGGCGCAGATCGGCGACGGCGAGCTCGGCCCGCCCCTGGACCTCCTGCAGCTCGCCACGGACCCAGAAGGCGACGGCGCAGTTGGCATCGAGTTTCAAGGCGCGCGCGACGTCCTTCGTGGCCAGTTCCGTCTGCTGCTGGTGCAGGTAGGTCCAGGCGCGATAGGCATAGGCGTTGGCCGCGCGCGGATCGAGCTCGATGGCGCGCGCCAGGTCTGCCAGGGCCTCCTCGTTGGCCTCCGCCAAGGCATAGGCGAAGCCCCGGCCGGCATAGTAGGCCGAGCTGGGGTTGAGCTCGATGGCCTTGGCATAGTCCTTGATGGCGGACGCCATATTGTCGGCTTCCAGATAAGCCCGGGCCCGCAGCGCATAGACTTCGGGATTGGCCGGCTCGAAGGCGATGGCCCGGCTGAAATCCTCGATCGCATCCTCATAGCGCTTGATGGTGAACTTCGCCTCTGCCCGGCTGCGATAGGCGGCACTGAAGCGCCCGTCCGCCGTGACCGCGCGCGTAAAATCCCTGATTGCTCCATGCGGACGCTGGGCCGCCAAATGCGCGCGGCCACGCCCATTGAGGGCGGCGGCGTTGCTGGGCGTCAGCGCGATCGCCTTGGTGTAGTCGACAATCGCTGGCTCGATCTCGCCAAGCCGCATCAACGCGCCGGCCCGGTTGCTGTAGGCAGCGGCATAGCCGGGCGCCAACAGTAGGGCGCGGTCGAAATCCCGCTGCGCCTCGCGCACCGCGCCGAGCCCCAACAGCACATTGCCGCGGTTGTTATAGAGCGCGGCATACTCGGGATAGAGCGCGATGGCGCGATTGAAATCCTCAATCGCCTCCTTGGGTTGCTGCCGGCGGGCGTAGGCAACGCCGCGATCGTTGAGAATGATGGCGCGTCGGTCGTTGGGGAGCGTCTTGTCCTCGAGCACCTGGTCGTAGAGGGCCAACGCCTGCTCCACGTTGCCGCGCTGCAGGACCGCGGCGGCCTCGCGCAGCTTCAAGGTGGTGACGCTCTCGACCTGCGCGGCGGCGGGTGCCGAGGCCGCGGCCGCCAGCGTCAGTGCCAGCGTCAATGCAAGATATAAGCCCTGGGATGGCCGCGGCCGCATCGAGGCTCCTTCGCTCCGGGGTGGCAGGCGCGCGCCCCCATGTCTCAGCACCGGTTATAACCGGAATCGACTGGCGCCGAAAATGCCCGCCGGCGCCGGGACTTCAGGGTGCGCGCACGAGCTCGACCAGCGCCTCCCCCAGTTCGCGGCAGCTCGCCGTACCGCCCATGTCGCGGGTGCGCACGTCGGTCTCCGCAAACAGGCGCTCGATCGCCGTGACGATGGCCGCGGCGGCGGCCGTGTGGCCGAGGTGCTCGAGCATCATGGCGCCGGACCAGACCTGGCCAATGGGGTTGGCGATGCCCTTGCCGGCGATGTCCGGCGCGCTGCCATGCACCGGCTCGAACATGGACGGGTAGGCGCGCTCGGGATTGATGTTGCCGCCCGGGGCAATGGCAATGGTGCCCGTGGTGGCAGGGCCGAGATCCGACAGGATGTCGCCGAACAGGTTGGAGCCGACGATCACGTCAAACCAGGTCGGGTTGCGCACGAGGTGCGCGGCCAGGATGTCGATATGGAACTGGCTGGTCTTGACCTGCGGGTATTCCTTGCCGACCGCGGCAAAGCGCTCGTCCCAGTAGGGCATGGAAATGGAGATGCCGTTCGACTTGGTGGCCGATACCAGCTCCCGGCGGCGGCGCGTCATCGCCAGGTTGAAGGCGTAGCGCATCACGCGCTCGCAGCCTTTTTTGGTGAAGACGGCCTGCTGGATCGCGGCCTCGAGCTCGGTACCCTCATACATGCGCCCGCCGATGGAGGAATACTCCCCCTCGTTGTTCTCGCGCACGATCAGGTAATCGATGTCGCCGGGCTTGCGGTCGGCCAGCGGCGACTTCAGTCCTTCGAACAGGCGAACCGGGCGCAAATTGACGTACTGCTGAAAGTTACGCCGGATCGGGATCAATAGACCCCACAGCGAGACGTGATCGGGCACGCCCGGCCAGCCGACGGCGCCAAGGTAGATGGCATCATGCCTGGCGATCTCGGCGAGCCCATCCGGCGGCATCATGGCTCCCGTCTTGGCAAAACGCTGACAGGACCAATCGAATGTGTCCCAGGTGAAATTGAGATCGAAGCGCCGGCCGACCGCTTCCAGCACGCGCATGCCTTCCGGCACCACCTCGTTGCCGATGCCGTCACCAGGGATAACGGCGATGCGCATGCTGTTCGATTTTGCTGCTCCTGCCGCCATCCTCGTTCCTCCTCTTGCAGGCTCCTCGGCCGCCAAGCGGCGACGACTAGCGCACCGTGGCGGCAGCCTTTTTCACGAACCGGTCATCCCAGGTCTTGGCGCTATCGATCGTGGCGCCGGCGATTTCTTTATCAAACTGCTTGAGAAAATCGAGCGAGCGCTGGCGGCTCTCGGCGCTGACGACGCCGTCCTGGGAGTAGACTTGCATGTTTGCCTTGACCGCGGCGGTGTAGAGCGCCTTGTCGCCCAGCCAATAGTCCTGCGGCACCGTGGCGGCAATGGTCTCCGGCGTGGCATCTCGCATCCACTTCAGGGTCTTGTAGAAGGCGCTGGTGAGGGCCTGGGCCGTGTTGGGGTTCTTCTCGAGCCAGTCGCGCTTGGCATAGAGTACGGCGGCCGACATCGCCCCGCCGAACACCTTGGCCGTACCCTCGGTGGTGCGCGTCTCCGCCAGCGTGACGATGTCCCCCGTCGATTCGAGTTTGGCCATCACCGGATCGATGTTGGAGATGGCATCGATTTCGCCCCTCTGGATGGCGGCCACGGCGCCCGCCCCGGTGCCGACGCCGATGAAGGACGCATCGTCGGGCTTCAGCCCGGCCTTGGCCATCAAATACCACACGATCATATTGGTCGATGAGCCGGGTGCCGTAACGCCGATTTTGGCTCCCTTGAGGTCGGCCACCGCTTTGATCTTGTCGGCGCGCTCCTTCTTGACGCCGAGCGAGATCCCGGGATAGCGGCCGAGCTCGATGATGGCGACGACGTCCTGACCTTTGGCCTGCATGCGCAAGGTGTGCTCATAGGCCCCGGTGACCACGTCGGCGGAGCCGCCGATCAGCGCGGTCAGCGACTGCGAGCCGCCCTTGAAGTCGTTGATCTCGACGTTGAGCCCCTGCTCCTTGAAATAGCCGAGCCGCTCGGTGAGCGCGAGCGGCAGGTAATAAAGTGCGGGCGCCCCGCCGACGCCCAATTTCACGTCCTTGCGCTCGGGCGCCTGTGCCTCGGCCCGGCCCGTGCTCAAGAGCGCGAGCACGACGATGGTCGGCAACTTGCGCAAGCTCATTGTTCGTCTCCGCTTCGCGATGATTCAGGCCCGGGTGCCGGTGCCGGTCGGTCGCCAAACCAGCAAGCGATTTTCGATGATGGTGACGAGCCAATCGATGATCAGCACGAATACCGCAAGGATCACCATCCCCGCAAATACCCCGGTGGTATCGAAGGTTCCCTCGGCCTGCTGGATCAGGTAGCCGAGCCCGGCGGCAGAGCCCAAGTATTCGCCGACCACCGCACCGATGATGGCAAAGCCCACGGAGGTGTGCAGCGAGGAGAACATCCACGACAGCGCCGAGGGCCAATAGACGTGCACGAACAGCTGGCGCGGGTTCATGCCCAGCATGCGCGCGTTGGCGAGGATAACGGGGCTGACCTCTTTGACGCCCTGGTAGACGTTGAAGAACACGATGAAGAACACCAGCGTCACGCCCAGCGCCACCTTGGACCAGATGCCGAGCCCCAGCCAGAGCATGAAGATCGGCGCCAGCACCACCCGGGGCAGCGCGTTCAACATCTTGATGTAGGGGTCAAAGATCGCCGACAGCAACGGATTGCGCGCGAGCCAGAAGCCGAGGGCGACGCCGCTGACCGCGCCGATGACAAAGGCCAGAAGCCCCTCCGTCAAGGTGATCAGCAAATGCTGCCAGATGGTCTTGCCGAAGCAGGGATCGGAGACCACCAGGATGCGGGAAATGTCGATTGGCTCTGGGCAAGCGACGATCTTGGCGGTGCCGTCCGCAAACAAACTCCAGACGCGAAGCGCAACCTCCCCGGGCGTGGAAAAGAAGAACTTGGGAAACAAATACCAGCCGCCGACGGAGACGGTCGATCCCAGCTGCCAAATGCCAATGATGAGGACGGCGACGAGGACCTGCAGACCCAGGAGGCCCGCCCGCGACAGCTTCATGCGCCGCCCCCAGCGTAGGCCCGCATGACCTCGTCTTTGAGCTGGTTCCAGATGGCTTTATGCAGGGCCTGAAACTGCGGCAGCAGGCGGATCTCGGAGGCATCGCGTGGCCGGCCGAGATCGATGCTGTAATCGCCGATGATGCCGGCTTCGGGCCCCGCTGACATGATCAGCACCCGATCGGCGAGCGCGATGGCCTCTTCGAGGTCATGGGTGATGAACAGAACCGCCTTGCGGTCTTTGGCCCACAGCTCGAGCAGCAAAGTGCCGATGATCTGGCGCGTTTGCGCGTCGAGCGGTCCGAAGGGTTCGTCCATCAGCAGGATTTTGGGGTCGCGGATCAAGACTTGCGCCAGGCCGACGCGCTTCTTTTGCCCGCCGGAGAGCTGGTGGGGATAGCGATCTCCAAAAGCGGCAAGCCCGACGTTCTTCAGCCAGCCGTCGGCGGCCTGCAAGGCCTCGCGCCGCGGCGTGCCGCCGACCTCCAGGCCGATGGCGACGTTGTCGCGCGCCGTCTTCCAGGGCATCAGCGCATCTTGTTGCAACAGGTAGCCGGCGGATTGGTTGAGCCCTAGCAGCGGCGCCCCGAAGATGAAGGCCTCCCCCGCACTCGGCGCCAGCAGGCCGGCGGCGACGTTGAGGAGGGTGGATTTGCCGCAGCCCGTTGGCCCCACGACGGCGACGAACTCGCGCGCGCTCACGTTGAGATTGGTCGCGGCCACCGCCTGGTAGCTCGACCCGCTCGGCAACGTGAAGGCAACGGCGAGGTTGCGCAATTCGATGGCGCTGGCGACGGCAGCCCCCGCCGGCGCGGCGCGGGCTGTGGGCTCATCGTTCAACGGGCATTTTCCCTTTGCAAGGCGAAGTCCAGGCGCGTGGTACAACCCGAACGGGTTGGCGTGCAAGGCAACGGGCAAGCGCCGCCTCGCCTTGTTGAGAGCGCCGCGCCGGGGTGCTCAGGCGCCGACAAAGCTGAGCCGTGCCAGCACCTGCGGCAAGGTTTCCGGGAGGTCCTCGGCGATCAGGCCGCGGCCGCACGCTTGCGCCGAGGCCCCATGCAGCCAGACGGCCGCGCAGGCGGCCTCGAAGGCCGGCATGCCTTGCCCCAACAGCCCGCTGACGAAGCCCGCCAGTACGTCCCCTGAGCCGGCCGTCGCCAGCC
>Ga0075433_10000139_pt1 | contig 37992 bp, 37 predicted proteins | sample RhiMethybrSRZTD2_FD_75299 | JGI IMG/M metagenome (GOLD analysis project Ga0075433, IMG submission 75299) | Populus rhizosphere microbial communities from Tennessee, USA - Rhizosphere MetaG P. TD hybrid SRZTD2 | ecosystem: Host-associated > Plants > Roots > Rhizosphere > Soil | place: USA... | reverse complement strand
CACGAACCCGCGCAGGCTCGAGAGGCTCGCCCCGGCCACGCGCTATGCCTCTGTGCGCGCGAAGTCGTCGATCGCCGCCGCGTACACCTCGCGCGTGCGCTCGGCGACGCTGTGCCAGCTGAAGAGCGCCTCGACGCGCTGACGGCCGGCGCGGCCCATCGCGCGGCCGCGCGCCGGATCGTCGAGCAGACCGCGGATCGCCGCGGCGAGCGCCTCCGGTCGGGCCGGCTCGACCAGCACGCCGGTCTTGCCGTCCTCGACCACCTCGAGAATGCCGCCAACGCCCGAGGCCACGACCGGCGTCTGGCAGGCCATGGCCTCCAGGTTGATCAACCCGAACGGCTCGTACACCGACGGGCACACGAAGACCGACGCGTGGCTGTAGAGCTGGACGACCTCGCTGACCGGGATCATCTCGCCGATCCACAGGACGTTCGGGTGCTCGGGCAGCACGCGCTTGAGCCGCGCCTCGATCTCGGGCGTATCGGGTGCCGAGGCGCACAGGACCACCTGGACGCCCTTGGGAAGCTTGGGCGCCGCCTCCAGCAGATGGAAGATCCCTTTCTGGTCCGTGATGCGCCCGACGAACAGCACGTAGGGCTCGCGGACGCCGCGCCGCGCCAGTACGTCACGCGCCTCGGTCCGCCGGAACTTGTCGGGGTCGATCCCGTTGTGGATGACGACGACCTTCTTCGGGTCGACCTTGAAGTGCTCCAGGATGTCCTCGCGCATCTTCCGCGAGACCGCGATGACCCGATCGGCCGCTTCGACGGCGGTCTTCTCGATCCAGCTCGAGAGCAGATAGCCGCTGCCGAGCTGATCGGCCTTCCAGGGCCGGAGCGGCTCCATGCTGTGGAGGGTGACGCACAGGGGGATGCGGTGGAGCGTGCGGATCCAGAGACCCGCCATGTCGGCGTACCAGGTGTGCGCGTGCGCGACCTGCGCGTCGACGGGATCGCGGGCCATCGCCAGCGCGATCGAGAGCGTCTCGAGCGAGGGCGCGTAGCGCGGCTTGTCCTGGCCGGCGCCGACTCTCTCCCACGGCGTGTAGCCGCGCAGCGTGATGCGCTCGGTCGATTCGCTCGCGGCGCGCTCACCGAAGCAGCGGACTTCCACGGGCATGAGCCGGCCCAGCGCCTCGGCCAGCTGACCCACCACGACTCCCGCGCCGCCGTAGATGTGAGGCGGGTACTCGCGGGTCAAGAGAAGGGCTTTCACGTGCGGTCGGTACCCTCCGCCTGATCGTCTTCACGACGTTCGAGCTTCCGCGCGACGGTGCGCACATCGATGCCAAGGAGCTTCGCCGCCTGGGTCTTGTTGCCGCCGGTGATGCGAAGCGTCTCATCGAGCAGCCGTTGCTCGATCTCCGCCAGCGGCGTTCCGACCAGTCCGAGAATCGCGTCACGCGGCGGGCGCTTCACGCCCGCGACCTCCTCGGGGAGGTCCTCGGCGTCGATCCGATCCTTGCGGGCCAGGAGCACGGAGCGCTCGATGAGGTTCTCGAGCTCGCGCACGTTGCCCGGCCAGGCGTAGGACTCGAGCCGCTCGAGCGCTTCGTTCGAGAAGCCCTCGAGCTTTCGGCCGTTCTTGGCGGCGTAGACGCGCAGGTAGTGCTGGGCCAAGAGGCGGATGTCCTCGTGCCGCTCGCGCAGCGGCGGCACGCGCACGGTGATGACGTTGAGCCGGTAGTAGAGATCCTCGCGAAACCGCTTCTCCTTCACCATGTCGGACAGGTCCTGGTTCGTGGCCGCCACGATGCGGACGTCGACCTGGATCGTGCGCGTGCCCCCAAGGCGCTCGAACTCGCCCTCCTGCAGCACGCGCAGGATCTTGGGCTGCGTGACCAGCGACAGATCGGCGACCTCATCGAGGAAGAGCGTGCCGCTACTCGCCAGCTCGAAGCGTCCTTCCTTACGGCTGGCGGCGCCGGTGAACGCGCCCTTCTCGTAGCCGAAGAGCTCGGACTCGAGCAGGGTCTCGGGCAGCGCGGCGCAGTTGACCGCGACGAACGGGCCGTTGCGGCGTCCCGAGCGCTCGTGGATCGTGCGCGCGACCAGCTCTTTGCCCGCTCCGCTCTCGCCCTGGATCAAGATCGTCGCGGAGCTATCGGCGACCTGCTCGACGAGCGAGAGCATGCGCCGGTAGGCCGGGCTCGAGCCGATCATCTGGCCCTTGGCGCGCAGGTCTTCCAGCTGCTTCTTGAGGGCCTTGTTCTGCTCGATCAGGTCGCGCCGCTCGAGGGCCTTGTCGACCAGCTTGATGAGCTGCTCGCGGCGGAACGGCTTGGTCAGGAAGTCGTAGGCGCCGTCCTTCATCGCCTTCACGGCTTCCTCGACGGTGCCGAACGCGGTCAACAAGATCACATCGACGTCCGGCATGATCGCCTTCGCCGCGCGCAGGAGCTCGAGACCGGTCAGCCCGGGCATCCTGAGGTCGGTGACGATCAGGTCGACGCCGCCGGCCTGCACGCGCTCGAGCGCCGCGCGTCCGTCGGAGGCCAGCACCACGCGGTAGCCCTCGCGCGTGAGCGTGCGCTCGAGGCTCTCGCGCAGCCCCGGATCGTCGTCGGCCACCAGGAGCGTCGCGGGCTCAGCCATCGGCGATTCGCTTGACCGGCAGCCGGATCGTGAACGTGGCGCCCTTCGGCGCGCGGTTCACCCAGCGGACCTCGCCGCCGTGCTCCTCGGCGATCTGCCGCGTGATCGACAGGCCGAGACCGGTCCCCTGCGGCTTGGTCGTGAAGAACTGCTCGAACAGCCGCGGCGCGACGTCCTCCGGGATCCCCCCGCCGGTGTCGGCGACGTCGATCTGGACCGCGTCGCCGTCGAAGCGGCTGGTGATCGTCAGCTCGCCACCGCTCGACAGGGTCTCGAGTCCGTTCTTGACGAGGTTCAGCACGGCCTGGCGCAGGAGGCCCCGGTCGATCTCCATCATCGGCACGTTCGGATCGACCGTGACGCTCAACGTGAGCCCCTGGCGGGTGGCGACCGGACGGACGAACTCGGCCAGCTCCTGCACGAGATGGTTGATCGACTCCTCTTCGAAATGCGGCCGCGGAAACCGCGCGAACGCGAGGTATTCCTCGGTCAGCGCGTCGAGCGCCGTCACCTGCTCGCGGATCGCGCCGACGAGCCCGGCCGCTTCCTTCATCTCGGCATCGGTGCGATCGCCGCGCACGATGTCCTCGAGCATCTCGGCGTTGAGCTCGATCGCGCTGATCGGATTGCGCACCTCGTGGGCGATGCGAAGCGACAGGCGGCCCACGGTGGCCATGCGCTCGGCCACCACCAGCTCCTGCTGGGCGGTCTGCAGCCGGCTCAAGGTGCCGGTGAGTTCGTCGTTGAGCCGCTCGACCTCGCCGCGCGCCCGCCGCTCGCGGTCGGCGACCAGCCCCAATGTGACGGCCGGCAACCCGGCCAACGCCGCGAGGATCAAGTGCGGGGTCCAGCCGACCCACGGTGGGACCAGCACGGTCGACCACGCGTAAAGTCCCGCGGCCACGACCGCCGCGCCCAGCCCGACCCAGGGGCCGAAGTAGTAGGCGTTGACGGCGCACAGCGGGAAGAAGAGGAGGTAGAACACGCTGTCCCCGGCTCCGGTCAGGCACAGCAGAACGAAGACGAGCAAGAGGTCGATCGCGAGGGCGCCGATGAAGTAGGCGCGGGTCGCGCGCGGGTTCACCGTCACCAGGGCGAAGATGCCGACCTTGTAGGCGCCGAAGCAGAAGATGAGCCAGTAGAGATCGATGTCGCGATAGCGCGGTCGCAGCGGAAAGAAGCCGAGAGCGGCCAGGCCGCCGACCATCACGACGGCCAGGAGGACTGCGAAAACACGCTCGTCGCGCTCCAGCAACCGAAAGCTGGCGTGCCACGGCTTACGCTCGACGCCGGTCGCGGCCATCTCCACGCCGACTATAGCATTGCGGCCAATCAGGGCCGTTGGCCGCGACGGCGGACCGCGATCGTGACCCACACCGCGACGATGACCAGCGCGGCGAGCGTGACCCAGCGCTCGATCCGGTGCACGTCCTTGATCACCTGCTCGATCTGGTCCGCAAAGAGGAACGCCAGGAAGAAGCCGAACGGGACGCTCACCAGAGCGGCGATGGCGTCGGCGGCGAAGAACTTCCAGAAAGGCACGCGGGCGATCCCCGCCGTCAGGAAGGCGGCGGCCCTGAGGCCCATCACGTGACGCGCGGTGAAGACGATCTTGATCCCATGGCTCCGGTACGCGGCCTTGAGCTGCTCCTCGCGCGAGGGGCTCAGCATCCAACGAACAGGCCGCCAGCTGAGGACTCGTTCGCCCCAATGGTGCCCTACCCAATAGAGGGCGACGTCGCCCGAGAGCACCCCTACGAAGCACACGGGCAGCGCGATCCACCAGCGCAGGACGAGCTGATGCGAGAGAACCCCGCCCGTGACGATCGGCAGCTCTTCGGGGATGGGAACGCCCAGCCCGGCGATGAACAGAACCAGGAACAGGCCGGCGTAGCCAAGCTGCTCGATGAGTGAGACGACCAGATCCGCACCTCGGGCAAGATTCGGTTTCCGGAAGTTGCTGACCACAGTGTATACTCCGATAGTCCTGTGCGGTCAGAAGGAGCCCTTCCATGGCGGTCAAACTCTTCGTAGGCGGTTTATCCTTTTCCACCTCCAACGAGCGCCTGCGCGAAGCTTTCGCGGCGGTCGGCAGCGTCGAATCCGCGAGTGTCGTGACCGACCGGGACACCGGCCGTTCGCGTGGCTTCGGGTTCGTCGAGATGGCGACCCCCGAGGAAGCCGAGCAGGCCATTAGCCGCCTCAACGGCACGAACCTCGACGGCCGGACGATTCAGGTCGAGAAGGCGAAGGCCCCAGGGTCAGGCGGAGGAGGCGACCGGCGCGGCGGCGGAGGCGGCGGTCGCGGTGGCTTCGGCGGCGGGGGTGGCGGCGGTCGCGGCGGCGGTGCCCGCGGCGGTCGCTGGTAGCTCCACTCTCACTCACTAGCGTCTTTTCACTCGAGCGCGCGGGGCGGTAGTCTGCCTGCATGCCGACCGTCCTGCACACCGAGTCCTCCCGCGGCCACGGCGGCCAGGAGATCCGCACGGTCGCCGAGGCGCGCTGGCTCGTGCGCCACGGCTGGGGAGCGCTGATCGCTTGCCAGCCCGACAGCCCCCTCCTGGCCGAGGCTCGGGCGTCGTCGATTCCTGTCGAGGCGATCCTGATGCGCGGCGCGACGGACCTTGGCGCAATGCTCAGGCTTCGCCGGCTCATGCGTGAGCGCGCCGTGAGCATCGTCCACACCCATAGCTCCATCGACAGCTGGCTCGCCGGCGCGGCCGCCCGGTCGCTCGGCCGCCCGGTCGTGCGTACGCGCCACGTCTCGATCCCGATCGGTCGCCGGCGCGGGCTCGTCTATCGGCTCGCCGATCGCATCATCACCAGCGGCGAGAGCGTTCGCGCGATCGTGATCGCCGCGGGCATCGCCCCCGAGCGCGTGGTCTCCATTTCCGCCGGCGTGGACGTCGAGCGGTTCCACGCTGGGGTCTCGGGCCGGTCGGTGCGCGAGGAGCTCGGGCTCGGCCGAGCGCCCGTCGTGGGGCTCGTCGCCAACGTGCGCGGCTCGAAGGGCCACAACGTCTTTCTAGAGGCGGCGCGCGGGGTCATCACGCGTGCGCCGCACGCGCGATTCCTGATCGTCGGCGACGGCGTCGGATTCGACGAAGTGTCGCGGCGCGTGCGCGAGATGGGTCTCGAGCCGCGGGTGCGCCTCACCGGATTTCGCCGCGACATCCCCGAGGTGATGGCGGCGCTCGACGTGCTGGTGCTGCCGTCGATCAGGTCCGAGGCGATCCCGCAGGTGATCCCGCAGGCGCTGGCGGTCGGCACGCCGGTCGTCGCCTCGACGGTCGGCGGCAGCCCCGAGCTGATCCGGGACGGTGAAACCGGCCGGCTCGTGCCGCCGGGAGATCCCAAGGCGCTCGCCGACGCGATCCTGGCGCTGCTCGCCGATCCGGAGCATGCGCGCGCGATGGCGCGGGCCGGCCAGGCGATGATCCGCGACCGCTACTCGATCGACGCGACGATGGCGCGGACGACCGGCGTGTATCGCGAGCTGCTCGAGCGGTAACCCGCGGCGCGCGAGCTCGCCTCGCGCGCTACGGAGACGGGCGCGCCGAGAAGCGCCGCATGTCGGCCGCCTCGGCGCGCCCATCGGGCTCGATCACGAAACCGGCGCGCTCCACCGCGCGCTCGGTGTCGCGATTGGGGTGACAGCCGCCGCTCAGCTTCGTCCACAGCGGCTGCACTCGATCCTGGAACGTCGCCTTCCACGCGCGGCGCGAGCGCACGTGCTCGAGCATGCGCAGCCGTCCCTCCGGGCGCAGCACACGCTTGACCTCGGCGAGCCCGCGCGCCGGCGCGGGCACGCTGCAGAAGACCAGGCTCGAGACGACTGTGTCGAATGCGCGGTCGCGGAACGGCAGCGCCTCGGCGCTCCCCTGCACCAGCGGCACCCTCGGCGCGCGCCGACGCGCCCGCTCGAGCGAGTCCCAGGCCGGATCGAGACCGATCGCACGGACGTCGCGAGGGTAGAGCGAGAGCCCGCGGCCGGTGCCGCAGCCCACGTCGAGCGTACGGCCGCGCGCGCCTTCGGCCAGCCACCGCCGCCAGGCCGCGAGCCCCGTACGCTCCAGCAGCGCGCAGAGCCCATCGTAGAGCCACGGGATCTGCTCGAGCCCGCGCACTCAAGCCTCCGGGAAGATGACGAGGGCGCCGGTATAGTTGTGGAAGAAGTTGCGGCGCCCGATCGGCGCGAACTCGCCATTGCCGAAGAATCCGATGAGCGGAAAGGCGCCGAGGCGCTCGCGGATCAAGGTCACGTCGTGGTCGGGGACGCCGAACAGCCCCCGGCCGCGGCCCGCACAGTCGAAATAGCAGCCGAACGCCGGACGCCGGCCGCCGAGCCGGCTCGACAGCTCATCGAGCATCTCGCCGAGGTCCTGGCGCGAAGCCTGCGCGTCACGGATCTGGAACTGCAAGGTTTGCCCCACGCGCACGCGCTCGGCGACGGCCAAGGCGCCGCTCGACTGATCGGCGCCCACGAGATTGCGCACGAGGAAGTCGCCGCGCTCGAGCGGGGATTTCGCCGGATCCATCGCGAGCCCGGCGAAGACGCCGGCGTGACGGATGCGCGCTTCGGTATCGGGATTGGCGCGGATGGCCCGAGTGAGCATCTCCAGCGCGGGCCGGCTGCCGATCCGCTGGATCACGTTGGCCTCGGCGTGCGTGATGACGTAGGGCTCGCCGATCGGCGTGCAGCCCTGGGTGACACCGATAACTGGCGCCATCCCGGAGAGCGCGACCCCGACGAGCGCACCCTCGACCGCGTCGGTGTTGTAGAGCTCGAACATCGGCGACCCGGCGGCGACCGCGCCGAGCACCGGCACGAAGCCGAGCGCTTCACCGAGCTGGCCGAGCAGCGCCGGAGGATTGCACCCGACGGCGTCGGGCAGCACCAGAACGCACCCGCCCTCGGCGACCGTCGAGCCGATTCGCTGCGCGAGATCGGCGCCGAGGTCGCCCCGCTCCCCCTGGCGCTCGAACGAAAACGGCGTTGCGACCAGCTGCTCGCAGCGCACCACCAGCACCGCGACGGCAAGATCTTCCTCGACCTCGCGCCGCTCGGTCAGGATCCCGGTGCCGCTGCAGCCGAGGACGACGGGCGCGCCGGTCACGCGGCGAACCGCATGGAGGGCCTCGTGGGCACGCGTGTGAGCGTCGCCGGTGACGAAGACCAGCGCGAGGTCGGCGCGATCGGTACCGCTTCGCTCGAGTGCTTCCAGCGAAGCTTCGAGGGCGGCGTTGTCGGCGGCGCCGCCGACGGCGAGACCGGTTCCCGCGGCGATCATTGGGTGGACTGTAACACCGTTACTGCTATGCATTTCGTCGCCGTGGGTCTGACGATCACGCAGGTCGACGCGTTCACCGACAAGCCGTTCGGCGGCAACCCGGCGGCGGTCTGTATCCTGCCCGCAAGGCCGTCACGGTCCTGCGCGGCGAGCTGATCACGCCCTGAGCGGCGCGCGCGCAAGCATCGAGCCAGTCCGGCGAGCGGATCGACGCTCAAAGGCGGTAGAGCATCCAGTAGACGAGCACGCCGGTGACCGACACGTAGAGCCAGATCGGAAGTGTCCAGCGCGCGATTCGCACGTGCCGCGCGAAATTGCCCTGCAGCGCGCGGTACACCGTCGTGAGCGCGAGCGGAACGATCACCGCGGCCAGCACGATGTGCGAGAGCAGCATGGGAAAGTAAATCAAACGAATCCACCCGACACCGCTGAACGGCCGCGAGCCGGCGAGCGAGTGATACGTCACGTACGAGACCAGGAACAGCATCGACACCGCCAGCGCGGAGACCATGCAGATCTTGTGCGCGGTGACGCGGCGGCGGCGGATGAACACCCAGCCGGCGCTGAGGAGCGCGGCACTGGTCGCGTTGAGACACGCGTTGAGCAGCGGCAGCGTCGCGACCAGTCCCTCCGCGCCGGGCGCCGGCCGGTGGCCGAGCAGCAGATAGCCGACGATCAGCACGACGGCGAGCGAGACCGCGCCGATCACGACGCGCGCGGTGCGATCCTCGGCGGCCGGCACGGTCATCGCGCGGTCACGAAGAAGGCGACGGCGGCGAGCGACATCAGCGCCGTCGCGAGCCAGCCGAGCACGTTGAGCCACGGACCGTTCGCGCGCTCGCCCATGATCGTCCGGTTGTTGCCGACCAGCATGACCAGCAGCAGCAGCGGCGGCGCCAGAAGCCCGTTGAGCAGCGCCGAGAGAAACAGCATGCGGATCGGATTGGTTCCGGCGAGGTTCAGCGCCATGCCCGCGATCACCGCGCCGGCGAACACGAGATAGAAGCCCCGGCCGCGCCGCGGCCTGAGATCGAGGCCGGCGCGCCAGCCGAACACCTCGGCGATCGCGAACGACGCCGAGCCGGCGAGGATCGGAACCGCCAGCAGGCCGGTGCCGACGAGTCCCGCCGCGAAGAGCAGGTAGGCGCTGTCGCCGGCCAGCGGCCGGAGCGCTTCGGCGGCCTGACGCGCGCTCTCGATCTCGGTCTTCCCGGAGGCGTGAAGGGTCGCGCCGGTCGCGAGCATGATGAAGAACATGACCAGGTTCGAGAAGAACATCCCGGTGCCGACGTCGAGCCGCGCGTCGGCGAGCTCGTGCGCGGTGGCGCCGCGCCGCTCGGCGAGGGAGCGCCGGCCCTGCGCCTTTTCCTCCTCGACCTCGTGCGAGGCCTGCCAGAAGAAGAGGTACGGCGAGATCGTCGTGCCGAGCACCGCCACCATCGTCGTCACGTAGAGCGAATCCCACTGCAGCCGCGGCATGAGCGTGGCGAGCGCGACCTGCCCCCAGTCGGGCTTGGCCAGGAACGCGGTCACGACGTAGGCGAGCAGCACGGCGGTCAGCCATTTGAGGTACCGGGCGAAGGTCGCGTAGGTCGAGTAGATCGTGATGATCAGGATCAGCGCGCCGACGATCGGCACGGAGACGAGGGCGGGCACCCCGATGAGCATGTGCGTGACGCCGGCCATGCCGGAGAGATCGGCGGCGATGTTGAAGACGTTGGCCACCAGCAACAAGAGGCACGCGACATAGATGAACGGTCGGGGATAGTGGCTGCGGATCGCGGCCGCGAGACCGCGACCGGTGACGAGTCCGACCCGCGCGCAGATGAGCTGCACCGCAGCCATCAACGGGAGGGTCACCACCGCCATCCACAGCATGCCGTAGCCGAGCGAAGCGCCGGCCATCGAGTAGGTCGTGATCCCACTCGGATCGTCGTCCGCGGCGCCGGTGACGAGCCCCGGCCCGAGAATCTTGAGGTAACGGACGAGCGGACTGCGCTTGCGCCGGTCGGCTTTCGGACGGCTGCTCATGAGAATCGACCCATTATGCCCGGACGCCCACCGGGGGATTCGGCTAACATGCCGGCTTTGAACAGGAGGAGATCAGCGTGAAGGGATTCAGCGACTACGAGCGCTACGACGCGGCGGGCCTGGCCGACCTCGTTCGCCGCAAGCAGGTAACGCCGGGCGAGCTGCTCGAGGCCGCCATCGAGCGTGTGCAGGCGCGCAACGGCGCGATCAATGCGGTGACGATGCCGCTCTACGATTACGCGCGCGCCGCGATCGCGGCGGGCCTGCCCGAGGGACCGTTCACCGGCGTGCCGTTTCTCATGAAGGACCTCACGGCGGCGATCGCCGGCGTGCCGATGACCCGCAGCTCGCGATTCTTCGCCGACGCGCCGCCGCCGACCGCGGACAGCGAGCACGTCGCGCGGCTCAAGCGCGCCGGCCTCGTCATCTTCGGCCGCACCAACACCTGCGAGCTCGGGCTCTCGCTCACCTGTGAGCCGCGCCTGCACGGCGCGACCAAGAATCCCTGGGACCTCACGCGCATCTCCGGCGGCTCGAGCGGCGGCGCCGCCGCGGCGGTCGGCGCGCGCATGCTGCCGATGGCGCACGCGACCGACGGTTTCGGCTCGATCCGCGCGCCCGCGGCGTGCTGCGGCGTCGTGGGGCTCAAGCCGACGCGCGGGCGCAACACGATGGCGCCGGTGCTCGGCGAGGGTCTCGGCGGCTGTTCGGTGGAGCACGCGGTGACCCTGTCGGTCCGCGACTCGGCGACCTTGCTCGACGCCACTCATGGTCCGGGCGCGGGCGATCCGTACGCGGCGCCGGCGCCGGCTCGGCCCTTCCGCCAGGAGGTTGGCGCCGATCCGGGCGCGCTGCGGATCGCGTTCACGAGCCTCGCGCCCAACGGCGCGAAGGTCGAGCCCGAGAGCCTGCGCGTCTTGACCGAGACCGCCAGGCTCTGCGCCGAGCTCGGGCACCGGGTCGAGCAGACCGACCCGGCAATCGACCGGTCGGTGGTCGTGCCGACGTTCCTTACCCTGGCGGCGGCCAACACGGTCGTGAATCTCTCGAGCCACCCGACGAAGGGCCGCGCGGCCCAGCCCGACGAAGTCGAGACGGTCACGTGGGCGACCGCGAAGCTCGGCGAGCGAGTCAGCGGCGCCGACTACGTGCGCGCCACGCAATTCGCCCACCGGCTCGGGCGCCAGATGGCCGCGTTCCACGCCGACTGGGACGTGCTGCTCACGCCGGGCCTCGCGACGGTCCCGGTGAAGCTCGGCTGGATCGACATGATGATGGGCGACGTCGACGAGTACTGGCGACGGGTCTTCACCTTCTCGCCGTTCACGGTCTGGTTCAACCTGACCGGCCAGCCCGCGATGATGCTGCCGCTCGGGCGTTCACCGGAGCGGCTGCCGATCGCGGTGCAGATCGTCGCGCGCTACGGCGACGAGGCCACTTTGTTCCGTCTCGCCGCGCAGCTCGAAGCCGCGCGGCCGTGGTTCGAGCGCAAGCCCGCGCTGGTCGAGTAGAGCTCGTCGATCGGAGCGTCGAAGTCCGGGGTCAAGGCTCGTGCCGGCGCGCCCTACGCGGCGGGGGTGAAGCGATGGCTCCCGGCTTCCCGGACGATGTAACCCGGATGCGGAAAATGCCCGGCCAGGATGAGCGTACCGGAATCTGCGTGGCGCTCGACGAACGCGCGTCGAGTCACACGCGCCTGGTTCGCGTCGTAGCAGAAGCGGCTCGACCATTGCGGCTCGGCGACCTGTACCGTGCGGTGCATCAGATCGCCGGAGAACACGGCGGTCCCGGCCGACGTCGTCAGGCGCACGCAAACATGACCGGGCGTGTGGCCGACCCACGGCTCGAAGCGGAGGTGCTCGCCGATTTTGAAGTCGTTGTCGACCAGGAGCGCCTGCCCCGCCTCAACGATCGGCACGACGCTGTCGGCGATGCAGCCGGAGTCTTCCTTCCCGGATTCGTTCTCGTACTTCCAAAACTCCCACTCGGCGCCCGCGATGACGTACTTGGCGTTCGGGAACGTCGGCACCCAGCGCCCGTCCCTCCAGCGCGTGTTCCAGCCGACGTGATCCACGTGCAGGTGCGTGCACACGACGAAGTCCACTTGCTCGGGCGTGACGCCGGCCGCCGCGAGATCGTCGAGGTACGTACCCTGCCGCATGTTCCAGGCGGGCGCCAGCGTGCGGGTCTTGTCGTTGCCGACCCCGGTGTCGATCAAGATGGTGTGGCGCGGGGTCTTGACCACGTACGTCTGGATGCGTGAGGCCAGGTCGCCGGTGCGCTCGTCGAAGAAGTGCGGCTTGAGCCAGCGGTGATGGCCGGCGATCACGCCGGCATCCGAGTCCGGCAGCATCGACGCGGTCGGAAACGACGAGCGGTCGATCTCGATCACGCGGGAAATCGTCACCTCGCCGAGCTTCAAGGTCTGCATCGTGTGCCCTCCCGGTCTGCCGACTGAATTGGTGATAGGGTAGCCGCAAAGGAGGCCATATGCGTGGCGTAGTTTTCCTCGGCGGTCGAAAGCTCGAGCTGCGTGAGTTCCCCGATCCGACGCCCGGTCCTGGTGAGGTCGTCGTCGCCATGAAAGCGTCGGGCATGTGCGGTAGCGATCTCCATCCCTATCGCGCGGTCGGCAACGCGGCCGCGGCGCTCGGTCTCGGTGGCAGCGGCGGGCCGATCATCGCCGGCCACGAGCCCTGCGGCGTGGTCGCCGCGCGCGGCGCCGGGGTCAGCGAGGCGGACGCAGCGACCGGCCAGCGCGTGATGGTCCACCACTACAAGGGCTGCGGGCGCTGCAAGCATTGTCGCGTCGGCTGGGCGCAGCTCTGCCGCGAGGGCATCGTGGTCTATGGCATGACGGGCCACGGTGGACACGCGGCATACATCAAGGTGCCGGCCTACACGCTCGTTCCCCTGCCCGAATCGCTGAGCTTCGAGGAAGGAGCGGCGATCTCGTGCGGCACCGGCACGGCGTACGGCGCCCTCAAGCGTTTGGACGTCTCGGGGCGCGACACGCTCGCGGTCTTCGGCCAGGGACCAGTCGGGCTCAGCGCCACCTTGCTAGGCCGTGCGATGGGTGCACGGGTGATCGCCATCGACGTCGCCCCCGAGCGACTGGCGCTCGCGCGTGAGTTCGGCGCCGAGTCCGTCGTCAACGCGAAGGAGACGGATCCGGTCGCGGCGCTCCGTCAGCTGACGCACGGCGAGGGCGTCGAGACCGCGATGGACTGCACCGGCAACCCCGACGCGCGCGTGGCCGCGGTGCGGAGCGCGACCACCTGGGGTCGCGTCGCGTTCGTCGGCGAGGGCAACACGACGACGTTCGACATCAGCCAGGACATGATCCGGCGCCAGCTCACCATCCACGCGTCGTGGACCTTCTCGAGCGTGGGCCAGGCCGAGTGCGCGCGCTTCATCGCCGACCGGAAGGTCGGGCTCGGCCGCCTGCTCACGCATCGCTTCCGTCTCGAGCAGGCGGACGAGGCCTACCGGCTCTTCGACACGCAGACCACCGGCAAGGGCGTGTTCCTCTTCTGAGATCGGCGGCGCCGAGAGCGAGCACGCCCTCGGCGCCGCGCGAGATTACCGCGTCGGCAGGACCTTCAGGATCGGCTCGAGATTCTTCGGATCGGGCTTGAGCTGGCCGACGCCGTAGCTGCGGACCGCTTCGACGACCGCGTCGTTGACCGGCGTCTTCACGCCCTTGCGCCGGCCCTGGTCGCAAACGTAGCCGTTGAGATAGTCGATCTCGGTGCGCCGTCCGCGCATCACGTCCTGGAGGAGCGAAGGCCGCCCGCCGCCCCGCCGCGCGCCTTCGGCCGCCACGTCTGCCTCGACCTCAGCGAGCCCGTGGCCCTCGTAGGCGTCGACGAACCGCTGCGCGGCGATGCCGTAGATCGGCTCGACCTCGTAGCCGCACGCGCGCCCGACCTTCACGACCTCGCCGCCGACGTAGATCGCGATCAGCCGCGGCTCGGGTCGCGTGCGCACCTCGGAGGTGCCGAGACCCGAGAGGCCGGCGAGCGGGTTGGCCATGCAGTTCACGGTGAGCTTCGACCAGCGCTCGCCGAAGAGGTTCGTCGTCACCTTGGTCGCCGCGACGTCGCTCATGATCTTGGCCAGCTCTTTGGCGCGCTCGGTCTCCTTGCCGTCCAGCTCGCCGATCTTGAAGCCGATCGAGCCGGTGTCGGTGCGCATCGCGTGGCCGGGCTCGTACATGCCGGCGCCGATCGTGATGACGCTGCCGAGCGTGCGCTCGCGCCCCGCGATCGCCGCGACGCGCTCGTCGTTGATGCCGTTCTGAAAGTCGACGACCACGCCGTTCGGCTTCTTCAGATACTGGACGCCGAGGTGCGTCGCCCACTCGGTGTCGTACGACTTCACCGAGATGAACACCGCGTCGAACGGCGCGCTGATCGCCTGCGCCTCGTAGATGTGGAGCGCCTTGACCGGGATGACGTGGTCACCGCACGTGCCGCTCAGGCGCAACCCGTTCTTCCGCATCGTCTCGACGTGCTCGGGCCACTGGTCGATCAAGGTCACGTCGTGCCCGGCCTTGGTCAGCATGCCGCCGACGACGCTTCCGATCGCTCCGGCGCCGATGATCCCGATTCGCATTGCCATGGGTCGCCTCCCTCTGGACGCGCGCCTCGGTCGGCGGGGCCCCAGCCCCGCGACGACCTGCGGCTGCGCACTGCCTCAAACGGTCCGCACATGATAACTTGAACCGCCATGACCTACGACTTCGATCGTCTCGTCGACCGCCGGCACACCGACAGCTCCAAGTGGCAGAAGTACGGTCCCGACGTCCTGCCGCTCTGGGTGGCGGACATGGATTTCCAGTCGCCCGAGCCCGTGATCCGCGCGCTCCGCGAGCGTGTCGAGCACGGCGTCTTCGGCTATCTGGCCCTCGAGCAGCCGGAATTCCACGAGCTGTTCGCCGACCGGCTGCTGAAGCGCTACGGCTGGCGCGTGTCGCCGGAGGCCGTCGTCATCATTCCGGGGGTCATTCCGGGATTCAACGTGGCCGGTCGGATCCTGGCCGCGCCGGGCGACGGGCTGATCCTCCAGACGCCGGTCTACCCGCCCATCCTCCGCGCGGCCAGTAGCATCGGGCTCACGCGCGAGGAGGCGCCGCTGGCGCGGCGCGCCGACGGCCGCTACGAGGTGGACGTCGACGCGTTCGCGGCGGGGATTCGCGACCGGACCAGGTTCTTCCTGCTCTGCAATCCCCACAATCCGGTCGGCCGGGTCTTCACGCGTGAGGAGCTCACGAGCCTGGCGCAGGTCTGCCTGCGCCGCGGCCTGGCGATCGTGGCCGATGAGATCCACTGCGAGCTGACGCTCGGCGGCAGCCGCCACACGCCGACCGCGTCGCTCGATCCCGAGATCGCCGAGCGGACGATCACATTGATGGCGCCGAGCAAAACATTCAACCTCGCGGGTCTGAAGTGCTCGGTCGCGATCATTCCCAACGCGATGCTGCGCGAGAAGTTCGTCAACGGCCGCATCGACCTCGTGCAGACCGTGAACGTGTTCGGCTACACCGCCGCATTCGCCGCCTACCGCGATGGCCAGCCGTGGCTGGACGAGCTCCTGCGCTATCTCGAGGCCAATCGCGACTTCGTCACCGAGTACGTGCGCGCGCGGCTGCCTGGCGTGGCGATGTACCCGCCCGAAGCGACTTACCTGGCGTGGCTCGACTGTCGCAACGCCGGCGAGGCCGGCCGCGACCCGTACACGTTCTTCCTGGAACGGGCGCGCGTGGCGCTGAACGACGGCGTGTTGTTCGGCCCGGGTGGCGCCGGATTCGTCCGGCTCAACTTCGGCTGCCCGCGCGCGTTTTTGGCGCGAGCGCTCGATCAGATGTGCGAGGCCCTCACGGGCGACCGAGCAGCGCGCGTCTGAGCTGATCGAGGTGGTTGTCGTCGTGCCAGGCCATCACCGACAGGAACTCGTCGATGGTGCGGCGGCCGCGCGAGTCGACGTGGACTCCGGCGCGCAGCCAGGCGTCGGGCGAGAGCGGGCGCAGGAACTCGAGCGTTTCTTGCCGGCGTCGCGCAAAGGCGCCGAGTGCCTGGACGCCGTCGTTGGTCAGGTACTGGCGCTCGTCGGCCCAGCGGTCGGGATTCGTCGCGACGAACCGCGGCACGTCCATCGCCACGATCATGCGCATCCGCTCCAGGAACCACTCCTCGTTGTCCCGCAGATGACAGATCACTTCGGTCGGCGCCCAGCTCTTGGGTGCGGGCCGGCGGGCGAGCACGGCCGCGTCCGCGCCCCGCAACGCGTCGGCCAGCTCGTCGGGCGTGCGCGTGATCCGCGCCAGCCGCTCCTCGCGCGGCCGCCGCGCGTAGTCCTCGATGCTCGCCATTCGTTGTCTCCGCCTGCTCCATGGTAGCCGAAGGCGACCGCAACGACGTCGCCCGGCACCGGGCGCACATGCCCGAAGGCGCCGCGGCAATTCTCGACGCCCGCTCCCTTGCCACTGCGCATCGGCGTCTCGCCGCACTGCTCGTGCCCGGGTTATCCGTCCTCGACGTCGGCTGCGGCACGGGAGCGATCACGCGCGGCATCGCCGAGGCGGTCGGTCCCGATGGCCGTGCCGTCGGCGTCGATGTCAACCCCGCGCTGATCGAGAAGGCGCGCGCCGCCCACGGCCGCGTGCCAGGCTTGACGTTCGAGGTGACCGACGCGTACGTGCTGCCGTTCGACGCCGTCTTCGACATCGTCACCGCCGCGCGCGTGCTCCAGTGGCTCGCCGATCCCCTGATCGCGGTGCGCGCTATGACCGCCGCGGCGAGGCGAGGCGGTCGCCTCGTGCTCCTCGACTTCAATCACGACAAGGCCACGTGGACGCCGGATCCGCCGCCGAGCATGCGCCGGTTCTACGCGTCGTTCCTCCGCTGGCGCACCGGCGCCGGGATGGACAACGAGATCGCCGATCACCTCGCGCTCTTGATGGCGAAGGCCGGCCTCGCTCAGATCACGACGACCGAGCAGCACGAGGTCACCCACCGAGGCGATCACGACTTCGAGACGCGCGCCGGGATCTGGGCCGAGGTCGCCGCCAGCCGTGGCCATCAGATGGTCGCCGACGGCGCGATCAGCGAGGGTGAGCGACGGAGCGCCGAGCTCGACTATCGGGCGTGGCTTCGCGGCGACGCCGTCTCTCACACGATGTACATGCTCGCCGTCGAGGGCGTGCGGTTGTAGTGGTCCGCGCGCGCACGAGCGCGTCGCGGGCGGGTGCGGACGCGGGGTCGAGTGCCGCGGCACGCTCGAGATAGGGAATCGCGTCGGCCGGGCGGCCGAGCTGGATCAACGCCAGACCGAGATTGACGAGCGCGCCGATGTGCCGGGGATTGTCGCGGCTCGCCCGTTCGAGCTCCACGCTCGCCTCCGCCAGCTTGCCCTGCTGGGCCAGGGCGAGGCCGAGCCGGGTTCGGATCTCCGCGTCGTTCGGCTCCTGGGCCAGCATCCGCTCGAACTGCGCGGCGGCGTCGGCTGGACGACCCGCCTTCAACAGGGCCAGCCCGAGATTGCCGCGGTGCCGCACGTTGTCGGGCCGGAGCGCGACCACGCGCTCGAAGTGTCCGATGGCCTGGCCGAGCTCGCCGCGGTTGCCGAGGAGCGCGCCCCACTGCCCGTGGCAGAAGGCGCAATCGGGATCGATCTCGACGCTCTGGCGCCAGACCACTTCGGTGTCGCGCCAGACCGGGATCTGCTCGAAGGTCAGCACGCCGAGCGCCATGATCCAGCCCACGCCGATGAGCGCGACCGCGCCGCGCAGGCGCGGCGTGATCGCCTCGCTCGATACGACGGCCATCAGGCCGCCGCCCAGGAGCAATGCGAAGCCGAGGCATGACAGATAGCTGTAGCGATCGGCCACGAGCTGTGGGCCGTTGTGGACGATGCCGCTCACCGGGGCGAGCGTGAGCCCGTAGACGAGCCATGCCGCCAGCGCTGCCGGCCACGGCCGCCGCGCGAGGACGAGGCCCGCGGTCAACCCGATCGCGATGAGCGCGGCCACGAGGAACCGCGGGCTCGTGAGCGTGACCCGGGCGGGCAGCTCGTACATCGGCGAGAGTCCCGCCGGCACGAGCGTCTTGCCGACGTAGAACGCCAGGCTGTAGAGCGCCATCGCCGCGCGCGCCGGTAGCGGATACGCGGACGCCGAGGTCAGCCCCACCTTGGCGATCACGACCAGGACCGAAACAACCGCGGCCGTCACCGCGAGCGCCAGGTACGGGAGCTTCTCGAGCAGCACGCGCCTCCAGTTTCCGCGCGCGCGGCGCAGCGGGTACACGTCGAGGATCAGCAGCACGAAGGGCAGGGACATGATCAGCGACTTCGCGAGCAGGCCGAGCGCGTAGGCGCCGCTCGAGACCAGGAGCCACCGCCGCCGCGACGCGCCGTCGGCAGCACAGGCCTTCAGGTAGGCCAGCACCGTCAGCAGATAGAACAGCGCCGAGAGCACGTCGCGCCGCTCGGTGACCCAGACGACCGACTCCACGCGCAGCGGATGCACCGCGAAGAACAACGCCGCCGCGATCGCGCCCGCGGTGATCGACCAGTCAGGCGCCGCCGGCCGGCTCAGGCCCAGCAGGCGCCGCGCCAGCAGATAGACGAGCGCAGCGTTGACCGCGTGAAGCACGACGTTCGTGAGGTGATAGCCGAACGCGTTCATGCCCCAGAGCGTGTAGTCGAGGGCGAACGTCAGCCACGTCACCGGGATCCAGTGGCCCATGACGGCGCTCGTGAACGCCCAGCGGACCTGCGCCCAGCCGAGGCCGCGGTAGTACGGGTTGGTCAGGAGGTTGCGGTCGTCGTCCCAGAGGATGAAGCCGTACTGGAGCGCGGGCGCGAAGACCGCGAACGCGATCGCGGCGATCGCGAACGGGGTGACCCGGCGGATGAGGAGGTAGAGATTGTCGGCGCGCGGCTCGGTGTCGATACCTTTCCACTATAGGGCGCCGCGCGCCCCCGACCAAAAACGACCGCTCAGTGCTCCAGACCGCTCAGTGCTTCAGGAGGTAGGGCACGTCGGCGACGACCGTGTTGCGGCGGAACAGCAGCGCGCCCTTGACCAGCAGCGCCGTCTGGTTGTGCAGCACGTGCTGCCACCAGTGCCGCGGCAGGAACTCCGGGAGCACGATCGTGACCATCTGCTCGTCGTCGCGGGATTGGATCTGGTCGAGGTAGTCGAGCAGCGGCCGCAGCAGCGAGCGGTAGGGCGAGGTCAGCACCACGAGCGGGACGCCCAGGCCCCACTTGCCCCATCGCTCCTCGAGCCGGGCGGTGCGCGTCGGGTCGGTCTCGACGTAGACGGCGCGGACCACCGCGGTCGGCGCGAGCGTTCGGGCGTACTGCACGGCCCGGACGACGCCGCGATGCACGTCGCCGATCAGCACCAGCACGGTGTGCTGGAACTGCGGCGGGCGGTCGAAGCCCTGCAGCGACAGCTCCCGAGCCACCTCGTCGTAGTGGCGATGCATAACGACGAACGTCGCGACCAGCACCGGGATCACCACGACGACGATCCAGGCGCCCTCGACGAACTTGGTGATGGCGAGCGTCAGCAGCACCACGCCGGTCACGAGCGCGCCGACCCCGTTGATCCACACCCGCCATTGCCAGCCCTTCTCGCGCAGCCTGAGCCAGCGCCGCACCATGCCGCCCTGCGACAGGGTGAACGAGATGAAGACGCCGATCGCGTAGAGCGGCAGCAGCGCGTGGGTATCGCCCTGGAAGACGACGATCAGGAGGATCGCGAATCCGCTCAGAATCAGGATGCCGTTGGAGAAGACGAGCCGGTCGCCCTGGTTCGCGAACTGCCGTGGCACGAAGCGGTCGCGCGCGAGGATCGACGAGAGCCGCGGGAAGTCGGCGTACGAGGTGTTCGCGGCGAGGACCAGGATCAACAGCGTGGCCGACTGCACGAGGTAGTACGGGACGCCGTCGCCCCACACCCGGCGAGCGATCTTCGACACGACGGTCTCGTCGCCACCGGGAATGATCCCGAAGTCGTACGCGAGGTACGTGATGCCCAGGAACATCACGATCGAGAGGATGCCGAGCGCCGTCATCACGGCCTGCGCGTTGCGTCCCTCCGGCGGCTTGAGCGCCTGGACGCCGTTGGACACGGCTTCCACGCCGGTCAACGCGGTGCAGCCGGCGGCGTAGCTCCGCAAGAGGAGAAACAGGCCCAGGCCTTCGAGCCCGGGCGGATGCGGCTGATACGGAGCCTCCGGGAGCCAGTCGAAGATCGCGCCCACCAGACCGTATGCGACCGTGATGAGGATACTGGCCACGAAAAAATAGGTCGGCGCGGCGAAGAGCCGGCCCGACTCGCGCACGCCGCGCAAGTTGCCCAGCGCGATCCCGACGACCGCCAGCACGCTGAGCACGATGCGATAGGAGTGTAGCCACGACACCGCGGAGGTCAGCGCCGCGATGCCGGCCACGACCGAGACCGCGACCGTCAGCACGTAGTCGACCAGGAGCGCCGCGGCCGCGATCAGCGCCGGGTACTGGCCGAGATTGTCCTTGGCGACGAGATAAGCGCCGCCGCCTTGCGGGTAGGCGGCGACGGTCTGGCGATACGAGACGACCACGACCGCCAGCAGCGCGGCGATCCCGAACGCGACCGGCAGCGAGTAGCTCAGCGCCGCGGCGCCGCCGAGCGTGAGCACGAGCAGGATCTCCTCGGTCGCGTACGCCACCGAGGAGAGCGGGTCGGAGGCGAACACGGCGAGAGCGACCGTCTTGTTCAGACGCTCGTGTCGCGCCTGTGCCAGCGGCATCGGAGCACCCAGCAGGCGGCGCTTGACGAGGTCGAGTCGCATCGCTTCAAACGACTCTACGCTCGGCGCGGCCCGCCGGTGCCGGGCGCCCGTGATTTTTACGGCTTTTTAACGCGCGGCCCTCGACTCTTGACGCGCGTTTGAGACGTGATGTGTGACCGTAGGCGCGGGTGCCGCGATGTGTGACACGACTGAGCGTCCCGATCGGTCGAAAACCGCGACGCACCCGTCCTGGCGCGGCCTCTACGCGCGCGCCGGCCTCATGCTGGCGGCCCTCCTGGTCGTGCAGCTCGTCACGAAGGGTCCGGAGCTCATCGGTCTACAGTGCGCGCTCGTCGTGGGCGGCTTCGTCGCGATGGGCCGGTGGGCGCGCATCAACCGCGCCGAGCTCGATCACCTGGAGTGGTGCGAGTGCGCCAGCTCGCGCGTGACAGTGCGAGTGATCGCGTCGCACCGCAGCCGGCGCGCGGCCCTCGATCAGACCTGCGTGCCGCTCGAAGTCGAGCCCGTCACGACGGCGCCGGTCGAAGAGCCGGCCATGGTCGCCCTGGTCGACGCCGGGCGGTAGCCGCTGGCGCCGAAGACGCGCTCAGCTGATCCAGTGCAGGAGCGCGGTAGCCAGCGACAGAAAAATCGTCACGCCGAACACGTCCTGCAGCGCCGTCTCGAACGGGCCCGCCGTGATCGCCGGATCGAAGCCCAGACGCTTGGAGAGCATCGGGATCATGGTCCCCGCGAAGCCCGATAGGTTCACCGACACGAACATCGAGACGGCCACCACGAACGCGAAGGCCACCGAGTGCCAGAAGAACCCGACGGAGCCCACCACCAGCGCGCACACGCCGCCCAGGATGCTAGAGGTCTGGACCTGCCGGCGTAGCGGCTCCCACCAGCGGCTCAGCTGCACCTGGCCCGTGGCAAGTCCGCGGACGACCATCGTCACCGACTGAAGCCCGGTGTTGCCGGAGATCGCCTGGATGACCGGCATGAACGACGCGAGGAGGATGACCTTGCCGAGCGTCTGATCGAACAGGTGGATCACCACTCCGGCACAGAGCTCGATGACCAGGGTCGCCATGACCCAGGGCAGGCGCATCAGCGCGATCTGTCGCGGCGAGCGCCGCTCGAGCTCCGCCGCGTCGGAGCCGGCCATGCGGAAGATGTCCTCCGTCGCTTCCTCGCCGACGATATCGACCACGTCGTCAGCGGTGATGGTGCCGACCAGACGGTGCTGGCCGTCGACCACTGGGACGGCGACCAGGTCGTACTTGGCCACGATCCGCGCGACCTCCTCCTTATCCATCCCCGTCGGTACGCTGACGATGTTCTCGTCACGGATCGCGAGCACCGGGGTGGAGGGAACGGCGATCAACAAACGGCGCAGCGGCACCGTGCCGACCAGATGGCGATGGCCGTCGATGACGTAGAGCTCGAAAGCTCGCTCGCTGGCCACCGAGTCGCGGATGTGCTTGATCGCGCCCTCGACGGTCGCGTCCTCGCGCACGGCGACGAAGTCGGGCGACATCAACCGGCCGGCGGAGTGCTCGGGATACTCGAGGATCTCCTGGATGTCCTCGGAGTGCTCCTCCTCGACCAGCTCCAGGATCTTCTCGGCCTCGTCGCGCGGCAGTTCGTTGACGACGTCGGCCGCGTGCTCGGGCGGCATCTCGTCGAGGATGCGCGAGACCTCGACCTCGTCGAGGGCACGGACGAGCGTCAGCAAGGTCGTGTCGTCCAGCGACGGCAGCACTTCGCCCGCCCGCTCCGCCGAGAGGCGCCGGAAGAGCGCGACCTGCTGCTCGAGCGGCAGGTGCTGGAGGATCGCGGCGAGCTCCGACGGGTGCGCCGCCTCCAGCACCTGGTCGTCACGGCCGTCCTTGCCGCCCTCGAGCAGACGGCGCGCGGACTCCAGCAGTCGCTCCTGCTCCTGTTCGCTCATGGCCACAGAGTATGCCCGCTTTCTGAATTTCCGGTACAACAGGACACTTGAACGAGACCACGCCAGTCGATCGTCAGGCGTCGTCGAATTTCCGATGAGCGCGACGATGACGGCGGACAGCGCTTGCTTGCGCAGCTCGGCCCCGATCTGCGGTCCGACGATGTCGGAGCGGAGAACCTCGGGCTTGGCGACGCCTTCTGGATCGACGCCTGGACGATCCGTTGGACCAGCTCGGTGGTGGTCGTCTCGCTCAAGTGCATACGGATCAAGACATCTCGTGGATTGTCGAAGACTGAATGGCGGCGCTGATCACTCCGAAGAGGGATGCCTTACCGCTCAGCGCGTCCATCGAGAGGAGCGCGGAGACCTCCGTCGGAGACTCGCCTCGGACCATGATCTTCACATCACCGTCGGCGCAGCGCATTCATCGCCACCTCCTGTACTGCGCCACGATGTGCGGGTTGCCCTGATATCGATCCGCCTGGAACCCGCGCTCGACGTCGACGGCCACGAGCTGGCCCTTCTTCCGCCCCAGGGCGTACTTCACGATCGGGCCGAGCGCGCACTGAACTGATCTTCGATGGCGTGCTCGGTCAACTGCTTGTGGAGCGTGTTGCGGTTGATTCCGAGAAGTCGAGCAGCCTTCGATTGGTTGCCGCCGGTCTTCCGCAGCACCGCCTCGATCAATACCCGTTCGACGCAACGGATAGCCGCGTTGTAGAGATTCGTTCTGGCACTGCTAGTGATGCCGTGGACCCACTCACACAGTCGGTGTTCCAATTCCTTTGACGCCCGTAAGCCGCCCTGTCGCTCCGCCGGCGCCTTCCGGAAAGTCATCGACTGGCCGCATCCGTGGCAGAACTTGTTGCTCAGCGGATTGTTGACGCGGCAGGCCCGGCATGCGAGGCCCAGGCGGGCTCCACAAGCTCCGCAGAAGCTCGCATGATCAAAGTTGGGCTGATCGCATCGAACACACTTCACCGGGCCCACCGGCCTAGTTCTTCCATCCCTGGCTGTGATAGCCCTTCGCCGTCATGCAGTCTGCGATGAAATTTGACGTCTGCCGCGGCCGGTCCGCGCCCGGCGGCAGCTTCGGATTCGGGTACGGGAGCGGCTGTCGCTCTGCGCTCGCGCTGCACTCCGCGAGATCGTGCTGCTGCTCGGCCTGGGTCCGGCTCGGGCTGACCAAGGCGTTTGGCTGCGATGCGCATCCGCCCACAAGAAAAAGTGATGCCACCAGACCGGCGGCCGCATGGTCAACCCTCCCCGAGAAGCGTGTGGGACCACAATCGCCTTCCGAGCTTCGGATGGCCCAGCGCCTCGCGCCACCGCGTCGTCAAAACCGAAAGATGACATCGAGTCCGCCCATCCACATGTTGCTCTTCCTGCCGAGGTCGAACGCCTTGTCGTCATAGGCATGGTAGTAGCCGACCTCGGGACGAATCGCGAGCACGTTGTTGAACTGATGCGTGAAACCTAGCGTGTGGCTACTGTAATTCGTGGTGAAGCCCGTTCGCATGCCCTGCTCGTCACGCCACCACTCGTTGCGGAAGGTGAAGTAGTCTCGTTGCGAGAGCGCCCACATGGTGTAGTTGAGGACGCCGTATGCCTTGCTCAGGCCCGTGATATCCGCGCCGATACCGCCGCCGCCACCAAAGGATCTCACGGGCCCGATGCTCGGCGTGCCGCCGAGCACCGTGTCCCGCTGCCACATGAAATACGCCTCGGTCTTCGTGTGCCAGGCGGCGTTGAACTTGTGCTGCCAGGTACCGACCAGATAGTTGAAATTGTCGTGCCCGGCCGGCTTGCCGTCTTCTGTGAAGCGCTGGAACTTCGCGTCGTTGATCGAGTTCAGGACCAGATAAATCGAGTCGTTGTTCGCTTCGGACACCCAGCGGACGCCCAGCATGCCGGTCGGCGTCGCGCCCTTGTACCACGGCGCCATGTCGGTTCCGGCGTGAACCGCCCCCTGGATCATCCATTGCTTGTTGAGCATCAAAGTCGCCATGACGCCCGTCTGCGTGTAGGTGTCGTACGTGAACAGAAGGGAATGCGTACCGAGATAGTTGTCCGGCGCGAATTGCGTCTCGATGTCCGGCGTGGCGATCCAGCGGCCCACCGTAACGAGGAGCCCCTGCGCGACCCGTGGCACGTACACGTTGAGATACTGCTCGGTCGGATCGAACCCGTACATGTAATTGTGCTTGAGCAGCTGGTTACTGAACCAGCCGCCCGACGTCATGAATCGGTAGTCGGTTCCGTACAGCCAGGTGGAACGGAATCCCCAATCGATGTGGTCGGTCTGGACCGTATCGACCTCGCGCTCGGCGCGGAGGATAGCCTGGTTGAGCACGGGCTGGTTGGGGAAGATCCAGTACGAGGTCGGGAGGTTCGAATTGTCCGACGAGCTCCAGTTGCCCGAGGCATTGATCCATCCGTAGACCTTAATACGCTCTCGCTTCAGGAAGTCGCCGAAGCCGCCCAGCGTGTAGAGCGCCTTCGTCAGCGGATATTCCGTGGTGCTGTAGGGCAAACCCAGCAGTGGAAATCCCTGCCACTCCGAGCTCGGGAACGGCGGCGAGTCGAGCGGTGATGGCAGGGCTCGCCGCGGCGGTTCGGGCTCCGCCGACGGCGTCGTCGTCAGCGTCGGCCGGAACTCGTCGACATATTCTTTCCACAGCGTTCCGAAGAATCCATGCGACTCGGACGCTGGCGGCGGCGCGGTCGTAGCGGCCGGTTGCTGCGCCGCAGCGCCGCCCACCACCGTGAGCGCCATCGCACAGCTCACCACGACCATCGCGGCCCATGGTCCGATCATCGCGCGGCCGACTCTCGATCGGTGCTGTGCTGGCCGCTCTCGATGATGACCGTGTCCTCGAGTGAGGAAACAGCAATTGTTCCCGCATCGTCGTGGCCGGTCTTCGCGGCCGCGGTGATTACGCGAATCGCCCGGTCGGCCCGACCATCCGGGACCAACACCTCGAGCTTGACTCGCGGCGTGAAGTCCACGGTGTACCGCTGGCCGCGATACATCTCGGTGTGTGCGCCATGACAATCCGCTTCGCGCACCTCGCTCATGGTGAGCGTGGTGACCCCGATGGCGGCGAGCGCCTCTTTGACGTCCATGACCTTGTACGGCTGTATGACAGCTTCGATCTTCTTCATGACGTGGCCTCCAGGCTAGGCTGTGCCGATCGAACGTAGGTGGAGAGACATGTTCACACACGCATCTTTGCGCATGGTCGTGATGCTCACAATAAGCTCAGCCTCGTTAAGAAGGCGTAAAACGAAGGATCCAGTTGATAAACGGCACGCAAAGGTTTATATCACTCGCTCGGCGACCGCGCTCGTTTCCGTCAGTTTTTCATGTCGGTGGCAGCACACTGGGGGAGTGTGCCTCACGCTAGAGCAGCGTGGTCAGGTGACGCCGCGGCCACTATGCGGATGATCCTCGCAAGCGAGTATCGCGCGTGCCCTGCGCGCGCGTCCGTGGCGAGGGCGTCAACTTCGCGATCGTCCGCCGCTACGCCACCGGGGTCCGCCTCGATCCCTTCGCGCGCGCGGGATGCGAGGTCTACTTCACCCTGGTCACGGTTGCCGCCGTCGTTGGGGGAATTACGCATCCACAACTTGCCGGTGGGCGAAGCCACCGTTGACCTGCTGCTCAGGTCTCACATATGGGGTGAGGCGCACAAGGGCTGGCCCGGGCTTGACGGCGTCTCGGGCTTCTGTGTCGACGGCGCCAGGGCCTACTTGCCCTCGAGCGCCAGGTTCAATGCGAGCACGTTCACACGCGGTTCCCCGAGGAATCCGAATTGCCGGCCCTCGGTGTGCTGCTCGACGAGCCGTTGAACGGAGGCCGCGTCCATCTTGCGGGCTTTCGCCACGCGCCCGACTTGATAAAGGGCTGCCGCCTGGCTGATGTGCGGGTCGAGACCGCTTCCCGACGCCGTCACCAGATCGACCGGCACCCCGGCGTTGTTGTCGGGGTCTGCGGCCCGGAGCGCGTCCACACGTTCCTGAACAGCCTTGGTGAGCGCAGGACTCGTCGGGCCGTGGTTCGAGCCGGACGAGGCGCCCGCGTTGTACGGAAACGGCGAGGTGGCCGAGGGCCGACCCCAGAAATATTTCGGGTCGTCGAACGGCTGGCCGATGAGCGCCGAGCCCACCGTCTTGCCGTCCTTGACGATCAGGCTGCCGTTGGCCTGGCGGGGAAAGACCACTTGGGCGATCCCGGTGACGAGCGCGGGATAGGCGAGGCCCGTCAGCACCGAGAGCAGCACAAGCAATACGATCGCAGGACGAATGTGAGCAGCCATTGGCTTCTCCGCTCCTCTATACAAGGCCCAGGGCCACCAGGATCATGTCGACCAGCTTGATGCCCGGGAACGGGATGATGATTCCGCCGATGCCGTAGATCCACACGTGACGGCGGAGCACCGCGGCGGCCCCGATCGCGCGATAGCGAACGCCTTTGAGCGCCAGCGGGATCAGCGCGATGATGATCAGCGCGTTGAAGATGACCGCGGACAGGATCGCGCTCTGCGGCGTCGCCAGATGCATGACGTTAAGTGTCTCCAGCACCGGGTACGTGGTGGCGAACGCGGCCGGGATGATCGCGAAGTACTTCGCGACGTCGTTGGCGATGCTGAATGTGGTCAGGGCACCTCGCGTCATCAGCATCTGCTTGCCGGTCTCGACCACCTCGAGGAGCTTGGTCGGGTTCGAGTCGAGATCGATCATGTTGCCGGCTTCCTTAGCGGCCTGCGTCCCGGTGTTCATCGCGACAGCCACGTCGGCCTGAGCGAGCGCCGGCGCGTCGTTGGTGCCGTCGCCGGTCATGGCCACGAGGCGTCCCTGGGCCTGCGTGTCGCGAATGAGCTTCAGCTTCGCCTCGGGTGTCGCCTCGGCGAGGAACTCGTCGACGCCGGCCTCCGCGGCGATCGCCGCGGCGGTGAGCGGGTTGTCGCCGGTGATCATCACGGTCTTGATCCCCATGCGCCGAAGCTCGGAGAAGCGCTCCCGGATGCCGCCCTTCACGATGTCCTTGAGCTGAATGACGCCGAGCACGCTGGCCCCGTCCGCGACGACCAGCGGTGTCGCGCCATCGGTGGCGATGCGATCCACGGCGGTACGCACGCCGGCGGGCACCGACCCGCCGAGTCCCTTCACATGGGCCTCGATCGCGTCGGCGGCGCCCTTGCGGATCTGGCGACCGTTGAGGTTGACACCGCTCATGCGCGTCTGCGCGGTGAACGCGACGAACGTCGCGCCCATCTTCTCCACCTCGCGCTCCCGGATGCCGTACTTCTCCTTGGCCAGGACGACGATGCTGCGGCCCTCGGGCGTCTCGTCGGCCAGTGACGCGAGCTGGGCGGCGTCGGCCAGGGCGGCCTCGGTCACGCCGTCCGCCGGGAAGAACGCGGTCGCCTGCCGATTGCCCAGCGTGATCGTGCCCGTCTTGTCGAGCAGCAGCACGTCGACGTCGCCGGCCGCCTCGACGGCGCGCCCGGACATGGCGATGACGTTCTTCTGGATCATGCGATCCATGCCGGCGATCCCGATCGCCGACAGCAGCGCGCCGATCGTCGTCGGGATCAGGCACACCAGCAGGGCGACCAGCACGGTCACAGTGACCGGGCTCCCCTGGCCCGCGGCGCCGACGCTGTAGAGGGAAAACGGCAGCAAGGTCGCGGTGGCCAGCAAGAAGATGATCGTCATCGCGGCGAGCAGGATGTCGAGCGCGATCTCGTTCGGCGTCTTCTGCCGCTTGGCGCCCTCGACGAGCGAGATCATGCGGTCGAGGAACGCCTCACCCGGATCCGCGGTGACCTCGACGATGAGCCAGTCGGACAGCACCTGCGTGCCCCCCGTGACCGAGCTCCTGTCGCCGCCGCTCTCGCGAATCACCGGCGCGCTCTCGCCGGTGATCGCCGACTCGTTCACGGACGCGACGCCTTCGATCACGGCCCCGTCGGCCGGGATGAACTCGCCGGCCTCGACGAGCACGCTCTGTCCCTTGCGCAGGCTCGACGCCGGGACGATCTCGAATCGGGCGTTGCGATCGGGCCGCGCCAGCCGCTTGGCCTGCAGATCCCGCCGCGCTTTGCGGAGCGATGCCGCCTGTGCCTTGCCGCGCCCTTCGGCCATGGCCTCGGCGAAGTTCGCGAACAGCACCGTGAACCAGAGCCACACGGACACCCAGAAGATGAACCACGGCGGTGCCTCGCCCTGACCGACGACCGCCTGTCCCCATAGCAACGTGGTCAGGATGGAGCCCACGTAGACGACGAACATCACGGGATTCCGCACCTGTCGTCGAGGTGTCAGCTTGCGGAACGAGTCGACGATCGCCTGACGCACGATCGTCGTGTCGAACAGCGAACGTGCCTTTACCGGAGAAGCCATGGCTCTCTCACCTCACTGCGCGGCGATAAGGGTCAGATGCTCGACGATCGGTCCCAGGGCGAGCGCCGGTACGAACGTGAGCGCGCCGACCAGCAGCACCACGCCGACCAGCAGCCCCACGAAGAGCGGCGTGTGGGTCGGCAAGGTGCCGGCCCCGACCGGCACGATCTTCTTACGGGCGAGGGAGCCGGCGATCGCCAGCACCGGGACCGCTAGCCAGTAGCGGCCGAAGAGCATGCACAGGCCGAGCGCCGTGTTGTAGAAGGGCGTGTTCGCCGAGAGGCCGGCGAAGGCGCTTCCGTTGTTGTTCGACGCCGACGAGAAGGCGTAGAGGATCTCACTGAAACCGTGGATCCCCGGGTTCGCGATTCCAGCCTTGCCCGCGGCGGTGACGACGCCGATCGACGTGCCGATCAAGACCAGGGCGGGCGTGATCAGGATGACCAGCGAAGACATCTTCATCTCGTACGATTCGATCTTCTTGCCGAGATACTCCGGCGTGCGGCCGACCATCAGACCGGCCACGAAGACGGCGATGATCGCGAACATGAGCATTCCGTAGAGGCCCGAGCCGACACCGCCGTAGATGACCTCGCCGAGCTGGATGAGCCACATCGGTACGAGTCCGCCGATCGGCGTGAACGAGTCGTGCATCGCGTTCACCGACCCGTTCGAGGCGGACGTCGTCGCCGTCGCCCACAGGGCCGAGTTCGCGATGCCGAAGCGCACCTCCTTGCCTTCCATGTTGCCGCCGGACTGCAGCGCGCTCGCGGAGTGATCGACGCCCTGCTTGACGAAGACGTGACCGTTCTGCTCGGCCACGACGCACACGACCAGCAGCGCCACGAAGATGACGGTCATGGCGGCCAGCACTGCCCACCCCTGGCGCGTGTCGCCGACCATGACGCCGAACGTGTAGCAGAGCGCGGCCGAGATGAGCAGGATCGACAAGAGCTCGAGGAAGTTCGAGAGGGGCGTCGGATTCTCGAAGGGGTGCGCCGAGTTGACGTTGAAGAAGCCGCCGCCGTTCGTGCCGAGCTGCTTGATCGCGATCTGGGACGCGGCCGGCCCGACGGCGATCACCTGCTCGGTCAACGTCGATTTCTTGGTCTTCGGCTGGTTCTTCTCGTCCATCACCGGCTTGCCGTCCTTGTCGGTCACCGGCTCGTCATACTCGGTCGCCTGGACCACCGCGACCTTCGCGTACGGCCCGAACGTCTGCACCACACCCTGGGAGACGAGGACGAGCGCCAGGATGAAGGACAGCGGCAGCAGGATGTAGAGCGTGGTGCGCGTGAGATCCACCCAGAAGTTTCCGATCGTCTCGGCCGAGCGCCGCGCGAATCCTCTGATCAGCGCGGCCACGACGGCCATGCCCGTCGCCGCCGACAGGAAGTTCTGCACGGTCAGGGCGAGCATCTGGGTGAGATAGCTCATCGTCGTCTCGCCGCCGTAGCCCTGCCAGTTGGTGTTTGTGGCGAAGCTGACGGCGGTGTTGAACGACGAGTCCGGAGACACGGCGGTGAGACCGGCGGGATTGAGCGGCAGCATGCCCTGGAGACGCTGGAGCGCGTACACCGCCAGCACCCCGACGAGATTGAAGAGCAGCATCGTCGCGGCGTAGGTCTTCCAGCCCATCTCGAGCTGGGGCACGACGCCCGATGCCCGGTAGACGCGCCGCTCGAGCCAGCCGAGCACGCGCTCCAGGAAGATCGGCTGTCCCTCGTAGACGCGCGCCATATACGAGCCGAGCGGCTTGGCCAGCGCGATCAGCACGATCAGATAGAAAGCGAGCTGGAGAATTCCGTTGCCAGTCATGTGAACATCTCCGGCTTCAGCAGCGCCAGCACGAGGTAGACCAGGAGTCCTACCGACACGATGCCGCCGACGATATAGAGGAATGGCATCGCGACCTCCTACACGCGCTCACAGAGCTTGACGAACAGCCAGGTGAGAGCGAAGAAGAGCACGCTCAATCCGATGTAGAGCCCGTCCGCCCAGTCCATGGTCACCCTCCAACTAAGGAACGATAGCGCCGAGGTCTCTCAAGAAACCGTCAAGATCCCGCGAGGGGGCGTTAAAGACTCATCAAGGATCCGACACCAGCGCTGTAGACCGCACGCCCCGTGCAATTGACGCGGCGTTGATACCGAAGTTCGCCAGTTTTGCGGCACCTTGATCCTCTCCGCCGGTCTCATAAGGGTGGGAGGACGCATGAAGCCCTCGTGGTGGCAGCTCTACGGAATCGGATTGCTTCTGGTACTGATGATCGGTGTCATCGACGCCGCGATCCCGGCTGGAGGACTGTGCACGCTGCTCGAGAGCGCCGTGGTGGTCCTCGCGTTCGGGCTCATGCTGGCCTGGCGCCGTCACAATCGAAGGGCGCTGGAGTTGGGCAGGCACCGATGACACGTCGCTGGCCGGGGTAGCCACAGCCTTTAGAGTCCCGCGGGGCCCCGGGCGCTACACTAGGGCCGTGGGGACGGAACGGCCGGATCCCGAGGCGCTCCTGGCCCGAGTCAAGGCCGAGGAAGCGCGTCGGGGTCGCGGAAAGCTCAAGGTGTTCCTCGGCGCCGCCGCTGGGGTCGGCAAGACTTACGCCATGCTCGAGGCCGTCCGCGAGCAGAAGCTCGACGGCGTCGACGCGATCGTCGGGTATGTCGAGACGCACGGTCGCGCCGAGACTGACGCGCTGCTCGCTGGGCTCGAGATCCTTCCCACGAAGACGATCGAGTACCGTGGCACCGCGCTGCGCGAGTTCGACCTCGACGCCGCGCTCACCCGCCGGCCCGCGCTGATTCTGGTCGACGAGCTCGCCCACACCAACGCGCCCGGCTGCCGGCACGCCAAGCGCTGGCAAGACGTCGTCGAGTTGCTCGACTCCGGCATCAACGTCTACACCACCATGAACGTCCAGCACCTCGAGACCCTCAACGACGTGGTGGCGAAGATCACCGGCGTCGTCGTGCGCGAGACCGTGCCCGACTCGGTGTTCGAGCAGGCCGACGAGGTCGAGCTGGTCGATCTGCCGCCGGACGAGCTGCTCGAACGCTTCAAGGACGGCAAGGTGTACATGCCCGAGCAGGCGGAGGAAGCCGTTAAGAACTTCTTCCGCAAGGGCAACCTGATCGCGCTGCGCGAGCTGGCGCTTCGGCGCACCGCCGAGCGCGTCGACGCGCAGATGCGCGTCTACATGCACGAGCACGCCATCGGCAAGGCGTGGCCGACGGCGGAGCGCCTGCTGGTATGCATCAGCCCGGGGCCGGAATCGGCGCGGCTCGTGCGCGCGGGCAAACGGATGGCCGATCGTCTCGGCGCCCCGTGGGTCGCCGCCTACGTCGAGACGCCGGCGCAGCTCCGGCTGCCGCCCGAGGTCCGCGACCGCGTGACGCAGACGCTTCGCCTGGCCGAGCAGCTCGGCGCCGAAACGGTCCGGCTGCCGGGCGAGAAGATGAGCGAAGCGATCCTGTCCTTCGCGCACGACCGCAACGTGACGAAGATCGTGGTGGGCAAGCCGCGCCGCCGGCTCTGGACGCGCATCCTGATCGGCTCGATCGTCGACGCGCTCGTGCAGGGCAGCGGCGACATCGACATCTACGTGATCAGCGCCGAGCGCGAGCATCAGGCGGTGCCGCAGACGAACGTGACCCGGCGCGCGATCCCGTCGGACTGGACGCCCTACGCGTGGGCCATGGCCGTCGTCGGCCTGGCGAGCGGAGCGGCATGGCTGACGTTGCCGTTCTTCGAGCTCGCCAATCTGGTCATGGTCTATCTGCTTGGCATCGTCGTGGTCGCGACGCGCTACGGTCGCGGGCCGTCACTCATGGCGTCGATCCTGAGCGTCGCGGCGCTCGACTTCTTCTTCGTGCCGCCGGTCTTCACCTTCGCGGTCTCCGACGTCCGCTATCTCTTCGTCTTCTTCGTGATGCTGGTGGTGGGGCTCGTGACGAGCGGTCTCGCCGCGCGAATCCGGATGCAGGCCGAGGCCGCCCGTCAGCGCGAGCAGCGGACGGCGGCGCTCTACGCGATGAGCCGCGAGCTCGCGAGCACGCGCGGCCTCGACGAGCTCTTGACGATCGCCGTGCGGCACATCAGCGAGGTCTTCAGAAGCCAGATCGTCGTGCTCCTGCCCGGGAGCGGTGGCGAAAGCCTCGTCGAGTGGACCAGCCCCCAGTTCGCGATCGACTCGAACGAGCTCGGCGTGGCCAAGTGGGTGCACGAGCACCACCAGCCCGCGGGCCTCGGCACCTCGACCTTGCCCGGCGCCGCGGCGCTCTACCTGCCGCTGCAGGCGCCCCGCGGCCCCGTCGGCGTCCTCGGGATCCGGCCCGCCGATCGTCATGCGCTCGACTCACCCGATCAGCTCCACCAGCTCGAGACGTTCTCCAACCAGACCGCGCTCGCCATCGAGCGGGCGCATCTGGCCGAAGAGGCGCAGCAGGCACAGGTGCGCATCGAGACCGAGCGGCTGCGTAACTCGCTGCTCAGCTCGGTCTCGCACGATCTGAGAACGCCGCTGGCGACGATCAAGGGCGCGGCCACCACGATGCTCGACGCCGACTCGAAGCTCGAGGGATCGACCCGGCGTGAGCTCCTCGAGTCGGTGCGCGAAGAAGCCGATCGGCTCAACCGGCTCGTCCAGAACCTGCTGGAGATGACGCGGCTCGAATCCGGCGCGCTCCAGCTGCGCCGCGAGTGGCATCCGCTCGAGGAAGTCATCGGCGCCGCGCTGAGCCGCCTCGGCAAGGAGCTGGCCGACCGGCGTGTCGACATGCAGGTCCCGAAAGATCTGCCGCTCGTGCCGATCGACGACGTCCTCATCGAGCAGGTGCTGGTCAACCTCCTCGACAACGCGGTCAAGTACACGCCGAGCTCGAGCCCCATCCGCATCCTGGCCACGTCCACCGGCGAAGCGGTCACGGTGGAAGTCGCCGATCATGGCCCGGGCCTGCCGCGCGGCGAAGAGGACAAGGTGTTCGAGAAGTTCTATCGCGGGCGCCCCGGCGGACGCGGCGCCGGCCTCGGTCTGGCCATCGCGCAGGGCATCGTCAAGGCTCACGGCGGACACATCTGGGCGCAGAACCTGCCCGAGGGCGGCGTGGCGTTTCTGTTCACGCTGCCGCTGGCGGGCAAGCCGCCGGCCTCCGTGCCCGCCGATGCCTGATCCCGTCGTCGTCGTCATCGAGGACGAGCCTCAGATCCGCAAGTTCCTCCGGGCGACGCTCGAGGGACAGGGCTATCGCCTCTTCGAGGCGACCAACGGCGCCGACGGCGTGGTCGAGGTGGGCTCGCGTCAGCCCGACGTGGTCATCATCGATCTGGGTCTACCCGACATGGACGGCCTCGACGTGATCCGGCGAGTGCGCGAGTGGACCGACGTTCCGATCATCGTCCTCTCGGCGCGCGGTCAGGAGCGCGACAAGGTCACCGCGCTCGACACCGGCGCTGACGACTACATCAGCAAGCCGTTCGGCGCGGGCGAGCTGCTCGCGCGGATCCGCGTGGCGCTGCGCCACACCGCCGGCGCCTCGCACGAGGCCGACGAAGCCCTCTTCAAGGTGGGCGAGCTGCGGGTCGACCTCCTTCGCCGACAGGTCTTCGTCGGCGACAAGGAGATGCATCTGACCCCGATCGAGTATAAGCTCCTGACCACCCTGGTGCGCCACGCCGGCAAGGTCGTCACGCACCAGCAGCTCCTCCGCGAGGTGTGGGGCCCGTCGCACACCGAGCAAGCGCACTACGCCCGGGTTTACATGGCTCACCTGCGACACAAGCTCGAAACAGAGCCGGCTCGCCCGCGCTACCTACTCACCGAGCCCGGCGTCGGCTATCGGCTGGCGGCCGAATAGCCTCGGAAGGAGCTGAGTACCCGCCTCGCTCCGAGACGAGCCGGTAGCCGACTCGGGGTTCCGTGAGCAGATATCGCCGCCGCGTCGACCCGCGCTCGAGCTTCTGACGCAGATGAGCCATGTACACGCGCAGGTAGTGCGAGTGCGCGCGTCGCACCGGGCCCCACACTTCGCTCAGGAGCTCGGCGTGGGGGATCACGGCGCCGGCGTGCCGAACGAGCGTCGTCAGGATCTTGTACTCGATCGGAGTCAGGTGGATGGCCGTTCCGCCCACCGTCACGCGGCGGCGCGCGATGTCGACCTCGAGCTCGCCCACGGTGAATCCGTCTCCGCCACGTGGCGACACCGATCGTCGCAGGGCCACGCGCATTCTGGCCAGGAGCTCGTCCGGGCTGAACGGAATGCTCACGCAGTCGTCCGCGCCGGCGTCGAGCGCCGCGACGTTGACGCGATCGTCACCGTGGTCCGACAGCACGATGATCGGCACCGGTGTCCATTGTCGAAGGCGACGGATCACTTCGACGGCGGACATGTCCGGAATGCGCAGATCGAGGAGCACGAGATCAGGTGGTCGGGCGCTGACCTTCTGGACACCCGACGCGCCCGTCGGCGCCTCGAGAAACCGATAACCCTGCCCGATCAGTCTCGCGCGTAGAAGGCGCCGCAGCTTGGCCGGGTCACCGATGGTGACGACGACCGGCTTGACGGGCTCTCGATGCAATGCGTGCGTGGCCACGAGATTTCACTCGTGATCCGGCCGACGAGGCGGCCGAACGGCCGCATCGCGGCCTCCAATCGTTGTACGCCCCGCCGAGATCAAGGAGCCGTTAAGAATCGTCCGCCGCTCATAAAGAATGCGTTGACGACTGCCGTGCCGGCTATTGACGCCGCCTTGACGTGGCGCCTCCCGACTTTGACGGCCGCTTGACCGCTGATGGCCGTTCACTGGGTTGAGGGAGTTGGACCGAGGAGAGGAGGTCGCCATGACGACACTCACTGCTACGGAGAGCGCTTCACCCGACCAACAACACGTCAGCGCCGTGCTGAGCGGACTCAATCAGCTGAGCCACTGGCGCGGCCGAACCGTCGTGATCAAGTACGGAGGCGCGGCCATGGGGTGCGCCGACCTCCGCGTATCCTTTGCTCGGGACGTCGCGCGCCTCTACGCCGCGGGTGTTCACCTCGTCGTCGTCCACGGCGGAGGACCGCAGATCGACGTCCTCATGCGGCGTCTGGGCAAGAGTCCGCGCTTCGTCGACGGCCTGCGCGTGACCGACCAGGAAACGATGGAGCTCGTAGAGATGGTGCTGGTGGGCCGCGTCAATCCCGAGCTCGTCGGCCTGATCAATCAGTACGGGGGCCACGCCATCGGTCTCAACGGCAAGGACTGCGACCTGATCGTCGCGCATCGCTGGCCGCACCGGCGGCCGAACGGCGAGACCGTCGATCTGGGATTCGTCGGTGAGGTCGAGGCGATCAACCCGGAGCCGCTCAGGATCCTCGATGCGCACGGGTTGATCCCCGTCATCGCACCCATCGCAACAGGGCGTGACGGCGCGACCTACAACGTCAACGCCGACCACGTCGCGGGCATGGTCGCAGCGGCCCTCGGCGCGGCGGCGCTCATCCAGCTCACGGACGTGCCCGGCATCCTCGACCGCGACGGCCACGCGCTCGAGCTCGTCGGCCGGCGTGACCTCGAGCGGCTTGTGCGCGAGCACGTGACCGTCGGCGGCATGCTGCCGAAGGTCGACGCGGCCGTCGACGCGCTCGGCCACGGCGCCGAGCGCGTGCGAATCGTCGATGGACGGCGGCCCCACGCGGTGGTCCTGGCGCTCCTCGGAGGCAAGAGCCACGGCACCGAGATCGTTCGGTGAGCGTCGCCATGCGCAGGCTCAGGGTCGGCTACACGTGCAACATCCGCGACAAGTGCCGCGCGGCAGACGAGCGGTACAACGAATGGGAGCCTCCTGAAACCGTGGAGGCAGTGGCGGCCGTGCTCGTCGAGGCCGGCTGCGACGTGGAGGTTATCGACGTCGGCCCCGACATATTCCACGTGCTCGAACACAACCGATCGGAGCTCGACCTCATCTTCAACAACGCGGAGGGCTTGGAAGAGGGCGAGCTGCGCGAGGCGACCGTCCCTTTCTACTGCGAGCAGCTCGGCATCCCGCACACCGGATCCTCACCGAAGACCTTCATCAATACGCTCGACAAGGCCACCGCGAAGCGCCTGGTCGCCTACGACGGCGTGGCGACGCCACGCTTCCAGGTCATGCACGCGGTCACCGATCCGCTCCTCTCGGAGCTGGCGTTCCCGCTGATGGTGAAGCCCGACCGCGAGGGGACCAGCATCGGCATCACGCAGGCGTCGAAGGTTCATGACCTCCACGAGCTCCGGGTCCAGGTCGAGAGGATCCTGGACACCTACCACCAGCCCGCGCTCGTCGAAGAATTCATCGACGGGATGGAATACACGATCGGGCTCGTAGGTCCCTACGTGCTTCCGATTCTGGCGGTCGACCTGACCAGGATCCCAGGACGACCGGTCGTGCGAGATGCGCACGTCAAGGAGATCGACACCTCGTTCAGCTTCGAGCTCTCCTTCGATGCGGCGCCCGACCGCTACCATGCATTTGCGATGGCCGCGGTGCGCGCTCACGCGGCGCTCGAGGCTCGCGATTACAATCGGATGGATTTCCGGGCGCGCGACGGAAGGCTGTACTTTCTCGAAGCCAATCCGATTCCGGGCATCGATCCGGTCACGTCGGATCTTCCCGCGATGGCGCGGCGGGCCGGCGTATCGCACGGCGGCCTGATCGCGCTCATCCTCTATGAGGCCGTCCAACGCTACGCCAATTGTCCCGAGCTCGCCCGTCGTTTCGTCGGCGCGCGTCAGCACCTGTGCGAGATCGTCGCGGCCCAGATCGCCGCCCTACACGTAGGCGCTGACTTGCTCTGGCAGGGCCACACGTACCACCTGGTGCACGACCGATGCGATTCATTCCGATGACCGGTCACGAGGACCGCGCGCGGCTGGTCGCGATGGCCGCGCAGGACATGAGCGCCGGC